>Ga0209694_1001150_pt1 | contig 31541 bp, 56 predicted proteins | sample GluameincwithD2O_FD_187499 | JGI IMG/M metagenome (GOLD analysis project Ga0209694, IMG submission 187499) | Mouse cecum microbial communities from Vienna, Austria - Glucosamine amended microcosms incubated with D2O (SPAdes) (version 2) | ecosystem: Host-associated > Mammals > Digestive system >... | reverse complement strand
TGTTGATTGATAAAGTAATGATCATAAAATCCTCCCTGCAAATAAGAGAATTTTACAATCTTTTTTTAGAAATTGTACATATTTATCTCATCGTTTATGTACATATTTATCTTAACGTCTACACCACGGTTCCTTTATTTTCGATGTTTGCGGTAAGCACTCCCTCGATCAGAGTGGCTGGAAACGACTTAGTGACGGTAGAATACTTCAATGGATCCGTACAAGTAAACACGATCTCGCCAACGACAAAATTCTTGCCCGGTTCCACGGTCGAGTTTTCTGTTTTTGTCGCTACAAAATATTTGTCCGGTTCATCGGCAAAGATAAGCTGTGCCTGCTCTGGATCGAGCAGGGCGTTCAGCTTGTTGTAGGCTTGCCGAAAATCGTGATCCGTTTGTGCGCCCATCATATAGTGTACTGTGATCTTTCTTTCCGGATAGCGCTTTTTTCTGTATTTAGAGCCGTTGGAAAAGCCGACCTCGAAAGTATCAAGTTCGGCCTCCATCAGCTCACGACCGGTCGTTCCGGTCACGACGAATTGTGGTATCTCGTCTTCGATCCAGACCCCGTTAAAGGAGAAGGATTCAGCCATACGATCTTTGACCTCGCCTTTAGTGGCTGGCGTTAAATCGTGAAATTCATACATCTTATCGTTCTCCTTTCATTTTTTTCAAAAATTTCGATCGTTTCTCTGTGACATCCTCGTAGTCTTCCGAGGTTGCTTTTGCGAATTCACGACCGTTTACATAGAGTGGAACATCTACGGCGACATTGATCCCATACGAGTAATCCGACGCCTGTGTGAATTGCCCGCCTGCGAATGCAAACGCCATTGGATCCGCGGCCAGAGCAGTTAGATCCATGATGTTGTCGATCGCGCCGTGGACTTGCCGATATGTCCCTTCGATTCCTTTTACTAGTCCCAGTCCAATATACCGCCCATCCTCGGCCGTAACCTTAGAAGGCGAATTGATCCGAGCCTTCGCCCGGATGGCTTCATCGGCCGCCGCTGCCAGTCGTGCGGCTGCAGCTTGTACCGCACCCACAGACGCATTCAGTCCAGAAGCGAGTCCTTGACCAATATACGCTCCGCAGGAATAAGCCCGTCCTCTAGCGGCGCTCAAAACGTTAAACATTGATGCTAAAGCGCTAGAAGCGATCGAAGGCAGTTTAGCCATTCCAGAACGCACTCCATTGGAGATCCCGTTTCCGATCTGCGTTCCAGAAGTTCTTGCTTTTCCGACTGCCTGTGCCATTGCTTGAATCATTTGATTCAATGCTGTTTTAACAAGGGAGGCTCCTTTTTGAGCCCCCATACCAATTTGAGAAAAGGAAGTCGTAGAGACGCTGCTCAAGGATGCTAATTGCACGCCCAGAGCGGAAGAAGAAGCCCCTAAAGCCATTAGCGCGGCCGATGCCGCTGCTGCTGGTCCAGCAATCGAATTTAGAGCCCCGACAAGCGCATTCAGCTGCGCGGCCGCGCCCCCCAATCCTGCTGCAGCCACCGAAATCCCTGAGATTCCGGTCGCGACTGCTGCTAAACTAGCGCCCATATCAAAAAGGTTGAGGCTCGTGATCCGCTCCACTCCGCGCGCCAGCAGATCAAATCCTTTTCCTGCATTAAGTGCGGCATTTCCGATCGAATCGATCACACCGGACACTCCTGATAAAATTGTGTTGACCATAGTGCCAAAAGAAGTGAGGGTGAGGCTGATCCCATCAAAGACTTCAGTCACAACCCCCTTGAAAGTATTTAACGTATCGGAAATCCCTGTAAATACCGTCTCGATAATACTTCTTAAATTCTCTAATGCTGGGTTGACTTGAGCAACGAGGTTCGTAAATGCATCACAGATCGCTTGTACAGCCTGGCTGGTCGCCTCCACCATTTTTGTTACTTCCGGAATGTAAGGAGCCAATACCGAAATGATTTGTGTAATTGCGTTCGCGATGATCTGAACGATATTCGTGAACATGTTTGCGATGATCTCGATCACTGGTGTTAAAGCCTCAACGATCGTAGCGATGGCTGTACCGATCGATTCAATCACTGCTGACAGAGCCTCACCAAAGGCAACCACCAGCGGTGAAAGGGCTGCCAATGATTCTGCAATAATCGGCAGGATCGGAGCCAGCTGATTCAGCGCTTCCACAAAAATTTGAACTGCGGTATTTAGTACGCCAGTCATAATATCGGCCAGCCCCTGAAGGAACGGCAACACGATATCTTTACACGCGGCCAACGCAAGGAACGCCGCCGTCAGGGTGGCGACCACTCCAGCAAATGCCAGCACTCCAACCGGATTCAAACTAGAGATAGCCGAAGAAATGCCACGGAACGCCGTGCTGATTCCTTTTCCGACCCCTTTGAACGCTGTGCTGATTCCGGTGCCAATACCCTTAAACATATTTCCAATGGAGTCGACGCATTGCGCCACTTTGCTTTTTGTTTGATTTAATGGCGGCGCTGCCCCCGCTGGCAGCTTTTTGAATGGGTTCGGTAATGCTTTTTTCAATAAAGAAAAAACGCCCCCAAGAGCGCCAGATGCGAGGGATTTCAATTTATTGAACGATCCGCCAAAAAGCATGACTGCTCCAGCTCCAGCTGCAAGTTTACCTACGATGCCGCCTGTTTTTGCGTCGAAATCTGCTATCGCCGTTACCATGTTCGCGATAAGTTTTGCAACCGTTCCGATAACTTCCCCGAACGATTTCGCTCCATTCGCCGCATCGCCAGACAAGGAAGTAGCCACCCTTCCGATCATATCCCCCAAACCGTTAAATGCGGTCTTTACAGCCTCTATAGCGCCCGTATTTAAAAATCCATTTTTGAAATTGTCCCACGTCTTTTTAACGTTGTTGAGGACCGTTGAAAACCGATCTAGAGAGAAGCTGTCGATGACGTCCGCGAGCTTGGAAATCGCATTGATTCCCACCTGGCTTAGCTTATCAAATGCCGGAGCAAGTTTGACTTGCAGTGTTTCCATCAGCCCCTGCATCGCCTCATCCACACCTTTATACTGGGTGGCCATTTTACCGAAGGCGTCATTGTTGCCAACAGCTGAAATGGCGTCAAAGAAATCTTGCGTCGCAACGGTCCCTTCTGACACATTGGAGATCAGCTCGGAGGTGGTCATACCCATCTCTTTTGCGACAGCTGCGATTCCGGCCGGTGTTTGTTCAAGCATGAGTTTGAAATCCGCCCAGGCAACAGTTGGCTTTGCCGCCATCTGTGTCGCTTGCTGACTCAACGTTTTCATAGCCTGCTGAGGGCTTTCAGCTGCTGCCGCAAGACCGCCAAACCCGGTGACGAGCTTGTCACAGTTTTTTATACCGACCGCCGAAAGCTGGGAATACGTGCTAGCCATGTCGGAAGCGCTATATATAGACTCTGTCGCAAATTTGGATAGTGTCCCTCTTACACGCTCGATCTCTCCGCTTGAAGCTCTAAAAGCCTTCATATTCCCCTCGAATGTCTTCCAGGCTTTGCTTGAGTTGTTCATTTCTCCAACGAATCCCGAAAATTGACTTGTGATCAAGCCAATGCCTTTTTTACCAACCTCCATGAGCGCGCCGAATTTAATGGCGCTCATGCTTCGACTCGTATTATCCGCCTCGTCCTGCAGACCTTTCAGCTTGTTTTTGATCCCGTCAAGTACATTCCGCGCGGCATCCTTCGCTTGCACAACGAGGATATGCGGGTTTTTAGCGATGGCCACCGCTTTTGTTTTGATCGAATCCAGCTTGCTCGTTGCTTTGTCTCTTACGGTTGCAATGATCTCGAACGGTTTTTTCGCGGTACTTGAAGCGGTCGCTTTGATCTTTTCTATCTTGCTGGTCGCTTTGTCCGTCGCTTCGATCGGGATCTTTGGCGGATTGGCAGCCACTGCGTTTGCTGCATCTTTTACTTTTTCAACTTTTGGTGTGGCTTTGTCGACCGCTTCGATTTTTGTTTCGATGTCGGTTTTCGATAGCCCCTCTGCCGCCTCCTGAACCTTTTCGATCTTTGGCGATGCTTTGTCCTGCGCCTTGATCATGATGTCGCCGATTTTCTTGACTGTTGTGTTCAACTGCGTCAATACGGTTTCGATCCGTGATAACGCCCTGGTCATCCCTTCGTCGCGTGCGGTAAGGATTGCCTCGATCTTATGTTGTGTTGAACTCATGATCCATCGCCTCCTTTGTTCTTTTGAGCCAGAAACCTTTTATAAGCCTCCAACTGTGGTGACATTTCCTTTTTCTTCGTTTGCTTCTTTTTCAAGCGGTCCAACGCGCGCTCATAGTCATACAGTTTCGTGAATTTCGCGTAGATCAGGCGCCCTTTTTTATCTCGCAAGGAAGCCTTGTTGCTCGCGTAAGCCAGCTCGTGGATCCGATAATCGAGATCGACGTTTTTCAATGCCTGAGCTTCACACAGGAGGCGATATTCATGCATATCCAGGTCGAGAGCTTGCTTCATCGTGTTGTAGCCGAAAAAGCGAAAACAATTCACCGCCACCTCGTCAATCAGCTCTTGGGCGCTTATGCTTTCAGCTCGCCCTGTTTCAGCTTGTCCATTTCCTCTTTCACTGCCGCGCCCATCGGATCGGCCATTTTCTTCAATGCCTTCTTGCAGACATTCGCTTTGTACAAAAAATTGATCACCTCGTCGCTGAAAGCGTCCAGGTTTTCACACGATTCGATATAACTTTCAATGTCTTTCTTCGTCGGTCTTTCCTTGGCCTCGTGATTGCATAAGCTGTAAACGATATCGCGCAGCGCATAAATATCCCCAACCTCCTGCCATTGGATTACGGCCTGTGCCAGTCCTGTACCGGCTCCGATCGTCGGGTTGTCCTTCTTGGAAGCTTCGCCAAGCATCTCTCTGTCGATTTCTGCTAAAAACCCAAATGTAGCCCGCAATTGGTGCACTTTATCTTTGATCGTGATTTCCATATCTTTTCTCCTTTTTCAAAATAAAAAGGAGTCGTTTAAAGACTCCTTATGAATTGCTCTCGGCAGCGGTTTGAACTACTGTGTCTTTAAATACATACTGAGCCGCTTCCAGCTGTTCCTGTGTCAAGGTCGCGTAGCCATCTTTAGGCTCGCCAAAAACACCGACCGTTAAAGAATACTCAGTAAAGTCCTCCGCATTTGCGGTCAGTTCAAACTCCGTAATATAGCCGTTATAGTAGCTGGATTCGTATTTCCCTGCATTCTCTCCCGTACCTTCGATCGCTGTATTAATTTCCCAGACCTCAACGACCTTGTCTTTCAATAAAGCCGCTTTTACCTTTTTAACGTTTTCGTCGCCTTTAGCGAAAAGAGCGTTCAGTGTGATCTCAATCTCTGCGCCTCCTGGAACACGAACTGATCCAGACTTTGTTACAACATTGTCCGCATCCTTGGAAATGCTGGTCGATCCTTCCGTCTGAAATGCCAGAATCATCGCCGCTTCTTTTGTCAAATCTTCCAGGATACGAACTAAATACATAATTTTCGATCCTTGCACCGGTTCGGCCGCAAAGATCTGCAAGTCAAAATTCTGAATATTGACCTTGTTGAAATCAATTTTTGTTTTCATCTTATTTCCTCCAATATTTGTACTCACAATTCACCAGCCCATGCATCAGCGGCTCCGATGTCGTATCATCTGGCAAAATGTCTTCGTTTCCTCCAGACATGCACCAGCCGTAAGAGGGCGAGGCGTCGATCGATTGTGCGATACGGCGAATTCCAAAAAGCAAGGAGGAAAAATCGCCCCTCGCTCGAAGGTTGTTCGTCCACGCGTGAATTGTAATATTTACCCTGCCGAAAAAGCCGCCTTTCACCTGATAAGAGGCTGAATCCTGCGTATTGCCAATGTAGATGAAAGGGTACGGCGTGTCCTCGGGAGGCAAATCTCCATCGAACACCATTCCTGGGAACGCCTTTTCGAGTGCCACACGAAACTGGCTGAATAACTCTTGTTGCGGACTCATAGATCACTGATCACCGCCTTTTTTAGATCGCTTAGGAACCGTTCTTTCTGGGCGTTGAACGCCGGTTCCATGTATGGCTGCGCCTTCATAAATCGAGTGCCCAGCTCGACATATTCGGAATAATGCGCTGTGGCAAAAACGGCCCCCGTCTTTCCGCCATCTCGCATTTCAAGGCCAATGGACCGCTTCAATGTTCCGGTATCGACTGGGCAAAGATCTTGAGCGCGCTCTTGCATTTCCGAAGTGTTTTGAGCTACAGCTCGTGTGATCTTTGCTGGATCCGCCGCCTTGATCAGTTTCCGCTGCATCTCGTTCAGCCCACTAATATCGCATATAAGCCTCATTCCTGTACCTCCGTAAGCACGAACGTCTGCTTATGGCGCAGCTTGCGTGCCCTTTCCACTTTGTAAAGTTTTTCACCGATCCGGATCCGATCGAACGCCCGATCGTAATGATTTTGGATGTGGGCAGTTACGCTACCATCCTCAATTCGGCCGTAGATCAGACGCATCATGTCAACGCCCGTATCAAAGACGCTGGCCATCCGTCGCGTTTCAGAGATCGTTTGCGGTCCGTAGTTACCTGTCACAGCATCGTATACGCCTTGTTCGATTTTCTGGAAGAAGATCGGGGTGTCGTATCTCATAGGAACCGCACCCGCCCTTTCTTCTGGTCGTATTGTTTGGACCGCCATGCCTGCATGTCGTCTTCGAACGGCGCAAAGTCATCATCGGTAAACGTCATGCTTTCGCCTTCGATCGAATGGCTCGCCACGCCTTCCGATCCGATCCGGTTGAATCGTTTGATCGCGACCTCGACCAGGATGTAGGACAACTCCTCTGGCACCGTCTGAACGCCCAGGAGCACGAGAAGGCGTGCCTGCGTTAGATTCAGGATCGCTTTGAGTTGGTCATCGTTCGCTTCATCGCGCTGATCGAGCATCAATTTGATCGTCTGCAACGTTTCCACGTCTCTCACCTACGTTTCTCGCTGCTACTTCGAGGCCGGCGTGGCAGTCGTAGTCAATTTGACTTTAGCGACAGCCTTCTTGTTAACTTCCGGAATATACTCGCCAGACTTACCATGTCCTTGAAGCGCGACGCCATCAAAATCCTGCGCTTCGATCGTACGAGTCGTGTTGATACCGGTAAATGCCTTAGCAATGCCTTCGATGTAAGCGTAGACAACTTCGTTTTCCCCGAAATAGTCTTCTGCAACTTCCGTGATGACAAAGCCTTTGAATTTGCGGGCTTCATTGTCATCGATATTCACTGTGGATCCTTTGCTCGACGTTGTTAGTCCGCTGTCTACGATCGCGTTGTATACATCTGGTGTTACTTTAGCGATCCTCTTTCCTTTGGCTTTGACGTTCGTGAAGTATTTGGACAGTTCACTGAACAATGCGGCGACCGTATCTTTCGTGATGCTGCTCACTTCGATCGTTTTCGAAGCGCTCTCCGAAATGAATGCCGCATGCTTGCCGTTTAGTTCCTCAGTCACAGCCTGTGCCTGCAGATCGAGGCGATCGGCGATAGCTTGTTCAAAATCGGCATTGACCGTAGACCGGTCTACACCTTCGTGGAAAGCCCACTCTGCTGTATACGGAACATCGGTATCTTTATAGATGACTTCCGTGCGGTTTCCAAAACGAGATGTGCTTTCAGTGCCGGTACCAAACGCGACATTTTCGCCTTTGTTGTAAGTCCCGATCGTAACCGGGATATCAGACGTCTTGACACTGAATGCCGTCGCGGAATCCCGAACGCCATCCACCACATCGATCTTCCCTCCAACGAAAAAGTCATTGAATTGGGCTTGTACACCGAATACGGCTAACATGAGTTCTTTAAACTCCTTGCTGAACACCAGGATGTTCGAATTTTGCGGTTCATCCGCAAACATCTGAAGATTGATCTTTTTCATTCGCTTCATACTTTTTACCTCTTTTCTATCGTTTATACTTATTCAGTTTTGCTTCGAAAGGGCTCGGCTTTTCATGATCGGTCCGAAACATTTTCGGAGTTCGTCCCAGTGCCCTTTCAGCTTCGACTGCTTTACGATCTGCCTTGATGATCGATACGAGCTTCTCGATCCGCACGTTCGTATCCTCGGCAGTTTCTCCGACTACGAAGTCCAGGATATCCTGGGTAGCCGTGATCTTGTGATTCTCTTGAAGAATTGTGGCAGCGCTCTTGGAAAGTTCAGTACGTTGGGCTTGCTTTTCCAGCTGCGCAATCTGGTTTTTCAAGTTCTCGTTTTCCGTCTGGATCTTTTCCTGTTCATACTGCTTTTTTTGTTCTTCGTTCATCTTTGCAAGCTTTTGCGCTTCTGTCCGAGCTTCCTCGATCTTTTTTTGGTTCTCTTTTTCAGCCCGTTTCAAACGCTCCTTTACGATCCGGTCCAGTTCTGCCTGGGTGAACGTCTTCTCCCTTTTTTCCTCTTCCAGTGCGTTTTCTTTAGCGTCCGGAGCGGTTTGCTCCTGTGGGACATCTGTCTCATCCGCAAAAAGCTGCAAGTTGAATGGTTTCACAATAAACATTTTTCTTACCTCCCATAGTTTTATGTCACAATGTTTGACTTCCGTACCTTTTAACGTCTTGAACGTTTGGACACACAAAAAGGGCAACGAAATTCGCTGCCCTCTATCCCTTGTTCACGTATGCGCATTGGACATGATCAGGGTACGCGCTGGCGATACTCATGCAGCCGAGTCGAAAACTTTCGACCAGCAGGGTCGCATCGTCCTGCGCGTGATTGCCATAAATTTGATGCCAGCCCTCCGTCTGATAATGGTAGATACAGGCATCCGTCAACTCTTCGATCGACTGGATCAGATTTTCAAATAGCGCTGAGATCGCGCTACACACAATGTCCTTTCCAGGTTCTGCGTATTGAGCATGCCCCGTGATCGTGATCACGAACTCTTTTCTTCGCCGCTCCACTTTGATGTCGATCATAGCTTGTTCTCCTCGAACAGCTCTAGCAGTGCCTTCTGGAATGCTAATGAAAATACGATAACAAAAGGCAGATATAGTGGCGAGAATACGATCCACCAGGATAGATCGAAGCCGAAGAAGGTTTTCAAAGCGAACATCCCAATAAACAGGATCGTAAAAATCCTTGGTAGATATCTTGTCATTCGTGATCTCCTCCTAATCGTCATGCGTTACTTTGACACCCCATTCTGGCAAAAAGTTTAATTCATAATGGTATGGATCCGAGTTGGCGCCTGATATGTCTTCCATCACATAGATTGTTTCGTCGGACACATGGATAAAGTGTCGTTTATACACCCCTTTCGCCACCTCGCAAGTGACTTCGAGCTCTCCGCGCTCTGACGTATCCAACGCGAATGTGCCTTCCATTTCAAAAACGACAGTATCGGTCCTGTTGTTGATCACGGTCAAGCGTCGTTGAATATTGAAGTTGTCGGCTTCATCAGACAAATTATGTCGGACTTTATCGACCTCTGTACATCCAGCTATTCCGGCCATAAGAAAAGCCGTCACAAGGACAGCTGTAATAGATTTCATGGTTGTTTTCATTGAATTTCCTTTCTGACAAAATAAAAACCGTGCACATTACACGGCTAAACAAATTAAATTTTTGCGGTAAGCCCAGCGATAACGCCTTCTAAAACAACAAAGAATGATTGGCCGAGAAAATCCTTGGCTTTCGTCATTCCCTGATTTTCTTCCAAGTACTCCACGCCTTTTAACGTGATATGGATTCCATTATCAACCCAACCAGATCCGTTTTTCGTCTGATACGACATCAAGCCTTCGATAAAGCCGGAGCGGATCAGCTCTGAAATGATAACCTTCCAATATGCTTCCGGAATCTCGATCAATTTCGAATTGTATTGTAAGTCCGACCATTGCGGAGTCTTCCCGGCTTTCAGGCATTCGTATAGGTACATCAAAATCTTGCAGATGACGACCTGCATATCGTTGTGCGCCATGGTTACCTCCTTTTTACAGAATAAAAAACCGTGTCGATTGATACACGGCTTCTTAAATTAAGAAACTTTCGCCGGGCCCCGCCTTCCCCCGGTTCGCTTTTGACCACTTCGGTGCTGATGTTTGCAGGATCGTTTCACATCCTCGAAAGCCTCTTTGTATTTATATTTTAGCACTTTATTTCTTTGAGTAAAGTATTTCGGCTTTCTTGATAATTTTAGATGTTTTTCTTTCCGACATCATCCAACATGTGATTATTGAGCTAAGAAAATCTGGGTGATCCTCATCATTATTTAACCTTAACACAGCAAGGATATATTTACCTTCTGAGTGAACTACCCATTGTCTAAAGCCAATGGGCTTCCTGCTTCGCAGACCTCGCAACCTACTATCTCCACAGGCGTTAATTCGGGCTGAACCGTCCCTATTTGTATTTTATTACCTTATGCTATTTGTCTTAATCCTTCTGCTAAAATATTCTTTGCAGCATTAATATCTCTGTCATGTTTTGCTCTGCAAACAGGACATACCCATTCCCTTACTGATAAATCTTTTGTATTAGTATTTTGATATCCACAACTGGAACATATCTGGCTGCTTGCATAGAAGGTATCTATCCTGACATATTCCCTGCCATTCCATTTTGCCTTATACTCCAGCTGCCTTGTTAATTCGTACCACGACACATCTGATATTGATTTTGCCAAATGATGGTTCTTTACCATATTTCTTATCTGTAAATTTTCCGAAACTATCACTTGGTTTTCGCTGATAATTTTATGGGAAATCTTATGCAGATAATTTTTTCTGGTATTTGTTATTTTTTCATGGCATAATGCTATCTTTTTCCTGATTTTGTAGTAATTTTGGCTTCGCTTTTCTTTATGTGCCAGCTTCCTTTGCAGCTTTGCCAGTTTCTTCTCATATTTCCTGATAATTTTTGGATTTTCGTATTTCTTCCCATCAGATGTAATACATAAATCCTTTATGCCTAAATCCAGCCCTGTATTATGACTGGTATGCTGTAGTTTCTCATGTTCCGTTTCCACAAGGATGGAAACATAATATTTTCCACTTGGAACTTGCGAAACTGTCGCTGACTTTATCTGTCCCTCAAATTCCCTATGGAGTTTTGCCTTTACTTGCTTTAACTTTGGAAGTTTTATTTTCCCATGCCCAAAATCTGCCTTTATATTTCCATTTGTGAAATTTGTAGTATAAGACTTATGGTTATCATGTTTGCTCTTGAATTTCGGATATCCTGCATGTTCCTTAAAAAATTTCTGGTATGCTGCATCCATATTGTAAATGGCATTTGTAAGGGCGAATTTGTCCACTTCCTTCAGCCACTCATATTCCTTCTTTAACTCTCTGTTGCAGAAATTATTGCAGTCTGTTTTGCTGACAGTTTTTTTCTCTTTTTCGTAAGCTTCTTTCCGGTATGACAGTGTCTGATTATAGACAAAACGGCAGCAGCCAAATGTTTTTGCTATCTGTATTTTCTGCTCATTACTCGGATAAATTCTGTATTTATATGCTTTTAACACCGGCTTTCACCGCCTTTCTAACCTTGGTTTTCTATATATGTTCTAAGCATTTCTTCTGAAACATTACCTACGCTGCATGCAAAATATCCATCAGTCCAAAAAGTATGCTCCTTCCAGAATTGTTTTCGTAAATAATTTGGATACCTTTCCCATATATGATATGTTGTGTAGCTTTTTACCAGATTTACTATTTTGCTAACAGACATCGTTGGCTCTGTTTCTATCATATAATGAATATGGTCTTTGTCTGTTTCCATATATCTGATAGTTACATTGTGTTTTTGGCATATCTCATACGAAAACTGTTTTATATCATCTGATATTTGCTTTGTTGTTAACAATTTTTTCCTATACTTACACACAAAAATAATATGATACTGCAATAAGTATTTGTGCCTGTTTTTTTGATTTCCATCTTTCCATGATATTAGTATAACATAAATTACTAACTTTGGCTACCTTAACCCACCGTCTAAAGCCAGTGGGATTGCGGTAGCCTTTCTTTCAATAAAATAACTGGGCGATCTAACCTCTTTTATCCATTGAAGAAGGGTTAATTGATGTAGATCAACCTCTTTTTTTCCACTTCTCCCTTTCACTATTCCAATCCCTCCAACTCAGCCCGTGCTTGTCATATGTCTCGGTCCACTCGTCGAATAGTATGACCTCTTCGTCGCTCACACCGAAATCCGTGCGCTCGATATATGCGCTTGTGCTGCACCGACAGTTTGGATGTCTAGGCGGGGCATTCACGCCTGGCTGCATATCTTTTATATTGAAGTGGTTTCCGTTGATCGCTAAACAATGTGGGCAAGCCGTCCCTAGGGAATGGAACGTATATTGATCGAATCCGTTTTCTTCAAACGATCGGCGCTGTGCTTCTGTTTGAACCCGTGCCATTTCTGTGATCATCAAACGGTTCGCGTCGTATACGCTCGATTTTATTTTTTTTCGAAGCGTCCGTGCCAGTTCTCTCGGATTCCGACCTTGGATAAGGCCTGTCGACAAAAGGCTTCCCAGCTCGTTTCTGAGCGTGTCCTGGTGCTTCCAGATCCGGTCGCTCCAAGTCGCGCTGTGAAAGCTGGCGTTCACGATCGAATGTGCGTAGCGGGCATTGTCATGGACAGTACGACCCAATATGCCGGCTTGCCGTTTGAACGTCTCGATCGTGCGCTTGGTCAGCTTCTCTTCAAAGAACCGCTGCAGCTCGTCGAAGCCGCCAACCAGATGCATCCCGATATTCGCTTTCAACAGCTCCAGCCGGTTCACCTTCATCGTGAGATTGTAAAGTCTCATCTCTTCATTGGCCTGATCGGAGAAATTTTTCTCGGCCACATACTTTTTAGCGAGCTCGGCATACGTTTTTATATCCAGTTTAGAGACCCTTTTTTTCGCTTCTGCATAGGTGATCCCTTCTTTTGTAGCATATCGAGTGTAGAAATTGTTGATCTGGATCTCGATTTCATTCATCATCTGTCGATAGATGCGTTCGATCTCTTGGCTGTATGCCTTCTCTTCTTGGATATTGTGTTTCCGCTGCTCTTCTTCCCGCTCGCGCCAATAGTCGGCGCTACTTTTCGATTCCGGCTTCGCCATCGTCTACTTCCTCATGATCGTGCTCCGCAAAAAGTCCCTGGATCAGCTCGCTGTCCTTCGTCTCTTCTTCCTGGATCCGTTCCAATTCGGTGTCCGGATCGTCGACATAAGACAGCAGCGAAAGTTGAGTCCGTTTGGATACAAGGCCTTCGGCATCCTTTGCGATCGAAGTCTCTTCTGCCCGGTTGTTCGGGATATTTCTAGATGTCGTGATCACGATTTCTTTCCAAGCATCCGGATCGGGTACGTTTGTGGCCAGCGAGCAGAAGATCTTGTACCGCTTTTTCAGCGATTTTTCAATTTTTCGGTCAAATCCAAGCGCCAGATTGCTCATGGCCTGCAGCTTGTAGGCCAGTGAAACTCCGCTAGTCGCATTGCCGTAAGCTTCATCGCTGATGTTTGCGACCATCGAGATCTGATAGATCTGCTTCTCCAGCCGATCGAGGAGGTTTTCTTGTGTTCCGTCTGCCGTGGGTTTGGTCAAAAACTGGACCACGACGTCCGAGGCGTTGTCTGTACCGTAAAAATTAATGACCCTCTCGTCTCGGATGCGTTTTACATTGTCCTCGTCGACTTCGGCTCCCAGGATCGCTAGATAAGCCTCCGCGAACGCTTCTACATCGTTGGCTTTTTCAGAGATCACGCGGTTATACTCTTCGATCAGTCCGCCCACTGTTTCGAACAATCCGATCCGCTCGTCATTGAGACGGTATTCAACTACAGGAATGTATCCGTAGGGGTTTTCTTGCGGATCTTCTTTCTTTTCGCCATCGAACGCGATGATCGAGTCTCTTGTAAGGATCTCGCCATACATATCGCCAAGATTTTGATTGCAGCTGGTTTGGCTGTTGTTTTCATGGTAGCCGTAGCGCACCGCAAACAAGGCGCGCTGCTTCAATGTATCGTCATAGACCACAAATAACTCGTCTGGTTTGACGGCTGTCATTTTTGTTTGACTCTCCTCGTCCTGGTAGAGGTATTCGAAAGCATGACCAAAAATACAAACATATTTCAAGAGCTCGAACTCATGATCCGAGATCTCATTGGCATCTTCGAATGCAGTGATCGTGTCCAAAACGGTCTGATCGGGATGTGTCTTCTTGATCCGGTTGCCATAAGCATAGCCCATGAACGTGTCGGTAATGTAACGGGGGAAATTGGCCACAAGCCGGTTGTCCGGTTTCCAATTCGGCTTGTTTGGAGAAAAAAAGATATCGTGAAACCCTTTGTACATCATCTCCAGGTACCGATATCTTTGTTTTCGTTTTTTATGCAGTTTGATATATTCTTCGACCAGCTCCATCGATATGCCGTTTTGGATACGGCTTGGATCGCATACAAGCGGATCCGGAAGCTGATAGGGGTTTTTTGATCGTGTCATCATATTCCTCCTTTGAACGTTTTCAATTTTGGGCTTCCTTTCGAGAAGCGCTCGACGCTGTATCGCATCGCGTCCATCAAATGGTTAAAATCATCGATCGGACGGTTGATCGTTTTGCCAAACCGGTCCTTATCCCACGTATAGTTGGAAATCTCCGTAATGAAATGGACGCAGCGCGGATGGACAAGGATCTCATAGTCCTGGATAAACTGGATCCCGTGATTGATGGAGTCGGGTCCTTTGACCGAAGCCGCCACACGGAGGCCGTACCCTCTCAGCTCATCGATCGATTTGGGTTCGGCGCTGTCCGCCACGATCTTCTTCTTGGCGTAGCCTGACTTCGTCACTTCTTCATAGATCTTTCGGTTGGTCAGTCCTTTTTTGTATACTTCATCCCAAACGAAGATCTTCTTTCTCTTCTGGTCGATAAATCCGATAAAGAGGGCTGCCGGATCGTTCGAGTATCCAAAGTCCAGCCCATTGATCGATTCGCACTGCTGAACGTCATCGAGCGTGAACTCGGCCTCCTGCCAGTTCTCGAACACCAGCCCTTCCACGATCCCCCAATGACCAAGACCGGCTACCTGATAGCGTCTTGGATTATTTTTCTTCATATCCTCGAATAGCTTCAGATCGGCTTCGTCGAGCCATTCGTTGCATTGATAGTTGGTCGTGATCGCCAGCACATTTGGATCCGGTGTATCGAAGAAACGCTTCTTGATCCAATGGTGTTCGTTCCACGGATTCAGAGTCAAGGTCCATTGTTTCCAAAGGCCTTTTGGAAGCTCTCCACGAATCGACTCGTCAAGCATGTTGAAATCGTCCTCGCTCATGAGCTCATATGCTTCTTCGATCCATCCCCAGCAGAGAACGCCTACCGATACAGTGATCGATGTGACTTTAAGCGGATCATCCAGGCCCCGGAACAAGATCTTCTGCCCTGTCGGCTTGTAAGTGGCTTCGAGAGGGGAAAGTTTGAAATCCCAAAGGTGCGACACATGCAGCCGTTCGCACGCCCACTGCAGATCGGTGAAGCAGCTGTCTTTGAGTGTCCGATACGTCTTCCGGACCACCAGCAGGTTGGATCCTGGATATTTCATTAAGTTGTAAATAAACCATAGAGCCGTAGTCTTGGATTTTTTGGACGCGCGGGATCCTTTTACTACCCGATATCTGCCACGAAAGCCCCAAAACTGTTTGTATCCTCTGCCGACCAGATTTGGAAGATATACGGTCCTAGTCTTCAAGGTCGGACTCTCCTGTAAAGACAGGAACCTCGATCGAGAGGTTTACGTTCTTTTCAAAAGCTCCATACGATTTGGCCAGCAGCTCTGCCGCTTTGTTTCTCTCCTTCGTGTTCGATCGAAGAAGTTCGATATCTCCGTTCATCGTAAGAACTTCATCTTTCTGCTCTCCGCGCATTACAGCCGTCAAGTATTCCATGACTTCCTGAATATCGGCAGTATTCTCGTCGTGGATCTCCTGCACCCGCTGTTCTTTATAGGCTTTGACGTCCGGTTTGGAAAGAAGGCGGTTTCCTGCAGAGCGGGCGACCGAATCGCTTCGAACATTCTTGTAGACTTTTTTATAGGCTCTGGTCACATTCATGCATTTCAGATACTCATCAACGAACAGCTTTTGTTTGTCAGTCATGGAACCCCTCCTTTCCTTTCATCGTCCGCATCCCACGAAAAAAGCACCCCGACCATCCGAGATGCTTTATTCAACACTATAAAATTTAATCAATAATATCACATATATCTATTGAGAATACATACGTAATCATGTATACTATAAGTGTAAGGAGGAAAGGTCAATGAAAGTTGAAACGTTTGAAATTCTAATGGATTCGATCAACACAATCGTTGCAATCATAGCGCTGATAGTAACGATATTGATTTACAAAGACCAACATCCAAGAGAGTAAAAAGCTCTCTTGGAGTCCTACCTTACAAGAAAATCATAGCACGGAGGCAAAACTATGAAAACGAAAAACATCTTATTGATCATCTTTTTAATCGGTTTGGTTCTGACATGCTTTCGAAACGCGAATGCCACAACCGAATTAACTCGTTTAAGCTCCTTTATCGCTGGAATTGCGACTACTGCTTATTTGACTGTCAATATTAGCTTGAGGTATTTAAAATGATTTCCGACGCCAAGAAGCGTGCAGACGCAAAATACAAAAAAGCTAACTTGATCCAGAAGAAAATAGATCTCAACAAAAATACGGATCAAGATATCATTCATTGGCTGGAAGGCAAAACATTCTCAACGTATATCAAACAATTGATCCGCGACGATATCGCCAAACACGAAGCTCAGCAATGAGCTTCTTTTTAACAGCTTTCATTCTTTCCTCCAAAAGAAAAGCGCCCAAGTTGGACGCTATCTAAACTTTATAATGATTTTGTTTGCATTTCTAAGCTATCTGATTTACTATCAAATCAGAAAAAGTTGAATAATATTTTTTACGCTCTCGAGGATGTTTGGTGGACACTCCTCTATTTTTTTTGCGTTTCTGGCATCCAAGTCCATTGCCCGGACGTGTTCGCAAAAAATTTTCCCTTTCACATCCTTTGTTCCTTCTAGAGCAATGTGCAAAGGGAAATCTTTGTTGTTTGTAGAAATAGGACAAACCAAGTACATCCCTGTTTTTTGGTGGTATGTGTCATTTGACACAATTACTCCGGGGCGATGCCCTCGTTGTTCGTGCCCTTTAGTTGGACTAAATTCTAAAAATATAATATCTCCTTCCGTAAAATTCGTTTTATTCATAAATCTCCTTTCTCTTTATATGGATTCTTTTCCTTCATAATCCATACCTTCCCAAGCCTCCATCTCATCTCCGAATAGTTCTTGATAAGATGGGCCTGAATAACTAGCAAACAAATCTTTTAAAGTTTTGATCTTTTTTGGTTTAGCAGGTGTTAATACGATTTTATCGCCCTCCACCTCTAACAACAGTTCATCGCCGATATCAATCGACAGTAAATTCAATATAGCTTGTGGCAACCTAACGCCTCTACCGTTGCCCCATTTTGCTACGGTAAGTCCTTTCGTCATTTATAAATCCTCCTTCAAAGTTTATACCTTGTATAGACATTGTATCATTTTCTTGTGTTTATACAAAGTAAAAACAATCTTTTTTATGTTTTTGTTAACGTCATCTATGTTTTATGTAAATGAAAAAGCCGAAAATCAACAGACTCCCGACTTGATCACGCATCGACACGCATCGACACGCATCGACACGCATCGACACGCATCGACACGCATCGACACGCATCGAATAGCACTTGGCTTTTCCGGTGCTCTTTTTACATTTCTTGATGATACTATTATAGCACCTTGACGAGGTTCACTAGTGTACTCTTTCAGAAAAAAAAATAACCGGAAGTCGATCGACTCCCGGTTACTTATCTCCATCCTTATCGGATCCTTGGTATCTCCCGCTAATAAAAATAAATACCAGCGTCGCCGCCGCGCCGACAAGAGTTGTAAAGCCTTCAAGAGCGCGCCCCTGCGATAAGAGGAACATCCCCCCGTCCAGCACAATCAGTGCTATTATAAAGCCCATAAACTGACCACGTTTCTTCGTTTTCGCATCTTCTCGAAGCATATACGTAGCGTTTACCAATCTTGCTTCCTGCTCTTTTTCCGCCATAGCAATTATCCGATCCGCTGCATCGGGGTGGGCCTCATTGTACTTGATCAGTTCAGAAGCCGGAGGAAGAGGGCCTTCATATATTTGACTGCTCTCCTCATAGCGTTCTATAACTAAGTTTCGTTGTCGAGGTGAAAGCTTATCAATCTCGGCTTCAACCTTCTGAATCTCACTATCCTGCTCAGTCGGCGTAAGCGGTTCATTATCCGTTTTTGTATTGTCTTTCATAATCATTCATCGCCCATTTCAAGGACTTCCCTACATTCTCCCAATCTTTCTGGATCTGTTTGGCGTCCTGCCTTCTTCCAGCTACATTCGGCAATTTTAAAGGCTGCGGCCAAATGACCATAAAAGAAGCCAAACCTGAAATAAACGCTTTCTTTAACTCTCTTTTAAAAGTATTCTGTTTCATAATTTAACCTCCTTGTACACATAGTATATCCATTTTGCTTGCAATTTTGCAACTATAACAGCCAAGCTTGGTTTACAATACCTTTTCAATCACCACGTTGATGTGCTTATACATTCCCCGCTTTGAATAGCCGTGATCGCCAGCCACATCTTCTGCCGATCGGCAAGAGTGATACAGATCCTGCAGCAGCCTCTGATCCTCCACGCTCAGTTTCTTGATTACATCCGCCTGCTGCAGCGATAGCGTCAGCGCATCGATCTGCGCCTCCTTTTCGGTCTTCTTCTCGATCAGATCCAGCATTCTGGTATTCGAATGGATCGGGGACGTCGTGGTCGGCATAGGAAGCGGGCTCTTAGCCTGCTCCTCGGTCAGCTCGATCCCGGAATGCGTAAGGCCCATCATCTCCTCTTCAATCGCCTCGATCTCCAGGGTCAGCCGGTCAATACTGCGCTGATAGTCATATTTGTGCCGGTAGGAATCGATCACCAGCTTAGTCAATCCGTTCATCGTTGTTGCCCTCCTCGATCAGGATCCGAAGCGTTCGGACCGCTTCGGCTTTCATTTCTTTCTGATCCTGGCTTGTTGCCAGGCAGTTCAGTTCCAAAAAGATCAATGCCTGTTCGTTTGTCATCCTATCTTCACTTTCTCTTTCGCTCATCCTTTTTTTCTCTATCCAACAGCCAAGGCTCAATAATCCGACTCGGCCCGCTCATTGTTTTCCTTATTCTTCGTTTTATAGGCTTCGTAAATCATCGGAAAGTCAAGTCCGAAACTGTTACCCCATCCGATCAAAGTATTAAAGCTTGACAAAAGGTTGCTCTTTCCAACCCATCCGCTCGCAAAGTTTCCTAAAAGCTCGACTGGGCAATAAAGAGCGCTTCTCTCGAAATCCAAGACTTCAACGATTTCTTTCGGATCCACATTCGTTCGATGGACCATAAGCGAAATACAAAAATGCCAGATATCTACAAGTTCGACCAAAACACGGCCCCAATCCACTTCTCCTGGCTGCGCTTTCCACCAGCACCAGCGCGGCTTGAGCTCATGATTCAATTCCCCAATCTCATCGACGATCGCGAGAATATAATTCTCGATGGAAGGCGCGGCAAGCATCCGCGCCTTTTTAAAGATCAACTGATCTGTCTGCTCCTGCATCATACACATTTCCATAAAAAGTTCTGCATTCGTTTTCATATGTTCCTCCTTTTATCTTCTTCTATTTTGCTTACTTGGCATAAAGCCATTACCACTGTCCCAAACAACGCTCCCGCAACAAACGACAGCAGGATCCAAACGGCCATCATGCCCCTTCCTCCTCCATAGCGTCCTTGATCAGCAGCAATGCATGCTTGATTGTCCGGTCCCGATGGACTCCGCTCCAAACTCCAGAAGTAACACCTACCGCCAACGTGTTTGGCGAGTCTGGCCAAATATGGGCGAACTGGCGACCGTTTCGCATGATATCGATAGCCAGGCCCACACGTCTTATCTCATAGCCTTCGGCTGTAAAGACCCCTTTAGCCTTCTCGATCAAATCGAGTTTTCCTGCCTCGATCATTGGTCTTTCCCCCAAACGCAGCCGTGCTTGATCTTCTCGAAAAGCGCCGCTTCCGCCAATGCAATCACAATGTCTTTCGACTCATCCGGCTCGCCGCTTCCGATCTTGGCCATCGCATAAAAGCTCTTGGCTACCTCTTCAAATGTTGGCTTTTCTTCTTTTGTACTTGCTTTTAATTTTTCCATAATTTCTTTCTCCCTCTCCTTTGCTTGCTGCTCTGCTTTTTCCTTGATCCTTGTAGCTTGCAGCTTTTCAAAATTCTTGGTGACCTGCGCTTTGGCTGGTTTTAATGCGTAAAAGATTTGATCCTCGGAACAATATGTCGTATCGCCTGTCCCTTCGATCTGCACTTTGATAGGGTGGCTACCGGTCTCCGCAATAGACATGATCGTTGCGGTTTGTACCACAAAGTAACCCCCACTGATTGATCCTGTAATATAAACGCTATCATTAACACGCTTTTTTCTTCTGCCCATCAGAGGTCACCATCAATCAGATCTTCCAAAGCTTTACAGGCCTCTTTATATGCTGTTTTCAGCTTCTTGGCGTATTTTTTGTACTGATCTTCAGGTGCTCTTTCGTTGTTTAATACACCGATAACTCTATCTGCGGTTATGTACAGAGATTTAAGCCTCTGCGAGGCGATAAGCTTAGTTTCATTTTTTGTAAGTTTCATTTTTCCGTCCTGCTTTCTAGTTAAGTTGTTATAATTCGTCCATAGGAGGTCCGATATGAACGAAGACTTTTCAAACGTAAATCTGTTTTTGTCCGAAAAATTCAAGCTCTTTCTTATGCGGTTCCGAAAAGGAGTCGATGGAAGTTTCTTGGGGCTTTCGCTGGTTTCTCTGCTAGGCTTGAGATTTATCACAGCAAGCTATCCTTTCTGCGATACTCTTAAAACCGAAGGCGATAATCCCCAGGCTCTGTACACCCTAACAACTCGTTATTGGCGGTACTGCGTGTGGAAAAGAAACCGTCTCTTCGACAAAATCCTAACTTCCATCATTATTCCAATTTTCGTTTCTTTAGCTACAACGCTATTGCTGCTAAAACTGCAAGAACTAATAGAACTATTAAGGCAGCAATGATGATCTTCAGCAGTTCGAACTTTCCGTCAATGTATTCAAAGAAGTCCATCTCTTCTTCAGAGACCCCATAGGTTTTCATGAACGCTCCCCTGCGTTCTTTTTCTTGTTCTTGTTCTGTCATGTATCTTCTATGCCTCTTTCATCTTCTCAACGCGTCCAGAAGAGTGCGCTGAGTGATCTCTTTCGACTGGAGGGCTCTCAGCATGTCTTCATCGATCGTGCCCTTTGCCAGGATGTGATAGATTACGACAGGATCCTGTTACATAAACAGAGTCCCTATTAAATTTTTTTAGCATTCTCTTATGATGTTTCCGTCTTCATCAACGTCTTTTAAAATCAGACCTCCGTCGGTTACATCATCGTAGCTAAATTGTTTCTTTCCGCAGATCGGGCAAATGTGAGGGTCGATCGTGCCAAACTCGCGATATGTTTTTTCAAATATTTCCTTTTTGACAGGATAAAATTCACCCACTACACCTTTTACGATGTAGTCTCCTTCATAAAATTTCATATCCCCTTCCAACGTTCTGATCACTCCAAAAGGCACACCTTTTTGGATTCCGCACGAAGCAATGTGTTTTGATACTTCGCCTTCTTCAAGAGCGCTTAAGTCTCCGTCCCACTGAAATGCATCAATCAAAATTGGATTTTTAACATATCTTTTCACTTTTGTCTTTCTCCTTTTAATCTTTCTAAGTCGATTGTCATATTTATCCTCTTATAGGCGTATTTATCAACAAATGAGAACATCAGGCAATGTAATGCATTAATCCACCCTCCGTTTCTCCAGATCGTAAAGGCTCGTCCAAGTCCTTCTTGTATCGAACAAAGCCAGTTCGGCTTCTTCTCTTGTGCCGTAGCTTTCCACAATCTCTTCTTTGTCCATCAAAAACCACGTTCCTAAAACTTTCTTGATATACATTTTTCATCCCTTTCTAGAACGGCAGATCATCCGACTGAATATCTATTTCTGCTCCGTAGTCGACGCTTCCATTTGCATAGCTGAATTTTGGCTGCGAATAGCTATGATGACGCTCTTGCTGATTCTTAGGCGCTGAATTTTGCGATTGATAAGTTTGTTGGATATTTCCTTGGTTCAAGCTGTTTTGCTCAAAATTAGCGTTTCTTGAACCCAAGAATTGAATCATATTCACTAGAACCTCTGTGACATACACTTTCTGCCCTTGCTGATTCTCGTAGCTGCGCGTTTGGATCCTTCCTTCCACGCCGATCAAAGAACCTTTGTGCAGATATTGAGCCATCAATTCCGCTGTCTTGTTCCAAGCAACACAATTGATAAAATCAGCATCTGGCTGTCCATCTTTTTTTGATGTCCGGTTGACCGCCAAAGTAAAGTTTGCTGTTTTGGATCCGCTCGTCGTTTGTCGGATCTCAATGTCTTTGGTCAGTCTCCCAACCAGGATTACGTTATTGATCATGGTCTCTCTCCCACAAGTCATAGATGACTTGATCTTTTTCTTCGTAGTCGATGCAGCTATCGCTGTTTTCTTTGTTTTGATAGCACCCATCATTTTCTTGCCAAAAGCAAGTTTCGCATTTACTCATTTTTCTTCCCTTTCCCTTTAAGTCTTTCCATTCTTTTTGCAAGTTCTTTTTTCGTTTCATATTTCAGTGGTGTCTGCGTTTGGTTTTGATACCAATCGGGCAGATCCGATTTAGTAGGTTCTTTCGTTTGCTTGGGGAAGCTCAGTTTCTGATCCTGCTCTTTGGACAGCCAGCGAAGCACAAAGTCATCCATCTCGTGCTCTTTTCTCTTTTTGTTTGGATGAGCATCAAGATATGCTTTCATCCTTTTGAGTTCGTTAAGAACGTTGATTGAAGGAAACATATCAGTCCATTCTTCCAAAGATTCTTGGACCACGAAGTAAGAATTTCCATCCGAAAGAGGCAGCTCAAATCGGACGTCGGAGAGGGCGAAGCCCTTAATATTCTTAATTTCTTTATTTCTTAACTTCTTATCTTTCTTGTATGTGGTCGCATCTTGGTCGCATCTTGGTCGCATCTTGGTCGCTTCTTGGACTTCATCTTGGTCGTTGTTCTGAAACTTGTCATAAGAAACGACTTTATATATCGTAAAATGTGGCTTTTTCTTCTTGGTCAATATCTCGGTCAAATTTTCGACTTCTTTCGATTCTTCCAAGTGCCTAACTGCGGTCCTAATTTGGCGTTCTGTAAGGCCCAATTCGTCTGCTAAACGCTTTCTGGAGGTCACTACACAGCCTCTTGGAATTTCATAACCTTGCCACCTTGTGTCTTTGTATTGGGCTTTGATGATCAAATGGAAGAACAGACGGGCTGTGTTTGCTTCTTTATACCATTCCCATTTGGTGATCGATTCCCATAGCTTAACCCATCTATTCCCTTCCATTTCATGCCTCTAACTTTCTTCTTCTGACTCTTCCCAGATGCTGACCTCCACCCGAGGCCGCTCCGAGTATCGTTTCGTTACAGTCAACTCGACAACTTGCTTATCGTCTTCGAAAGCGATTCCGTTTAAGCTGTCCAAAACAATTTTTGCAATGTTGTCTGTGTCTGGTCGCTTTACTGGACGGATCTTTCCAGACTCCATGTCGGCGCGCTTTTTCTTAGATGCCGATTTAGGGATGTTGAAATACGCGTTGATTTCAACGTTTATTTCTTTCTGAATCGGGCTAGGATTCCCGACTTGCTGTAGGTAAGCGTCTCTTACCAAAGACTCATAGAGCCTTGTCTTTTTGTCTGTATAAGCTGTCGGATGCCCTCCAAATGTAGAGAAACGGGGCCTTCCCTTGGCCCCTGGTTCTCCTGGAATTTCAAAGCGGATCATGATTGAACCTCTTCTTGGACTTCGCCGGTTTCTTCATCGATCACGGTTTCTTCGATATCAGTTTCGATATACTCGAATTCGTTCCGTTGATCCATGATCGAAGTATCTGCTTCGTGCGGATCAAACGTTTTCACCGTCAAGTCTTGCTGTACGCCTCTGACGAATTCGCTCTTTAGAGGTGCATATTTTAACAGCTTTTTCATGACAGTCTTCTTGGCCATCTCATCGAAATTGGTCTGCCAAGGTCCGTATTTGAATGATTTGGAATACTTTCGAGCATGGCTTTCTACGTCCTCGCGCGACATTACTTGGAAGCCTTGGCCTCCATTGACGAGTTTAAATATTGCGTAATAGTAAATCGCTTTCCCTCGATTCGATTTGGCTGGTTTGTGCTTCAAAATTGGATCCAATCCAAGTTCATAGTCAAACTCGTCGTTTTCATAGACCGTGTGTGCTTGCACTGTTTGGATCTCTCCGCTTCGATAGGCTAGGTCGAGCATCCCCTTATAGCCTATCTGGAAGGTGCATTCGGTAATCCCTTTGCGGTTGTTTTTGAACGGAATCAGATAGGCTTGGCCTAACGGAGTATTTGGCTCCAAGCCTAGTTGCGCTGCGTTTAAAAGCGCTCCGATAAACGATCCCGGCGTGCAATTTGCAAGCTCTGGAGTGTTGGAAACTGCGCTTAGAGCAATTCTTGTAAAGCGTTCGGGAGTCATTACGGATGGCAGGGCTTTTGCTACTTCGCCCTCGTATGATTTGATCCATCCTTTGATAGTCGTTGGCTGTTCTTTTACAGCAACGGATGCTTTCTGTTTTTTGATCATTCCTGTTTGATTTGGTTGTGTCATAATCTCTCTCCTTTACATTTCGATTTTCTTGATTGTTAGCCTGTCTGATTTTGTCGTTTTATGATATTTTTCAAACAGCTGTTCATATAGTTCTGGCTCAGACTTTTTAAATTCTGTGATGTCGAAACGATTTGAGTCGAATCTTGTCCACGTTATTTTTAAATCGTCGCAGACAGCAAATTTCGCGTCTTCCATGTCTGCCTTAAAAGTGTTTTCGATTGCTTTCTTTTCGTTTTCGAGCAGCTTAAGCTTTTCTTTTACGTCTTTAATATGCTGATCGAAACTTTTCCACTGCTCGGCTTCCTCGCTTCGGATCAGTGTGATTTCTTGATCTTCGGCCGTTGGATGAAGCTGCTTGAGTGTTTCGGACGTTGACTCCGAACCGTCGATTTCAGGCGGTGTTCCGGTTTCGACGCACTTCCAAAACGCTTCTTCCGCTTCGATCAGTGCTTGGATCTCTTCTTCATCTCTTTTGATGCAGTATTTTCTAAGTGGCTGACCATATTGCCAAATTGCGATCCACCATTCTTCTGCTCCGGTCACTGCCATATAATGGACGCATTGAGCATAGTATTGCGGCGGGATGTCACCACCATCCAGATTGATTCGCTTTCTCACGTCCATCGTTTTGATTTCAAGACCGATTTTTCCTCGCTTGATCCATCTATCAATGTTGCCTAGCATAAATGGATGCTCTTCGCTTTGATAGCTGTAAGTCGATTTACTGACCTTTACATCTTCTTCTTCAGCGAATCGTTTAGCGACGATCTCTTCGATGTCTCGGCCGTCACGCATGTAATAATTGTCCGGGACCTCATCGTCGATTAGACCGCATTTTTCAGCCCATAGCGTGTATGGTGATTTATATGGACTGTATCCTAAAATGACGCCTGCGTCACTTCCGCCGATTCCGACACGGCGATCTGCTAACCACTCTTCGTGAGTGGATGGAATTTTGTGTTTGATCATTCTTTTCTCCTATCTATTCGTTCTTCGTAGCGTGCTTTGCCGCTTCCAAGGCTCTGTGAATTTGCTGTTTTCTTTTAAATGCGTCTGCTTTCTTGCTTCTTCTTGTTGTTTAACGTAATGCAAATAGCTAGCGCATTCGCCGTGGCATGTCGGCGCCCGCTTCGGGCACCGATAGCATGGGGCTGTCGCACCGGGTTTCACGGCTTGTCCTTTTCTGCTTTTTCTAAAGGCCCTTGGTTGATCACGGCACACTTTGTCTTTAAAACAGTCATAGCAAGCCGAGCGTCTGTAAGTGCTGATTCCCACGATGTCAAATGATCTTCCATGTCCTCCAAAAGGAATTCAAAGTTGATGATGCTCATCGGATCGTCCACATGGATCCGACGAGACTCTTTGTTCAAAAGGTCCACGCCTTTTTTTGCTTTTTTTGTAATCTCCTGTCCGAAAAGGATGTTCTTTTCGGGCTTCTGGAGATTTGCTTTTATTAAGTGCATTTATGTCTCCTTATTAAGTTCCGACTCCCTCAAAGAGCTGCCAAGCAAAAGAAAGGAAAAGCGCTTGTTTGAATTGTGTATAGCATCTTGACAGCTCCGTGACGGAGCCGGAATCTATCTTGTTTAGTTGTTGTTGATCAGTTCTTTAAGGCATCTCGCCGCCTCCGAGGCAGCATTCACGAGCTGATCGCGCTCGCTTTTGTAAAGCACATCTGTCTCTTCCAAACACTGCACGATCGACACGCTCTCCAGGAGCTCGCCGATGCACCGATGTGCCCATGTTTCAGTTCTTGTGTCCATTTTGTTCCCTTTCTGTGATGCTCCGGTCCCCTCAAGAGCCTGCCGAGATTTGCTTAAAGCGTTGATTTATAAGGAGATTTACTATGGTCTTTTCACGACAGACTCGTGACGGGACCGGAGTTGTGATATAATTCGATTGGTTATATTTTATGGAGGGCTTTCGCGAGTCCTCCTTTTTTAGCTGTTTACGGTCGCATTTTGCTGTCTGCTAGACGGATCATGGACTCTTCCAGATACTTTCCGAAGTTCCCTTTTCTTTTTCCAGGCTTCAAATTCAGCCTGTACAGTTGGATCAGCGTAGAACTCTGTAAGCTTCTCTTTTGTGATCCCGCGCGCTAGACCTTCTATAATTTTTTCCATTTTGTTCTTCCTTTCAATGCGGCGTCTCCATCGTGAAGGCCAGCAGGATCAGAGCCGCGCCGATCACGCTGGTGATGATTTGGATCTTTCGATGTTCTTTTAGAGCTTCGGTTTGGAGGTCGGCGATTGTTTTCTCCTCCAAATGCTTTTGGATATGAATGTTAACCGCTTCCATAAAGCTGTAGTCAGTCATGAGGTTCACCTTTTTGGAGAACTTGCTGATAAGCAGCGTCTCCAATTTTTTCGAAGGCCGAGTCGATCAGCGACAGCGCTACCCGATATGCTCTTTCTGCCCCCAAGGCATTCCAATATTCTTCCGACTCGCCCTCTTCCTCTTCGTCTTGCTTATCTAAAACTGTACATAAACGAGCATTCAACTTATCACCAATTCGATTCAATTCCGCTAATAGATCGATTCCAAAAGCAGGATCAGCCAACTCCAAGTCTTTAAGAGCTTGTTCATATCCAGCAAAATAAGATTCATTGATAGATTCATCTGCCAAAGACCGTGCGGCCATCTGATGTAGCCGTTCAATTTGATTTTTCATACGCTTCTCTCCTTTTCCATTCTTCTTTGTAGCAGTCCTCACAAACGGCATAGCCGAAACCAGCAAAGTTGTGGATTTCCAGCGAAATGAAAGTGTCTCGATACCGCACTGGCTTTCCACATGCTGCACACGCTATCGGAGCGTTAAAATTTGCAATTGTCGCGCTTCCAAGTGGCAACTCATAGGGATCATACTCGCAAGATTCATAATTCCATTTACCTGCCATTTCCTTTTCTCCTCTCTATTCCATCGACCGGATCGCAGCTTTCGCATTTGGGAAAGCCTTGATAAAGATCGAAACCGGAATTACTTTTTTTCCAATGTACTGAGCCTCGTAGGTGTCGCCCCAAGGCTCTTTGCCATCGAATGACTTTTCTCTAAGCCCGCGAATAATTTCGTAGGCCTTTGCTTTTTTGACGCCAGTGATTTCCATGACGTCTTTGGATGTTAGGTATGATTTTTTCATGGGTTGTCCTTTCTATGCTTGAATGCTTTTTCTCAGGTGTTTGGCAATTAACAACAAGAATTTCTCCAATTTCTGAGTCCAAAGCCGGATGCTCTTTGATCAGTTCCTTAATCTTTTTGGCTGATGCTTCAGCCATTTTGGTGTTCTCAACATGTTCTAGCTCAACCAACAATATGAGTTCATTCATTTTGTTCCCTCTCAATAATCGGAAGCACTCCATCAGCTTTTAGCAGATCATAGATAAACAGCCGTCCCTTTTGCGTCCAATGGGTGTGCACCCGAGTGTGCGTTTCGCCGTCGCTCCCGATATACGGATGCGTCTTGGTATTTGTATACCCTTTGTCAGCATACCGTTGGTAGAGCAGCCAAATGTCGCCCTGCTTGAATTGAACCCCTCTTTCATGCAGGTAGGAATTCATCTTGATCGCCGACCAACCGTAGTCCTTTGCAATCTTGCTGATCGACAGCAAGTCCTTGCAGTTCAGGACTACGTCGTAGTAGCTAGCTTTTGGTTGCAGTTCTTTGATCTGTTGGGCTTGGATTTTGTTTTCAAGTTTCAAAGAATCAAGGTTCTCTCTTTCTTTAATCCATGCTTTCGCTCTTTCGATAGGATCTTCGATCATGTAAGAGTCTTTTTGGCTGACGGCTTTTTCAAGCTCGATAAGCTTGTTTCGGATTGCCATTCCGATTGGAGTGCGCTGGATCATGGCGATATGTTTTGCCATGTCAAATTTGAGCAGGTGTTCTTTTCGGGGACGGCCTCCGGTACTTTCGCTCAAAAATGAGCTAAAGTCTTTTCCGTCTTCAAATCCGTACTCAATCATTCTTGGAAACCAATCTTTGTACTCTGTTCTGATTCCCAACTTCTCGTGCAATTCCCGCCCTATGACAACTCGTTCACTTGTGTCTGTTTTATAAACCGGGATGATTTCTTCATTAAAAATTCTTAATTCGTTCATAAATGTCCTTTTCGATTTACGGATAACCCGTTATTAACTGGTAAAAAAATTAAAGAGTTATAACTCACCTGATATAACTCTTCGATTTTTTTCAAAAGAATAACATCGGGATATGACTTTCCTCGCTCGTAGTTGCTAAGCGTGTCTTCTGATATACCTAACAGCGAGGACGCTTCTTTTTGGGATAGTCCTCTGTTCACTCGAGCGGCTTTTAAAGTCATCTTCAATTCTTCCATATTGGCTCCTTTCTGGTTACACCGTTATCATATTACGGTTATTCCGTTCTGTCAATGGTTTATCCGTAATCTTTTCCGATTTTATCGTAGTGCTTTACGGTTTTTTGGGATATACTCAAGATGTAAGCTTGATAGAAGGGAGAATATTATGAGCGATTTAGGAAACAGACAGATCATGGCTGAGAACATTAAATATTTCATGAAAAAGAAAGGCGTATCTCGTAAAGAACTTTCTGGAGCTATTTCTGTCCCCTACACAACTGTTTCGGATTGGATCAACGGAAAAACTTATCCAAGAATAGATAAAATAGAATTGATGTCTAATTTCTTTAATGTCGAAAAGAAAGATTTAGTAGAAAGAAGAAACCCAAAAGCCACTCAATTTGGCGATCACGACGAAAATATGAAAGAGCTGCGCGGCGATTCGAAACTGCTCAATAAGTATTTGGAACTGATTCAAGATGAACAAGTTGGTGTGCTGTTTGATAAGGTCGGGAAGCTGACTCCAAAACAACTAAAAGCTGTATTAGCGGTAATTGATGCGATCGACAAAGAAGAGGAATAAAATTTTTATCTTTGTGTTAAACCATAAATGGTGTCACAAATTAATTTATAATAAAAAAGCAGCAAGGAAGTGGTGGAATGACATTTGAAGATTTTTTAAACTTTAACCAAATTAGACTTGTGTTCGAGACGCTGCCTTATTCGATCAAAGGGTTTTGTCGAAAAAAGGACGGATGGATCGTAATTGTACTAAATGCGCGGTGTGATCGAGATGAACAGAAAAAGGCTTTTGATCATGAGCTTGCTCACGCTCTAAAGGGTCATTTGGATATGTGCGATTACGAAGAGTGCGAAAGCGCTGTGCAATCTCACGATAGAGCTAATTATGATTTTTGAGCTCAAGAAAAGAATAAACGATGCTTCGGAGTCTAAAGGATATAGTATATTTATTGCTGTGTTGGCTCTGGTATCGTCAGGGATTGCATTGATCGACTTAACGTCGAGTTTGTCGCCGGCACTGCTTTTTGTCGACAGAATAATTTACGTCATATTTGTAGTTGAGTACTTCACAAGGCTGTGGGCAGCAAACAAAAAATGGCTTATATAAAACACAACGTAATAGATCTAGTGGCCCTCCCGTTCAGCTCTATACTCCGGACTTTAAGGGCTGTTAAAGCAGTGAAGATAGCTAAAATAGCCAAGGTTTCGAAATTGTTCAGGGTCGGAAGTGTGACCGGAAGAATGATCTCCAAATGCAGAAAATTCTTTGATACAAACGGATTCAAATATGTTTGCGGTTTATGCTTAGCTGTTGTATTGATTGCAAGCATTGCTATGGTTTACATCGAGAAAATGAATTTTGGAGATGCACTTTGGTGGTCATTCGTAACTGCCACAACTGTAGGATACGGCGATCTATCGCCAGCTACTCCAGGAGGAAGGATAGTTGCATCTATCTTAATGCTTACCGGAATTGGCTTGATCGGATCTTTAACAAGCAGCATCACAGGCTATTTTATGAATAAAGAAGATGAAAATGACGGATTATCTAACGACAAAATCATGATGGTAAAAACGCTTTATGAAACGCTGAACGAACAAGAAAGAGATGAATTTTTAAAATCCATAGATAAGTAATAAAAGCGCGGAACGAATCCGCGCTTTTTGGTTGCTTATAAATTGATCAGAATTGAAGGGTCATCATTGAATACATTTGAATAGTATTCTAAAATTGCTCCACCATTATAGTCAGCTGGCACCTGGAATACAAGGTCTCCTTCTGTCGTCGCTCCGTTCTTTAACGTGACTGCATCGATCTGCGTAATCCCGTCTAACATCGAACCAGAGAAATCAACATCTTGTTCCACACCATTAACATCTAATTTAAAATAATAAGGATTTACGTCAACCTTATTGTCTCCAGCATTTGTGGCTTTAACATGGACAACCAAGAATATTTTGCCATCTTCCGGTGTAACAAATTCGGCTCCCCCATTTGTCTGAGCGCTCGTAACCACAAGTTGAAGCCCGTCAGCCTCAGCTATTTCATTAATGCCGGCAGTGTTTTTTGGCTTCTGCTCTTCTTTTGGTTGCTCTTCCTGCACTTGCTTTCCACTATCGCTTGAATCTTTCGACGTATCCGATCCGCTTGAGCATGCAGCTAGTGGAAAAACAAGTAAAGAAGAAAGCAACAAGTAAAAAATTTTTTTGTTCATAATACTTCCTTTCCATTTATAATCCGGTCTTTGCCAGTTTTTTATAGCGAAAAAGGCAATATCTGCTTTAAATAAAGCGAATATTGCCTTTTCTTTTTTTATGATTTTGTAGCTACCGCTTTTTTTCTCTTGCTTTGACGGACAATT
>Ga0209694_1001145_pt1 | contig 31625 bp, 39 predicted proteins | sample GluameincwithD2O_FD_187499 | JGI IMG/M metagenome (GOLD analysis project Ga0209694, IMG submission 187499) | Mouse cecum microbial communities from Vienna, Austria - Glucosamine amended microcosms incubated with D2O (SPAdes) (version 2) | ecosystem: Host-associated > Mammals > Digestive system >... | reverse complement strand
GATAGCGCATGAGATATTCGGTCAGTATCTCCTCGGAGAACATCGTGGCCGCTATTGTCAGGCCTACATCTTCGCGCTCGTCGTCTTTCACGCCGTTATACCATGCGTACTGTCTCGGAGAGATTGGTTTGCGGTACGTCGAGCCGTCTTTGACATTGATGAGCATATAGTTTCCTCTGCTGTCTTTGCCCACCTCGACAGTGAACAGGTCGCGGTACACGTCAAGCAGCGATGGTTTCCTTTGTGGCTTGATGGCGAAATCAATAAGCTCCGACAGTTTCATCACCTTGCTGCCGTCGAAGGCAATCTTTTCGGCATGGTCGATTATACTGTAGCCTCTCACCCTGCCGTCCTTGTCCTTCTGAAAACTGATGTCTATACCAAACTTTGTCTTGAGAACATCGATAAGAGTCTGTATGCGCTGGCAGTTCTCCTTGCTCAACGGTTTGCCGTGGTTGTCAAGTATTTTGCGGATGTCGGTATTCAGTTTTGCTTTTACTGGCTTTCGCTTCTTACCTTTTGACACTTTGACATTATCGACATTTTGACATTTTCCCTCGGCTATCTCGCTCTTGTATTTCCGGATTATAGCGCGAAGCTGCGTAGCGCGGTCTTTGCGCTTGGGGCTGTTCTTGGTGATTCGATTGAGGATGTCATCGATGGCGATATTCCCGGCGTTGCCTCCACACTTGAACAGTCGGTAGCCGTCGAGCGATTTCTCTATCTTGTAACCATGAGTCTTGACGATATTGGCAAACTGCCCCTCCGTTTCGTAGTCGTAGCCGAGAATTCGGTCAATATCTTTCTTGATGTCAGGAGAGAGTATGCGGTTTGCGCACTCGTTAAGCCTGCGCCTGTCCTGATGGTCAGAAATGGCATAACCGTTAGGCTTTATTCTCGTCGAGAGAATATGCACATGATTATTGCCGGTATCATGGTGGGCGTAAACAAAATACGGCTGACGGGCATAGCCCATACCCTCCATAAGTTCACGCGCAAAGTCGGTAAGTTCTTCCGGCGACATGGCGCGTCCTTTCACGGAGGCCGACACGTGGAACTGGAAACGTGTTGTCTTTGTATTGCCGTAGGTCTTAGAGTTTTCTTTCATATACCTCTCGACTTCAGCCGAGGCATCAAGGCCGAAGCGGTGCAGCGTCTCGACATTGTGGCGCAACGCCTCGCTGACATTCTCCATCGCCATAAGGGTTGCCACACCATCAGCAATCTTCTTCTCGTTATATCGAGCGCCGGGGAAACCGCCGCCGGACACATCGTTGAGTTTCTTGACTATCATTTTCCTGATATTATCATGTTATAGAGGTATGTCAGCATCTGTTGGATTTTATCTGTACCCTCGCAAAACAGACCGAAGGGAAGAAGATCTGCCGCCCGCAACGAGTAAGGATTCATTTTCTGCTGCTCGTTGATGTGCTTTGCAACCTGATTGGTGTTGGTGCCGGTCCTTTCGATGAGCTTGATAGCGGACTTGATCAAAGCAATCATACGGGGATTGTCTCGGTCAGCCATCGGCTGCTCTTCATATTTGAGTGTGGCACAACGTACAAACGCACTCAGATTACCGTCGGTGTATCGGTCGGCTCTTGACTGCATTTCTGCGTGGGTCTGCGAATCGACACGTATTTTTATAGTGATGGATTTTTTATCCGGCATAGTATGGGCATGAAAACGAAGCGAGCACAGGTGTGAATGGTGGTTTGTTGCGTAACTCGCTGATATGATTGAGGATGCGCGGTTGTTGGGCTGAATGGTTGGGGAAAACGAAACGTGCAAAAACTTGAATTTGCTTGAATTGGGGTTGAATTTCCGGGCCGGTTCGTTTAATCGGTGTTTAACGGAGGTTTAATCGGGCTTTAATTGGCTTTAATATCGTGCGGCTGCATGGCTGGTTTTCGCCGGCTGTGTGGCCGCTTCTGCTGTGTGGGTGGTAGAATGAGCCAGAACGGCGCAGAGGGCGCGAAATTCGCGCATTTACGGCGTTTGTGGGGCATTGTGTCGGTTGGTTGGTAGGGTAGGGGAGCAGCGAGAATTGCGCGCCCATGCGCACGAGTGATCCGGCGAACAGTACAGGCGTTAAATGCCCTGTTAAATGGCGGTAGCTGCGCCCAGCTCCAAGAGGGTCAAAAGACGGGTGGGGGAGTGGTCAAAAAAGTGCACGTTTCGTTTTGAAAATTGGGTTGGAGATACAGTTGGGGATACAGTTGGGGGTACTTCTGCGGTATGGTTCGCACCCCCATAGGAGCAAAAAATTTTCAAAAAGTCGGCATTTTTTGAGGTTTAACACCCCTTTAATACCAAAATTAGGCTGTTAAATATCGGTTTATAAGTGTTGTTAAGTTGCTGATATTCAGTGCTTAAAATGTTTAAGAGCATAAAAAAGAGTAAAAAACAGTGTGAAATACCCTATTTTGGCCCCTTATAGGGGGTATGGGGTGGACGTGGGGTGAACGCTGGCACAAGTCGCATTACCCGGCATTGGCAGTATCTCCAATGTTGACACCTCCAGCATTTTTTCCCAATCTTTGCTCCAACTGTCTAATTTGTTCTGTTAGTTTCCCTATTTCTTTAGCTTGTTGAATAATGGTGGTTTCTTTTTCTATAAGTAATGTTTGGAGTAAATTCCTTTCTACTTCTAACGCTGCAAGGGCCGAGACTGGTTGGTGGTTTGGCGTTTCGGTTTGCAACATCTCTCCTTTTCCAAAAAATAGCCATTCAAGAGAAAGATCAGGGCAGAATGTGAGAATATTTTCTAATTTATCGCTGCCTATCGATGTATGATTCTTTATGGGCTTAGACAAAGCCCCATTTGACATTCCAAGCATGCGCTCTACTGAGGCCACTGTCATTCCCTTAACGTCGATGTATTCTTTAAGTCGGTCTAACATATCGAGAAAATTTACTATACATGAGAAAAAAATCTCATGAATATTTTTATATGAGAAAATTTTCTCTTACCTTTGCACCGTGTTACTACGGTAAGCGGCTCCAAAGGTACAAAAAAATGGCCGGATGCACAAGGATAACACGGAGATAAACTCAAAGTAAAAGGATATGAAAGCAGTAAAGTTAATAATTGGTTTCCGCGAGTGGTCGAAACTCCCGGAGTTCGTGAAAGCCATAAACGCAGAGGGCGACCTGTTAGCCTATGAAATAGACAACACCACTGCCCTACTCGTTGCGCCCGGAGAATGTGGGTTGGCGTGGATTGAAGCGCAGGCAGCCCACTGGTTCAATGATTACGAAACTGAAAACATAAAGTAAAAGGACATGAGAACAACAGCAGCGCGTTACATTGACGCAACCGAGGAAACGACGGCGAAACTCGCCAAGACATTCCAGTGTACGCCGAAATTTGTGTATTTAGCTCTCACATATCGGTCGGACACAGAAAAAGCCCGAAAAATCCGCTTCACTGCGGTTGAAAACTATGGAGCAACCCCCATGTGTCATTATCCGGAGTGCGAAACGCTCCACGATACGACAGAGGATCACCGTCAGATAATGCGCCAGGTGTTTAACAACGGTGCAACTCTGCGCGTGGATAAGAGAACCGGTGAAGCATGGATAACTAACCGTAAGGGTGAGACAGTAGTACATAAGCAAGTTATAAGTTTTCCGCAGTTGTCGGCTATTCAGGCGCTTGCTGAAAACCTTTGAGAGTATGGAAACAGTAAACGGAACAATTTGCATAAGCCACGCGGAGCTCACCGGGCGGATTATTACCACGGCTAACCTTAAAGCTCTGGTAAGAAAAGGCCAGGTTAAGCAGGTGCAAAAGGGTGGCAACGGGCGCGAGGCTCTGTTTGCCGTCGAGAGCTTTCCGCTGAAATGGCGGACGGAGGTTTACAAGCGATACCCGGACGCAAAGGAACAGGCCGAGAGCCGGGAGTTTATGGACACTGTGGAGCCTGACGGCGCAGCCTTTGACTTTTTCCAGAGCTATACGCTGAGCGACGGCCGGCATTTGCCTGAGGACAAAGTTTTGGAGTATGCCAGCAACGCGGCAATAATGAACGCTTTCCGCGCTTGTTGGGACGCTCATGTGAGCAAGCGGCAGCGGAGCGGCAAGCGCACCACGCTGGCAAAAGAGTTCTGGGCCCGTGCGGCGGCAGCTCTGCCGCGCCTGGCCGACAGCTTTCCCCACTCACTGCCCGGAAGTCCGCGCCGTCTGCAAATGAAAATGGCCGAATATGTGCGCGACGGATATGTGTGCTTTATATCCGGCAAGTTTTTGAACGGTAACGCCGCCAAGGTTGCCAACGACTTTCAACAGAGCTATATTTCGGCACTGCTGTCGCACCCCAATAATCTGCCTGACACAAAGATTGCCGGCCTATACAACGCAATGGGCAAATATCACGACTGGGAGCCAATAACGGCGGCTGCTGTGGGCGTATGGCGTGAGAAGCTGGGCGCAAAGATAACCGCCGGCCGTCTGGGTGTGTCGAACTTCCGCAACCATTTGACCATGCAGGTGAAGCGCAGCCGCCCGACTACTCCGATGCTGATGTGGTCGCTTGACGGTTGGACGGTGGAGCTGCTCTACCAAGCTACAAAGACCGACAAAAAGGGGCACAACGTGACTACCTACACGAACCGTCTGACTATGGTTGTAGTGCTTGATGTGTTTAACGACTACCCGATAGGCTACGCGGTAGGCTCACACGAAAGCCCGGAACTGATAAAAGCCGCATTAAGAAACGCCGCGATACATACACGCGAACTGACCGGCGAAATGCTCCGAGCCAACCAGGTACAGAGCGACCGCTACGCTATTAAGACCATGCAGGATCTTTATGCAGTAATGGGCGGCAAGGTGACACCAGCACAGGCACACAACGCCAAGGCCAAGCCCGTAGAGCCATATTTCAACCACCTTAACACAACTTACTGCCTGTTGTGCAACAACTGGTCGGGCTTCGGCGTGACAACCAACCCGAAGCGACAACCGAACAGTGACGCGCTGAACAAAAAACGGCACAACTTCCCCGATGAAGCCGGCGTGCGTGCCCAGATTGATGAAATTATGCGGCTGGAACGCATGGCCAAGGTCGAGGCCTACATGGCTGGACTGGCAAACCTTAAACCGGAACACCGGCTGCCGCTGAGCCGCGAAAGCTACCTGCTGAACTTCGGTGCGGAAACCGGATTTAAGAACGTGTTGGAGGGTTGCGGTTTGCGCCCCACCATTTTAGGCGTGAAGCGTGATTATGATTGCTTTGATCTGAGCTTCCGCGACCATGCGGCAGAGCGTTGGACGGTAAGATATGACCCGGAGGACCTGACGCAAGTTTTGGCCATAAATGAGGCGGGCACACGTCGCTACATGCTTGAGGCCAAATACGTGCAGCCTATGGCTCTGGCAGACCGAAAAGAGGGTGACGCCGAACAGTTGGAGCGAGTGAGGGCATACAACAAGCAGCTGGAAGCTCAGCAGGCACAGAGCATAGCGTTGGATTATCACCGCACCGAGCAGCTTATAGCCGCCACGCCGGCACTGCGCGGCAGTGTCGAGGACCGTCTGCTGCTGACAGACAGCCAGGGACAGCATAAGAACCAGCGCAGCCGCAAAAGACTGGCCGCCGCCGACATAGAAGCATTGGAGGTGGAAACGGTAGAAGTGCCCATAACAACAGGGAACAGTGCCGATGCGGCAGAATACAAGGTAAATGACTATTCAATTTTTTAAGACGTAAAAGGACATGACAACAGAACAGAAACAACAGATCGCGGCCCAGCTCAGTGCCTACTGTGCGCAAAAGGGCAGCCAGAACAAAGCCGCCAACAGTCTTAACGGTGTGAGCAGCGCGACAATCAGCAAAGTTCGTTCAGGACAGTGGGAAACCATATCGGATGATATGTGGCGCAGCATAGCCGCCCAGACCGGTAACGCCGAGGCGAACGGGTGGCAAGTGGTCAAGACCCGCGCATACGATGTAATGACGTTCACGCTTGCCAGCGTGCAGGCCGACTCCCTTACAGCCGCCGTTATCGGCGGAGCCGGGAGCGGCAAGACCGAGGCCATAAAGAACTACACAGCCGCCGGGCGCAACGTGTATCACCTGGTTTGCTCCGAGTATTGGAACCGGCGCACATTCATGGCGAAACTGTTGCAGAACATGGGCGCGACGGTAGCGGGCACCACAGTAAGCGACATGATGGACAATATCGTTGACACGTTGAAGCGCAAGGACTCGCCGCTGATAGTTCTGGATGAAGCCGACAAACTGAGCGACCAGGTGCTCTATTTTTTCATAAGCCTATACAATCAGCTTGAAGACCAGTGCGGCATAATCCTGACCGCGACCAGCAACCTGAAAGCCCGGATTGAAAAGGGGCTGCGCCTGAACCGCAAAGGCTATGCGGAGATTTACAGCCGCATAGGCCGCAAGTTTGTAGAACTGCCCCTGCCAAACAGTGAGGATGTGGCGGCTGTGTGCGTTGCCAACGGTGTGAATGATACTAAGGCAGTCAACAAGATAGTGGACGAGTGCGACGGCGACCTGCGGCGCGTTAAACGCAGCGTGTGGGCCATGCTGAAAGGAGGTGCGAAATGAGCGGCACCAAGATAACGGTAACATTCACCAATGGCAAAACCCGGACACTCAGAGAACCCGCAATGCTGTGGGCCATAGACGGGCGCCGTACCGCTTCTTTCGTGTTTGACAATGGCCAGGTGTATAAGGGTCAGACGGACGGCGTAGTGGACGAGGACGGCAACTTTTGGCTGAAAACAGACCGCTCCACAATATCCGGCATGCTGGGTATCGGTCTGCCATTCGGGCGACTTCTCGGCTGGGCTTATATTAACCCCAAAAGAGCGAAAAAATGAAAACTTACCCCGTAAAATTCAAATTCCGCGCAGAGTTTGACCTCATGCCGTCCTGGCTGCCTCAGCTGCTCCAGGATTGGCTCGAACAGGGCTGGACGTGCGACATAACAGTGAAGCGAGTAAAAGGCTGCTACGGGCCTAAAACGGTGCGTGTGATGATAGAAGCGAGCACCAGCGAGGACCTGGCGGCGAAACGCAGGGCATTAAACGCGATGATTGAGGCCAAGGGCTATGACCCGGAGGCACTGCGAGAACGGCCGCGACTGACGAAAATATAACGAGCAATGAGCAGAGCGATAAGTAATAAAAACGTGCTGGCGGCGCAATTCGAAACCGCAGACTTCGACGGCCCGTTCCTGGCGAGCTTCGGCCGCCCGGAGCTTCGGGGGGTGTGGCTTATATGGGGCGACAGCGGCAGCGGCAAAACCACTTTCACGCTCCAGCTCTGCAAGTATCTGGCCGGATTCCGTCGGGTGGCTTACAACTCGCTGGAGCAGGGTCTGAGCCTGTCGCTTCAAAGAGCATGGGAGCGCGTGGACATGGCGGAAGCAGGCAGCAACATAATACTGCTGAACAAAGAGGAACTGCCGGAACTACGCGCCCGGTTGTCAAAGCGGAAAAGTCCCGAAATTGTAGTGATAGACAGCCTCCAATATCTGGACCCATTCACATGGCGGCTTTTCAAGGCATTAAAAAAGGACTACCCCGACAAGCTATTTATTTTTATCAGCCAGGTGGACAAATCCGGCAACCTTTCTGATAAACTGGCGGTGCGCATAAGATTTGACGCTGACATAAAAATCAAGGTTGAAGGCTTTAAAGCGTTCGTGACAACGCGCTACGAGGACCCGACCAAAGGCGAGGGCGGCGCAGACTTCATAATTTGGCAACAGGGTGCAAATGACTACTGGGCCGGACAAATCTAAAAACAAACGACTATGGCAAAAGAAAATAAGACAATGGACCAGATACACCGCGACCTGCTGAAAAAATATCATACCCTTTGCACTGTGCTGGGGCTTGATGATGAAGCGAAGCGTGCGATCCTGGCAAGCTGGGGCGTCGAGAGCAGCCGCGACCTGACGCAACACCAGCTTATCGACATTTGCGCGAAGCTGAGCGAGCAGGTGGATGAAAAGCAGGGCACGGCGCGGCTTGACAAGCTGCGCAAACAAGTGATCGCGGCGATTGGCGGCTGGCTTCGGGAAACCAAACAGCAGAGCAATATTTCGATAATAAAAGGCATTGCGATGCGCGCCAGCGGTTACAATGACTTCAACAAGATACCGAGGGAGCGGCTGCGCAACCTCATAGCGACATTTAACAACAAAGTCAAGGACGCCCGCGCGGTTGATGCACTGACCGATGCGCTGCTCATGCAGCATTACAGTGCCGGGGGCGAGATTGACCCAACACTAAATTAACGAGCCAATGGAAAAGGACAAAAAAGTGTGCTGCATCTGTGGCAAAGAATTTACAGAATGGGGAAACGACCCTTACCCTGTAAAAGAGGACGGCGAGTGCTGCCGGTCATGTAACTGGGGCGTGGTAATCCCCAAACGAGTAGAACTAAGCAAGCGAGAACATGAGCAAGGAACTGGAAAGAATTAAATCCTATGTGCTGGAGCAGACGTCCGGCATGAGCGAGAACAGCAAGGTCGAGCTATTGGACGCACTGGCATGGTGGGCGAGCGATGCGGCCGGGCATTTGAACTATGACTCGCCGGACGCCGAGGACTACGATAATTAAAAACGCTGAGCCGGTGTAAAAGGACACGCACCGAAACAGTTAAACACAATTTAATAACCACTTAAACACCCTTAAAAATGAGTGAGCAAGTAACAATCAGCGCCGAGGAGTTCAAGCAATTTCAGGCGTATCAGGCCGAAAAGGCCAAACAGGAGGCCGCAGAGGCACGCAAGGCACAGCGGGCAACTTATCAGCAAATGGTTGATGACGAACTGGCGGCAGCAGTGCCGGAGCTTCGCGCCCTGAGCGAACAGATTAAGACAGTCAAGGACGCCACGTTCGGCAACTTCGCCGCAGTGCTTGATATAAAAGCCGAGGTCGTGGGGTTCAAGGAGGGAGGACAGTTCAGCCACACGTTTACCAACACGGACAGCACACAGCGCCTGACGCTGGGGGTTAATACAGTGGACGGTTGGACCGACATGGCCGAGACCGGCATTGCAATGGTGCGCCGTTATCTGGAGAGCCTGGCCACTGACGACAAGACCCAGTCGCTTGTGACGGCGGTGCTGCGTCTGTTGAGTAAAGACCGCCAGGGCAACCTCAACGCCAGCAAGGTGCTCCAGCTCCAAAAAATGGCCGAGGACAGCAAAGATGAGCAGTTTATTGAGGCTGTGAAGATAATCCGGGAGAGCTACCAGCCTACCGCGACACGCCGCTATATCCGCGCTCAGTATCGCGATGAGAGCACCGGCAACGCGTGGCGCAACATACCGCTGAGCATAACCGACGTGGACCTGTTGCCGGAAAATGAAACAGCCCCGGAACCTGATGCAGAAGCAGAGGGAACCGAGGCGGAAGCGGCCGAATAAAAAAGACCGCGCCGACGTGCTGCCTAAACAGCCAACCGCCGACGCCGAGCCTTGTGTAAAAGGACGGTGCAAAGATACAAATAAATCGGTGAATGACAAAGAAAAGAAGGCACAAAAGCACGTTGGCGCGGGCAGAGAAAATAAAAGCCCTCACGGCGATGCACTATGAGGCCGGCAACCAGGCAAAATGTTACAAAGCTGTATGGCGGCGCTGGATAGAGCCGGAGTTTGGTATCTGTTACCGCACCTATCTGAACATGCTGGGACTTGACCCGGAAACCGAGAGCCGCCAAGACAATCAACCCTCGTTATTTGACGAACTCTAAAAAGCACCCCTGACGGACGCAAGAGCCGCCGGGGGTGTTGTCGTATTAGTCGCGCTTTCCAATCGCGACAGAGAGGTCGGAAACAGCCCTGACGGGGCGCATGGCTGTTATGTCCTGCACGCCGCAGACATAACGCTCCACATTTTCGACAATTTCGGCATGGTCGTGGTTGGTTGCCGAGGTGGTAAGCATGAAGCCGGAGAAATTGTCGCCGCGCAGTCCCTGCATGGCGGTGTTAATGCTGTCGAGCAGGTCAAACACAGCCAGGGCATCATCTATGCGTGGGTCCTTGTGGCCGTGAGTGGCGACGGAACGGGTTACGACATGGAGGCGCACAGCCAGCGCGCCCCGACGGGTCCCCATGTTCTGCTGCTTCCACTCCACAGCTTCAAACTCAATAAAGACGGCGGCAAAGGGGAAAGCCGCCCCGCCGTTGAGCGTTTGGACCTGATTGTTCCAAAGGTCAACAAAAGCCACGCCCGGAACGGCGGCCACAGCTTCGGCAATAGCCTTAAAAATTTGTTTTCTCATTTGTTCCTGATGAAATTCGTTAATGATAAATTGAATTTTTTTAGGTTGTCGTCGATGACGTTCCGGATGATGCGCTGCGTGTCCGGCCCGTCGCCGATGAACTGGCGTTGCGGCATCTTGAACTTGCGCTGATGAGCGCGCACGGTGTAGATTTTGCCTTTTTTGGACTTGCGAGTGTGTGCCCTTACCTGCTTGAAGCCTGTGCCGCCCTCATTGTGCAGGGTTGTGTAAGGGAGTGCCGACGAGAAGCGCACGCCGTCGCCGGAGACTTCGCCCTGTGTCGACCGTCGCATTGCACTGGTGACAACGAGCAACGAGCCTTTGGGGTAGTCATGCGCGCGAGGCTTCCACTTATCGGAGAAAAAGGCCTTACGCTCAAAGTTACGGTCGAACTCGTCGGAGAGTTCCACGCGCATATCGTCGAGAATATCGGCTTTTAGTTTGTTGGCGTCGAGCATTTAATCGGTGTTTAATTGTTGTTATATCAAAATAAAAGTCGTAAATTTGCGCAGAATGGACAAACTGGCTGAAATATTAGACTACGCCCAGCAAATGGGTGAAGCGGCAAATCACACTGAAAAGATTGGGACGACCGCCGACGGCGATGTTTACGGACTCAGTCTTTTAGATGCTGACGGTTTGCCTATGCCTACCGGTCTGCCCCGGCTGGTGATAGCCAAGGGGGAAAATCACAGCCTGATAGTTGGGGACGAAGCATTGAAAATTTTAAGTTCATTTGACATCGAGGAATAGCGCTCCAATTTTTGGGTTAACTTTTTTGTCATCAATACGAATGACCCCGACACTGCCAGGCTTCATGCTTGAAATGTAGCTGCTGACATCATCTTTGCCGCTCTGAGGGTCGAAATATCGGATTTTGCCACCTGTCACTTCCGCGAGGAACACATGGGCGCTGCCACCTTTCCAAGCGCAATAAATTTCATAGACTCCGTCGTGGCTGAACTTTTCGGCAAAATATTCCTGCAATCTTTTCGGAGTGATTGTCTTGTAACCCTTACGACGCCCCCAGCGGTCGGCAAAATCATAGTCGACCTTTGAGCCGTCAAGATTAACAAAACGCTCTTTCCAGTTTACCCCGGCTTTATCCAGTTTTTCGTATGCGGTGCCCTTGTGCCCCTTGCGCAGTACCTCATTGGGGTGTGCCTCAACATTGAAGCCGAGACGCCGGAGCCAGTGGGTAACCGTGCAAGTCTGGCAGTTGATATAATAACCGCCTCCTTTGGAAAAATGCGGATTTTCATGACCTTTGTTGGCCTGGTCGTATGTCATGGCTTTGCCCCTGGTAATGCCGAAACTCTGTTCAATTTCCAGACAATTCTCTGCCACGGCCTTTTTCTGATCCGTTGTGAGTGTGTCGGGCAGTTCTGCCACAATCTCAGCAATACGTTGCTCTCGTTTTTGTTCCTCACTCAGTTGCTCAATTACCTGTTTAGCGGCTTCGGGCGCTTTGTAATACGGATGTTTGGGTGGGAACAGTTGCAGATCCTTGCCGGGATTGAAGCGGAAAATCTGCTGTTTGGCGTTTTCGGTGCAATTATTTCCGCGGAGCATGGAAAGTGCCGGGTCGCTCTGGGGATATTTGCCCTTGCGGACCTGCACGGCCGTACAGCGGCAGTTCCAGCCATTCGGCGGCAGGTAGAGCGCCCAGAACGGGTCAGAGGGCGGCAGCGTTGTGCCGTGCAGAATTGCGTGATCCTCACGCACGTGGTCATCCTGTGCCGTGCGGTATTGCAGGTCGTAGCGGTCGCCGTCGGCTTCAATCTGCTGCCAGCGCGAAGCCATGAGAGAAGCCCCGACGGCGTGGTTATACTCCGCATAGAGGTAATTGTGGTTATAACGGTTGTTGACCGTTTCTACGTCCTTGCGGAACGCTTCAAAAGGCTTAATGTCGCCTTTGTCGGTAATGAGCGACAGCCCCACCTCGCGGAGCGTGTGGAACGCCTTAAAGCCGGAGAAAATAAAAGCGTTGTTTTCGAGTGCATAGCGCACCGTTTCCGGGACCTCATGGGGAACGCCGGAGTCGATCCCGCGCTTAATCTGGCGGAGTGTTTCGGCAATGAGGCGGCGAGCTTCGGGCGTGTTCAGCTGCGAAGCATCGAAGCCGCCGGCATTATAGACCATGCCGGCAGCGTCAAAAAAGGCCGTGTCGTCAAAATCGGGCTTGTCTGTCGCGTCCGCCAGCTCCAGCAAGTCATTTTCATACAATGACCCCAAAGCGGCGTTAAACGCGCGATAATCGCTTTGCAGCCGCCCCACCTTGTCAGCCAGTCGCAGGGCGGGGCTCAGTCGAAAAAACGGTCGGGCTGTGTCTTGCTTTCGCGTGGTTTGTCAATGGCCACGCCGTATTTGTCAGTGAAATAGTCGGCGGGGATCTCGTAATACTCCAGGAGCAGGCGTTCAATCTCGCGCTGTTCCGCCGGTGTGTAGCTGGCGGCGTTGTTCCAGACAAAACGTTTCCCCTTGACCGGGAAACCGTGGGCTGCCATGAGCGGCAGCAGACGGCCGTTAACGGTATATCCGGCCATAGTGGCGTCGGCTTCGGTGGTGCGTTCAAAAATTTCCAGGTGTACCTCAGACTGCGAGAGCGAGGAACCGGAATCAATGGTCATAGTCTGGTTAAGAATGACCTTTGACAGCTCCGAGTTGCAACGGTCCACGCGGCGGTCGAACACGTTGTAAGCGTCGCCGCGGCTGCTTTCCTTGATCTCAATGTTGGTGCCCTCAGGGAACAGACCCCAGAACGCCGCGCCCATGTTTTCGAGAGCGTTTTCCACTCTGGCGCGTTCGCTTTCGTCCGGGCTGTTGGTGGTGGCTATTCGCATAGGCTGGCCGAATATCTCGCCAAACATGTCCCAGAACGTGAGCATATTCTTTTTGCTTATGTAAGAGCAGGCACATTTGAGCAGCAGGCCGAGGTCGCGGGGCTTGCCCACTTCCACGCACCAGTTGGCGAAATCGCCCTCACGGTAAGGAATGCCGCTGCGCCAGTCGTCGCCGGGGTTAATGACCACGCGGCCATATTCGGGGACCACGTGCTTGCGCGGCACCAGTTCCACACTGTCGTAACGCATGGTGCCGTCGCCGCGTATGACATCGCCCAGCTGTATGAGGGAGTGCCCCCAGTAGGCAGAGTCCAGCACATAGCCCAGAAAATCGGCAAACCATTCCTGCTGCAACAGTTCGGTGGCGGCGACATCTTCCTTGCCGTTGCTATCTACAAGACGGAAATCCTTTTGCAATACCTTGCCCTTACGCTGGGCGATACAGCCGGACAAATGGGCGTCCAGCACACAGTCGGCATAAATGTCATAAAGCCGCTGGCGGTTGGGATTTTCGTAGTCAATGGCAATCTGGTGGGCATTGCGCCAGTCGTTAATATCCTTTTTTGTGAGTGTGTCGGTTTGCTGGAGCAGCTGCGCGGTTATCTTGAGACCCTGTTTGCCGGAAGCCATGCGTGCCAGGGTCATGACTTCGGCACGCGTGGGTCGGTTGAACCAGTCGCGTATGTTTGTTATTATATTGGCCATTTTGAGGGAATGTTAAGTTAAACGGATATTGCCGGCACTGTCGAGGCGGAGGGCACCGGGCGCGGCAAGCCGGAGAGCCGGGGCGACCACCTGCACAGTTACGGTCTTATAGTAGCGCGTGCCGCCGGTGGGTATGACATGGACGCGAGCCAAGCCGGGGCGAAACGGCAAAATGCGGCCGTCCGGTTCCACTCCGGCCGCGCCGCCGAAAGCCTGATAAATTATATTCTGCTGCGCCCCGGCAGGGAGCACCCTTGCATTTATATAGCGCGGCACAGGGTTGCCCAAAGTTACCGGGGCGGGCATCTCCACGCGGAGACCGTCGGGAACCGGGGCGGCTGCCAGTTCCGCCCGGTCGGCCACAGCTTCGAGGCGTTGCCGGCTCTGTTCCGTGAGCTCACGCTGGGCGTTCGCTTCGGTGGCTGCGTCTGTTGCTGATTTTGCGGCCGTGTCGGCTGTTGTCTTTGCCTTGTTGGCGTCCCCTGTTGCGGTGATGCAATCCTGTATTGCTTTGTCGGCTGTATTGGCGAGGGTCTGCGCCTGTTCGCGCAGTTCCCTTGTGGCGTCGGCCGCTTGTTGGGCGGCAGCGGCTGCGACTTTTGCCGCATCGGTGGCCGGTTGTTTCAGCAGTTCGATTTGGGCGGACGTAAAGTCGGCCCATGTGAACGGGTCGCCCTTGTCACCTTTCAGAGCTGCCAGCTGTTCCGGCGTAAAATCGTCGTAAGTGAACGGCAGCCCGCGGGTATAGGCAGCCAGCAGGTCGGACTCGATCACGCCGTCGGAGTCTCCGGGGAGGTGCCAGAGCTGCACGGCCATATCTTCGGGATAATACACGTTTTGCACGCCGTCGGGCATGAGGTCGTTAACCAGTCGCAGGTGCAAATCATGTTTCAGGGTACCCTCGCAAAGATTATGATCCTTGAAAATAACCAGCAGGGCGTCCCCGTCCGGGGTGCAGTTTGAATACACGCCGCCAATGCGGGAAGCCACAAACTCGCGGTTATGCTTAACCCAGTAACGCAGTTCAAAGTCCACCCCGTCGGGAAGTGGAACAAGAGAGCCGGAACCGTCGCGGAAGCGTTCACGCAGAACAAAGTCATCGCGGTAGTGAATATGTCTTATTTTGGGCTGCATCATGTCAGGCGGATGTTGCCTTTGCCGTCGAGGCGGAGCGCACCGGAGGCCGAGAGGCGGAGACGCGGGGGCACCACTTCAATGCAAAGCGATTTATAAACCGATGTATCTGCCGTGGCGACGGCGTGGACAGTAGAACGGCCGAGGGCGACCGGGCGCACCATTCCGTCCGGTGTGACTTCGACCGCCTTGTGGTCGCTGATGAACAGGACAGATCCGAGACCGAAGCGCGGGAAAAGGGACGCGCCTATTTTTTGCGGCACGGGGTTGGTCAGGGTAACGACCGCCGGCGCCGATGCAATATCGACACGTTCCGGGGCGTTCAGGTTCTGAGTGGAGAGCTTCTCCACGAGCGACTCCACCAGTGCGCGGGTCTGTTCTGACCGCTGAATTTCGGCGGCGGCTTTGGTGGCGGCTTCGTCAGCACTGGCGAGACGCTTGTCAATGTCGTTCTGAATTTCCGGAACGTTCACGGACAGGAACAGACGCACGGCCTTGTTAATGTCGCCGCAGGCTTCGATAAGGTCACAAAAGAGCTGCCCCACCTGCTGCGCCGACACGGACTTTGCCGCCACTGCGTCGCGGATAGCTTCGGCACGCTGCATGAGGTCTGCCGTGTCAAGCTGCTGCAAATCATTTTTCGTGAGTTGGTCCATATTGGTAAGGGGTTAAGATTATGAAAAAATTTCGCTGAAAGGGTCGGCAAAAATGCGCGTGAGCTGCTGGTCGCTCTGAACATAGACCGGCTGCTTTTTGTCGAGCAGGTCGAGAACTTCGTCCACCTTTTCGACCACGAGCACATCGCCCGACGGGTCAAGCTGCGGGCGCGATACAGTGGGGCGTTTGGTGCCGGTCTGATAGAGCAGCTCCTTGTATTCGGCAGGGTCTATGTCCGTGGCCGGACTTATATGCCGGAGCGCATAAGCCGAGCGGACGGCAGGGCTGAGAACATCTTCCAGCTCATAGCTTATTGCCTGGCCGTCGGTAAGCGTTGCAGTAACGGAGATCCCGTTGCGCTGCGCCAGGGCGAACACGCCGGCGGCGGAGCCCAGAGCAATGACAGCAATGTCGAGAAGTGTCTGGCGGTCGTTTACTGTTATCTGCATAGTGTCATGAAATTTGCACCACGCCGTCGGGCGACAGTGTGAGGGTTGAAACATCGAGGCCGCAGGCACGCAGCATCTTTTTTGTGTTGCCGGGCCAGAACGGGTCAGGCTCCCCGGCGAGCATCAACGGAGCTTCCGCCCCTAATAGCGGGTGTTCCTTGAACTCACCGCGGCAAGAGCGGAGCACCAGTTCGGCAATAAAGCCGGAAGCGTCGGCCACGACAGCCGCGGAACGTTCCACCAGCAGGTCGCCGGTGTTAATATCTATCTGTAAACCGTTCATTGCTTAATTTTGGTGTTTTCGTAGTCACCGCGTTTTGTAGGTGTGAGCTGGGAGCCGAACCAGGACGCGGCGGCGGTTTTGAGAGCAGCGCCACCGTCCTGAGGTGCGGGCACCCAGCCCGACATTGCGGTTTTTAACTTGTTAATGTCGTTTTCAATCAGGTTAAGGCGTTTTGTCAGATCCTCAATTTTAATGAGGCCGCCAAGGTCGCCACCGTTAAAAATGATGCTTTCGCGGTTGATATGAGCCGACATCTTTTCTGTGTCTATGCGCACCCCGTCGGCGTCCATGACGGCGGAGGTGCCGCCGATCACAATTTCGGCGGACTCAATCTTTTCAGTGAGCAGCACCACGCCGGCGGCACCGTCGGCGACAAAGCCAACTACCACAAACGACCCTTTTTCCGGGAACAGACACAGGCCGAAATCAGCCTCCTGGTTAGCCTGGAGATTGACACCGAGCAGGGGTGCGCCCTCATTTATGGGGGTGCAGTCAATGGTGCGGGCGGTTTTATTCACTTCGTCCACGGTACACACCAGGGCGACGGTTTCGCCGTCTGGCTGTGCAAGCTGCCGGATAATGTTTCGTAAATCTGACATAACAGTAAAAATTTAAGCGACGCGGAGGCCGAGGGTTATTTCCTGACGGAAGCCGCCGTCGCCATATTTGATCACTACTTTTTTGACCTGGTACACGCCCATTTTTGTGCCGTCGATAATCAGGCCTATTGCGTCCAGAGGGTCCACGAGCTTATAGCCGAAAGTGGTAAAAGAGCCGGTGAGGCCGTCGCGTTTAAGGCGTTTTATTTCCTGCTGCGCCCATGCTTTCAACTCTGTTTCGGTTTTGTTGTAGGTGTGCAGCGTTCTGTGCTCCCCGTCGCTGTCCCCGACCTCAACCTTGATTTTTTTATTATTGGGCATGAGGCTGACCGCTTTAACCCGCAGGCGCATATTTTCGGCCTTTTGCTGCTGGAGGCTCTGGTCTGAAATGATGTTAAGCCCGGTTTTGAACACTTGCGCCGGCGTACTGTCGCGCTCAAAGAGCACACCGCAGTAAAGCACCGGCTCCCCGTCCTCATAGCGGAAAAAGGAGCGGACGCCCTGTTCAGACAGCTTCCCCAGGAGAGAGGCCACAGTGTCGGCGGTCACGCGGTAGGCACCGAGCGACTGTTCGCCCATGATATTGAGGCGGTGGGTAATTCCCTGATCCTTGAGCAATGTTTCAAGAGTAACAGAGCGGTAAGCCTTTTTAACTGCCGGCATCTGTTTGAGCTTGAACATATCGTCCTCGCAGGTAATCACGACCGGCGTTTTGAAGCCGACATCGCGCACCCAGCCGACAAACGCCAGTTGCAGGTTGTCATCGTAGCCCAGTGATATGCGCACACTGTCACCGCGGCGCACCGGAATTTCAGCAGACCCGTCCCACTTCATTTTTTTAGGCAGTGTGATTTTAGCTTCGGCAGTCAGCTTTTCGGTGTCGCGTGTTATCTCCACGGCAGTAACAAAGTCGAGCGACCAGGAGCGGTCGCCCTTAATCTCAATTTTTGCGCACAGTCTGAACATTGCTTAAACGGTGTTTAAAGGGTGTTTAATAGTCGTATCTGTTGGGCTTCATGCAGCCGGAGCGTACAGGGTTGCGGGCGTCGGTGTTGCCGTCAGCCGAGATGTAAAGCGGCAGGTCGGGCGTGGCTTTCGAGGCCTGGACATCGCGCAGCCACTTTATCGCGTCGTTATACAGGCACTCGCGACGTTCATGCCCCATGTTTTGCGGCAGGCGGTGAACCATAAGCCACAGGGAAATATTAACGGCAACCTGAACCAGCATGGCGTTGCGGCAAGAACCGACGGCCGCGAAAGCCCGGTCAATGTCATAGCGGCTGCGCAGATATGATGCAATTTCCTCCATTGCGGCGGCTTCGGCTTTCAAGCGGACATCTTCCTTTTCAGTTATCTGCTTAAATTCGTAATCGTCGCACACGCTGCTGTAATCGTCGAGTGTCAGGAACATGGGCGCAAGGGTTTGGGGGTTGCTTCATAAATGGCAATCTGGCGGGCCTTTTCTGCTGTCAGGCCGGGGAAGCGTTTTTGCCGGATCAGTTGCTTCACGCCCTGCATGGAGACGCACACGGGGCGGCCCTGATACACGAGCACCAGGAACTTTTTTCGGTATAGGTCAGCAGAGCGCCGGGCTTCACTGATAGCACGTTTTTTGCGCCAGTCAAACAGGAGGGCGCGGAAATAGTCGAAAATTACCATAATAGATTTTTAGCTGTTTTCCTCATGCCGAAAGAGGGTGTGAACGATTTGACACGGGTATCACGCTGTAAAATCCAGATAGCGCCCTCGTCGGCATCGGGGGCGTCATCGTGGCCGCGCATACCTTTTTCAAAAGCAAGGGTCTGGTCAATGCCGGCAAGCATGTCGGGATCGTCGCGCTGTGTGTCGTCGTATGAGACAAAGCCACGTTCCCACAGGGGGCTGACCGCTTCGACGCGCTGGAACTTGTCAGGCTTTTTGCGCATGTCGCCTGTAATGGGGAGCTGGTAGCCGCGCAGTTCTCCCTCGCGGCGGAACTCGTCAAGTATTGTGTCCTGCATGAAATTGGCCTCCATGTACCAGCGCACGGCAATGCCCTGGTCGCGCGTCCACTCGTATAGGTCATAACACCAGCGCACCATTTCAGCCACTGAGCACTGCCGTACAAAAGCGCGGAGGTGCCAGAGCTGAGAACCGGCCTTACCCCAGAGCTTCGCGGCCTTAAAGTCGTTTTTTGTGGAGCCTTTGAAGCTGGGGTCGATATACAGGACAATTTCGGAGAATTTGGACCATGCCGGGCGTTTGCCCCAGCGGATCCACTCGTTGCGGAACACGGCACCCTCGATAATAGGGTTGTTCATGTATTCTTTTTGAAACGCTCTGTACCCGGCGACATCAGCAAGGGCCTGCACTTCGGCCGGCGTCCATTTGGCACGCCATGAAATATTGCCGGCGCGGTCGTAGATGTTCACGCGGGTAACGTGGACAGACTTAATCTCGCACCACTTTGCCAGCACTGAATTTTTTGCAATAAGGTTGCCGACCATAAAGAAGCGGCCACGGCCACCGTCGAGAGTACCGAACAGAGCGGAGCGCACCCAGTCGAACAGTTTAGAGACACGGGCGGGACTTTCCACCAGTTCGTCGTCGTCGAGGTCGTCGATCACGACATAATCCGGGCGGTGTGAGCGGTAGCGCAGACCGCGCGGAGACTGACCGCGACCACGGGCAAAAAACGCCACTTCCGAGCGTGTGACAAACTCGCCCTCTTCCCATGAACCGGCGTTGTACTGTTCGCCGAAATCGGCAATATAACGTTGGTTGTACTGTAATTCAGCCTGAATGTCGCTGAGAAGCGTTTTGGCGTTGTCCTCAGACTTGCCGACTACAACCATGACATTTATTTCACGCCCTTTTGTTTTGGCTGTGCCAAAAATTTCAGCGCCAACAATATCCCAGGCCATAAGCCACATGGGGATAAACACGTCCATGTTGGTAGATTTGGCGGCGCCACGGTGCCAGACAAAACCTGCCTTGAGGTTTCGGTTTTTCCTGATTTTGTTGGCGGCGTCGATATGGAACGGTGCGCAGGGCGTCGACTGCCCCGTTTCGGGGTTTTCAGTCCAGTGCGGGAAATAGAAATCTACGAAATCGGCATAATTAAGCAGCAGCCGGCGCAGACGCGCAAGGCGTTGCTCGGCTGTTTCGTTGATGTTTACGGCAGTGGCGGCCTGCACCGTTTCGCAGTGCTGTTTCCACTTTTCCCGTGCTTTTAAAATCTCCGCTTTCGTAGCCATACGTTAAAAACTTTCTTTGAGCTTTTCGGAAATGAAAAGGTCGTGATAATGGTTGATTGTTTTGAGTAGTTCCGGGGTGACATTGGGGTCGAAGCTCATGCGGTATTGCAGCCACTTGCTGAAAGCCATAAAAACCTCAATGACATCAACGACCGAAGTTTTTTTGTCAAGGCGTTCGACGGTGGCGGCGAACTTGACCAGCTTGTCGGCACTTGCCGCCGTTTTCTCCGGGCTGGGGTCTGTTGCCAAATCTTCAAGTAGCACGTTTATACTGTTAAGTATCTTATTGACCAGCTCCGGGCGTGTGATATTGGCAGCGGCCCTGGCCTGTTCCCAGCCGCCGTCGGCGACCCATTTTGTAACCGTCTGGGCGGACACCCCGACCTTTTCTGCAATGGATTTTTGCGGTTCCCCCTGCATATAGAGCAGTCGGGCGTGTTCCCGCTGCTGTTCACGCTCTTTTTTAGTAGCCATTCATAAAAAAACAAAAATTAGATGCAGCGCACCCACTGCGGGCACGCTTTCACGGTGCAAAATTGGCTTAAAAAAGCATCACAATAAAAAAGAGTGTAAATCTTTTACACTCTTTTTGTTAGGCTTGCAAACTATCCTCAACTTTGCAGTGCTGAACGACTTAAAAGCCATATCGCGGCGTAGAGCAGTGGTAGCTCGCCGGGCTCATTCCCCGGAGGTCGCAGGTTCGACCCCTGCCGCCGCAACAACAAGGTAAAAAAGATTGAATAAGTGAAGCCCGGACGCGGCGGACACACCCACCTCCACCCACCATCGCGCCGCCGCGTTCCCGGCTTTTTTAACAAGACAATGAAAGAAGTTATAATATCCACCGAGGCCGTGAACAGTTACGGCAGCCGTGTATTGACTGCGGGCATAGACCTGAGCCAGTATGAGCGCAACCCCGTGCTGTTATGGATGCACCGCAGGTGCTGGGAACCGGGAGCCATGCCGATAGGCAAGGTCGAAAATCTGCGCATAGAGGACGGCAAACTGATAGGCACGCCGGTATTTGACCAGAACGACGACTTTGCCAAGCAGATAGAGAGTAAATGGGAAAACGGTTTTTTACGCATGGCAAGTGCCGGACTGGAAACGGTAGAGACCACACCAGACCCCGCGCTGGTGCTTCCGGGACAGACGCGCGAGACCGTAACGCGGTCAAAGCTGGTCGAGGTCAGCATTGTGGACATAGGGGGCAACGACGAAGCCCTGCAACTGTACGGGCAGGAGGGCAAACTGCTGAAACTTGCCGCCGGAGAGGAATGCCCCCGGCTTCCCCTGCTTCAACTGAAAAAAGAAACAGAACCCGAACCCGGCAACGAACCCGGAGAGGGTGAAGAAATCAATAACCCCAAAATCAATTTAACAAAAATGACAACAGAACAGTTAACACTCCTCGGACTTCCAGCAACCGCGACCGAGGAACAGGCAACCGCCGCGCTTGCGCTCATGAAAGAGCGTGCCGACAGTGCCGCGACTATCGAGCTGGCCGCAGTCACGCAGACGGTTGACCAGGCAGTGACAGAACGCAGGATCCTGGCAGAGCAGCGCGACCATTACATCAAGCTGGGCAAAGCCGCCGGCGTACAGATGTTGCGCGACACCCTCAGCACCATGCCTCCCCAGCAGAAGCCCGGCGAGGTTATCAACCTGGGCAAGCAGTCAGCCCCCGGAGCCGGCGAAGCCCCCAAAACCTACACCAAGCTCAGCGAGGTGCCGGAAGCCGAACGTCTGGAACTCCGCAAAAACAACAGGGCCGAATATATGCGCCTGTTCAAAGAAGAGTACGGCGTGGAGTGCCCCGCGCTTGACTAATAACACTTAATCGACAACAATAATGAGAAGTAAATTTTTCGCTAAGATTTTCGGCCTTGTGTGCTGTATGCTCACGGCCGTGACATTCAACGCCGCGGCCGGTGCGACGCTTGCCGTGGCAGTAGGCTGCGCCCCCGGTGCCGGAGCGGTAGCCGGCAATGTAGTGGCACTTGTCGCCGGACATTTTGCCCCTGCCGGAGCATTGCGTGCCGGCGTGTTCACAGAGATATGGACCGGGGAAATGATCAAGGCTTTCCGCACCACGCCCGAAGCTTTGGGGTGGATGCAGCGCATCCGCAGTTACAACCAGTATGTCAACCAGGACGTAATCCACTTTGTCGCAATCGGCGGCGATCCTGCCGTTCTGGTCAATAACACGACCTACCCGCTGGCCATTACCGCGCTGACCGACGCCGACAAGCCTATCAGTCTGGATAAATTCAGCACCGAGGCAACCCCCGTAACCAAAGACGAACTCCACGCCAGCAGCTACGACAAAATGGCGAGCGTGCAGGAGCGCCACCGCGATGCGCTGCGTGAGAAAATAGCCCAGCGCGGCATCCACGCAATCGCGCCCGACCAGAACGCGGCTGACATACCTGTAATCAGAACTACCGGCGCGAGCGACGGCACACGCAAGAAAATGACCTTTGCAGACCTGGTCAACCTCAAACGTCAGTTTGACAAAATGGGTATTCCTACCCAGGACCGTGTGCTGGTACTCTGTTCCGACCATGTGAATGACCTGCTCGAAACCGAACAGAAATTCAAGGAGCATTACAACATCAACCAGACCGACGGCAAGATCTGCCGCATGTACGGTTTCGACATCTACGAGTATGACGGCACACCCTACTACAACATGACCACCGGCAAAAAGCTGGCGTGGGGCGCAGTTCCGGCGGCCACAGACTCGCGTGCATCCGTTGCGTTCTATGCAGGCCGCATGATGAAAGCCTACGGCAGCACCGAATTTTTCCACAGTGAGGCAAACAAGGACCCGCTCTATCACCGCAACCTGGTGAACTTCGAGCAGTACGGCATTTGTCTGCCCCTAAGCGATACCAAGTGCCGCGCCGCAATAATCAGCGACAAAGCCGCGTAAAGACCAAGCCGAATGACAACATTAAAGCGAGGCAGTCGCGGGTCTGAGGTCAAGACCCTGCAAAGCAAACTGAACCTGCTGGCCGACGGCATATTCGGCCCTTTGACCGAAGAAGCGGTCAAAGAGTTCCAGAAAACCAAAGGGCTGACAGTTGACGGTGTGGTCGGTACCCGGACATGGGCCGCCTTAGGTGTTTCGCCCGGCAGGCGCAATGTCGATGAAATCATACTGCACTGCACGGCGACGCCGGAGGGAGAGGAATTTTCCAACGCCCGGATAAAGCAAAGTCACATTGCACGCGGCTTTTCAGACATAGGCTACCACTATGTTATCGGGCTTAACGGAGAAGTGCGTCCCGGACGCGTGGAGGCGATAGCCGGCGCCCACTGCACTGGGCACAATACCCGGTCAATCGGGGTCTGCTATGTGGGCGGCTGTCCGCCCCGCACAACATCCGACTGGAACAAAAAAAGCAAGGACACCCGCACCCCCGCCCAGGAGGCCGCGCTTGTGAAGATTGTAAAAGAGCTACGCGGGCGTTATCCGGGGGCGACAGTGCACGGGCACAATGAATTTGCCAACAAGGCGTGTCCGAGCTTCAACGTAAAGACATGGCTCACACAGGTGGGCATCAAACAGTAACAACATGAATGAGCGGCGAAATAATAACTATCATAGTATCGGCGCTTTCGGCGGCGATAGCAGCCCCGGTCGGGGCATGGGTAGGCCGTAAGCTGGAGCGCGACAAATACAGAATTGAACTTGACAGGCTGCGTACCGAGATAAAAGACAAGCTCGCGGAGGTCAAGAGCCACGAACTGGAAAACGTGCGCAAGGCAGCGGACATACTCATGGAGAGTATTGTTCCGCCGCTCCAAAGAGAAATAACAAACTTACGCGATGATGTTCAGAAGCTCAAAACCGCTTTGGATCGCATTTGGGGCTGTCGCTATATTGACCGCTGCCCTGTCAAACACGAGCTGCTGTTCCAGCCGAAAGGTGGCGGAACAGAGCCGGACAGAGGTAACGGCGGAGGTGACAGCAACAGAGCACACCGAAAGCCGGAGCGAGGAAAAGCACGAGACGACCCGGACGGAGACGATGGAGGGTGTGACAGTTACGGAGATTGAAATCTACGACACTACCCAGCCCAAAGACCCGGACACGGGACTGCCCCCGGTAAAAGCGCGAGTAAAGCAGCGGCACGACCAGAACGGCACGAGCCGGACAACCGAACAGACCGCCGCTGCCGCCACCACCGAGAGCGACAGCACGCTGGAATATGACGGCGGCGAACTTGACGAGGTGACGGTAACGGCTACCAAGACGCCGGGCCTGTGGGAGCGCATGAAGCAGGGCGCGGCATGGGCTTCGGCAATAATGATCCTGGCAGCAGGCGGGTGGATAATATTCAAAATCAAAAAACGCTAACGACATGAGCAACGAAACCAAGAATAAAACCGCTGCTGACACAGTAGCAGAAAATGTTCAGGCAATAGGCCAGGCCGTCGCAGATAACGCGGCGACAGTCGAGGATGTGGCGCAGGCTGCTGCCGTTGTCGGTGCAGCTTCGGCGAAACCGTCCACGACCGCCAAACCCAAGGCGAAAGCCAAGACAGAGGCGGACACTGGCGCAAGTGCCCTCAAGGCTGTGGGGGTGGCGGCGTGCAAACGCCACGGACTTGCACAGGTTTGGGTAACGAGCGACGGGCAGTCATTCCCCCAGGAGGGCGACGCCAAGGAACACGCCAAGAACCTGCCAAGTAAAGAAACCCTTAAAGTGACCGCGAAATGAGCACCAGCCTGAATATAAACCGCCAGAACGGCAACGTCCCCAAATCGCTGCCGGGTGAGGACCACATAACAGGTCTGGTCATCTACATGGCCGCCGCCGATATTCCGGAGAGTTTCAAGGCCGAGAGGGTGCAGTCGCTGTCGACCATAGACGCCGCCGAGGCCGCCGGTATTGTGGACTATACCACGGCAGCGGACGGCACGCAGACAGCAGCCCCGTGGGCCGTGCGCGTGCTTCACTATCATCTGAGTGAACTCTACCGCATCAACCCGGCTATAAGCCTGTATGTGGGAATCTTCGAGAAGCCGCAGACCGACACCCTGACCTTTGCCGAAATCAAGACCGTGCAGAACTTTGCTGACGGACGGATCCGCCAGATCGGCGTGTGGTGCGGCGACCGAGTGCCAAGCGAGGACGACCTGGTGGCAATCCAGGGACAGGCCGACACACTGGAAGCCGAGGGCGCGGAGCTGTCGGTTGTGTATGCGCCGAAAGTGGCGAATGTGAAACAAATCTCCACCAAGCTGGCAGGGGGCAACAAATGCCGCGTCAGCGTGGTAATCGGCCAGGCAGGCAGCGGCACGGGCGCCGAGCTGTACAAGGACAAAGCCAATGCCGCCAAAGCGAGTGTCAGCGGTCTGGGTGTGGTGTTGGGACTGATAAGCAAGGCCAAAGTGCATCAGTGCATCGCATGGGTGAAAGAGTTCCCCACCGGCATAAGTCTGCCGGCGTTCGGTGACGGCACCCTGCTGCGTGATATGGACAAGGCTTTGGTCGAGCAGCTGGACACGGCGCGTTATCTGTTCTTTGTGACCCAGCAGGGGCAGAGCGGCAGCTACATGAACGACAGCCACACAATGGACTCGGCCACGAGCGACTACGCCAGCATCGAGAGTGTGCGCACTATGGACAAGGGGGCACGCGGAGTTCGTGCCTACCTCATACCGGAACTCGGCGGCAACGTATATGTGGACGCCGACACGGGCAAACTCGCCAGCTATACGGTGGCGCATCTGGAAACAGTTGCAGGCCACGCGCTGGAGGATATGGAAAAGGCCGGGGAACTGAGCGGCTACAAAGCCGAGATCGACCCCGACCAGGACGTAGCCGCCAGCAGCACGGTTGACATCGTACTCAAAAAAGTGGCTGTGCCTGTAATGCGACACGTGAGAATAAAGATCGGTTTTGCAAAGACCGTATAACCATAACCCCAAACACGAAAAGCAATGGCAAGTGCAATAAACAACGGCATACCTTTGGTAAACGGTATGCTGTGCTCCTGGGCGGACGTCGTGGTACTGATCGGCGGTGTGCCAGTAACGGGCATTATCGGCGTGGAGTATGGCGACAGCCAGGAGGTAGTGAACAAATATGGTGCGGGGCGTTACCCTGTGGGGCGTGCCAAAGGGCGCATCACCCCAAGCGGGAAACTGATATTATACCAGGAAGAGGTGCAGGCACTGTCGGCTCAGAGCCCGACGGGGCGACTGCAAGACCTGCCGCCGTTCGATATAATTGTGCAGTATATCCCCGACAGCGGCATCCTTGTCACTGACAAGGTGCGCAACTGTCATTTTTCGGACAATGCCCGCAAATGGAAAGAGGGGGACACCGGGCAGGAGGTTGAGCTTCCGCTGGTGCCCTCACATATAGAATGGGGCAAAGCAGCCTGAGGCACCGGCCGCCGGATAAATACCGGCGGCTACAATCAATCCAATAATAAACCGATTAAACAGCATTAAAACAGTATGGAAAATCAGGAAAACAAGGCGCCTGAGGCGCAGACATTCGACGGGGGCATCACCCCGGAGCAGGTGGCGGCATTCAAGGCGAAGCACCGCAAGGCGTTCAGAATTGACATTGTGGACGGCGAGGACACACATGTGGGCTACTTCAAGCGCCCGGACTTCGACACAATCAAGGCCGTGACCAAGGTGTCAAAGGTCGATGAGGTGGAAGCGGGCAAAATCATGTTTGAAAAATGCTGGCTGGGTGGCAGCGAGGAACTGCGCAAGGATGCGATTCTGTTCATGGCCGTTCAGAAGCAGCTCGGCCAGGTGCTCAACAGCTGCATGGGGTCGCTAAAAAACTTGTAGAGGCGCACACGCTGGCGGACGGGGACCAAGAGGACACGTTCGCCAAGGGGTGCGCCCTAATCCGTGCGAATCTGCATATAAATGCCGATGAAATAGAAAGCGAGGATGAGTGGGCGGCGCTATACGGTCAGGCCTTATGGCTGGAACGCTGGCGGAACCGGAACCGTGCGGAGCTCATAGCGTCGTTGTTCGGAGACGGGAAGAGTTAGAGCCAAGGCAAAGTGCCGTTTTTACCGGCTTTGAAAATTGCCCGATATAAGGCGTAAACAGCCCAGCCCAGATAAGCGAAGAGGGCGCCGTAGCATAATATCTTTAACAGTAAGCTGAGCATATAAAATGGTATTACGGATGTAACGTGCTACAAATATACGAAATATACCCGACATGGCAAACGTATTTGACTACATTTTTAACATAGGCGGAAATTTTTCGGCACAAATAAGCGGCATGAGTGCCGCGACGGGAAATTTCACTGCTTCCGTTGAGGGCGCAGACAGTGGAGTTCGTAAATTTACGGGCTCACTGGCTACGTTTTCATATATGAAAGATGTGTTTCAGAACGTAGCCGACGGTTTTAACCAGTTGAGCGGTGCGGGCATAAAGCTGGACAGCCAGATGCACGACCTGAGCGCGGTGGCGGGCGTTACGGGCGACGGCCTGAAACAGATTGAGGGCTTTGCCCGGCAGAGCGCCAAGGCGTTCGGTACTGATGCGGCCGTGGCCGTGGAGGGTTACAAGCTGCTGCTTTCGCAGCTCACGCCGGAACTGGGTAAATATCCCGAAGCGCTCAGCGCTATGGGCGACTGCATACAGACGACCAGCAAGCTAATGGGCGGTGACGGTGTGGCAGCGGCGCAGGTGCTGACCACGGCGATGAACCAGTACGGCGTAAGCATGGAGGACCCGATAGCCGCCAGCCGGGAAATGGCGCGGATGATGAACGTAATGGCGGCGGCCGGCCAGGCAGGATCGGCAGAGCTTCCGGCAATCAGCGCGGCACTCCAGCAATGCGGTATGGCCGCCAAGGCTGCAAATGTCAGCTTTGAGGAAACCAACGCCGCAATCCAGGTGCTTGACAAAGCGGGCAAAAAGGCGAGCGAGGGCGGTGTTGCACTGCGTAACGTTCTGGGACAGCTCAGCAAAGGGCGCTTTATTGAGAAGCAGGCCCGCGAGGAACTGGAAAAGGCAGGCATTGACGTTGTAGCCCTGGGCGACAACTCAAAGAGCCTTAAAGAGCGACTCGAAATGCTCAAACCGATGCTTAACGACTCCGCCCTGCTTTCTAAATTTTTCGGTGTAGAGAACGCCAACGCCGCGCGTGCTCTGATACAGGGCACGGACGCCCTGCAAGGTTTTACCGATGCAGTGACCGGCACGAACAGCGCCACAGAGCAGGCCGCTATTGTCATGGACAGCTACGCCGAGCGCCAGGCCAGGGTGAACCAGCAGTTCGAGGATCTGAAAATTTCCATATTCCAGGCAACCGGCGATTTTTCGCTCTGGTGCGGCGTGCTGACTTCCGCACTGGTACCGCTGGCCCAGCTTGCGCCGTTGCTCACAGCTGTGTGGAAACTCATGCTCGTAATAAAAGGTCTTAACTGGGCCGGTATGTGGTCCGGCATAGTCGGTTGGGTAAGGTCTGCCGCCGTGAGTGTCGCGCTGATGAACGGCACACTATCGACCAGCAACATGATATCGCTGGGCTTTATCGGCAATATGGGACGCGCAACTATCGGCCTGGTCCGTTTTGCGACAGTCGGCATTTTGAACGCCCTGAAAGGTTTGGGTGCGCTGGTTCTGTCATTCGTGACCGGTGGTACTGCTTCGGCCGCATTCTCCGCGACAGCTTCAACATCATTCGGAATATTTGCCACCACAGCCTCGGCAGCCTGTCGCGCCGTATCAGTGGCAATAATGAGTATCCCAATAGTTGGCTGGATAGCTGCGGCCATTGCTGCTCTTATCGCAGTGGGAGTCTATTTCTGGAATACGTCGGCCAAGTTCCGCGCAGTGCTCAAAGGCACATGGTCCGCGTTCAAGGCTTGTTTTACCGGGATAGGCGACATGGCAAAGCAGGTATTTGGTGCAATCGGGGACCTAATCAAAGCCTGTTTCAACCTTGACAGTGCCGGCATATCTGCGGCTCTGGCAAAGTTAAAAGCAGGTTTCAGCAATTACGGCAAGCAGATAGGCCAGGCGTTTAATGAAGCCTACGAGGCCGAAATGAGTGCCAGCGAAAAGGACCCTAAAAAGCCCAAAGATAAACCCAAGGGCAGCCCGAATAATGCCGGGGCGGCAATTCTTACGGTTGAAACCCCAAAGGTTGATCCCACAGGGGGCAGCCTTTCGGGTGCGTCCGGAACCGGGACGGGAACCGGCAGCGACAGCGGCGGCAAAATTAAAAATATCACAATCAACATTGAAAAATTAGTTGAGCGTTTCGAGATACACAGCGCGACTGTCGGCGAAAGTGCCGAACAGGTCAAAGCCGTAATACTTGAAACCCTGACCGGAGCGCTCAACGATACCCAACTGGCAACCTCATGAGCATAATTCCACAACCAAGTTTAGGCGGCAAAAAAATGCCGTTGAGCATAGACCTGGCAGCGATAAGCTGGGCGAACTATATGTCGAAGCGTCTTGTGCGCTTCGGCGAGGGCTGGCAAGGCGAGTCGCCGAGCTGGGAGGGCCGCGGGGAAGCGATAAAGACGCAGGACCGCGGCGTGCCGATAACGGACCGCGCATGGTGGGAGGGTCGTTATGTGCTCTGCCCGGTGCGGCTACGGGCACAGACCGAGAGCGGGACGCTGGAGGTGGAACTGCCGGACGCAGTGGCGGCGGTGAGCCGAGAGAACCGGATAGTAAGCACGGGACTTGTGGGGCGCGACGGGACGGTGAAAGAATACATAAACACCGGGGACTGGGCGGTGAACCTGGTTGTAGGTGTGCAGGCGGTGCGTGACGGAGTGATAGCCGACGAATATCCGGGGGACGAGCTGCGGGAACTTCGGCAGCTGCTTGACACGAAAGCTGCAATCGAGGTGCACAGTGAGTTTCTGGCTATATTCGACATTACCAAAATAGTGATAAAGAACTACGCGGCCACGCAAATGACCGAGGCGAACTATCAGGCAGTGAGCATAAGCGCGGTGAGCGATGAGGACTGCGAGATATACAGCAACGAGTATTAAACAGAACATATAAACAACCTTTAAACAGTCATTAAAATGGCATTTAACGAACAGGAAGAAGCAAAGGTGCGCGAACTGCTTGCGGCCTTTGAGAACGGGAAGCGCATCAACGAGCTTGACCCTGCGGAGGGAGAGCCGGGGGCGATGCGCATAGAAGTAATGGACGCCAGCGGCGAGACTCGGAGCATGGAGCTTGAGCGGGCTGTGGCGGAGGCGGGCAACCCGATAGCCGGGCGCTGGTGGGCTAACGACCAGGCGACGCCAACGGCGGGGGGCTGGTTCGGTTCGCTTGACTTTCTGAGGCTCCTGCCGGAAACTCTGGGGCTGGGCCGCTATCTTGTGTCCGACGACCGGCAGATGCGGAAGCTGGACCCCAGGGACAGCACGCGGTTTGCGGACGGGAGCCCGGCGGCGCTTGACGGGAGCATGGGACAGTGCATGTGGTGCTGGAACCGGGCGTGGTACTTCACGGAGATAGTGACGGCTGCGCGCACCTACTGGGCGATAACGCTTAAACCTCTGGAGGGGTACAAGAGCGTGAAGATATCGGCCGGTGGCACGTCATGGCTGGGTGCGGCTGTAATGGACCGCACGGAACAGAAGCTGTGCTCGCTAATCAGCGAGGAGGAGCGCTACCGTGGCGGCAACGGGTCGGCATTGACACTTGCAACTAATGCGAAACGCCCGGCGCTTGACACACCGCAGGCCACGATGCTGGGGATGCCGGCCACGGCAATTAGCACAACAAATTTCGGCATATATGCACGGAAGCGCGGCGAGGGCTGGGAGGCCAACTGGTTTGTGGCTCAGGCCGCGGAGCAAATCCTGCTTGCTGTAATTATGGGCACGCGCAATCTTCAGGCCCCATATAATGCCGAAAAGGACGCGGACGGGCTGTATCAGGGCGGCTTCGGGACAGGCGTGACCGATATGCCGGACTGGAACGGTTACAACGCATATTATCCGGTGATCCCTACCAGCGTTGGTCTGGAAATGGGCGACGGCACGGGGCTGGTGGACTACGCCCTGCCGGCGAGTGAGGCCGCTGAGGACCAGGAGGCGCCTTACAAGACTTTCAAGGTGCCTGTGTTCTTTGGTCTGGTCCATGCCGGTTATGGACACCTGTGGCGCTGGACGCGCGGCCTGACAGTAAGCCAGGAAGCGGGCGTAAAAACCGAGGTGTATGTAGCCAAATCCATGTATGCGGATTTTAACCCTAATAGTGTGGAGGGTCTGCTGAAAGTGGCGGAGTGTCCGCAAAAGGAGGGTTACATAAAGCGCGTGAGTACGAACGGGCTGTGCATGATGCCGACGGAGGTAGGGGGCAGCGCAAGCACCTACTATGCCGACTATTTCTGGACCAACGGAGCGAGCCTTGTGGGTCTCCGCGTCCGTGCGGCTGGCGGTAGCGCGTACAGTGGCACGTCTGCAGG
>Ga0209694_1001140_pt1 | contig 31746 bp, 27 predicted proteins | sample GluameincwithD2O_FD_187499 | JGI IMG/M metagenome (GOLD analysis project Ga0209694, IMG submission 187499) | Mouse cecum microbial communities from Vienna, Austria - Glucosamine amended microcosms incubated with D2O (SPAdes) (version 2) | ecosystem: Host-associated > Mammals > Digestive system >... | reverse complement strand
GTTTAAATAGCTGATGAATCCATTCCAGGATTTATGCATGACATTCATTAATCCCTTTATGTAGTTAAAAAACAAATTTGTTAGCCCTCAGTGCGCCCTTGACAAGGGGGGCTTTCATATCAGAATATGAAGATTCTGCAGTTCTTTTTCATCCGTTCTTTTCGCAAATACAGGCTGCTGTACGCCTCCGGCAATAAGCAGACCTGCGAGTAATAAAGCTAAATTTTTATTCACTGATTTTGTTCGCATTTTAAATTTCCTGTTTCTTATTTCTTTCTTGACAAAATAAAGCCATTCTTTTCAGATCTGGTTTCAATCGATATTTCTAAATTAAATTATCCACCAATTTCATGAACCTGCTTTTTACATTTCAAAGCGATTCGTTCATTCGTTATTCTGGAGTAAAACTACTATTTCTTGAAAAAGAAGATAAACAGTATTTCCTGATTTTGTCACTTGATCGTAGTTTCAAGAGCACCATAAAAGAGTATGTTATTTTCGAATCTGTTCAACAATTTTTCCATCTGACAAACGAATAATATGATCGGCATAATTGGCGGTTTCCTGATCATGACTGACAATAACAATGGTCTGATGGAACTCTCGAGAGAACTTTAAAAACATCTCCATAATCTGTTTTGAAGATTTTGAATCCAGATTACCTGTTGGCTCATCTGCAAAAACAATTGAAGGATGGCTGACAAACGCCCTGGCAATACCCGTTCTTTGCTGCTGTCCCCCAGACATCTGTCTTGGATAATGCAGCATTCTCTTCTCGAGTCCAACTTTTATTAACATATTTTCTGCCAGCTGCTTTCGCTTGACTGGATCCACACCCTGAAAGATGAGCGGCATTTCCACATTTTCAAGCGCATTTAAATGGCCCAGTAAATTGTAGGACTGAAAGACAAATCCAATATGTTTCTGTCTGAAAACTGCGAGCTGTTCTTCATTTAACCGATTAAGGATCGTGTTCTGAATTCGGATAGCCCCTATTTCCGGCTTTTCAAGTCCGGCAAGCTGATTCAGAAGCGTGCTCTTACCAGATCCACTCTGGCCAAAAATGCAGCAGATCTCTCCAGGATAGATATCCAGAGATACATCATCGAGAGCTTTTACCGGTTCATCATCCTCTACTGGATAGATCTTGCTGACATGCCTGACACTGATGATGGGAGTATCCTCATTATTGGTCACCTGTTTGTTTTTTGGCGGATTTCCCATAGATTTTTGTGTTGTTTCGTTTCTTGTTTCAATCACATTTTATACCTCAGATTTAACAATAATGGAATAGGTATTTAAAATGACAACTTCTTTTCTTACATTATAAAAAAAGACTCAAATTTCCTGAAAATGTCGAAAATTCGAGTCTTTCAATCTATTTCATTTTATTTTTCGCAAAAGCAAATTCGTTTATTCATTCAAATCCGAAAGAAGAGCAACCACTTTACGGCTGTATTCGATTGGGTCTTCAATTGGGAATCCTTCGATCAGGCAGGCCTGATCATAGAGGACCTGACTGATTTCTTTTACTCTGTTTTTGTCTACTGCATATTCAGTTCTCAGCACATTCCAGATCTTATTATTCGGGTTGATCTCAAGAATCCGGTCAGCCTTCATTGGAGGCATTTCTTCGCCGGACTGAGCAGCCATGGTCTGGAAGACTTTTTCCATTTCAAAGGATAATCCTTCTCCGGCTACCAGCATGACTGGATCATCCTGAAGACGATTGGAAAGACGTACCTGACTGACTCCAGGAATGGACTCCTTCATGAACTCCAGCAGCTCTTTATGTTCTTCATTCTGATTCTTCAGAGCTTCTTTTTCTTCTTCAGTATCCAGATCAAGATCTCCCTGAGCCGCATTCTTGAATGGGTGTTCCTTGTAAGCACCAATCGTCTGCAATACAAATTCATCGACTTCTTCAGTTAAAAGCAGAACCTGGAATCCTTTGGATTTCAGTCTGTTAACGATTGGCATTTTATCCATGACATCAATGGACTGACCGGAAATGTAGTAAATATCTTTCTGATCTTCCGGCATGGAAGAAACATATTCTTCAAGTGTGACAGGTTTCTTTTCAGCAGAAGAATGGAATAACAGCAGATTTTCAAGTTTTTCATTGTCTCTGCCCATGGCATTGTAAACACCAAATTTCAGATCAAGACCAAAGTTCTTCCAGAATTTTTCGTACTTTTCACGATCCGTCTTTAATAATCCAGAGAGTTCAGAGAGAACTTTCTTTTCAATTCGATTGCGGATCACGCGCAGCTGATGGTCATGCTGAAGCATTTCACGGGATACATTCAGGGATAAATCCTGAGAATCGACCAGACCTTTTACAAACCGCAGATAACCAGGCAGCAGTTCTTCGCAGTCGTTTTCGATGAATACACCTTTAGAGTACAGCTGCAGTCCCGGTTTATATTCACGGGTATAGAATCCCTGAGGAATAGCTGAGGGAATATACAGCAAGGCGGTAAAACTTGTATTTCCTTCAACCTTGAAGAAAATCGTTTCTAAAGGATTGCGGTAATCGACAAAGTGTTCCTTATAGAACTGGTCAAACTGTTCCTGAGTGATCTCAGATTTTGGCTTTTTCCAGAGTGGAGTCATCGAATTTAAAACTTTCGATTCCTTGACTGTTTCGAATTCTGGAGTTTCCTTATCTTCAGTGCCTTCAACCATCTTCTGCGTTTCAACATCCATGCTGATTGGATAACGAATGTAATCAGAATATTTCTTCACCAGATCGCTGATCATATAGGAATTCAAATATTCTGAATAGGATTCCATATCATCATCCGCTTTGAGCTTCAGAATAATTGTGGTTCCCCGACCTTCCTTTTCAGCCGGTTCAAGGGTATATCCATTGATTCCATCCGACTTCCAGCAGTAAGCCTGCTCACTGCCGGCTTTTCTGGAAAGTACGATCACCTCATCAGCTACCATGAATGCCGAATAGAAGCCAACGCCAAACTGGCCAATAATGTCAATTTCCTTATTTTCAGCTTCTTCTTTTTTCTTCATCTCTTCCTTAAAAGCAGAAGATCCGGATTTTGCGATAGTTCCTAAATTATCTTCAAGTTCTTCTTCATCCATTCCAATTCCATTATCTGAAATTGTCAGGGTACGGTTGGTTTCATCCAGATCGATTCGGATTCCTAAATCTGCTGGTGTCTGACCATTCTGTAAAGCATATAAATAATATTTATCAATTGCATCGGAAGCATTAGAGATCAGCTCCCGTAAGAAGATTTCCTTATGTGTATAGATCGAATGAATCATCATGTCGAGCAGACGCTTCGACTCAGCTTTGAATTCCTTAATTTCAGCCATATTCAACATCCTCCTTAGAAAATAATTGTTCAGATTCATGGTTTGTTTGATTTACCATTTATGAATTTTGGATTTAGCACGTCTTCCATTGAATGAATCAATAATCTCTGTTCGTCATGCATCTTACAACGCTCTATTAGCATTCGCAAGTATTAAGTGACAATTTGTTTTATAATGGACAATCTCAGAATCAGATCATCTTTCTAAAACCATTTTATAACTCTAAACAAAAACCGATGTTTTCATTGCCTGTTAAGATTCTTCTTTCAGACATACTGAAAAAATCAACAACGAAAAACCAACTAAAAAAACAGCAGAAACGCTGATTCAACTTTTCCACTGTTTTTGATCATACAACTTGGGTTTAAAATTCAATTTGTGCTTTGGTTTTCAAATCATTCAGTTCAATCAATCGATTCGACTAACAAATAGTCAGAGTTATTTGCCTTCTTTTTCATCGATCTGATCGATCTGATCCTGCTCGGCATAGAATTCATTTTCATGTTTCAGAATTTTTTCGTCTTCCTTAGCCATGTTGTCTTCTTTGCGGGCGATTACTTTTTCTTCGTGCTTGATTTCAGCGTTTTCGATCTTGTCTTCAAGTTTCTTCAGACCGCTTTCTTCATCAAGTGCTTCGTTTTCAACCAGTTTGGCTTCATGAGCCATTTCCTTTTTATTTTCAACCTCAATGATTCTTTCGTCTGCCTGAATCACTCTTTCTTCATGATCAGTTTCAGCACTCTGTACATGCTGTTTTACATCATCATTGAATTTTTCTAAATCTTCACGGATCGTCATATTCGGATCCTCCCTTCGTTTCTTTCATTTCAATTATAAAAATTCCATAATTCTCATATCATATTGATGCCCGACAATGATTGCTCTCTCAGACTGAATTGAGTGCCTGATGACTAAGTCGAAGATTGATTTCATATTTCTGCTGTAAAAACAGGTCAGTTATGCAATGAAGGATTCTCCTTCAGAATGATTAATCCTTTTGAGCTCACTTCATTATTCGATCCTTTTTCATTCCATTCTCCAGAATTTGAAAACAATCCCACTTTTAGAAGATCACAAATTTGCTATAATGAAAACCATGTAAATTTAAGAAAGGAAATGAAAGAAAATGTCATTACATATGCATTCCCGCCTGCCTGAACCAGAAATCCTCAAACAGGAAATGCCCATGTCTGCTCATGCAAAAGCAGTCAAAGCTTCGCGTGATCAGGAAATCAGCGATGTCTTCTTTGGAAAATCAGACAAATTCGTACTAATCATTGGGCCATGTTCAGCTGATTCTGAACAGCCGGTTCTTGAATATTGCCATCGTCTTGCTGACATCAACGAAAAAGTCAAAGACCGCATTCTGATCATTCCCAGAGTCTATACCAATAAACCACGTACGACTGGTGATGGTTACAAAGGCATGCTTCATCAACCGGATCCTAATGCAGAACCTGATCTTCTTGAAGGGATTAAAGCCATTCGAAATCTGCATATGCGGGTTCTTGAAGAAACTGGCTTATCCACCGCTGATGAAATGCTCTATCCAGAAAACCGAAGCTTTTTAGATGATTTGCTGTCATATGAAGCCGTTGGAGCCCGTTCAGTTGAAAATCAGCAGCATCGTCTGGTTGCCTCTGGGATGAATATTCCCGTTGGAATGAAAAACCCAACCTCAGGTGACTTTTCGGTTATGATGAATTCCGTGACTGCTGCTCAGCATCCGCATCGTTTCATCTACCGCGGCTATGATGTATCCACTGATGGAAATCCATTAGCTCATGTCATTCTACGCGGCGGCGTAGATAAGTACGGAAAAACCATTCCAAACTATCACTATGAAGATTTAAAAATCGTTCACGATCTATATAAAAAAGCTGGTTTGAAAAACCCAGCTGTCATTGTTGATGCCAACCATTCAAACTCAGATAAGAAGTTTAAAGAACAGATCCGAATCGTCATGGATGTTTTACACAATCGTAAATATCATCCGGAAATCCGTGATATGGTCAAAGGCGTTATGATCGAATCCTATCTTAAGGAAGGCCGTCAGGATATTTGCGAAAACTACGAGCTGGGAAAAAGCATTACAGACCCTTGTCTTGGTTGGGAGGATACCGAAAAGCTGATTTTTGATATCTATAACAAGCTGGAAGAAATCGAAGATTTCAACAAAGAAAAGTAAGAATTTCCAATTCGTGAAAATGGATTACTTTGATCAGTCCGATATCTCGCTTGATCAAAATACATCAATCCGATCAACCACCAAAAAAGCCGGCTGCAGATCAAATTCTGCGGCCGGTTTCTTATTGAGCGAGCTTCAAGATAAGTCTGAAAGTGAAATCAAATCCTGGTTTATCAATTGAAAGAGAACAGTAATTCTTTTATTGGTTGCTGTCAGGCTGATCATTTTTTACTCGTGAACAAAGTGCCAATCAGATAACCCAGTGGCTGTGGAAGGTAAAAACCGACTATTGCTGGATCAACATTCCAGAAAAGAATGAGACCAATAACTATAGCAGCCGTACTAATTCCTAAGAGAACAAAATAGTTTACTGGCGATTTGAAAGACCAAATTACAATGGCAAAAGTGAATACAACATACCAGATAACGAATTTAATTATGACATTTTCAGGCTGGTTTTCAATATAACGATAAGCTGCATATCCAGATAGTAAAGCCAGTACTAATAGTAAAAGCAAGTTAGTCATTTGCTTTGCGATTTTTGATTCATAATATCCATCATTAAAAAAAACGGTTTACATAAACTTATAATAACATTTTTTGAAATACAAAAGCATAAACTATGTTATACCCCTGTTAACAAAAACATCTTAGAGAACCTTATAACAAGATTAAATTTTTGGTTCAATCTGATGGCGACGGATATGAATATCGAAACCTCAAAGCAAGAGTAAAAATAAAGAGATCTGAAATCAGTTTTCGGTAAAAAAAACTGAGGTCAGATCTCTTATTTTCTGAAATAAAAGATATTGTTTCCTATACAATGCAACGCTTAATTTTTAAATTTTAGTACCAGAATAACCATAGCTTTTTATAAAGATTCTTAATGCAGTTCAGTCAGAATTTCTTCAAACGCAACCCCTTCTTCGCTGGGGACATGAAGCTTTGAAGAAATTTTGAGACATTTGCGGATGAATTTTGCTGCATCTTTCACTGCTTCGTTGAGATCTTTGTGACGGATCATTTTTGCAGCTACGATGCTGGCAAAAACGTCTCCAGTTCCGTGTCTTGATGGCTCAATCTTTTCTCCTCTGTGAATTTTCATCTTCTCACCTTTGATAAAGACAAGATCTAGAATTTCACCATCTTTTTCAAATCCGGTAATCACAGCTTTGGATGGTCCAGATTCAAGAAGCTTTTTACCCATTTCTTCCAGCTCATCAAAGGAAAAATCATCTCTGTATTCGATATTCAGAAGACGACATGCCTCTGTCAGGTTTGGAAGAATCAGATCTGCTTTTCGAGCGAGTCTTTTCATTCCTTCACACATTCCATCGGTATAGGTAGCGTAAATCTTTCCATGATCACCCATGACTGGATCAACGATCAGAATGGTCTCTGGCTTTTTAAACAATTCAATAAACCGCAAAACTTCATCAATCTGTTTTTCAGAACCTAAAAATCCGGTATAAATTCCATCGAATGAAAGATTGAGTTTTTTCCATTCTTCCATCCATGGGGACATATCCTCGGTACAGTCTTTGATATAGAAACTAGGATAGGCTGTATGATTGCTCAGTATACAGGTGGGAAGGACTGCACACTCAACTTTTAAAGCCGATATGATTGGTAAAGAAACCGTTAATGAACAGCGGCCGAATCCAGAAAGATCATTGATCAGTGCAATTTTCTTCTGACGTTCGGCCGTTATGTGTTCATCGGTTTTTAAGTGATTACGTTTCATACCGCAAACTGAGTGGCTGGATAATCATGTCTAAGCTGTTCCGTTATCTTTTTCCAGTCATTTTCGGAGTTTTCTTTAGACGATTCCTTCCATTCGCCAAAATACGGAATGAACCCCATTCGGGCTGCCTGAGCAATCAATGAGGTATGCTGCTGCGGCAGGCGAATATAAAGCGGATATCGGCTTGGCATCATTTCATAAGCAGTCGCCAGTCGGCTGATTAAAGCTTCAAAGACATTCATTTCCTGCTCACTGTCCAGAAGCTGAATATTAATTGCCGGTCGACTGAATCCAAAATCCTTACGATTTCTCCAATCAGCATATCCCAGAAGTTTGTTCTTTGTATAGATGGTTATTCCGCCGCCATCCTTGTCGATCTCCCAATCCTGGCTCATTTCGTTGGGGGTATGAATGGTATTTTTCGGCAAAACCATCAAAATATCCTGGTTGTTCATATTTTCTTCCTTTCTGCGACAGTATAGCAAAACCATTTTTTTCAGGCAATTTACTAAAAATTTGTACCCTCAATCCCGTTAATTTTCGAACAAAAACAGAAATTGAGATTTCTTTATCATTAATTTCAGATTATATTTTACCTGATAATCAATCTGTTTCATTTTGAAAAGCTACTTTCCCAGGGTCTCTTTTTTTTGAAGAACCTACCCGCTACAATAAAGACATGAATTCATTAACAGATATTGTAAGAACCAATTATAAAGAACATGGGTTGAATTGTTCAGAATCCATTATTCGAGGTGCAAACGAGTTCTATCATCTCAATCTTCATGATGAAGATATGAAAATGCTCAGTGGGTTTGGCAGTGGAATGTATGTCGGCAGCGTCTGTGGCGCACTGGTAGCCTGCAATGCCGTTATTTCGAAGTTGATCGTCTCTGACAAAGCTCATTCTCACCTTGATGCATTACGGCCTTCGAGTGCTCTGCTTCATCAGAACTTCAGACAGGCAGCCAATCACAGTGATTGTGCCAAGATCAAACCAAACTTCTATTCGAAAGAAGAAAAATGTCTGAAGACAGTCACAATGGCCAGCGAAGTGTTAGAAAAAACAATTTCGGAACTCGTTGACCAGGGACTTATACACCTTGATTTACAGGACTGATTCCATTCTGGTCAGATTTGTGCTGTATATTAAGAGTATTCAGTGACTGATTTCAAAAAGATCCATTTCATCTCTATCCAGACAAAAAAGGACTGCTAAACTCTGATTCTGCTTATAATCAGTGGCTTTAGCAGTCCTTTTGTATATTTTTTATCATCAATCAAAAATAATGTTCAAAACAATTTGATTCTGTTGATCGATTGTCGATTGACTTTGACAGGGGTGGAAATATTCAGAATACGGTTCCTGTCTAATTCATCACTTCAAAAATCGCTCAATGAAGCTTGCTGGATCAGTCTTCGGAGTGGTCGTTTTCATCATCAATTTCATCCCAGTCATTATCGAGATTGGTTTCTTCGCTGGCGATGTCTTTTTGTTTCTCATTTTCACTGCGGCGAATTCTGGCTTTTAAAAGCTGCGCCTGTTTACGGCTTTTCGTAAGCATTCTAGCGTAAACAATGCAGAAATATAAAGAAACCAGGAAAACGAATCCACAAAACAGGATACCGGCTAAATAGCCTTTAAACTGCCATTGCAAAAAGGCGGTGATGACCGAAGTAACCATGCAGATGAACAGAACAAATAACGTCGAGCGGCAGGAGTTGGAATACTTTCTGAAGAAACGGTATTTCTCTTTGTTGTTGTCGATCTCCCGTTTAAACTGTCCGGGTTCTTCTGGATGGCGGAAAATAATCCATCCATAATCGGATCGCTTCTTGCCTTCTGTGCGGTGAACAAATTCCCAGCCCTGCTCTTTCCAGAGCTGCCATTGGCTTTCAACAGGTTCTTTGGTAAAGTACATCGCTTCATAGTATTCATTACTCGGTTCACCTTTATGGAAGAAGAATTTCTTTCCTTCGTGTGAAACATAATGATATCCCTGTCTGGCCTGAGCTTCGAGATAGTCTTCCATCTTTTTATAATCACTCATCAAGAAGTGCTTACGGTCCTGATACAGGTCATAATCATAGTCATCGACCAGGCTGGCTGAAGGATCATAAATCTGATCTTCTTCATCTTCTTCGATCAGAGTGATCGGCTCTTCTTCCTGATGATTTTCCAGAAGGGCGCTGGCTGCAGCTGAACCCATCAAATTCAATGACGTGAAGGTTGAGCTCAAGGAAGGATCATTCTGATCCATTTCTTCCTCATGTCCATTCAATCGTTTTACAGACAGACTTCCAGCCACATGATGCTCCGGTTCAAAGACCTCTCCATGACCCATTATATCTTCATGACTTTCATTTGCATTCTTTTCAAAAGAGAAGCCATTTGTTTCATCAATATGATTTGCCGAATCGAATACATGAACCCTGGAGATCACCTGTTTTGGCTTTTGTTCTTCTTTTGCATATGAAATGGATGCTTGATTGGAAGAGGTAAGAGCCGCTTCCGGAGCCTGCATGGAATGAGTGTGATCAATTTCTGGATCTTCTATGTTTTCGGCCTCTGTTTTTGCCACAATCGTTTCTGCAGTCAGAATTTCCTGTCTCTTCTTTTCTTCGAGTTCAGCGGCCTTTTTCTTTTCCGCTTCTCGTTCTTCACGCAAAAGTTCAATTGCACTTTTGGTCTTTTCCTTAGAAGCTTCCGGGCCAAAAGGAGAGATTACTTTAAAATCCTCATTCTTTAGTTGCCGTGTTGGCTGAGGTTTACGGTCTTCCACAGGAGATTTGGCAATTAAAGCGACTGATTCTGGATCAAGTTCCATCGTCTTATCGGCCTGATCTTCTTCATTTACAATGGGTCTGAAGCCAGACTGCGGACTTTGGCGTTTTGATCGCTTACCAAAAATTCTTCGTGAAGGTTTCTGATCGACCACTTCTCGAGCGGCTGTTGCCGGTACGAAATCCTCAAAATTTCTTTCTTCTATATTTAAGCTGCCAATGCTCGAAGCCTCATCAATCAGGTCTTCAAACAGCTGATCATTGTTTCTGTCTTTTGAATCGCTCATTTTTTGATTCCTCCAGTTGCTGCTTCAGAGCAGTAGTTATCATAATCTGCCTTATTTTTGAGCAGATGATTCAATTGCTTAATCCTTACACTTTACAATCGATAAAAATCACAGAAATAATAAGGACAGACTAAGCTTTGCATTCAAATTTTACTGTACAGGATCAGCATGGTCAATTTCAATCCGACCGCAATGAACGCCCTGTTTCCATTTTTCAATACAATTTCAGATTCCTCCTGCTCATTTCCATCCAACTTTGCTTCTGCTCAATCATCTTGCTCTAATTATTTTTTTAATAACATCTTCACCGAACATATTATAGTCTTCGTTGGTTGAATCATCTTCTTTCTAAGATGACGTGAGCACGAATATGGCAGGATTAGCCAAACACTCTATAGTTAGAAAGTGAACAGGGATTTGATTTCTGTATATTGTATGGATCTGTCGACTGTAATGAAACAGGAAGAAAACAGCTCTATTGCTATTCAGAATTCAGGTTTTCATACAACCAAACAGTAATCAAAACAAAGCAGGAACCTTTGCTCATATATGATCTTCCAGTAATTGGGATTCAGACTTTTGGATCATTCAGGATGGTCGTCAACAAAAAATATCTGCGAAAGTTGCTTTCCCTGAGAAATGGAGAGATTAACTCATGAAATTTACCAAATTATTTACAGCATTCAGTCTGGCTTGCCTGCTTGCAGCCTGCTCTTCGAATACACCAGCTTCTGATTCAAATACGAACCATGCCCAGAATCAGACTTCAGTAAACGATGAAAAGACTTCAGACGATACAAATACCAATAACAATTCAAGTAATTCCAGCAATTCTTCCAATACAAATTCCAACCAGAACTCAGGTAATGCCTATGCCGCTGGATCTGAATTTGAAAATGCATTTGCAAATGCTGGTTATGACATTATTCATACTGAACAGGAACATGATGAATATTCCTTTGATGCCAAAAATAATGCAGGAAGAGTGGATTTCGATTTAAGCCTTTACAGCAATGCGGATAGAGCCAGAAATGAATATTCTGATGACCTGTGGGATGAAACGGATGACGATTACAACAGCCTGTTTGAACTGGAACAAAATGGAAAATTATTATCTGGACTTCAGGAAGCTGGAACCAGCCGATATAAACTGATCGGATGCAATCCGGATGGTTCTTTTACCTTCGAAATGGATGATTTAAGCAACGAACAGTACAATAATGTATTACAGATTCTCGATACCCTTGGCTATCCCGTCCAGTTCTAATTCTTTTAACCGTTCCATCTCAAATTTATAGATTTGGACTCTAAAAATTTATACTTTAAAACTACAAAAGCTCCTGTATTTCTTTGATTGATCGATTCGATCAAAAGAAATAACAGGAGCTTTTACCTTTTGGAATTCTCTGATCTTGGATGGTCCTCATAATAGCGTTCCACCAGACTCTTGTGTGGTTCATTCTTTCTTGAATGACAATGAGCAGAGCATGAAGAACAATCACCTGAGCTGCAGGTTCCCTTCTTTCTGATCTGAAGAATAGCCAGAATAAAGAAAGCCACCACAACAATCAGAATGACTATATCCGTCAAATTCATAAACCCTCCTATAACGATTTTTCTTTCAGTAACGAATTTTCTATCGGTTTTCTCTGTAATCTATTTTCTTATGATCTATATTCGGTTTCGATAAGGTTGAGCAATTCAGACTTCTTCAAAAACTGAATCTTTTGTTGAAATTGAAAGTTTCAAAAGAAAATGGTCGGTTGAGTCAAACGCATTCCAGACGATACTACTAACGGTTAAATGCTTCTAACTCTTTCGCTTTCAGTTTACTTTTTTCCTCTATTGGCTTCAACTCATTGACGCAATGCTTTTGTCTTCACTAATACCCCAGCAATTCCATGGTCAGAAAAGCATAGTCTGCTTTGTAAACATGCTTTAATTTGGTTAGTAAGGCATTTTCAATTCAAAGTGTATGAAAATGCAGAAAGGAAAGAACGAATATGAACGGATTTTTAAAGAAGATCGAAGAAGATTTAGATAATGCGAAGAAAGGTTTTAACGCCTGGATGGATAAGGTAGATGGAACCGATGAATTCAGGGAAATGCAGCGCCAGCAAAATGCAGAAATGGATAAAATCATTGATTCTGCTCCAGCTGAATATAAAGAACAACTGAAAAAGCAGCTTTCTGTATTTGCCAACGACTGCTTTCAGAATGGATTTACGCAGGGATTTCAGGAAGGTAGTATGTCTGCTTCTTCAGAAATGGAATAGCCTTCGGATTTCATAGACGAAATAAGTATGAACCAAATCACTCGAGCCCAGAAAATATCCAATTTTCTCTTTCTGGTGCTGGCAATTCTCATCATTCTATTGCCATCGTTCTTTGCAAAAGTGAGTTTATGTTTTTTTATCCTGATGATGGGAATCAGTGCCCTCAAATTTCTGATCGATGGATTCAGACTTCATCGATCGCTCGATCTGTTGGCATCGCTGATTTTAATCTTACTCATCGCGGTAGGATTATTCAGCTATGAATATGGATACCACTTTTTGATCGATGCTTTGGGAATCTATCTGGTCGCCTGTGCTCTGGTCTTTTTGATCCAGATGGTCCTTGATCTGAAATCGAACTGTGCCGATTGGAAAGCTGAATTGATGATGGGGATTTTATATCTGCTCAATGGCGGATTGGCAATCTATCTTTCAGGAGATCATCTGATTCTGGTATCGCGTCTGATTGGCTGTTATCTGCTCCTTCAGGCGATCCAGGGATTTATGGAGATGTTCTTTTTTTCCAATCCATATAATGCCAGATATTATGCCTTTCGAAACTGGATGGCCCTGCCCGCTTTTATTGTCGGTATTTTACCAGCTTTATACTATGACCATCTGTTAAGACAAAGACTGGACGACAAAAATCCAGTTCTTCATCTTCAGAAAAGCAGTGATCAGAATCCACCAGATCTATCTGTCTTTATTCATTCAGGTACCTATGGAGCCAGGCTGTATGGTCATATGACTTTTTCGAGAAACCATGTGGCTTATTCCTATGGGAATTATGATGTCAGCGCTGAAAAATGGTTTCATACCATTGGTCCAGGCATTTTCTTTACCGCAGGATCTGAAATCTATTCAAACAACTGTTCTGTCGTCGAACATTCTCCTCAGTTTGAGTTTGGAATCCGGTTAAGTGAAGCTCAGAAGAAAAAATTCGATAACATGGTTTCCGGGATTTTAAATTCGACTGTTCCGTGGAAATGCCCTCTTGAAGAAATTCCTATGGATCAGGTCGATTTGAAATTCAAGGATTATGAAAAGGATTATGCCAGCCGTCTATGGTATCGGACAGGAGCAGAATTTCGAAAATATGAAGATGGAGAATGGGCCTGGTATTCCCTGCTTGGAAATAACTGCTCTAACTTTGCCTGCGCAAAGCTAAACGAAATCTCTTTAAATATTCCAGTATCGAAAGGAATTGTTTCTCCTGGAGAATTCTTTGAATACTTTGAAGAAGCGTATCAGGATCCAGATTCAAATGTGATCTCGATGACTTTACATTCAGCAAAATTTCCGGAAAGTCTCTTTAATACAATTGACTGATGCCGGTACTGATGTCCTGTTATATCAGATATCCTGGCCACATTCATGCAGGAAAGATAAGCAAATACATAAAACCGGCAGACTTCTTAAAGAGTCTGCCGGTTAGTTTGTTATTTAATTTCAGTTTATTGTTTCATTTTCAGACATCTGACTCATTTTTTACTGTCCGCAAACAGTTGAGTCAGCATCCTCTTGCAGCCTCATCTGCAAGATCTTCATCCAGAGATTTCTGATGGCTGAATAAGGATGTGCAGTATTTGCCATCGAAACAGGCCATGCATAGTCCTACCGGGCAGGCAGCCTGTCTGACTTCGTCTGTTTCAAGAAACTTCAATGAATCAGCGCCAATATACTCACAGATCTCATCGACAGAAAGATTCGCGCCGATGAGTTCCTTACGGGTTGAAGTGTCAACTCCATAAAAGCATGGCCACTGAATCACTGGAGAAGCAATACGAACATGAACTTCCTTCGCCCCTGCTTCCCGGATCAGTTTGACAATGCGCCGGCTGGTTGTTCCCCGGACAATTGAATCATCTATCATCACTACGGATTTATCCTTAACGACTGAAGGAATCGGAGAAAGCTTCATTCGAACTCCACGATCACGCATCGACTGAGTTGGCTGAATAAACGTACGGGTGACAAATCGGTTTTTTACCAATCCAGTTTCCAGAGGGATGTCTGCTTCTTCGGCATACCCCATCGCAGCAGATAAAGAAGAATCAGGAACCCCAATGACAATATCTGCATTTAAATCCTGATCTTTTCTGGCCAGCTGCCGTCCTGTTTCCTTTCGAACGGAATGAACATTCTGTCCTTCAATAACAGAATCAGGTCTTGCAAAATAGATATACTCCATTCCACACATATTCGACGAGCATTCCTTTGGATCGATATACTGATAGGCTTTTGCGAGGCCTTTTTTAAATTCGACGAGCTCTCCTGGAGCAATCGTAATCGAATCGTAAATTCCCATGATTTCAAAAGCACAGGTTTCTGAAGAAATCAGATAGCCGTCTCGATCACGCGTATAGCTGAGTGGTCTGAGCCCATGCCGGTCACGAAAAGCGATGATATGATCATCCTGCATAATTAATATGGAGTATGCTCCAACCAGCTTACGGGCTGTCTTCATGGCTCTTTCAAGAAGATCTCCGCTTTCCTGATTGATCAGATGGAGAATAATTTCTGAATCACTGGTTCCCTGAAAAATACATCCTTCTTCTTCAAGCTGTCTGCGAAGCTCGAGATCATTGACGATCTGACCATTGTGTACGACTGCGATTTCACCCAGTGGCCCGGTTGCGGCAATCGGCTGAATATTCTGATATTCCTGTCCGCCTGCAGTTGAATAGCGAACATGTCCAATGGCGCAGTCTCCTTTGAGTAATTCGAGTTTCTGCTTGTTAAAAACATCAATGGTCAGACCTTTTCCCTTGATTACCTCAATCACATGATCATTGCAAACGGCGATTCCGCTTGCTTCCTGTCCTCGATGCTGAAGGGAATGCAGACCATAATAAGTCAGTGCAGCCGCATCTTTGAGCCGATAAGCCCCAAAGACACCGCACTCTTCATGGATTTCATCAAACATAAACTTTAGAACAGTCCTGTAATCCGGTTGTTTTCATCAATATCCATATCCAAAGCAGAAGGATGTTTAGGAAGACCCGGCATCGTTAAGATCGATCCAGTCAGGGCTACGACAAATCCAGCCCCTAATGAAGGTCGAAGTTCACGAACCGTAATCACAAAATCCTCTGGTCTTCCCATAACTTTGGGATCATCCGATAAGGACATCTGCGTTTTTGCCATGCAGACTGGAAGCTTGTCCCATCCATGCTGCTTGAATTCTTCAATCTGTTCTTTAGCTTCCTGAGAAAATTCAACCCCTTTGGCACCATATACTTTTGTGGCAATGGCTTCGATCTTATTTTCAATTGAATCCTTTTCATCATATAAAGGAGCAAACTGGTTGGGCTGATCGATCAGTTCAATAACTTTTTCAGCCAGGTCCAGCGCACCCTTGCCGCCTTTAGCCCAAACCTGAGAAAGGGACATTGGATGATTATTTTCTTTACACCAGTTCTGCAGCGCTTCGATTTCTGCATCCGTATCTGATTCAAACTGGTTGATCGCTACGATATATGGAAGTCCAAACTGTTCGATCGTATCGATGTGCTTGGCCAGGTTGGAGCATCCATCAAGCATTGCCTGAACGTTTTCTTCTTTGAGATCTTCATAAGCTACATTTCCATGCTGCTTCAAAGCGCGGATCGTCGCTACAATAACAACCGCGCTTGGATGAAGACCAGCTTTCCGGCATTTAATATCAAGGAACTTTTCAGCACCTAAATCAGCGCCGAATCCTGCTTCCGTCACAACGTAATCCGCCATTTTCAAGGCCGCTTTTGTTGCAATGGCCGAGTTGCAGCCATGAGCGATATTGGCAAACGGTCCGCCATGGATCAGAACTGGATTGTGTTCAAGAGTCTGAACCAGGTTTGGCAAAATGGCATCTTTCATGACCATAGCCATAGCCCCTTCACATTTCAGATCCTTTACATAAACAGGTTTTCCATCTTTTGAATAGCCTATCAGCATTTGGCCAAAGCGCTTTTTCAGATCCATCAGATCTTCTGCCAGGCATAAGGCGGCCATGATTTCTGAAGCCACAGTAATATTGAAGCCATCTTCACGTTCGATCCCATTGACTCTGGCTCCTTTTCCAATATCTACTCTGCGCAGGGTACGGTCATTCATATCCAGACAGCGTTTAAAGGTGATTCGTTCTGGATCGAGGTTTAATTCATTGCCCTGATACATATGATTATCGATCATTGCGCTTAACAGGTTGTTTGCGGTAGTAATCGCATGCATATCTCCTGTGAAGTGAAGATTGATATCTTCCATCGGAACAACCTGGGCATATCCTCCACCGGCAGCTCCACCTTTTAAGCCGAATACAGGTCCTAAAGATGGTTCACGCAAAGCGATCATCGTTTTTTTGTTCAGCAGATTCAAGGCATCTCCCAGTCCTACTGTGGTGGTCGACTTTCCTTCACCAGCCTTGGTTGGATTAATTGCAGTAACAAGGATCAGTTTTCCATCATCTTCATCTTTTAAAGCATTCAAAGTATCGAAGCCGATTTTTGCCTTGTATTTTCCATATCGTTCTAGAGCGTCTTCAGAAATATTTATTTTTGCAGCCACTTTTTCAATCGGCTCCATTTCAGTCGCCTGAGCAATTTCAAGATCAGTTAATGCCATTCTTCGAGATCCTTTCTTCCGATATCGGTGCGGTAGAAGAGTTCATCACTCTTTACTTTGGAAAGCTCATCATAGGTCTTTTTCATTGCCTGAGGCAGCGTATCTTCCAGGCTGACGATCATTAAGACACGTCCACCGTCCGTTACCAGACCTTTATTAGTTTCTTTGGTTCCCATATGATAGACAAGCATATCATCATCAAGATCATCGAGTCCTTCAATTAAGGCTCCTTTAGTAGAGGAAGCTGGATAATTGGTGCTTGCCATAACAACTCCATGAGCCACTTGGTCTGTCCATTTCAGCTTTGGTTTTCTGTTTACCATGACATCTTCAATGGCATCGACAAAATCACTTTCGAGTCTGGCCAGAATGACTTCTGCTTCCGGATCGCCAAAGCGGGCATTGAATTCAATGGTCTTGATGCCATCTTTTGTGACCATCAGACCGCCATACAGGAATCCTTTAAAAGGAACGCCTTCATTTTCTAAAGCTTTTGCCATTGGAATCATGATGGTTTCCATGGTCGCATTGATCATTTCCTCTGTAATTGCCCGTACTGGGGAATAACTTCCCATTCCGCCAGTATTTGGTCCCTGATCGTTATCGGCTACCCGTTTATGGTCCTGAGCGCATTCTAAAGGGACAACCAGTGAACCATTGACCAGAGCGATTAATGAAAATTCAAATCCTTCCAGATAGTCTTCTATGACGACTTTGTTTCCTTCAATGCTAAAAGCGATTTTTAAAGCATCGATGGCTTCATCTTCGGTCATGGCCACCGTAACACCCTTGCCTGCCTTTAACCCATTTTCCTTGATGACGATGGGCGCACCATGTTCCTTGACATAACTAACTGCAGCTTCAAACTGATCGAAAGTTTCATAGCCTGCGGTTGGTATATCGTATTTCTTCATTAATCCCTTGGCGAAGTCCTTGGAAGACTCAACCTGAGCCGCTTCTTTTGTCGGCGCAAAGATTTTTAATCCTTCTTCTTCAAATGCATTGGCAATCCCGGCGGCAAGAGAAGATTCCGGTCCGACCACTGTCAGATCAATGTCGTGGTCTTTGGCAAAATTTTTAAGCCCTTCGATATCTTCATCTGAAATATTGACGCATTCAGCAATTTTAGCCATACCAGGATTTCCTGGAGCACAATACAGCTTGCTGCACTTTGCAGATTTGGACAGAGCCAGCGCTAAAGCGTGTTCTCTTCCGCCCTTTCCTACTACGAGAATATTCATTATTTTTCCTCTTTAATCAGGCCAGGCAGGATCCAATTGAATCCTGCCTGAACTGCTTCATTTCTTCATTTCTTAATTCTTAGTTTTTGTTCTTACGATTTTATTCTTAAGCTTTGATTCTGATTTTTCTGTTTCAGATTCCTTATTCAACGATTAGTGTTTGAAATGTCGGGTTCCAGTGAAGACCATCGCAATACCATGTTTGTTGCATTCATCAATGGAAAGCTGATCCTTAATGCTTCCCCCTGGCTGAATAATCGCAGTGATACCTGCTTTTGCAGCTTCTTCAACCGTATCAGGCATTGGGAAGAAAGCATCCGAAGCCATAACAGATCCAGCAGCCTTATCAGCAGCCTGTTCTATTGCAATTTTTGCTGCTCCTACACGGTTCATCTGACCCGCTCCGACACCGATTGTCTGATCATCCTTGACGAGGACAATCGCATTGGATTTAACATGCTTGACCACTTTCCAGCCAAACAGAAGCTGTTTGAGTTCTTCATCGGTTGGTTTGCGGTTTGTTACACATACGAGATCTTCTGCTGAGGCCGAAGCTCTGTCCATATCCTGAACGAGAAGACCATCGTTAACGTTGGTGTATTTCAGTGTATTGTTTGGAGCCAGAGTCGTATCCAGTTCTAGCAGGCGGATATTTTTCTTACGGGTCAGAATTTCCATGGCTTCTGGCGTAAATCTAGGGGCAATGATGATTTCCAGGAAAATCTTCGATAATTTTTCAGCAAGTTCCGCATCTACTGGCTCATTTAAAGCGACGATTCCGCCAAAGATGGATACTGGATCAGCATCATAGGCCTTATCCCAGGCTTCATTGATTGTATTTCCAATACCCACTCCACATGGATTCATATGTTTAAGGCCGACAGCGGCTGGTGTGCCTTCAAAATCCTTCAAGACTTCAATGGCTGCATTTCCATCCTGAATGTTATTGTAGGAAAGCTCCTTCCCATGAAGCTGTTTTGCATTGGCTAAAGAATACTGAGGATTCATGCCCGCATAAAAAGCAGCATGCTGGTGCGGATTTTCTCCATAACGAAGATCCTGAACCTTATCAAAGGTAATGGTCATGCTTTCCGGGAATTCTTCATTGGTTTTCTTTGTCAGATAGTCAGCAATCATAGCATCATAACGGGCTGTATGACGGAAAACCTTAGCCGCGAGTTTTTCACGGGTATCTAATGATGTTTCGCCATTTTCTCTGATTTCAGTCAGTACATTTTCATAATCTGAAGGATCGCAGAGAACTGGAATATAGCGGTAGTTTTTAGAAGCCGAACGCAGCATGCTTGGTCCGCCAATATCGATGTTTTCAATGATTTCGGCATGACTTACGCCTTCTTTTTGTACAGTTTCCCTAAATGGATACAGATTGACACAAACCAGGTCAATGTCTTCAATACCAAGATCGCGGATGGCTGCCACATGTTCTGGATTATCGCGAACGCAGAGAAGTGCGCCATGAACATTTGGATGAAGTGTTTTTACCCGCCCATCCATAATTTCTGGAAATCCGGTAATGTCCGAGATCGAAATGCAATTGACTCCAGAATCTTCAAGGGCTTTTTTGGTTCCGCCAGTTGAGATAATTTCATAACCGTTTTCCTGCAGGCCTTTAGCGAAATCGCTTAGTCCCGTTTTATCGGAAACGCTGATTAGTGCTCTTTTCATTCTTTATTCCTTTCTGAATATGAACCCATACGGTTCATTTCCTGTATGAATTCTTTGATGATTTCTTTTCTTAATTGTTAATGAACAGATGTTGAGATTTCAGGTTGACTGAGTATACAGTCTTTGCGTCTATTCCTGTTTTTATTACTTGATTTCTATTAATTCACTTCTATTTCTTGATTTCTATTTCTTAAGCGCAATCCCTATCAGATTTTTCAAGAAGGTCTGCAACTTCCTGAATTACGCGGTAGAACAGATCATATTCCTTGGCATGAACGGCCTGTTCAGTCTGTTCAAGGCTCCATGAAGGATCCAGTTCGACTTTTTCCTGACGAATTACCGGACCGGTATCTACACCTTCATCCACATAATGAACAGTTACACCTGTAAACGGAACCTGGGCTTCATAGGCATCCTGAATCGCATGAGCGCCAGGAAAGCTTGGAAGAAGGGCTGGATGAATATTAATGATCTTTGATGGATAGGCATCGAGCAGAGTTTTTCCAATAAAACGCATATATCCGGATAAGACCAGAAAATCTACCTCTTTTTCTTTCAGAACTTCAAGGATGGCTTCTTCATATTCCTTCTTTGAAGGGTAGGCCTTGGGATTAAAGTAGAATTCATCCACTCCATGATTTCTGGCCCTATCTCTTGCATAAGCGATTTCCTTATCACAGATCACGGCTTTACAATTAACCTTTAATTCATTGGCTTCAATCCGGTTGAGAATTTCTTCAAGATTCGTACCGGATCCGGAGACAAAGACAGCGATGTTTTTCACTTGAGAACCACCTGTCCGGAATCGGTGATCACACCAATCACACTGGATGGCTGTCCTGCTTCACTAAGAAGTTTCTGAATCTTGGCAGCTTCAGATTCAGGAGCTGCAATGACAAAGCCAATTCCCATATTGAAGACGTTATACATTTCGTCATTTGGGATATTGGAATATTTCTGAATGAAATCAAAAATCGCCGGTTTCTCAAATGAATCCAGCTGTATTTCTACACCCTGACCTTCCTTGAGCATTCTTGGAATATTTTCAAAGAAGCCGCCGCCGGTAATATGAGCCATTCCATGAATATCTGCCTGTTTAAACAGAGATTTTACCGGTTTGACATAAATGCGGGTTGGTTCGAGCAGCACTTCGCCCAGCTTCTTATTACCGAGTTCTTCAAAGGTTTCATGAGGATCCAGATGATTGTCCTTAAAAAGAACTTTGCGGACCAATGAGAACCCATTGGAATGAACTCCGGAACTTGGAAGCCCGATTAAAACATCTCCAACTTCTGTTTTTGGAACAATCAGGTGGTCCTTATCGACAGCTCCTACACAAAAACCGGCTAAATCATAATGTTCTGGATCATACATATCCGGCATTTCAGCAGTTTCTCCACCAATTAATGCCGCATCAGAAAGAACGCAACCGTCAGCTACGCCTTTAACGATTTCTTCGATGACTTCCGGATGGTTTTTTCCAACCGCAATATAATCAAGGAAAAACAATGGGCTTGCTCCCTGAACCAGAACATCATTGACGCACATAGCCACGGCATCAATTCCAATGGTGTCGTGCTTATCCATTTCAAATGCGAGCATCAGTTTGGTTCCGACTCCATCGGTTCCACTGACAAGAACCGGATTCGTAAAACCAGCCTGTTCAAGATCAAACATTCCTCCAAAGGCACCAATGGAATCCATGGTTCCTTTGACACGGGTTCTGTCTACATGAGATTTAATTCGACGAACTGAATCATATCCGGCTTCAAGAGAAACCCCTGCTTCTTTATACTGATCAGACATTCAACTATTCCTTTCCTGCAATCTTTCGGATTGCCTGCTGTCTGTCTTTTATTTCCTTTTTACATCCTCGACAGCAGCATTCTATCTTTAAGCTCCTGATGATTGATCCCGTATTCAGGTTTGATCAAAATCAGAATCACTTTTTTCGTATTTTTCGATGATTTTGCTTATTCGCAAATTCTAATTTCTTCAGTTTTTGACGGATTGCTTTTGAATTATGCCTTTTGATTTGCATCTTACGACCTGTTTTCTTTATGCTTTTTTCTCGATTTGAATCGATCTTTTATCCAGCAGCTTATCTGGCTGATTCGAAACCATAAAGGACTCTCAAGTCAAAAGAGCAATCCATAAGCAATCAGGCGTTTAAGACTAACCTCTGAATCTTCTTTGTTTTCTGCCAAAGCATTCCAGGCAGGCTTTTGTTGGTAGAAGTTCTTCGAAGTCCTCAACAGACAGAAAGCGAAGGGAATCTGCCTGAAAAAGTTGGCACATTTCCTGTTCTGAATAGGAGGACCCGCATAAATCTTTTTCATCAATGAATTCTGTTCCATGAAAACAGGATGATGTAATAATCGGAGAAGCAATCCGCAGATGAACTTCTTTTGCTCCAGCTTCTCTTAACAACTGACAAAGGCGTCTGGCCGTATCGCCTTTTTGAATCGAATCATCCACCAGGTAGACCGATTTTCCTTTGACAACTGAGCTGACTGCATTGAGTCTGACTCTCATCCCGGCATCGCGCTGGGCTTTGGTTGGTCTGACAAAAGTACTTCCGATGTACCGATTCTTAATGATTCCCATCTCGTATGGCTTTTTCAGTTTTTCAGCAAAACCAGCGGCAGCAGAAGTCGCCGTATCAGGAACTCCAATCACGATATCCGCATCGATATCTTCACGTTCTGCCAGTTTTTCTCCAGCCCGTTTTCGAATTTCATAGACGGAAAGATTTCCGAAATCTGAATCAGCTCTGGAGTAATACACAGTTTCCATGGCACACGGTCTGCCGGCACTGATTCCCGCCCTTCTTGATTCATAGCCTTCTTTTCCCAGAATAATCAGCTCGCCAGGACGAACCTCTCTGATCTCTTCACATTCAAGAAGACCAAATCCTGCGCTTTCAGAACAGAAGGCATACCCGCCATCCGTCAGTTTTGCAAGATACAGACTTCTGATGCCATCCAGGCTTCGATAGGCGTACATGGTATTTTTGGTCATCACCAGAAAAGTAATACTTCCCTGAATTCGCCCAACTGTCTGTTCAATCCGTTCAATCAGTCTTCCTTCGGAATTCTGAATCAGATGAGCCAGAATCTCCGCATCGCTGGTCCCCTGAAAGATCAGTCCGCTTTCCATCATTTCGGATCGAAGCTTCGCATTATTTAACAGCATGCCAGAGCACACCAGGGAAAAAGGTCCCTGATGTGCCCGGACATTGACTGGCTGCAGATTTTCTTCCTGCCTGTCATCCGGAGTTTTCATTCGAACTTGGCCAATTGCCTGAAAGCCTTTGAGTTCTTCCAAACGATCGGGTTTAAAAATTTCTGAGAGCATCCCCAGGCCTTTATCATTGAAGATTCGCTCTCCATTGGCACTGGCAATACCGCAGGCATCCGGACCTCGATGCTGGATGCAGTGAAGCATGTAATAAATCTGACTGCTGGCTGATTCATTTTCTGGAATCACAATTCCGGCAATGCCAGAAGCATTCTGAACAATTATTTTTCTCTCCATTGTTCTGATCCCATTAACGGTGAGTGAAGAAGCGAACACCGTTTTCGAAAATATTCTGGTTTCGATCACCGGAAATATTCTGGAACAGTCCTTCCTCATACCGTTCGGAATGACCCATCTTGCCAAGAATTCGGCCATCAGCGGACAGGATTCCTTCGATCGCCCTGGCACTTCCGTTAATATTATGGTTTCCGTTCATGGTAGGAGTTCCTTCTTCGTCGACATACTGGAAGGCAATCTGTCCATTCTTCTCGAGTTCATCGAGCATTTCTTCACTGGCCATGAACTTGCCTTCTCCATGACTGACGGCAATGGAATGAGTCTGTCCTAGTTCGAAATTCTGAAGCCATGGTGATTTGGTAGAAGTAACCCGGGTCTTCACGATATGGGAAACGTGACGGTTGATATCGTTTCTGAACAGAGTTGGTGAGTTTTCGTTGAGTGCAGTCGTATCGGCATATGGAAGCAGACCACTCTTTACAAGAGCCTGGAATCCATTGCAGATGCCCAGAATCAGACCATCGTTTTCTCTCATTTCATCAATGGCTTTGGCGATGATCGGATTTTTCAGAACGCTGGCAATGAATTTACCGGATCCATCGGGCTCATCCCCTGAAGAGAATCCACCGACAATCATCAGGATCTGTGCTTTGGAAATCTCATCGGCAAGTCTCTGGATGGATTTCTGAATGTTTTCAACGCTCTGGTTATTGAAAACTACGGTATGAACTTCGGCTTTAGCCCGTTCAAACTGAATCTTTGTATCAATTTCACAGTTCTGTCCTGGGAAAACTGGAATAACGACAACTGGTTTATCAATCTGAACTTTGGAGTATTCCTTTTCACCTTTCGAAAGCTTCGTATCGATGGTTTCATGATTGTCTTCATTGACGCTTAACGGATAAAGTGAAGAATACCTCTTTGTCCAGGCTTTAAATGCTTCATCAATTGGATGGGATTTTCCGTTGATGATAATTTCCTTATCAGTGCAGGTATGTCCAACCAGTTTCCAATTCTCATGGTCGACTGGTTTGTTTGTCTCTACCAGAATGGATCCAGGACGATAAAGCGTTGGATGTTCATCTTCAATCTCAACACCAATTTCGTTTCCAAAAGCCATCAGTGCTGCAGCTGCCGAAAGTCCACCCTGACGCAGAGATCTGGCGGCTGCAATATTGCCTACCTGATTTTCTTCGACGATGGATTCAAAATTGTTTCTGATTTCTTCATAATCCGGTTCATGGTTTTCTTTTAAATGATGTTCGACCAGATAAACCGGATGATTGGCTTCTTTAAAGGCTGAGGAGATGACCGAATTCATGTTTCCGGAAACGACCGCAAAAGTGACCAGCGTTGGCGGAACGTGAATCTGATTGAAGGTTCCAGACATTGAATCCTTACCTCCAATCGAAGGTGTTCCCATTTCCATCTGCGCTTTGAGCAATCCAAGCAGAGCCTGTAATGGAGCTCCCCATTTTTTTGAATCAAGGCCTAAGCGTTCAAAGTATTCCTGATTGGTCAGGCGGGCCTTTTTTGGATCTCCGCCCATGCTGACCAGTTTGGCAAGGGCTTCAATGACTGAATATTGAGCACCAAGCCATGGAGAATATTTGGATAAGGATGGATTGTATCCATAAGTCATATAGGAGACCGTTTCAGTAAAGCCATCTACAGGAAGTTTCTGTACGGATCCCTGTTCAGGAGTATGCTGTGTTTTTCCACCAAAAGGCATCAGAACGGTACTCTTACCGATGGATGCGTCAAACATTTCGGCAAGACCAATCTGAGAAGCCACATTGGCCTGCTGCAGAACTTCAGTGAGCGGCTGATCGGTTTCTTCAAAAGGTTTGTCCGGATAACCGGTGGTTTCAACGTCAACATCCACATGCATCCGAACTCCATTGGTATTTAAGAAATCGCGGCTCATATCCACAATCGTCTGATTTCGCCAGTTCATCACCAGGCGGTTTTCATCACTGACTTCAGCCACGACCACACATCCAAGATTTTCCCTGGCGCATTCTTCCTTGAATTTCTCCAGGTCTTCAGGTGCAATGCAGGCAGCCATGCGTTCCTGTGATTCTGAGATGGCCAGTTCTGTCCCATCGAGTCCTTCATATTTAACGGGAACGACATCCAGGTTAATTTTCAGACCATCAGCGAGTTCTCCAACGGCTACGGATACTCCTCCGGCGCCAAAGTCATTTGCCTTTTTAATCAATGTGGTTACTTCAGGGTTTCTGAACAGTCTTTGAAGTTTTCTTTCAGTTAAGGCATTTCCCTTTTGTACTTCTGAAGAGCATTCTTCAAGAGATGAATCATTATGTTCCTTGCTTGAACCAGTGGCTCCTCCAATACCATCACGTCCTGTGGCTCCTCCGATCAGAACAATCATATCGCCTGGCTGTGGTTTTTCTCTTTTTACATTGGATTTTGGAGCGGCACCAACCACTCCTCCAAGTTCCATGCGTTTAGCGGTATATCCTTCATCAAAGATTTCTTCGACAAATGTCGTAGCCAGACCAATCTGGTTTCCATAAGAGGAATAGCCATGGGCAGCCGTTTTGGAAATCTTTGACTGAGGAAGTTTATGTTCCATCGTCTTTTCAAGTGGAGCTGTAATGTCTCCAGCCCCGGAAATACGAACTGCCTGATAAACATAGCTTCGTCCGGAAAGCGGATCCCGGATAGCCCCGCCAATGCAGGTCGCAGCCCCACCAAATGGTTCGATTTCGGTTGGATGGTTGTGTGTTTCGTTTTTGAACATCAAAAGCCAGGGTTCTTTTTTTCCATCCACATCTACTTCAATTTCGATTGAGCAGGCATTGATTTCATCGCTGACTTCTTCATCATCAAGCTGATGACGATTTCTCATGGTCCGTCCAGCAATGGTTGCCAGATCCATCAGTGTGATCGGTTTTTCGCTGCGGCCATTTTCATTTCGTAAATCGAGGTAAAGCTTCCAGGCTTCTTCCATCTGTTCCTTGAAGCGTTCGTCATTAAACGTTACATTTTCAAGAACAGTTTCGAAGGTGGTATGACGGCAATGATCAGACCAATAGGTATCCAGAACGCGGATTTCTGTCATTGTTGGATTTCTTTTTTCAGTATTTTTGAAGTAGTCCTGAATGAATAACAGATCGAGTTTGCTCATCGCAAGACCCAGTTCACTGACCATTTTTTCAATCTCATCTTCGTTAAGATCAATAAAGCCTTCCAGAACTGGAACATCCTTAATCTGTGCGGATTGTGAATCATCCAGAATGGTTAAATCCTTTTTGCGGGCTTCAACCGGGTTGATCTGATAGTGTTCAATTTTTTTAAGATCTTCATCACTGACATGATCCATCACCAGAGCGGTCCCTGAATGGATTCGAATGTCATTTTTATTGTTGAAAAGCATCAGACACTGTTGTGCTGAGTCAGCGCGCTGATCGTACTGACCTGGCAGATATTCATAGGCTAGAACCTTCTGTTCTTCGCCCACAGGCAGCTCTTCAAAAATTTCATCGGTCACTGCTTCTGCAATAACGTTCTGTTTCAGAAGATCAATATCTTCCTGGTCTGCATTGTAAATATCGTAAATGTTGTACTGGATCAGATTAAAATCATCATCCAGTCCAAAAGAGTTTCTGAGGTTTTCAGCCAGTGACTGACTTTCAACCTGATAATCTTTTTTCTTTCGTACAAATAAACGAATATCCATGAAAGTAGAATTCCTTTTCTCTGTTCTATCTTTAATTCCATTCAGGGCTCATGGATCAAGACGCTCTATAAAAACCTTGCTTAATCTCTGCAAGATTTTATTGCTCAAAAAACCTTATGATTTTTGTTGCTCATAAGCTTGAATGGCTGATTGTTATCATTGGTTTTGCCTGATTTTTGTTTTTTTTTTACAAATCCATCGTCAGATTTTTGATCAGGCTGGGCTTCACTTCTAAGTCTTTTATGATTCTTTTAGGCGGTGATTTAAAACGATTAATCCATCTTTTTTATTCAGTTTAGATAAGAGTCTTCTAATACCGCTTTTGCCTGAGCTTTTTTAAAGGCAGTTAATGTGTCAGCCAGCTTTGGATCATGCAAAGCCATAATCTGAGCGGCTAAAATCGCTGCATTTTTTGGACCCGCCTTCCCGATAGCTACAGTAGCTACCGGAACTCCACCAGGCATCTGAACAGTGGAAAGCAGTGAATCCATTCCGCTTAACGCACTGGTCTGAATTGGAATGCCAATGACCGGAAGGATGGTTGAGCTGGCAAGAACTCCTGCCAGATGAGCGGCTCCGCCTGCTGCGGCGATAATCACTTCATAGCCAGATTTTCTGGCATTTTCTGAAAGTTCAATCACAGTTTCCGGAGTACGGTGCGCTGAAAGAATTCGAACGGTATATCCAATTTTGAATTCATCCAGCTGTTTCATGCATCCTTCCATGGCCGGAAGGTCAGAACGGCTGCCCATAACAATCAGGACTTTTGAATTTTCCATAATATCCTCCAAATGTTTCCTTTACATTCTCTTCTTTATTGCTGATTCAATTACGCCATCGATTCGTTGATTCCTGCAAAGCCGTAAGGTTGAATTCGGAATGGCTTTCTAAAATCAACTCAAAATTTTATATTTCCATCATTCGGTCTTATAAAGCAGCAGCTTTAAAGCCTGATATCGTTTTCATTCCATTTTTTATATTCGTTTTAGCAATGAAAAAAGCGTCCCCTGTGATGAAGGCACGCTGAAAAAGGCTTTTGACAGATTAGCTTTTGAGTGAGCAAAGATAAGACCATACCTAAGACCTCCAAAAGAAGTGAAGCGGCTTGCATTCTCATCCTACTAAAGCTGAACTCTCATTTTCAAGAATTGATAAAATATTCGTGAAAATTATGGGATTATTTCATCAGTAAAGACGTTTTCGTTGTTTTTGCATTGTTTTGAATATCGTTTTCAGAAAACAATGTACACCACTTTTCAGACACAATTTCGTTTTTCTCTTCAAAGATGTTTTTTATCGCCTATAATGCAAGTGAAAACGGGAGGAAATCATTCTAATGGAACAAAAGGATATGATTTATGAAGGCAAAGCCAAAAAAGTCTTCAACACAGACAATCCTGAAATTGTGATTGTCGATTATAAAGATGACGCGACAGCTTTTAACGGGTTAAAAAAAGGAACCATCGCCGGTAAGGGAGCCATCAATAACCGGATGACGAACTACCTGATGAAAGTTTTAGAAGAACAGGGCGTTCCGACACACCTTGTAAAAGAGATCGATGATCGCAGAACTGCTGTGAAAAAAGTGGATATCGTTCCGCTTGAAGTCATCATCCGCAACCGAGCTGCTGGCTCTTTTTCCAAACGTCTTGGAATTCCTGAAGGCAGTGATCTGAAATGCTCCACCCTCGAATTTTCCTATAAAGATGACGATCTGGGCGATCCGCTGATCAACAGCTATATGGCAAAGGCCATCGGCGCAGCCACTCAGGAAGAAATCGACCTGATCAGCCAGTACGCTTTTAAGGTCAATGATGTACTGAAGGAATTCTTTGCCGGAATTGGCATTGAATTAATCGACTTCAAACTTGAATTTGGTAAAACAGCTGACGGCACAATTGTTCTTGCCGATGAAATTTCACCAGACACCTGCCGTTTCTGGGATATAAAAACCGGTGAAAAACTGGATAAAGACCGTTTCCGCCGCGATCTGGGCGATCCGGAAGGTGCCTATAAAGAAGTCTTTGCCAGACTGGGATTTGGTGCATAATGAGTGATAATACCATTTTTCAATCCCCATTTTCGGCTCGCTATGCCTCTAAGGAAATGCAGCATCTATTTTCCAATGAGAAAAAATTCCGGACCTGGAGAAAGCTCTGGATTGCATTAGCTGAAGCTGAACAGGAACTTGGGCTCGATATTACGGACGAACAGATTCAGGAACTCAAAGACCATGCGGATGATATTAACTATGAAGAAGCAAAAGCAAGAGAAGCCATCGTCCGTCATGATGTCATGTCTCATGTTTATGCCTATGGACTGCAATGTCCCAATGCTAAGGGAATTATCCATCTTGGAGCCACCAGCTGCTATGTTGGAGATAATACCGATCTGATCATCATGCATGAAGGTCTCGAGCTTCTGCAAAGCAAGATTGCGGCAGTTCTTGCCAACCTGAAAAAATTTGCGCTGGAATATAAAGATATGCCCTGTCTTGCCTTTACCCATTTTCAGCCGGCTCAGCCAACAACCGTTGGCAAGCGCGCAGCTTTATGGGCACAGGATCTGATGATGGATTATAATGAAATTCAGCATCTTTTAGACAATAAAAAATTACTCGGTCAGAAAGGAACAACTGGAACTCAGGCTTCCTTTATGGAACTTTTTGACAATGATGAAGATAAAGCCAGACAGATCGATGGCCTGATATGTAAAAAGATGGGCTATGACGATTACTTTGCGGTTTCCGGACAGACCTATTCTCGGAAATATGATTCCCAGGTTATGAACGTACTTTTAGGAATCGCTCAGTCGGCTCATAAGTTCTCCAATGACATCCGTCTTCTTCAGCATAAAAAGGAGATGGAAGAACCCTTTGAAAAAGGACAGATTGGATCTTCCGCCATGGCTTACAAACGCAATCCCATGCGTTCTGAACGGATGGCTGCCTTAGCCAATTATCTGATTGCCGATTCAATCAACCCGGCAATCACTGCTTCTACGCAATGGTTTGAAAGAACTCTGGATGACTCCGCCAATAAGCGTATTGCCATGGCTGAAGCTTTTCTGGCAGCTGATGGAATTCTTGACCTCTATCTGAATATTACCGATGGATTGGTCGTTTATCCCAAAGTGGTGGAAGCTGACCTGAGAAAAGAACTTCCATTTATGGCGACAGAAAACATCATGATGGATGCCGTTAAAGCCGGTGGTGATCGCCAGGAACTTCATGAAGCCATTCGCGAACACTCCATGGAAGCTGGACGTCAGGTTAAAATGGAGGGCAAGGAAAACGACCTGCTTGAGCGCATCAAAAACGATCCCCGCTTTAATATCACGGATGAGCAGCTTGAAACCATTCTTGATCCATCAAGATATGTAGGCCGGGCACCTGCGCAGACTGAAGAATTTTTTGCAGAATATATTGATCCGATTCTGGCAAAGCATCCGGAAACGAAGAATATTCATGCAGCAATTAATGTTTAGTAATGACTTGTAACAGCTGACTGAATATTCAAACCAGTCAGCTTTAAACCTGAAGGAAAATTTATCGGATTGACTGATCAATAATGGATCAGTCAATCCTTTTTTCTTTTCTATTCAGCTGTCTATTCAAACCATGCTTGATTTTGGCAAAGTCAGTTTACTTGTGTAAAAAGATGAATAGATTGACAATATATTCATGAAATACTCACGGAGGTGATTGTATGTCAATCAAATATGTTGAAAATCAGGCTGACTTTGAAAATATCATCGATCAGAATCAGTATGTTCTTGTAGAGTTTTTTGCCACCTGGTGTCCGCATTGCCAGGCTTTTGAACCTGTATTAAGCGAAGCATCCGATCAGTTAGCAAATGAAGGTGTTATCGTAGCTCAATGTGACGTTGATCGTCTGCAGCAGCTCGCTAGCGACTTTAATGTTGAGGCAACCCCAACATTATTCTTTATCAATAACAAAAAAGTGGTCCTTGAGCATGAAGGTGAAATGTCTATGGAAGAAGTTATCAGTTTTGCCAATCAGGGGAAAAACGCTTAGTCTCTGCCCATATGTTCGGAGTCAAGTTATTTATTAACATTTTGGGCAACCAAACAATTAACAGTTTGGGTAATGAATTGGGGGAATAGAGAGGGGTCAGGTATTAACTATAGCAGCCAATACCTGACCCCTCTCTATTCCCCCAATTTGCACTCGCGCGGGCGCCTGGGGGGAGGCCGGACTGTTTAGTCCTCTCGAAATTCAAATTGCTTATCTTTCAGACGATAGGAATCCCCTACAATTTTGAAAATCTCACTATGGTGGAGGAGCCTATCCAGAATGGCATTTGCCAGGACGGCATCCTCAAAGATTTCATCCC
>Ga0209694_1001138_pt1 | contig 31750 bp, 29 predicted proteins | sample GluameincwithD2O_FD_187499 | JGI IMG/M metagenome (GOLD analysis project Ga0209694, IMG submission 187499) | Mouse cecum microbial communities from Vienna, Austria - Glucosamine amended microcosms incubated with D2O (SPAdes) (version 2) | ecosystem: Host-associated > Mammals > Digestive system >... | reverse complement strand
TAGCGCAGTTCAAACGGCTTATGTTTGAATCTTATCTCGCCTCAACAATTATTTCGACTTGCGGAAAATCTCCGCATCTCAAAATAATTCAGAAAATAAATCATCGGTTGGCTCAGTTAGCGGCTTAGCCAAGACTGAACAACCTCAAATTTTACCGAATCATTGATCTTTAGCATGTCCTCGAAATCATCCAATGCTTTATATCTCACATTAGCCACTAGTTGACGTCGGTCATATTCTGCTATGACCAAATCTTTGATTTCTTTGAATGTCATAAGTTTCCAAATTAGATTTTAATAAGTCTATAGTTGTTGGAAGTACGTTTATGTAAAGCACAATATTTTCCAAGACAACGGAGTGCTGTTGGGGCAGAAAGTAATACCGCAATAAAAAAGAGCGATCTTTCGACTGCTCTTTCCGACTGGGCGAAACCGATCCCTAAAATCGTTGCTCGCGCAAGCGAAGTATTTCCTTACGGCAATCTCGGCTGCACTCGGCATAGCCGGAGCAAGCTCCGCTCTGCACTCGTTGGCACGAGATTTCTTTCAAGGGAAACTACCCTTTGTGTTTGTAAAGATAGTAAATATTTTGTTCATCACAAAATTCCAACACTATATTCCGTCAAAAAGTTTACGCAGGTTCACGGCTCTTTCATTTAAGATCGGCCGAAGTTTACAGAAATAGTGGTATTTTATAGCGAAAATGTCTACCTTTGCACATAGCGATGCCGAAGCACCGCCTTCGGTGTTTCTTTATCATAAGATTTTAATTTTAAAAGAGGCGGAGTGGCCGTGAAGGCTCTTCCGCCTCGATTTTCGCTACGCGAAAATACGCATTATTTGCTTGATATGCAACATTTTCGACTTAACATATATTAAAAAGAAACATCGTTTTTACCCTACGGGCAGCATCATGGACAGACTGGTTGATTTTGCCTCGTCAGTGCCCGATTTCCGCAGAACAGGCAAAGGAAACCACCGTCACAGACTCCGTGATATCATAATGCTGATGGTACTTGGCCGTGCCTCTGGATTTGTCGGCCGTGCCGATATAATTGCTTTCGGCAAACACAATATCAAAAGGTTCCGCAAAATGGGGATGTTGAAAAATGGGGTGCCGTCCGAAGCGACCCTTTGCCGAGTGGATAACGGCATCAATGACTGCGCCATGGCCGACAGGATGCAGGAATTTGTCGAAGTGTTTCATGCCCAGTTGCGGAGCCGATCCTGGCGGGAGATAATCTGTGTTGACGGCAAGGCCGAGCGGGGCACAGTTCTGGCGAACGGGCGAAATCCTGATATCGTGTCGGCTTACTCGTTCAACACAGGCATAACGCTGGCTACAGAGGCCTGTCAGGAGAAAAGCAATGAAATAAAGGCAGTCCCACAGCTTATCGACAAACTCAATATTGCCGGAAAGATTGTGACAGCCGACGCCATGGCCATGCAAAAGGACATCATAGACAGGATAAGTGGTAAAGGTGCGGATTTTCTCATTGAGCTCAAGGCCAACCAGCCTTCGCTGCGTTACGGAGTGGAAGACAGACTCAAAGAGTATAAGCCGCTACATTCTTATACGGAAGGTCCCAAACTCGGTCATGGAAGAATCGAGACAAGAACATACAACATATATGACGGACTCGAAATTATTGCCGACAAGGAGAAATGGGGCGGAAACATGACGATTATAGAGTACGAGGCCGAGACCGTCAGAAAGACGACCGCAAAACATACACGTGAAAAGCGTCTGTATGTGAGCAGTCTGCCGGCAGACACTCCTTTCCTGGGTTCCATTGTGCGCCATCACTGGTCGATAGAAAGTATGCATTGGGGACTGGATGTAAATCTGCTGCAAGACAAGGTGAAGCGCAAGTCGGCAAAGGCCGCCCGCAACCTTGACACAATCCAAAGAATGGTCTACTCTGTATTTTCTATATGGAAGGGGTTGCGCAAAAAGCGATCTGACAAAAGAAAAGGCGTGGCAGAACTTATGCGTCATGTCTCGATGAGCTTTACCCAATTGATGCGGTTTCTTTACCAGAAATGAAAATAAATCTGATTTTCAGAAAAAGATAACTGCCTGAAATACAATCATGGAAATTTACCCGATTCTCAACAAACCGGGTAAGGGAAAATATGTCTTTATTTTTATCTTAAATGAAAGAGCCGTGATTACTGCAGGTTCAACTGGCAAGTGCAAAATTAGCGATTTGTTTGAAGAACTCGGTTTTCGGGTTTGAAAAACCGAGTTTTCATCTTTCAATAAATTGTATGCTTCCCGCATAGCCTCAATTTCCCGAGTGATTGCGATATACGAGTTTCTCAGTTATAGATACTGACACGAGGCTTCAATGAGCCGTCCATCTCAAACTTCTTCAAGTCGGCGAGGTCGGTGTCAATCTGACTTTTGTGAAATAGCAGCACCTCACGCCCTTCGGTAAGGCGGAAGCGGAGCTTGATTTTACCGCTCATCTTTGTCGTGCGGAGGTAGAGAGTTATTCTTTCCATAGTTGATTGTGCATTTCAAAATACCGTTGTGCAAATATATCTTTTTTCACAACCAAAAGTGCGTTGAAATAAATCCCTATGAATTTATTAACGTTCAAATTTGTTGTAATCTACTGATTGACAGTGGATGTTTCATTAATATTCATTCGCCGTCAATCACAATTCCGAATCCTTTAAGGGAAGAGAGATGGTCAGTGTCGCGGGGAGAATGATCGGATGATAGTGCGGCGGACAGCTATCAAGGCTCCGGCAGTGAGAAGTAGGGTGATGGCCGCTGCGCATGCAATGGCTGTCAGCGGAGAGCCGCCTGTGATTCCGGCGCCGGCGAGCGGGGCGCTCCATAGGCGTGATATGGCAGTCATGGCTACTACAGCGATGACGAGCAGTATGGCGTTGACTGTAGCGATCAGGCGTATGTAGTAGCCGCTGATCTGTGCCGGCGAATATCCTTCGAGCATGAGAAGGGTGGTGGTGTAGCGGTTTTTGTAGAGCAATAGCCATACACTCAGCAACAACAGTCCGAACGACAGAAGCACGATGACAATGCCGACCCCAATGACAATGGCCGTCAGCACTCCGGCTATCTGTGAGGCGCGGCCGCCGAACGCCTTGTCGCCTCCGAGTTCGTAGCCGTTGTCAGACAGATAGGTTTTAATGGCCGGGTCGCCGGGGTTGGTGGTTTCGACCATGATTCTTGACGGAGTGCGCGGCGCGGCGGCGTCGGCATATATTCCGTTGGCCCAGTCCATGAACGACTGTGGCACGGCGATGGTATTGAGTCGGTTGGAAAACCCGGCTATGCGCGCCTTGAATGTGTGGCGAAGTCCGTTGCCCGATACGGTGAGGTTTATAGGCAGCAGACCGCTCATCGTATCGCTTATCTGGGGAAGTCCTCTTGAAGCTGCGAATCCGAAGTTGTAGAGTGCGAGATAGTCTTTGCTGATCACGATCGGCACCGTTTCCGACACTCCGGGGGTGTAATGCCACTGCGAGGGATCGGCATCGACAAACTCGTCGGGGAGCGATTCGAGAAACAGGGCTGTCGATATGCCGTTGCCCGGGCCGATGTCGATTCCGGCGCTGACGCTGAATCCGGCCGTGGTGAATGTGCCAAGGCGTTTTACCCACGGCTGTCGGCGCAGCCGGTCGATCTCGTCCGCAGAAAATCCGTCAGTACCGTCGGTGAGGCTGCCGAGGCCTTTCACGCCATGGGATATGACCAGAAAGTCGGTGGCGCCGTCGGAGGCCGCCGGCGCTGTGATGTCGGTGTAGAATCTGACGGCCGTAGATATTATCACCAGGCCTATGAGGCTTGATGCGGCGAATGCGGCCAGTTGGCCAATGCTGATGTTGCGGCGGAGCAATTGCCCGAGAATCCTGCGGTCGGTGGTCATAGGTGTGTGATTGAAGTGTAGTCGAGCGCCAGCGGATTGCCGACCGATGTCGCTATTATTCCGGCGCCGGTAGATGACGCTTCCTCCTCGATGAACGACGCTGCGCAGTCGTTGCTCTGTGAGTCTAGGTGGCTGACAGGCTCGTCGAGCAGAATGAAGTCGGCCGGCTGTGCCATGGTGCGGATTATAGCCACGCGCTGTTGCTGTCCGACCGACATGTGTCCGACTGGCGAGTCGATGCGGTCGGCTATGCCGAGGCGTTCGAAAGCATCTTCGACCCATCGCGGGGATCTCCATTCGGTGAGGGAGCGTTTGATTTCAACGTTTTCACGTGCCGTAAGCTCGGGGAAGAGCATCATCTCCTGTGGAAGCCATGCTATAGCCCGACGCCGGATTGCGGTCCAGCATGAGGAGTCAAGCCCACGGATGTCGGTACCGTCAAAAGCGATCATTCCGCGGTAGTCCGTGCGTCGGCCGTAGATGAAGCTGATAAGCGATGACTTACCCTGGCCTGAGGCCGATTCGATGAGCTGACGGCATCCGCGGCTGAACGAGACAGGTTTGTCCGACAGCCAGATTCCCGAATCTTTTACGGTCGTCGGATTTTCACGGGCAAACACTTCCGGAACCAGTCCGCGCAGCTCTATTTGGGCGATCATGTCAGTCGTTGTTGGTGTGGACAAAAGTTTTGATAAGTGCTTGCAGTATAGGCGTGTCGCCGCATTCGGTAAGCCGCAGTGTGACGGTGTTGTGTGTGTTGCCGGCTTCGGCCTTTATGCTCACTCCGTAGTCGGCAGTGTGCAGCCAGCGTCTGACCGTGGCACGGTCTATATCAAGCAGCCCCGTTGCGAGATGGCCTTTCATTGCGTCGACAAGTTGTGGCGAGGGCTCGGATTTGTGCGGGACGAAGTTTGAAATCGTAAGATAGCCATCGATGTAGGCGGCATGCAGATGTATGCTGCCGTAACGCAAGGCCAGCGATCCGTCGGCAGCTTTGTCGACAGGGAGTCCAAGACGCACTATATATGTTTCGGCTGTGGCGATGGCTTTGCGTGCGCTCTCCTGACCCATGTGCGCCATGATTATGAATCGGGTGGTGGAGATGTCGACAGATCCGCGATGTCCGTCGGCCGGCTGTGACGCCACAATGGATATTGTGCCGTCGATCTCTTTGAGAAAAGGAAGTATCGATTCGTAGAAACCGTAGTAGGTAAATCCTCCGATCATGCCGATAGCTTTGCCTATGCCGTCCCAGTCGACATTGTCTTTGTCGATTCCGGCTGCAAACGCCATTGACGCCGGATGGGGAGCGTAGTCGAGAAAGCGGGTGTTGACGGGTTCGAGTCCGGCGGTAGGTGCCACCATGCCCCGCTGATCGACCCTGAAATGGTCAAACACCAGAGCGTTGTCGTGGATCTGCATTTCGATGCACTGCCACTGGTCGGTGAATCCATTGCCTGCGACGGCAATCCCCGCCATCATCGGACGCCGCAGGAAGTCGCCGGTGCCCGGCACCTTCGCCATGCTTCCTTCGCCGCCGGAGGCTGTCGCTTTCCTGACCATGGCGGCAGGAGTGGCGGATGACTGTCGGTCGACTGCTACCCATATCCGGCCGTCGCGGGCGTAGGCTTCAGGCAATGTAGTGCCGCCGGCATATGATACAAACCCGTCGGCATCCTTGTCGGAGGGTTGTCCGAGAGCGGCTGTCAGCGAGTCACTGTTGATGACTGTAGCGGTGAGCCATACATCGCGCCCTCCGGCGTCGACCACGAGGAATACTTCCGATAGGTCTACCGCTGTTTCAAGCCTGTGGATACGGTCGGAAATGTCGTGGGGCAGTGCATCGCCGCATTCTCTGGCGAGCCGTCGGATATCGATGCGTGCCACGGCATCCGCGTCGGCCGGTATGCTGTCGAGCAGCTCGGCGTTGCGTTTGCAAGCGGCGGCCATCATTATGACGGCCGCCAGAAGTATGATTCGGAAAATGTTCATGAACCGGTGTTTATTTCAGTCGTGAGAGCGCTTCGGCTATGCGGCGCATGGCTTCACGGATGTTATCGTCGGAAGTCGCATAGCTAAGGCGTATGTATCCCGGGAGGCAGAAGGCCGATCCGGCCACTGTGGCCACGTGTCCCTCTTCGAGCAGGTACATGGCCAGATCGGAGTCGGTGGCGATGGTCTTGCCGTTGAAGCTCTTGCCGAGATATGACGACACTTCAGGGAAGAGATAGAAGGCGCCCTGCGGACAGTTGACGTTAAGTCCGGGTATCTCGCGTGCGAGGCTTACCACCAGATCGCGGCGGCGTTCGAAAGCCTTACGCATCTCCTCAACGCAGTCTTGCGGTCCGAGATAGGCGGCTTCGGCGGCTTTCTGCGCTACCGACGACGGATTGGAGGTGTACTGGCTCTGGAGTTTGGAGCAGGCCTTGGCTATGGGGAGGGGAGCGGCGATGAATCCGATGCGCCATCCGGTCATGGCGTAGGCTTTCGATACGCCGTTGATCACTACTGTGCGGTCGGCGATTTCAGGGAAGGCCGAAAGCGAGGTGAAGCTGCCGGTGAAATTGATGTGCTGATAGATCTCGTCGGCGATGACAGTGATCTGCGGGTGACGGCTGATCACATCTACGAGTCCCTGAAGTTCCTGATGAGAATACACGCTGCCGGTGGGGTTGGAGGGAGAGCAGAGGATCATGAGCCGTGTGCGGGGGGTTATTGCCGCTTCGAGCTGTGCGGGAGTGATCTTGAAATCCTGTTCGATTCCTGCGGGCACGAGCACGTTGGTGCCTTCGGCCAGTTTGACCATCTCCACGTAGCTGACCCATGCCGGAGTGGGTATGATCACTTCGTCGCCAGGATTGACGAGTGCTAGCACAGCGTTGCAGAGTGCCTGTTTGGCTCCGTTTGACACCACGATCTGTTCGGGAGCGAAGTCGACGCCGTCGGTGGCCTTGAGATTGTCGGCTATGGCTTTGCGGAGCGACATGTATCCGGGTACGGGTGTATAGAATGTGAAATTATCGTCGATGGCGCGTTTTGCCGCTTCCTTGATATGGGCGGGTGTGTTGAAGTCGGGTTCACCTACAGAGAGGTTGATGACGTCGACTCCGGCAGCCTTGAGTTCGGCACTTTTCTGCGACATGGCAAGGGTCTGTGAGGGCGAGAGCGACTCTACGCGTGTTGAGATTCTGTTCATGATGATAAATATTATGTTTCAAGACTACAAATTTATGACTTAATGCTTAAACTCGCAAACAAAAAACGTCCCGCCGCAGTCGTTGCCGGGGCGGGTGGGAGGAGTCGTAGAGTGTCAGTCTGCGGAAATGGTTATGTTTCGGGGTCAGTTGATGTAGATGGCGTTGCCGAATGCAGGTGTGTAGCGTTCGTCGGGGTGATATACGCGGGCAAACTGCCTGACGATGCTTATGGTCATCGGATGTGGGTCGGATGCCGGCGACAGGTTCTTGTCATTGGCCGGAGATTGCTCTTCGGCCGGGTGTATGGGCTTGGTTTTTTGTTTCATGTGTCGTTAATCTAACGTCGGCTGTGGCATGTTTATTTTACGGCTCGGCTATTTTTGATTACTTTTGTGGTGAAATATCATTCGCAATGGAACGATCACTCTTACATGATGCCTGGGATCGCGAACATCTATGGCATCCCTATACTTCGACGATAGATCCGCTGCCCACTTACAAGGTGGTGTCGGCCGATGGCGTCAGAATCCGTCTGGCCGACGGACGCGAGCTTATCGACGGAATGTCGTCGTGGTGGTGTGTAATCCACGGATACAACAACGAGCGCATCAACGCTGCCGCTGTCAGTCAGCTGCAGCGGATGAGCCATGTGATGTTCGGCGGTCTGACCCACGAGCCTGCCATAGAGCTTGGCAAGGCTCTGCTGGAGGTGGCTCCGCCGGGAATGCACAATCTGTTTTATGCCGATTCGGGTTCGGTGGCTGTGGAGGTGGCCATGAAGATGGCCGTGCAGGCATCGGTGGCAAAGAGCGGTTCGCACCGGCGCACCAATTTTGTGACAATCCGCAGCGGTTATCATGGCGACACATGGAATGCGATGTCGGTATGTGACCCGGTGACGGGCATGCACGGCGCTTTCGGTCCTTCGCTCCCGATCCGTTATTTCGTGGAGTCGCCTTCGGTGAAATACGGCGAGGAGTGGTGTCAGGAAGCGATGGAGCCGCTCGAAAAGACTCTGCGCGAGCATGCCGACGAGATCGCCGCGCTGATTCTTGAGCCGGTGGTTCAGGGCGCGGGAGGGATGCGGTTTTATCACCCGCAGTATCTTGTGGAGGCGCGCCGTCTGTGCGACAGATATGGTGTGTATCTGATATTTGATGAAATAGCCACGGGCTTCTGGCGAACCGGACGCTTCTTTGCATGGGAACATGCCGGTGTGGAGCCTGACATAATGTGTATCGGCAAGGGGCTTACGGCCGGTTATCTGACGATGAGCGCTGTGATGACCACACGTGAAGTGGCCGACACGATATCGGGCGGTGAGGCCGGAGTGATGATGCACGGCCCGACGTTCATGGCCAATCCGCTGGCATGTGCCATAGCCATAGAGTCGCTCAAGATGCTCCGCGAGCAGGACATGGCGCGGCGTCTTGGCGATATGGAGGCGAGTCTGCGTTCGATGCTCGCTCCGGCGCGTGATATAGAGGGAGTGGCCGACGTGAGGGTGCTCGGCTCTATAGGCGTTGTGGAGATGACCGATCCGGTCGACGTAGGGCGATTCCAGGTGGAGTGTGTTGACCGCGGCATCTGGGTGCGTCCGTTCGGGCGCAATGTGTACGTGATGCCTCCCTACGTGATCAGCGACGAGGAACTCGCTACGCTTACCGGCCGGATGATAGACATATTGAAAGATCCGCGACGATGGAAAGCATAGAGGAGAGCCTCGGACGGCTGGCTCGCAGCGGGAATCTGCGTGTCATACCGTCCGATTCGAGTGACGACGGTCTGGTTGATTTCACTTCCAACGATTATCTCGGGCTTGCTGCCGACCGCGGACTTCAGGACGATTTTTTCCGGATGGTGGCCGACAGGCGTCCGTCGCTGACGGCGTCGACCTCACGGCTGCTTGCCTCGGATCAGGCATCGTTCAGCCGACTGGAGGATGCTCTCGGACGCATGTATGGCCGAAAGGCGTTGCTGTTCAACAGCGGGTATCATGCCAACACCGGCCTGATCGCGGCGCTCGCTCCGGCGGGAACACTGATTGTGGCCGACAAACTCGTGCACGCCAGCATCATTGACGGCTATAAGCTTTCAGGTGCCGATCTGGCACGTTTCAGGCACAACGATATGGCGCATCTTGAGTCAATAATCCGCAGTAAGTCGGGGCGATATGACCGCATACTGGTGGTGACGGAGAGCGTGTTCTCAATGGATGGCGACAGCCCCGATATGAATGCGCTTGTCGATATCCGGCGTCGTTATGACGAGGTGATGCTCTATGTCGACGAGGCTCACGGATTTGCCGTCAGCGGTCCTGACGGCCTCGGACTGACGATGGCTCTTGACCGCCCCGGCGATGTAGATGTGATCGTGGGTACATTCGGCAAGGCCGCGGCTTCGATAGGCGCGTTCGCGGTTATGGAGGAGAGTGTGCGCAGCTATGTGGTCAATAATGCACGCAGCCTGATATTTTCCACTGTGTTGCCTCCGCTCAATGCCGAGTGGACCCGCTTTGTCGTGGAACGTCTGCCGCAGATGGAGGAGCGTCGCCGGCATCTGCGTGCGCTGGCGAAGCGGCTTCACGGCGGACTGTGCGGTCTGCTGCCTTCCGATTCGCGGTTCATGCCCCCGGAGAGCCATATCCAGTATGTTGTGACCGGTAGTTCGGATCGGGCCGTGGCATTGTCGGCCGCACTCCGGCACCGTGGACAGAAGGTGCTGCCGATAAGGACTCCGACCGTACCGGCCGGCACGGAGCGTCTGCGCATAAGTCTGAGCGCGGCCATGACCGAGGATGATATCGACGGACTGTTGGATTCGCTGCGCCATGAGATATGAAGTGATACAGACCGGAGCCGGGCGGCTGATGATCGTGTTTGCCGGATGGTCGACACGTCCGTCGCTCTATCGCGGCTATATCCGTAGCGGTTTTGACCTGATGGTGGTGTATGACTACAGCGACGTGGAGTTTCCCGACGTGGATTGTCTGAAAGAATACAGGGAGATATGCGTCGTGGCATGGTCGTTTGGGGTTGCTGTGGCTCATCGATGGCTGTTGAGCTGTCCCGATTTGCCGATCACGCGTACGCTGGCCGTGAACGGCACTCCGTGGCCTGTCGACGACCGCCGTGGCATACCGTGCAGGGTGTTCGGTCTTACACTCCGCACCCTTTCGGAGCGATCGGTGGGGGAATTCCGCAAGCGGATGTTTGCAGTATCGGATCCGATGCCGGATTTCGAACCCGTCGGCGTGGAGCATCTGCGTGGCGAGCTTGAGTCGATATCACGCATGGGCGTGAATGATCCGGCGCGTGAGGATGATATATGCGTCTGGGATAAGGTGATCGTTTCAAAGTCGGATCGCATAATCCCGTTTGCAGGGCAGATGGAGGCGTGGCATGGACATCCCGATATGACGGTGACCGGCGGCGCGCATTTTCCTGACTGGACGCAGGTCATGGCTATGGCTTCGGTCGATAAGGATTCTGTGGAACGTAACTTCTCGCACGGCGCGCCTACCTACGACGGCGCGGCCACGGTGCAGCGCGCCATGGCCGCGTGCCTGTCGGAGATTTGGCGCGAGGTGTCATCCGGGCGCAGGATCACCGATGTGGTGGAGATCGGTCCGGGCACAGGACTGTTCACACGCGAATATCTCGGCTGGCTTCGCGGCGCGAATCTCGAATTCTGGGATCTGGCGGCCATCGGCGACGATCTTCCCGGCAAAAAACGGATATGCGACGCCGAACTTGCGGTACGCGGCATGGCCGACAACTCGGCCGACGCTATCGTGGCTTCGGCTTCGGTGCAGTGGTTCAATTCGCTCGGTAGGTTTCTTGCAGAGTGCGGACGGGTGTTGCGTCCGGGCGGTCAGGTAGTCATATCCACGTTCGGACGATCGACTTTCCACGAGCTGAGCGGCATAATCACTCCTGCGGCCACATATCTTGATGCCGACGGACTGGCGCGGCTGACCCCTGACGCGATGGAACTTACTATGTCGGACGATGGCCGGACTGCTACGGTGGATTTCGAGTCGGCATCAGATCTGTTGCGCCACATGAGTCGGACTGGTGTCAACACATCCGCTGCTTCGTCGGGCAATGTCGCCGCTGCCAGACGCATCGTGCGGCAACGTATCACCCGGCTGACGTATCATCCGGTCTACGCTATTTTTACGAAAAAACATCCGTGCCGCTGAAAAAGCATATGCAAAGACGATAAATAGTGTCTGCGTATATCCGCGTAAAGTTGTAACTTTGCGTCAGTTCGTCATATCCATTTTACAGATAATTCTTACCTATGAAAAAGTACAGTGCGGCAGCCGTGGCCCTGATAGCGGCGATGTGTGCGGGATGCCTTGTCGCGTCGGCGGCTTCCGGCAGTGAGGATCAGCCGACGCCGGTCTATAACAGCACCCGTTCGGCAGTGGAGCGGGTGATGAAGCGCGCCGTGCCGAGATTGCAATATGATGGCGGTATGCCGGCCGACAGCCTCGATGCATGGCGCGAAGCCATGTCGGAGGCCATGCGCGGGCTGATGCGTCATCCCGATGCGCCGGCTGCGTCTCCGCGCAAGGTGACAGAATCTCGCCGTGACGGCTATGTGATAGAGCGGTGGGAGTCGTTTCCGCTCGACGAGAATCCGGTGGCATACTTCGTGATGCGTCCCGACAGTGCGGATGTCAGCCGTGCGGCCGTGCTGTGTATTCCCGGATCGGGTCAGACCAAGGAGCTTCTGGCGGGGGAGCGCTCGGGCAACTTCATGCTCGATGGAGAAGCTGACTCTATCGTGAGGCGTGCGGCCATGGGGCTGCATTTCGTGAAGCGCGGTCTGACGGCCGTGGTGGTCGACAATCCTTGTTTCGGCGAGCAGTCCGATGGCGGTGTGTATGACGATATCACCCCGTCGCGTTTCCTGCTTGAAACTGGCTGGAGCTATCTCGGTCTGGCTTCGTGGTATGACAAGGTGGTGCTGGACTGGATGAAAACGCAGCCTGATATTGACAAGAACCGGATAATAGTGAGCGGTTTCTCGCTCGGTACGGAGCCTATGATGGCTCTCGGGCTGCTTGACAGCTCGATATATGCGTTTGTCTACAACGATTTCCTATGCCGCACGCGTGAAAGAGCGTTGGTGCTCAATGCACGCGACGAAGATGGCCGCAGGGGTTATCCCAACTCAATACGTCATCTTATCCCCGGATTTCTGACGCAGTTTGATTTCCCCGACATAGTGGCAGCCTTGTCTCCGCGTCCGGTGATATGCACCGAGGGTGGGCTTGACCGCGATTTCAGGCTGATAGAGGATGCCTACAGGAAGTCGGGCGCGCCGGAGGCGTTCGAGTGGCATCATTATGCCAAATATGCCGATGAGGCGTCGCGCACCGACTATGACGCGCTTCCCGATGGGCTGTCGCGCGACGAATTCTACCGTATGGTCAATGTCGACGGTCCGAACCATTACTTCAAGATGGAGTGGGTGGGGCCGTGGCTCGACCGACTGTTACGGTCGATGCCGACGGCCGAATGAGACATGATGTCGCATTGCGGGCGGCAATAGGGTCAAAGCATTAGAGTAAAAGCGGTGTGGCTCGGGAGGAGAGCCACACCGCTTTTTATGGATTGTGATCTTATCGGCGCTATCCGTATCACTCTCCGGATATATTGCCGGCTACGGTGGTATCAGTACCAGGTGACACCGTTGCGTATAGATGAGCGTTTGTCGTATTTCACATCCTGCAGCAGCGAGGAGTTGACCGAAATGTGGAAGTTGTAGGATTTGTACGGTCCGACAGGCACGAAGCTCGCGCGCATGCTGAAACAGTGAAGATCGCGTGTGATATTGCAGTTCATGTAGGCGATCTTGTGAGTTTCGAAATTATATGAGGCGCTGAATGAGAAATTCCAGTTGGCCGTAGGACGTATGTTGCCGGAGAAGCTGAGATTCTGTGTGATCTTGCCGTCGTAGTCCATCTTGCGCTTGTTGAACTTGCCATAGGCGTATCCTATCGAGTAGTTGAACGACAGATTCCAGGGCACATCCCATTTCATGTAGCCGTCGGACGACAGGTCGATGTCGTTGTCGATATTGCCGCGAGGATCGCGGTCGGCGTTGGGTGCGTTCGACATCGGGTCGTCGCTGTCGGTATCGTCGCCGCTATTCCCTTTTTTGTCAGAGCCTTTTTTGTCTTTGTCGTTTTTGCGCTTGAAGGTGTTGTTGTTGAGCGTGTAGGAGAACGATGTGCCGGTACTCGACAGTTTGGCCAGTCCTTTTCCTGCCTGAAGACGCGTGCGGTTTACTCTCACCGGGTTGCCGGCCTGGTTGAGCTGATAGGTGTAGACATCCCATGTGGCCGACAGGTTGAGGTTGAAGTTTTTCATCAGTTTGACCAGCAGCGATGTGTTGATGTTGCTCCATCGCAGCGAGTCGGCGGCGAAGTTGTAGCTCTGGCTTACTGAGAAATTCTCGATCAGCGACACCTTGCGCTCGCCTATCGAGTCATTGTCGTCCTTCACTTTCATCTCCAGGTTGTTGGCAAGCGAGAAGCTGACCGTACCCGAACGTCCCACGCCTGGCACTCCGAACAGAGCGTTGGGATATTTGGAGTATTGGCGTGTCTGCATGACTCCCTGTGCGTCGGGATACTGGTATGTGCCGTAATATCCGAAGAATGGCGATCCGAAGTCGGGTGTGCCGCTGAACGATATGGTGGGTGTCATGACGTGGCGTATCATCTTTACCTTGTCGCCAAGAAACGGCAGCGGCTGAAAAAATCCGTAGACTTTGGTGTCGAGCGACACCGATGCCAAAAAGTCCCATACGTTGTAGAAGGAGTAGCTTGTGTCGCACACTTCGACCGAGGCGTTGGGATCCCACTGGCGGTTGACCTTCATTGTGTACATGCGGTCGGTGATGTTGACCGACGGAGTGACGTTGATGTAGTTGAACACATTGAATGTGGCCGATATGGGTATGTTGTGGCGCATGCCGTTGCGCCAGTCTTTGATCAGGCTTTTCTTGAAAAATTCGTCCTGCTTGGCGGTGAGAGAGTTGTTAAACACTCCCGAATAGGAGAGTTTTATCTTCTCATACCATTTTTCAGCTCCGACGGCTCTCTTGCGTTTGAAAGGCGTGATCTGCGAGAGGCTGACGGTGACGTTGGGAAACGATACGGCCAGGGTGGAGTCCTGTGTGCGCTGTGCAATGTTGGCAGTGGTCGACAACGACCATTTCGAACCCGGGCGGCGGTAGGTCAGGTTGACCGTAGAGCTCTTGGTGTTTTCCGTGAACGAGTTGGAGTAGTAAGAGTTGAGGTTGTTGCGCGAGTAGCCCGATGTGGTGAAGTTGACCGATGCCGAGAAGTTGAGTGCCGGATTGGCTTTCGGATCCTGCGAATGACTCCACAACACCTGGAAGTTGGTCATGGCCTGATAGTCGGGTGCTCCTTTGTCGCCGGTGATGGTCTTAAGGTAGCTGAGGTTGAATGATCCGCTGTATCTGTAGCGTTTCACGTAGGCCGAGCGTGCCTGCAGTCCCCACGATCCCTTGGTGTAGATCTCTCCTGTGAGCGCGAGGTCGATATTGTCGTTGATGGCGAAATAGTAGCCTCCGTCGGAGAGGTAGAATCCACGGTTGTAGTCGTCGCCGAATGTGGGGAATATTATGCCCGAGGAGTATTTTTCGGAGAAGGGGAAATATCCGAAAGGCACGGCCAGCGGCAGCGGCAGTCCGGCAAGCACCATGTAGGCGGGCCCGACCACGATGTCTTTCTTCGGTTTCACCTTGGCTTTGGTGAGCTGGAAATAGAAGTGGGGATTGTCGTGGTGGTTGCAGGTGGTGTATCGTCCGTTCTGCAGGAAGATGGTATTTTCGTCCATCTTTTTCGCCCGTCCTCCGGTCAGATATCCCTCGCCCTGCTCGGTGATGATGTCGGTGATGATGCCTTTCTCGGATTTGAAATTATATTCCATGGTCTTGGCCTCATAGGAGGTGCCGTTGTCGTCAAACACGGGCGATCCCTGAATGTCGCCTACGGAGTCGGGGCGTCCTACGGCGTAGACCGTGGAGGTGGCCATGTCGAGGTGTATCTCGTCGGCGTCGATTTTCTGTCGTCCGTAGCTGACCGAACTTGCGCCGTAGATGTATGCGTTGTTGCGGCCTATGATCACCATGGAGTCGTTGGCGTTGATGTCGACGGGATTGTCGAGGTCGGATTTCACTCGCGATATTCTCGGACCCGATGGCCGTCGGGTGGTATCGTCAGTGACGTCGGGAGAGATGCGCCGGCGGTTGAGTATCGAAGCCGTGACGCCGGCCGAATCCGTATCAGCGGCGGAAGCCTGCATGGAATCGGCTGCGTTAATTGAGTCGGGTATTTGCGCCGCAGGGATCGCCGCATGTGTCGGCGATGTCTGTCCGGCAAGCGAAGCCGACGCCGAAGCTGTCAGCAAGGCTGTGGCTGTCAGTATGATATATAGTTGAGAATGCCTCAAATGTGAAGTAGCGTTGGTTCGAGATGCAAAGTTACTTCAAATCGTTGAATATTCTCTCCCCACGCGCTTTTTTTTACACTCTTTTTGGGAATCTCCATACGGAATCTCCATACGGAATCTCCATACGGAATCTCCATACGGAATTTCCATACGGTTCCATACGGCTCTCCATACGCGAATCCCGACTTCGGATCTTCACATATCGATTGCCGCGATCTTTATGCGGTCATTGTCATGCGGTCGGGATGCGGCTTTCAGGATGCGATATGGCGGTGTGCCCCGGCTGTGACAGGCCGTCGACACACCGCCGTTGCGGTCAGGCGTTGCGGCGCGGCGACCATCAGTGGTCAGTCACTGTGTCGTCAGGCCGTAGCGTCGGTTATTTGCGGTCTTTCTTTTTCTCAAGCTGACGCTCGATCGCCTCCAGACACAGGTCGATGGCTTCTTCGAATGTGTCGGCTATCTTTGTGGCCACGAAATCGTCCTGCTGGGGCACTGCTACCTTTACCAGAGCCTCTTTGTTCATGGCTGTCTCGGGCTTTACGACCTTTAGGGTGACGTCGACTGTAGAGATGTTGACATTGTGGCGCGCCAGACGTTCGGCTTTCTTGTTGATGAAGCTGACGAGTTTGTCGGCGATGTCGAAGTGGATTGCCTGAATTTTTACTTCCATGATTAACCTCCTTTTTTTAATGCACGTGGATGTGCTTGTTGGTAATTTTGTTGAAGTTCCCGGTATGTTATATGTGTATATATCTGTGTGGTCGACAGCGATTCGTGGCCGAGCAGTCGGCGCACGGCGTTGATGTCGGCGCCGTCGTTGAGCATGTCGGTGGCAAACGAGTGCCGTAGCACGTGTGGACTGCGGCGCAGGGCAGTGGTCGGCTGCAGCGCTCGGTGCACCACATTGTAGACGAGCTTGCGGTATAGCGGACGTCCGTCGGAGCGGACAAAAAACAGCTCGCTTCGTCCGGCTGTGTTGTTGCGTAGTGTCTGATAGTGTCGTATCATATCGGCAAGCTCTTTCCCGAATGGGATGAGTCTGTCTTTATTACGTTTTCCGTGCACTTTTAGTTCACCACGGGCCAGATCCACTCCGGCATCGGTAAGGCCGGTCAGCTCGGAGCATCGCATCCCGGTGGTGTAGAGCATGTCGACTATGAGCCGGTCGCGCACCTGCTCGAAATCGGTCATATCCACCTCTTCGTTGAGCACTGATTCCGTTTCTTCCGGTCTGACGAATACCGGCAGGGGCTTTTCGAGCTTGGGCAGTGTCAGCTCTGCGGCCGGATTGGCCTGCAGACCGCGGCTGCGCATCATCCACCGGTAGAAGGCCCGGAGAGCCTGCACCTTGCGGCGCACCGTTCGGGGCGATGATCCGCGTTTCGACAGTGAGAATATCCATTCTCGCAGGTCAAGCAGCGTGACCGAGGCCGGATCGAAAGCGTATCGTCCTCCCGATGTGGTGTCGTCACGCCAGCCGGTCAGATCGCGGCGGTAGGCGTCGACTGTGTGGGGCGAATAGTTGAGTTCGCAGCGCAGATATGTCAGGAAATCATCTATCATCGGTAGCGAAGATAGCGATAATTCACATAATTTCCAAAAATATCCGGTAATTTTGTGAAAACATTTTTTTGTGAAAGCTCATGAAAATATTCGCTTTGATAGCGGTGGCTCTTGCGGCTGCCGGAGTTATGGCCGCGGAGTCAGGCGGCAGTGCGCGTTTCAATGTCGCTACCTACAATATCCGACAGCTCAATGCCGGCGACGATGCGCGTGGCGATTCATGGCAGAGAAGACATCGTGTGGTGGCCGATCTCATCCGTTTCCATGATTTCGATATATTCGGCACTCAGGAGGGTTTTCACAGCCAGCTTGAGGATCTGAAGGGATCGCTGCCCGGCTATGATTATATAGGACGCGGACGCGACGACGGCGACAAGGCCGGAGAGCATTCGGTGATTTTCTACCGGACGGATCTGTTCGAGGCGGTGGATCACGGTGATTTCTGGCTGTCGGAAAACCCGGAGTCGCCGGGTCTGGGGTGGGACGCCGTATGTGTCAGGATATGCACATGGGGACGCTTCCGCCACATTCCCACCGGCCGTGAGTTTCTGATGTTCAATCTCCACATGGACCATGTGGGTCAGGTGGCGCGGCGAGAGAGCGCACGGCTCATACGCGACAAGATCATTCAGCTTGGCGACAGCCTGCCGGCGATGCTGACTGGCGACTTCAATGTCGATCAGCGCAGCGACGCTTACCGCACAGTGCTTGAATGCGGTCTTATTGATTCGCATGACGCTGCCGCGATGGTATATGAGACCAACGGCACGTTCAACGATTACCGTACCGACGCTTTCTCCGACCAGCGTATCGACCATATATTTGTCAGCCCTGGAATCATTGTGGAGAAATACGGCATCCTCACCGATACGTACCGCTCCGATGAAGGGGGCGAGGTGAAGCCTGCCGGCGCCAACGCTCCGTCGGAGCTTATGATAGGCAATTTCAAGGCGCGTGTGCCCTCCGATCATTTCCCGGTGAGAGCCACTGTGGTGCTCTGACCTACAGTCTGCGGCCGGTCAGGCATCAGTCCGAAAACTCTTCGTGCAGCCGATCGAAGCGACGTAGTGTGTCGGCCGATATGCGCGCCATCGATGCTCTGACCCGGTCGATGCTCTTGCGCTCCATGTCGCCGCTTTTGGAGTAGAATTTGTCGGCATAGCATATCAAGCGTTCGAGCTGTGTGTCGGGCATATACGTCCGGTCGGCGGGAAGAGGCAGATGTTGCGCCGCGATCTCGCCGGCGGTCAGCCCCGAGCCGGTATGGCGTTCGGCCACTCTTGCCACATCCTCGCTGTAACGCTCGCGGCGGAGCAGGTCGGCTCCCAGATAGCCGTGGGCTATGTAGGGAGCGGTGCCGTGACAGTGGATTCCGGGTGCGTCAGTGAGAAATATGCCTATGTCATGGAGCATGGCGGCTTCCTCAACAGTCTGCAGGTCGACCGGAAGATGTCGTCTTCGGGCTATTTCCACCGCAAGCGCGGCCACCGAACGGCTGTGGCGCAGAAAAATATCCCGAAGGGTTGACCCTTCGGGATAATATTTGTCGATTACCGATTGATAAGGCAGTGTCATCAGATACCCTCCACAATGGTGTTCCAGCCGTGTGTGTCGGGCTCTTCTCCGAGCTGCACTGCACGCAGCTTCTCATACAGCCGTGTGGTGATCGGGCCGGGCTGGTGATCCTTGGCCACGATATACTTGACACCGGTGTCTATGTCGTGGATTTCGGCCACGGGCGATGCCACGGCGGCTGTGCCGCACGCTCCGGCCTCGTCGATCTCGGCAAGCTCCTCCAGAGGTATGTGACGCTCTTCGACCGTGATGCCCATGTCGCGGGCGAGCTGCATCAGGCTGCGGTTGGTGACGGAGGGGAGTATCGATTCCGAGGCAGGGGTGATGTAGCGGCCCTGCTTGATGGCGAAGAAGTTGGCCGGACCGCATTCGTCGATATACTTTTTCTCGCGCGGATCAAGGTAGAGCACGGCCGAATATCCGAGTTCGTGGGCGCGCTCGCCGGCTTCAAGGCTTGCTGCGTAATTGCCGCCCACTTTCCAGCGGCCGGTGCCTTTGGGCGCCACGCGGTCAAACTCGCGCATGATGCATATATTGGTAGGTTTGAATCCCTCCTTGAAGTATGGGCCGACGGGGGTCACCATCACCATGAACAGATATTCCGACGAGGGATGCACGCCGATCTGGGCGCTCATGCCAAGCTCGATGGGGCGTATGTAGAGCGATGCTCCGCTGCCGTAGGGGGGTATGAAGCGGGCGTTGAGCTCCACGGCTTTGATCACCATCTTCTTGAACAGGTCGACGGGCACCGGCGCCATCTTGATGCCGTTGGCCGATGAAATGATACGGTTGGCATTGTCTTCAATACGGAATATGCGCACCTTGCCGTCGGCGCCGCGGAAGGCTTTGAGGCCTTCGAATATCTCCTGGCCATAGTGGAGAGCCGTGGCGGCCATGTGCATGTTGATAGTGTCGGACGATGATACTTCTATCTCGCCCCACTTGCCGTCGCGGTAACGGCAGCGCACATTGTAATCGGTAGGAATATAGCCGAACGATAGGTTGGCCCAGTCGAGTTTCTGATCCATGACGAAGCTTTATGTGAATTAAGAGTCTGATTACAGTGTCAGATGCAGGCCGTGACTCCTTTCGAAAGCGGGCAGGACGGCTGTGCATAGATCAATGTTATGTTTGATTGTCGCAAAGTTAATATTATTTACGCTCTCGGCCAAATCTTTTTCATCGGTAAAGTCGTGCAAGATCGTAGGAATAGATCTGCCGGCCGTTTTTGTAGATGAAGGCTTGTCCTTTCAGCTCGGAGCCAGCCTTGCATATCAGCAGCAGTGCATTGCCGGGCACAACCATGTCGATATACGTTTTTCTGGCAGTAGCCTTGTCGAGCAGAGTCCAGTTGCCGTCGGCGGCAAGATAATATATTTCGTAGTCAGTGCCCTTGGTGATGAAGTTTTTATCAGTATAGAACGATACCGAAGCCATTGCTGCCGGCCGGGAGCCGAGGTCGTAGGTGAAGAAACTGCGGTCGGCCGGAAGTGTGAACCGCGATGTGGCTATGCCGTCCTGAAGATAGTAGGGCTCGAATTCGGATGGAAACCGCTCGATCACCTGACAAATGCGTTGATGTTCCATCTCCTTATCATCGAATATGTCGAGTTCGCCGATGGTGAAACGTTTGCCCTTGGGAGCACTCATTCGCAGATAGCGGTAATGCCTGTCGCGTGGGAGTGATATGTTGAGCAAATCGGTGAAGATGGTATCGTTGTCATTGACTCTGAAAATCGTGTCGGGATGAGTGAACGCATAGTCGTCTGATGCCGACAGGGTATATCCGCTTATATGATCCGACAGGCGCATTGCCAGCACGTTGGTGAATGGTCTTGTGCGTCGCAGACGCGCCTTCTGCACCAGTCTGTCGGGATTGGCTTTAAGCGTTTTCACTTTAGAGTCGTGTGTGACATAAAATGCGTCGCCACACGGTACAAATCTTTCCGTGGTGTGCCGCACCGGGACAAAGATCACTCCAGGCTCAATGTCGTGGAATGTCACACGGTCGCCGTCGCGTCGTCCGGTATCGATTATTTCCCAGCTTCCGTCGATCCATAGACCGAGATATACCATCATTTTTGCGTCGGTCGGACGAATGCCGACAGTGGCTTCGTTGTGGCCGAAATAGTGTGAGGTGACATCGTGCAGAAAGGGATTGTTGAGCCTGACTGGCAGCGAGCGTATGTCGTTGAGAGCAGCCATGCGGTCATCCTGGCGTGCAAACGACTGACGGTAGATCTTGCCGGTGGTTCGTGGCGAAGCAGGGCGGTGGCTGCGGTCGGGGATGTAGTCGTCAAGCCCTACGGGATAGTATTCCGAGGTGATCGGATCGCGGACCACGATCCACTGGTATGAATGATTGTTGTCGGGCGAGAACAGTATGTTGTCGGTAGTCACCGGTATGCCGCATGAGCGCATGGCATAGACGAGCAGATCACACCAGTCGCGCCTGAATCCGACACGATTGTTGAACAGGTTTGTGGCGGTGCGGTGGGGAGTGATCAGCTGATCGTTGTAGATCCATTTCTCGCTTTCAATGTGCTTCAGCAATACAAGGGCGGCCTCGAGCACGTCGCTGCCCTGATAGAGCGAGTCGAGCACATGATTGTAGTGTTCGGCATACATCCGCCGCCATCTCACAGGCTGGTCGTCGCTTATGGTATAGGGCAATATCAGTTCGCAGAAGTCGTCAAACGACAGGTCTTTGTTCCATGGACGCTCTTTCCATTGCTTGAATGCCAGATCAATGTTCTCGATAAGCATTTCGGCGCTGACACTGCGGAGGTCATCCTTGCGTGGAAGATTGATGAGTGAGAACTTTTCCCAGCGCTTGAGCTGCTCGGGGGTGAAGAAAAAATCCACCTCCTTGCGTGTGAGCTGTGCGAGAAACATTTCAAGCGAATCAAGTTCCGTGCACTGATAAGAGTAGTGGCCATGCATGTTACTGATCAGGAACTTGGCAGCCTCCAGTTTTTCAGGTTCGTCCTCATAGTGTTCGAGCACTTCCACCAGCTCCTTCCTGTTGCGTGCAGCACGGTCGAGCGCTTTGGCAATCTCAGGAGAATACGACTCCTCGCTGCCGCATGACCACATCCCTGCGGCCATGATTGCAACGAGTGCGGCCATGGCCGCCGAGCGCAGCCGCCGGAGAGAAAACAGTGACTGCGTCATCAGTCTACGTTATGAAGATTGTGACCCATACGCTCCTTTTTGGTGTGCATATAGAATCGGTTGTCATCATTGGGTTCGATTTCAATCGGCACGATCTCCTCCACGGTGAGTCCGTAGCCCTCCAGTCCGATGCGTTTTTTAGGGTTGTTGGTCATAAGACGCATTCTTTTGACTCCGAGCAGATGGAGTATCTGCGCTCCCACTCCGTAGTCGCGCTCGTCGGCCTTGTGACCCAGATGCAGATTGGCGTCGACAGTGTCGAGCCCATCTTCCTGCAGCTTGTAGGCTCTGATCTTTTCCATGAGTCCGATGCCACGTCCCTCTTGGCTCAGATAGAGCACCACTCCGCGTCCGGCGCGTTCGATGGCCTGCATCGAGCGGTGGAGCTGTTCGCCGCAGTCACATCGGCGTGAAGCGAATATGTCGCCGGTAGCGCACGACGAGTGTACGCGCACCAGCACCGGCTCGTCCGTCGCCACGTCGCCTTTTATCAGAGCTATGTGCTCAAGTCCGGTGGTCTTGTGGCGGAACGGTATCAGACGGAAGTGGCCGTAGGCTGTGGGCATATTTACTTCCTCACCCTTTTCCACGGTCAGCTCCCGTAGCATACGGTAGGCGATGAGATCGCGTATCGAAATGAGCTTCAGACCCCATTCGTCGGCTTTCTCGCGCAGCTGCGGCAGGCGAGCCATGGTGCCGTCGGGATTGAGTATCTCTATCAGTGTGGCGGCTGGCCTGAGCCCGGCGAGGCGGGCGAGATCGATGGCCGCTTCGGTATGTCCGGGCCGGCGTAGCACACCCTCTTCCTGCGCGTAGAGCGGATGTACGTGTCCGGGGCGTCCGAAGTCCTCCGGCTTCGCATCCGGATCGGCCAGATGACGCAGAGTGGCCGCACGGTCGTTAGCCGAAACTCCGGTGGTGCATCCTTCGAGTTTGTCAACGGTGATGGTGAACGGTGTGCCGAGCATCGAGGTGTTGTCATCCACCTGATGCGGCAGATTGAGTTCGCGGCAGCGCGAAATGGTCAGCGGTGCGCACAGCTCTCCGCGGGCATTCGTCACCATGAAGTTGACACTCTCTGCCGTGGCTTTTTCGGCAGCCATGATGAGGTCGCCTTCGTTTTCGCGATCCTCGTCGTCGACCACAATGACGAATTTGCCCTGACGGAAGTCCTCTATGGCTTCCTCTATTGTGTTGAGTCTGATCTTTTCCATATTATAGATAATAGGTGGCTGTCTATTGGTGTTCGTTGATATGTATAGTTTAGGAATACTACGTTTTGTCTTTGGTAATGGTTCTTTGGGGCTTCTCGCCGTTGAGAAGCTTGATCTCCTCGCGGCTTACCTTTTCGATAGTGGCTATCTCGCCGTCGAGGTGTTTTATAGAGCGGCGTCCGGCGATATAGACCGGCAACCCTATCGGGAACAGTATGATGGCGCTCCAGGCCACCCACTTAACGCCTGTCGGATGATATATCCAAAGGCTGCGAAGCACCGGGAAATCCATGAGTTTCATCACTACGAGTCTGTCGCGCGAGTTGGCAAGATACCCCACGGTGCTCTCCAGTTCGGCCGACAGCGCTTTGAGATCCAGACGCGGCACTCCCTGCGTCCAGTAGGCCACATAGTTAGTGCACCGCGCAAGGCTTTGGCGTAGCCGGCCGGCATGTAGCGACAGCGATTCAAGCTTCGTAAGTGCTTCAGCCTTAGCGACCTCCTCCATGATCACCTCTTTCATGCTGACCGAACGCACTTCGCCTCGGCCGAGCAGACGCCTGAAGAAGTTGGCGTACGCGTCGCGGTTGAACACCGCCGAGTCGTTGACCGCCTTGTAGGTGAAAAATACGCCCAGAGGCAGCAGCACAGCGGCGCTGAGCCACATGCCTTCCCACACCTCCAGACGCCCCTCGCGCGCCATCTTGTTGCCGGTATTGTCTATGATGTAATAGAATATGAAGAGAAACACCGATATGACAAGCGGCATTCCCAGACCACCCTTGCGGATGATCGCTCCGAGCGGAGCGCCGATAAAGAAAAACACCAGACAGGCAAACGACAGTGTGAACTTCTTTTGCAGTTCTATGCCGTGGCGGCGTATGGTCTTGCGTTTGTCGGCCAAGGCATAGCCTTTGAATTCGTAGTCCTGACGCTGTCGCTTGGTCTTCTCCAGAGCGGTCTGCAGGTAACTCAGTGTATATGCCGATGTTGAGCCTCTGAACACCGAGTCGACATTGAGCCGGCGTGCGGCAGCATGGCTGTGGCCGGTAGTGTCGTTGCCTTTTGTGAGTGGCATCGACATAAGTCCGGCCGACTGCACGGCTTTGGCATATTCCAAGCCGATGCTGTCCGCCTGGGCACGCACGGAGTCGATGGTTTCCTGCAGCTCGGCGATGTTTTTGCCGACATACTGGTTGCGCATCCCGTCCTCGTCCATTCGGTTGAAGTTGGCGTCGAATTTCAGCAACACCTCCTTGTAATCAAACGATTCGCGGCGATAAGGCACATTGGCGCTGCTCATGCCGGCTTCCTTTAGATTCTCGAACGATTCTCCCTGCCATAGCCGCAGCACCAGATGGGTCTTGTCCTCGGTCATGACCAGACGTCCTGAATCGGCCAGAATCACACTGGCGTTGTCAAACCCCTTCGACAGGTCGTAGATCATCATCTGATAGAGGGTGCCGTTGTCGCGGTTTTTCTCCTTGACGTAGATGTTGTAGCCTGGAATCTGGTCGTAGAATACTCCCTCGGGTATCTCCAGCTCGGGCGATTTCTGACGCATGGAGTAGAGCAGGGTCCACATCTTTGTCTGCGCGACCGGCAACACATTGTTCTGAAAGAAAAAAGCCGCTATGGCAATAAAGGCCACCAGTGCGATCAGAGGCTTCATCGTTTTGATCAGCGACACGCCCGAAGCCTTCATGGCCGTCAGTTCGAATCGCTCGCCGAGATTACCGAATGTCATGAGCGACGCCAGAAGTATGGCGAGCGGCAGAGCCATCGGTATCATTGTCAGCGAGGCGTAGAAAAACAGCTCTCCGATCACTCCGATGCTCAGGCCCTTGCCAACGAAATCGTCGATAAACCGCCATAGAAACTGCATCATAACGATGAACAGGCAGATGAAGAAGGTCATCACAAACAAGGGCACGAAACTCTTGAGCATGAATCTGTATAAGCGTTTTATACGTAGCGGATGCATCTTCGGCGGTATGATGATTGCTTTAGAGGGTCAGTTATTGATGTGGGGGGATTGCGCCTGAAGTCAGTGGCTGAAGCTGCAATCCTGATGCAAAGTTACGCAAAAAATCCTAATTATCCGCATACATGTCAAGTGGCGTGATATCCTTTGCACAGACGGGCATATTCCGCAGTGGCGTCAAACGAGGGGCAAGCCTTGGAGGCGAAGTCGCGGTGGCCTCTGACGCTCGATCCGGGATAGCGCCTGAGCAGCGATGCGAGCAGTGCGGTGAGCGATTCGCGCTGTTGTGGCGTGCGTGTGTCGGCAGGCGTCCCGTCCGTCTCGATGCCGCCTACATAGGCCACTCCGATGCTTCCGGCGTTGTGTCCGAGGCAGTGCGCTCCGGCAATACTCTCGTCGCGGCCGCGATGCACCGTGCCGTCAAGCGCCACCACGTAATGGTATCCTATCTGATTGAATCCGCGCTGGCGGTGCCAGCTGTCGATCTCGGCCACGCTGACGTTGCGGGAGCGTGGAGTGGCAGTGCAATGCACTATGATTTCTGTGATGTTTCTCATATCGGCTGCAAAGTTACGCAGCCTGAAGCCATGTCCGTGCGGGCGTTTGTCGCAGGTGCAATTGTGAAATTTGTCGCGGGCGTACCCGCGACTCGGCATTATTCCACGATAAGCTCGTAGTCGACCACGTCGAGCCGGCGTCCGAATTTCAGACCCACGGCCTTGAACTCCGACACCGGCAGGAAACCTTCACGTTCGTGGAGACGCCGGCTTATAGCGTTGTCTGCGGTTATGCATGCTATCAGAGCATGAAGAGAAGCATCGCAGCGACACTCCTCTATGAGTCGGCGCAGCAGGGCGGTGCCTGTGCCGTGGCCTTGATGACGGCTGTCGACGTAGAGCGTCGTTTCGGCAGTCGGACGATAAGCCCGGCTCTGTTTCCACCGGTGGGCATAGGCATATCCTGCGATGCAGCCGTCGGCATCCTCCGCCACCAGCAGAGGATATTCGGCGGCTATGCTGTCGAGCCGGGCACTCATCTCCTCCACTGTAAGCGGTTCGGTCTCAAAGGTGATGGTAGTATGCGTTATGTAGTGATTGTAAATCTCTGTGATCCGTCCGGCGTCGTCGGGCCGGTATTTTCTTATGCTGATCATAGCGGAAAACCTTTGCTTGACATGATTTTCATTCCATTGGCGGCTGTGCTGTCGGACGTCACAATCATGGCCTCGGCATCATGTTCACGCTCTATCATGGCCATTGCCGCTTCTGCTTCCATGGCCATGCAGGCTGTGGCCAGAGCGTCGGCCGTCATGGCGTCGGGGGCTATCACGGTGGCCGAAATGGTGGTGCTTTTCACCGGTCGGCACGTCAGCGGATCTATCGTGTGGCCTATGCGGCCGCCGGGGGTGTCGCGATAGTTGCGGTAGTTGCCCGAGGTGGCGATCCCGCAGCCTGTGACGGCTATTGTGGTCAGTCCGCTGCGTGTTTCATCGGCCGTGCTTTCAGTCGGCATGTCGATCATTATGTGCCACTTCTCTCCTGCCGGATTACTGCCTCCGAGGGTGATCTCGCCTCCGATCTCCACCATAAAGTCGTCGACGCCGTTGCGCCTCATCATGGCTGCCACCTCGTCGCAGCCGAGCCCTTTGGTGATGGCGCTGAAATTGAACTGTGTGCGGCTGTCCTTCTTTATCATCCGTCCGTCGGCAACCATGCACCGGTCCATGCCGACGATGGCTCTGACGCTGTCTATCGCATCATCCGTAGGCTCGCCGCAGGCTGTTTCATAACCGAACCCCCACAGATTGACCGCAGGGGCTACCGTCGGGTCGAATTTACCGCCGCTTGCGCTCCACACCCTCCGTGAGGCGGCGGTCACAATGGCTACCAGCGAGTCACAACGGTCGCTCTCGTTGCGGTTGATCAGGCTAATGACCGATCCTTTGTCGAATGGCGACAGCGATTTCTCCACGCGGCTCATTGTCGCCAGAATAGAGTCCGAAAGGTCATTCTTCCCGCGGTATGTCACATGATACGTCGTGGACCAGACACATCCCTGCGTCGAACGCCAGCGGCGTGAGTCGCAGCTACCGGTGCATACGGTCAAGCCTGCTGTTATAGTGATAATCAGTGCCGACAATGAAAAATGTTTCATGATTCTGAAAATTTCTGTCAAAATTACATAAAAATCCCCGGATTATGGTTACATTTGCCAAAACCGATTGTTTATATCCCATAAGTGGCTCGCAAAACCGAAGTATAACCGCGGGTTGCTGACGGGTTTGATAATATCAACTGATTCTTGAGAGCTACTTAAGATCAATGACAGAGTGACAGATTCCGAGATATCACCAATCCTAAATATTTAATCATGAAACGCTCTTACTTGTTTTTAGCACCGGGATTCGAGGAAACCGAAGCATTGGCTACGGTCGACGTGATGCGTCGTGCCGGCATGGAGGTGCTCACCGTCGCCATCAATCCCGAGAACAGTGAAAAAGTGTGTGGAGCCCACGGCGTAGTGGTTGTGGCCGATCTGCTCCCGGAAGATGCCGACTTCACTGACGTGGAATGGCTTATTTGTCCGGGAGGAATGCCCGGCGCACAGAATCTCGCCGACAGCAGGATCGTCACCGAAGCATTGCGTGCCCATGCGGCTAAAGGCGGTAAAATCGCCGCTATCTGCGCCTCGCCTGCACTGGTGCTCGCGCCGCTCGGTATTCTTGACGGACGCGAAGCCACATGTTATCCCGGCATGCAGCCCGAATCCGACAAGATCGTCATGCGCGACGCCCCCGTGGTGGCGCTCGACAACCTGATCACGGGCAACGGCCCCGCATCCACTCTCGCTTTCGCGCTTGCCATCGTCCGCCGTTCGTGTGGCGATGCCGTAGCCCAGCAGATCGGCAGCGGAATGCTCGTATATCCCAAATCCATGAACTTCTATTTCTGATCATTGCACAAAAGGCAATATATTACCGATAGCGCGGCCTGACCTGAAAGTCGGGTCGCGCTTCGTGCAGTTTACGCAACATAGGCTCACACCGGTTTCGCACCACCGATGGAAGGCACTGAATATGGATTGATAACGGAGCCTCGTGCAGGTATAGTGGAGGATAATACGCTTTTTTGCCATTAAATTATGGCAAAGTGAAAAGGTTTTTTTAACTTTGTCATCGCGATGAACGATGAACGTACAAAAGCAGCCGCCACAGCGGCCCTCAACCGGTATCTGATGCAGCACCGTCTGCGCCGGACTCCGGAGCGTTACGCCATACTCGACAAAGTGTTCAGCCTGTCGGAGCACTTTTTTGTCGACACACTTCACCGTATGCTCGACGCCGACGGCTACCATGTCAGCCGTGCCACGGTCTACAACACCATGGAAATACTTGTCGATGCCGGACTTGTCCGACGTCACAACTTCGGCTCCACTCCGGCACAGTACGAAAAAGTGGCAGGCATAACCAACCACCACCACCTCGTATGCACACAGTGCGGCAAGGTCAGGGAGGTCAAGGATGCCGAAATCGACCGGCTGCTGTCATCAAAGCGCTACACCTCGTTTCATCCGGCCTATGCCGACCTGTACATCTACGGAGTATGCTCCCGATGCGCACGACGACCGAGGCCGTCAGCCAAAAACAAAGAATAAAATTCGACACCAATCATACAATATCGTAAAGCAATGAAAGTAGACGTGTTGCTCGGCCTCCAGTGGGGCGATGAAGGAAAAGGAAAAGTAGTGGACGTACTCACGCCGCGCTATGACATCATAGCCCGTTTCCAGGGCGGACCTAATGCCGGACACACCCTTGAGTTCGAAGGCAAGAAATATGTGTTGCGTTCAATTCCCTCAGGAATTTTTCAGGACGGCAAGACCAACCTTATAGGCAACGGCGTGGTTCTTGACCCGGTGCTCTTCCGCGAAGAGGCCGAAAGCCTTGAAAAATCAGGCATACCCCTGCGGTCAATCCTGAAAATATCGAAGAAAGTGCACCTGATCATGCCTACCCACCGCCTGCTTGACGCTGCCAACGAAAAAGCCAAGGGCATCTCGAAGATAGGCACTACGGGCAAAGGCATCGGACCGACATATACCGACAAGATCAGCCGCAACGGACTGCGACTCGGCGACACGCTGCTTTCCGACTTCAGAGAGCGCTACGCCAAAGCGCGCGACCGTCATATCGACATGCTCGCCGCACTCGGCGAAAAGCCCGACACAGCCGAGCTTGAAAGCAAATGGATGGATGCCATCGAATATATCAAGACTTTCGATATCGTCGACAGCGAATTCTTCATCAACCGGGCGCTCGCCGACGGCAAAAGCGTATTGTGCGAGGGAGCGCAGGGCACACTGCTCGACGTTGACTTCGGATCATACCCGTTCGTGACATCGTCCAACACCATTACAGCCGGAGCCTGCGCCGGACTCGGAGTGGCTCCCAACCGCATAGGCGACGTCTACGGAATATTCAAGGCCTACTGCACAAGAGTAGGCAGCGGACCGTTCCCCACTGAACTGTTCGACGAAACAGGCCGCCTCATCCGCGATCTCGGCCACGAATACGGAGCCGTGACCGGACGCGAACGCCGTTGCGGATGGATAGATCTCGTGGCGCTCAGATACGCCATCATGATCGACGGCGTCACCAAACTCATAATGATGAAAAGCGACGTGCTCGACGGATTCGACGAAATCAAGGCTTGTGTGGCCTACGAGATCGACGGCAAGCGTGTTGAGGACTTCCCCTACACCGTCGACGGCGTGGATGTCAAGCCGGTCTACGTCACCCTTCCCGGATGGAAGACCGACATGACGGGCATGAAGAGCGAACAGGAATTCCCCAAGGCATTCAGCGACTATGTGGCATTCCTCGAAAAAGAGCTTCAGACACCGATAGCCGTGGTTTCGATCGGTCCCGACCGCGAACAGACAATCGTGCGCGACAGCTTTTGAATAAAAAGCTGTCGGCCGCCCGACATGCAGATAACTTACCTTAATTGATACCTGACATTATGGCAAAAATCAAACCCTTCAGGGGCGTACGTCCCCCAAGAGAACTGGTTGAAGAGGTGGCATCGCGCCCCTACGACGTGCTCAATTCCGATGAAGCGCGGCGTGAGGCCGACGGCAACCCCAAATCGTTGTACCACATCATCAAGCCGGAGATCGACTTCGACCCGTCGACCGACGAGCATGATCCGCGGGTCTACGACAAGGCAGTGGAAAACTTCAATGCCTTCCAGAGCAACGGATGGCTTGTGCAGGACGATGACGACCATTACTACATCTACGCCCAGACGATGGACGGACGCACACAGTATGGAATCGTCATAGCGGCCAATGTCGACGACTATATGGAGGAACGCATCAAGAAGCATGAGCTAACGCGCCGCGACAAGGAGGAGGACCGCATGAAGCATGTCAGGATCAACAATGCCAATGTCGAGCCTGTATTCTTCGCTTTCCCCGACAATGACGTGCTTGAGCGCATCATAGCTGATGTCACGAAAGGAGCGCCGGAATATGATTTCACGGCTCCAGACGGATTCGGCCACCATTTTTGGGTGATCGACGACAAGGCCACGATCGAAGCCATAACCGGTGAATTCGCCAGGATACCATATCTGTATATCGCCGACGGACATCACCGCACTGCGGCCGCAGCTCTCGTAGGCGCCGAAAAAGCAAAGGCCAATCCCGGCCACCGGGGCGATGAAGAGTACAATTATTTCCTGGCGGTGGCATTCCCTGCGTCGCACCTCAAGATTATCGACTACAATCGTGTGGTGCGCGATCTCAACGGGCTTACGCCGGAGGAGTTTCTCGGCCGGCTCGAAAAGGATTTCATCGTGGAGGCCAGAGGCGCTGACATATATAAGCCCGAAAAACTCCACAACTTTTCGCTCTATCTGGCCGGAATATGGTATTCGCTCACCGCACGCGAGGGCCGCTACAACGATCAGGATCCAATCGGAGTGCTTGACGTGACCATATCGAGCGATCTGATACTCCGCGACATACTCGGCATCACGGATCTCCGATCCGACAAACGCATAGATTTTGTAGGCGGCATACGCGGTCTCAGCGAGTTGAGCCGCCGCGTCGACAGCGGAGAGATGGCCATGGCTCTCGCCCTCTATCCTGTGTCGATGAAGCAGCTGATGGATATTGCCGATTCAGGCAATATCATGCCTCCGAAGACCACCTGGTTCGAGCCAAAGCTCCGTTCCGGACTTGTCATACATAAACTCGACTGACCATTGGCATTGTCGACCGGACGATATAATGAAGCAGGGCGCGTTTCGTCAGCTGACGGACGCGCCCTGCCGTTGGCCGATGGCTGTAATCCGCCGGGCGAACCGCTGACCGGAGTCTTCGCCACACCTCCTTCGGCATATCTGCGTCTTGCGTTCGGCCGTATTGCCGGCCGGTGGATGTGGATCCCTGTTGTGTCGGTGATCGTATGCCTGGTTATGGGATTTGCCGACGCTGATGGCATGCGCTGGATATTTGCCGGAGTGATCCTGGCGTTCTGCGTATATCCGATAGTCATGCTGCATATATGCATGAGGTCAGTGGTCACTTCGGAGGCACGGCTCTGTGTCGCGCCCAAAAGAATTCTGCTAGACACC
>Ga0209694_1001136_pt1 | contig 31859 bp, 38 predicted proteins | sample GluameincwithD2O_FD_187499 | JGI IMG/M metagenome (GOLD analysis project Ga0209694, IMG submission 187499) | Mouse cecum microbial communities from Vienna, Austria - Glucosamine amended microcosms incubated with D2O (SPAdes) (version 2) | ecosystem: Host-associated > Mammals > Digestive system >... | reverse complement strand
TATAATTATATTATATAATTTATACACAGATTTGTAAATAGAAAAAAGTAAAAAACATCAGTATTTATGCGGGTTCTCAACACTTTTATACTAGATTATGTGTATAATTTATCGGGAGTTTAGGATACATGATACAGCTAAAAACCTGTCGCTGTTTTTGTTCTCGTCCAAGCATCATTTGCTGTTGTCTCTCCAACATTTCAGTTTTTACTGATAAGTCATCTATTTCCGATGACTTTAACAGATAATCTGTCGTGACATTAAAAACCGTGCTCATTGCCACTATTTTTTCCAGTTCAGGAGTTGCCTGCCCACTTTCCCATTTAGAAATGGACTGCCTTGAAACGTCGAGTTTCTCAGCAAGCTGCTCCTGTGTCAAGTCATTTGCTTTCCGTAGTGTTAACAATTTTTCTGAAAAATCCATAATACCAAATCCTCCTCTAATCTAAATACAACCTTCCCAACGCCTTTGCTGCCACCCTGTAAAAGATATATTGGATGACAAAAAACAGCAATGTCACCCCAAAAGTCACTACTACTTGCCTGAGACTGGTTCTTATATTCGCAAGCATTGCATATATAACTGAAATTGACGATCCTATAACAAGGGGAACAAAAAACAATGTAGCCATTTCTTTGCGTATCTCCCACTGTAATTGAACATGGGTATAGCCAATGGAAAAAAGGTTTACATACTTCCCCTTTTCTTCACCTATATTCTGGTTTATTCGTAGCATAATCAGACTCAGGAATGAAAACATTAGCAGCATGACTGCCAGTAGTATTAGGATGGATACCACCAGTTTATTTTGTGCCTGTGTTTCAAGATTTGTTTCTTTTGCAATAATATTGAGATTAATCTCTCGCAGATGATCATATACTGTTGACAAACTTTCTGGTTCAGACACAGATACAAAATATTTCATCTGCTCATATCCCGCTTCACTGACAATGTTCTCATAATCCTCATCCGAAATGATATACGTACGCTGTGTCTGGTCTTCGATATTGTATACAATCTCCCATATTTCCTTTACAATAGTTTTAGTATACACTCTATCGCCTACCAAAAAAGAAGCTGGACCAGGCGGTTGAAACCCCCACGATACGCCGCCCTCCTCCTGAGTTTCTAAGTCGTATTGATTTCTGTCAATCTGACTTAAGACCACAATTTCATCACTTTGTAGTCCTAAAAATTTTCCTGTAAGGTTAGAATAGCTGCTTTCAGGCATAACATGAATCAAACGGCTAAATTCCTGTGCCTCCCATTGAATAGCGCCATCTAATATACGAACCAGATGGGTATCTGCCAATAATGCACTTTCCTGAATTTCAAAATCTTCTAATTTTTTTATATCGTCATCTTCAACTGCATCCATATACACAGTAAAATCATAAGGCATTTCAAAACTATGATCTCCATTATCAGTTGCCAACTGCACATCAACAATCAGCATGAACAACCCAAAAATGACAATGATGGTACAAGAAGTTAATAGCTTTGCATATTTCTTATAATTTGTTCGTAGCTGGCTAATGTAAAATAAATTTCTGTGGTACTTTGATGCAGAGCGCACAAAAATTTTTGTGAACCAGTGCGAAAAAGACATTGTAAGACAGTATGCGCTTACTGTCAGGAACAGCATTGGTAAAAGAGCCGATACAAAATTGTAGAATGCCCCTCTGAAAGTAAGTGATATCAGCCCAACTGCCAATAATACAAATCCAACATTCTGATACAAAACTGGACATTCAACACTTTTATCCAGCTTTTTATAGTTCAGCATACCGGATATTTCCAACCCATTAATCACCTTTTTCGAGAAAACAGCATTTATGAGGCAAATTACCACATACACAACAGTCACCAGAATATAGCCTTGCAATGGAAAAGAATGAAACTCCGTATCCAAGACATGGTTTAACACCTTTAAAATAATAAAATATATCAATGTTCCTGCCGACAAACCACACAGCAAAGCCAGCAGCATTGACTTGATAATAATCCGCAAAAAAGCTTCACTTATGTGTTTTCGGCCATATCCCATACTGATTAAAATACCATATTCCTTCATTTTTTCTTCCAGGGTGTACACACATAAATAACGATAATACACAAACGAAAATATAGCAAGGATGCAGAGCAAAGCAGTCATCCATATAGGCAGGGTGTACTCAATAGAAGCCATAACACTAATCATCTGTGAATTTCCAATCAATCCCGTATAAACAAAAAACATAGCTATCGAAATAACAAGCATAATGTACATGCTACTATGTACTTTCGTATTCACTGCTCTATAAAGTATTTCTTTCAAATGACTCCCCTCACTTTCGATGATACTGTTACAAGCCTGTAATAAAACGACTGCGTTGTTCCTTCCTTTCTCAAAGTATCACATATTTTGCCGTTCTCAATAAAAACAACCGTGTCACAATAGCTCGCCACAACTGCATCATGAGTAACAAGGACAATAGTCGCCCGCATTGTTTCCCGGATATTCACAAATGTATTTAAAATGGCTTTTGTATTTACATTATCAAGACTCCCTGTTGGCTCGTCTGCCAATATCAGTTTTGGAGTTTTGATGATTGCCCGGCAAATCGCCGCCCTCTGCTGTTCACCTCCAGATGACTGCTCCGGATAGTTATTTTCACAATATCTGATATCTACGCACCGTAATATATCCGTATACTTTCTTTGTATTTCTACTTCATTCAATTTTTGTAAGGTTAAGGGCAAGATTATATTCTCTTTTAATGTCAGACCTTCCAACAGATTAAAGTCTTGAAATACATAACCGACTGTCATCTGACGATAGCGATCATAATCCTGCTGCTTATAGTCTGCCATATTAGTCCCATTAATGTAGACAGTACCGGAAGTAGGCTTTTCAATCCCTCCTAATATCTTTAACAGCGTACTCTTACCACTCCCTGATGAACCCATAATACAAAAGATTTCGCCTTGCGGAATATTAAGAGTAACATTGGATAAAGCGTTTTTTATTATTCCCTTTGATTGGTAAGACTTAGATAGACTTTTAACTACTATATCGTATTGCATATTTTTATTTCTCCATTTCATTTTTTTAATTTCAGTACAATGGCCTGATTCTGAACCATTCACTGAAATTCACGTTTTACAATACCAAAATATTCAGTTGCGTTCCATATAACCCTCTATACATCCGCGCAACCAGTAGTAGAAATCTAAAATCAATTCATAGAATTCCCCAAATTTCCACTTTCCAGCCTTACTTATCAAAGTCTCCTTCCATTCAAAAAACAGTTCCTGCTCCTTAATCTGCCGGAATGCTCAATCTGTGAAAGACCTAATGCCACCTGCACCCTTTATCCTCTGTGCCTTGTTGGTGATATGCGTTACTGTATCATAGCAGAGCATCTTATTCTTAGGCATTCATCATATATAACGTCACTCTATTTGTAATACTAACAGGCAATATTTTTGAAAAAGCAACTAAAAGTTTGTTATACATTCCTGGAATAATAATTCTCTTGCCTTTCATCATTTTAGAATAAGCAACTTCTGCAACTCGTTCCGGCTTCATTACGGCCAATTTGAAAAGCAATGTATGATCTATATTAGCTTTTATAGCAAATTCCGTCTGAGTCGCTCCGGGACATAAAGTGCTGACTCTAATATTTGTTTTTCTATACTCTCCACACAAAGCATCTGAAAAAGACTTGATATATGCTTTTGTTGCAGCATAAACAGCATCCGTAGGAGACGGTATAAAAGACCCCGTCGAGCCAACATTAAGGATTCTTCCATATCCATTCTCTTCCATGTTTATCAATATACGTTTAGAAAGTTCAGTAACAAAACGTATATGCAGATTTATCATTTCAAGTTCTTTTCTTAAATCTGTGTTCCTAAAATATCCACATTCATTAAAACCAGCATTATTAACAAGAATATGAATTTGGATTCGCCACTGCTTTATTTGTTCTATGATAAAATCAACAGCATCTTCTTTGGTCAGATCATAAAGAATATAATTTACTTTCACCTGATATTGGTTTTGCAAAAATGATTGCTGCTGTTTCAATTTTTTTCTATCTCTTGCAACAAGTATTACATTCATTTTCTCACTGGCAAATTTTTCAGCAAGTGCTTTTCCAATCCCGCTTGTCGTCCCTGTAATTAAAACATTTTTCATCCATATTCCTCATTTCCATACTCAATCTAAACTTATAGCGTTTTGATCTTAGTTATGTGACTGCATATACTCTGCTTTCACTTTATCAATTGTTTTGCCACCGATACCGAAATTTTTATCAGGCACTTCCTTTATAGTCGTCACAAAAAATTCTTGCGGTACTTTCATAATCTCAGAAGATACTTCCGTTAATCTCTTAATCAACTTTTCCTTTTGCTCATCTGATAAGGTACCACTTTCAATTGTAATGTAGGGCATTTTCTTTCTCCTTTGCAATTCTATTTTTTAATTTCCGTGCTTGAACATCTTCCATTCTTCCATATATGTTATTTCTTTATATGAGGGTTCTTGTATAAGTTCTCCGTAAAATATTAATTTCTTTTGCGTTAAAATAAGGGCATTTTGTAGATTTGTTATTTGATTTTCAATATCTTTTATATGGCCCTGTACCATATCATAACGCTGCTTAAGGGTTTTTCCTCCTTGTATTAGCAATTCCACATATTGCTTTATTGATCTGATAGGTATATTTGCCATACGCATACACTGTATCATTTTTATCCATTCAATATCCGTATCCGTATACTGTCTGTACTTTTGGTCTGTTCTGGTTATCTGTGGTATGAGTTTCTCTCTTTCGTAATATCTTAATGTTGCAGTGGAAAGACCTGTTATTTCTGCAGCCTCTTTTGCCGAATACATATCAATCACACCTTCCTTCTCTATCAGCAAATTCTATTGAATATCAGTATTTCAGTAAAGTATAAACTATGAAGTGCGCTTCATGTCAATAAAATTCAACTCATTACTCATATTTACCAATGATACTGCCCTGCTGAATCATATATTTCCCCGCTATTTTCATAAAACGGCTCTTTGTAGGAATACCAGTTAAATCTATCTCTCTATCAAGAGCGTACATTGTAAAACGGTATAAATGCTGTCTGCCCCTGGATGGTTTGGGGCCGGCATACCGATACAGTCCATATCCAATTCCTTGTCTGGCATTTCCCAGACCTGAAACAATTTTGCCACCCGGAACCAACCTGCAGGATTGTGTGAAAGCACAGCAAAATGCCGCTTATGCCAATAAAGTAAAACTTTCCAATCTAAAGGAAATGGCTAAGACCGTTGCTTATATACAAGAACGTGGATATGATACAAGAGATTCCCTGGAAGATTCATTTTCAGAGGTTAAGAACCTTGCTTCCAGTTCCAGAAAGGTTTTAAAAGATACGGAAGATAAGCTCCGGATATTAAATGAGCAGATCCATTATACCGGCCAGTACCTTGCCAATAAATCCGTCTACCGGCAGTTTTGCAGAGCAAAACACAAGGGACAGTTCCGGGAAGAACACTCTGCCGAGATTGCGCTTTACGAATCAGCCCGGAAATTCCTGCAAGGGCAGTCAGCAGACGGCAGGCTTCCATCCATCAAACTGCTGAAAGCGGAAAAAGAACAGCTATTGCATAAGAAAAAGGAAGCGCGGAAAACCTACCATTATTACCGGGATTATCAGAAAGAATTAAATACGGTCTGCTCCAATGTCGATAAAATTTTAGGGCAGGCCCGCACCAGACAGCCAAAGAAGCAGAAAGGTGCAGATATTTCCTGATTCTTCCGTTGAAAAACATCCGCAGGATTCTGATTATGGTTCTGCCCAAATTCCTGCGGATGTCGTTCATTCCATTCTGATGGCTACACCTGAAAATTCTGCCAAGCGTCAACTGAGGGTATTACAGAGCCAATGCTTTCGCTTTTCTCCCGCATCACCTGGTACATTTCTTCCCGTTTTTTCTCTGCATACTTCCGCATTTCCCTCTGCGCCGTCCCAGTCGGCTCAAAGGAAAAATAGAACGGCTTTTCCCATCCCTCTCGGAACGGGTATGGGAAAATATAAATTTTTCTCAATCCCGTCGTATCTAAAAACAACTGGAAAATCTCATAAGGCAGGATTTCCCCACATACCAAAACAGCTCCTGCATCTTCATAAGAAACCTGTTCCCGGTACACGGGCGACCCCAGGAATGCGAGCTGCTTTAGGGCGTTCATCCGTATCGCTTCTATCTGGGTACGCTGCCCCACACGCCATCTTGTCTGCGGTGCAAGCTCCCCGTAAATCCGGGCAGCTTCTTCGTCCTCCCGGATATCGTTGTCATAGTCATATCTGTAATTTTCCACTTTGATCTGGCCATATGCCACAAGGCTTGCAAAAAGCGCAAGGGAATCCAGGTCAGTATATACAGACAGATGCCCCCTGCCCTGATAGGAACATAAGATATCCTCTAAAGCATCCATGATCTTTTTCATGGTTTCATATTGTTTATCCGTTTCTTTTTCCATTCCTTCTCCCTCTTTTATGTTTCGCTGCTGCCAGAAATTTTTGTCTCCGGCATATCCGGCGTCTTATCCGACATTTCATTCTGCGCTTTCGCTGCCGCCTTCCCCAGCTTCTCTTTCTTTCGCTGTTCTGCCCTCCCTAAATCTACATAATGCGTCGCATATGCTTTTTCAATCTCCAGGTTTCCGCTCTTACTGAAACGGAGGGGGATTACCGCCTTATGCCCTTGCTTTTCCTTTACGCCCCAACGCTTGTAATAGCAGAATGACGGTTTTAAGTTTGTTTTCTTTGCATAGGAGCGGATCTGCTTCATAATAAATGAGAGTTTCTTCAAATTGCAGGTACAGACGGCTTCCAGATACTGTACTTTCCCGAATCTCCAGTCCTCATATTTCTGCCGGGGCAGCACCCCTATGTCAACCAGTACGTCTGCCGGGGCGGCATAGCCCCGATGCCGGCACTGATGGCAAACAGCAGAATGTACTTTCCCTATCAGTTCTGATTCCTTCACTTTGCCCTCCATGTAAATACCCCCCGGCTGTATTCATTCACAACCGGGGATTCTATTATCTTTCTCTATAGTATCTGCATAATGGCAACTATTATATCGTTTGAAGCAGTCCTTTTTCAATTTCCCGGACATCTTCCACAGAAAGCTCCGTAAAATACCCGGCGATTTCCTCTGCTGACATTTTTCCAGTCTTTAACATGTTTTCTGCTGCTTTTCTTGCTGTTTCTTTCTTCTCACTTACGATATGAGTACGCATAATCCTTTCTTCATCAAACAAAGTCATCATGATAGACACAACCTCCTTTTCCCTGCTCTCCAGAAATTCACGGAGCAGATTCCTGTCTTTGCAGATGCGGATGGTTTCCGTGACAGCCTCCCGGCTTCTCCCATACCGCTTTACCTGTTCGTTATATACCTTTGTAAAAGCAACATACTGGCTGATGATGTCATTTCCTTTGCCGTCATAGATTACTTTTACCTTTACTTCAATGGAACATTCTTTTCCCTTGAAAAATTCTTTGGAAAATGAAATCGTTTCCGGCCTGCTGACACGCTCCCCTGTATAGATCATATATATCTCCGGCTCCGGCACATGGACTTTCTTGCTTCCATATAAATCTGCGTCCTGCTCTTCAAAATAATCATGGTAAACCTGCGCCAAATACATCAGCGCACGTATAATGATATTCATCGTCCAGCTCGACTGCTGCTCGACCAGGAATAAAATTTTGTCCCCAACCCGGAAACCCAGGTCATTATAGATCCCGTTGGTAAGCACGTTCCTTATCGTTATATCCGTAAGCGCATCTTCCGTAGCCTCCGTATCCTCCGGATGGAGCGCACGGTATAGCTGTATCAGGTATTTTTTATCCCGAAAGATCGTCGTGAATACGCTGTCTTTCACCGTATATTTGGCAAAGGAATCCTTTTTTTCCACTGCTTTCTCTTTTGGCTCTTCCTGTATTATTCCACCCTGCATAATATCACCCCGGTTCCGGCTTGCGCCTGGCAGTCTGACAGGGAAGTTTCGCCCTGTCTGTTATGGCTTTATTATACAGAGAAACTCCATAATGTTCAAGACATAATCGAGTAGGAGAAATTTCCTCAATTGAGGAAATTTCGACCTCTCACACCACCGTGCGTACCATTCGGCACACGGCGGTTCAATCAACTTAACAAGTAACACACCTTTCGGTGTAGTAATCTAACATTGAGATTAGCCCAAATTGCTTAAGTCTTTTCGGACTTATTGCCCTTTGTATATCTGTCATAGAGCACACTCGGGCTATTTTCGCCCCATTATACGCTGTACGAAATGCCGCCCATCTTGGAATACCCAGCTTCATCAGGTTCTTTGCCCTATTCTGTGGAGTTTTCCAATGCTTCCAAATACACATACGAAGTCTAAATCTTATATTTCTGTCGAGTTTGTCACAGAGAGTTTTCATGCTTCCTATCTTGAAGTAGTTAATCCACCCTCTGATTAGTTGATTGAGTTTTCCTACTGGTGTTAGTATATAAGTGTGGACAGGAAAAGTTGAACAATCTATACTATCAAGTGAAAGAGCAAAGGAGATGTTCAACATGGCGAAGAACCAAAATGTAATAAGTATATTAATACATATTTAAGGGTATACTTATCCCATGGGGGAATTGGAATTTTTTTGACCAACACTTATTATAATGTTGTTTCCAAAAGATAAAACCATCCATGAGTTACTCCCACAGCAAATCACAGATGGTTATGCAGATAAACCCTGCTGCAAAAAGCTGTTTTTTTATTCAACAGAGTTTGTATATTCAAATCCAAATCGGCATATTAGTATCTTTTTAATACATACTCTTAGGGAATGTATATTTACTAACCAGTACGATAGAATATATTCGAGGTGAGCTAATATGCCGATAGACAAATTAACTTATTTAGGGAATCGTATTCGTACTGCAAGGAAGGATTGCCACCTTACAGGAGTTGGCAGACCAGTGTGGATTAGCGGTAAAAACAATACAAGATATTGAAAAGGGCCGAAAAAACGCAACTTATGAAACCTTGTCACAATTAATTGATCGATTAGGAATTCCTGCAAATTCCTTATTTCAATCAAATACATCCACTGATATTGAAAAAGTACAAAAATTTATTAGTAAATTTGAATCCTGCAATCCCGAAAATCAAAAAATCTTACTTAATACATTAGATTTTTTGGCAGAACAATTACTGAAAAACAAACATGATTTCAAATCCCCTCATTTTTAATGAAACCAGTAGAAATTATTTTTCCACTGGTTTCATTGTAATTCTCTAGTTTGTAAGGAGACACTATATTCATATAGTTCAAAAAACCGGAACAACTGCCCCTTTGTAATTAGCTGTAATGAAATCTTTCACTTTATTTGACAGAACAGCTTCTACAAGTGCCTGCGTTTTTTCTGTATCTTCGTTTCCTTCTTTTACAGCGATCAGATTCGCATAGGTTTCGGCCGCTTCAGATTCTGCAGATTCCAACGCAATTGCCTCTTCTAATCCTGCCTCAATCGCATAATTTCCATTAATGCAGGCAATATCTACATCGCTGACCGCTCTTGCCACCTGAGCAGCTTCTAACTCTTTAATCTTAAGGTTCAGGGGGTTTTCTTGAATATCCAATATTGTTGCCTGCAGGCCAGCCTTCTCTTTCAGTTTAATCAATCCCTCCTGCTCTAACAGAAGAAGTGCCCTTGCTTCATTCGTCGTGTCGTTTGGAACCGCCACTTCAGCCCCATCCTTTAGATCAGCCAGACTTTTTGTCTTGCCTGCATAAATCCCAAGTGGTTCAAAATGAACATTTGCCACACCTACAATATGCGTTCCGTTTTCTGCGTTAAAATCATCCAGATATGGTTTATGCTGAAAATAGTTTGCGTCTAAATCACCATCCTCTAATGCTGTATTGGGAAGCACATAATCATTGTATTCCACCACTTCAAGGGCGTATCCTTTTTCCTCCAGATCATCTTGAATTTCTCTTAATATCTCTGCATGAGGAGTTACGCCTGCACCAACTCTGATTGGTTCTAGTTCTTTTTCAATTTCAGAAGTCTGCTCCGAATTCTCATCCTTAGAAACCGTCCCTGATGATTGACCGCAGCCCGTTAAAACTCCTGCTGTTAATGCCGTAATTATTATCAATCCTATAATTCTGTTTTTCATTATAATTATTCTCCTTTTTCTATGAATTCATTAATGCTGTGTAACTGCATTTCCTAATTTTTCTGAACCACCTCTATGATTATATATTTCACAATCAAGAAGCTGTTCCGATTTTGCAACAAGTATCGCTGTTGTTGCTGCTCCCGTCACGTTTGTTGCTGTACGGATCATATCAACAATACTTGAAATTGGGACCAAAAGCACTATAATTTCCACCGGCAGTCCCGCTGCTGTAAAAATTGCTGTTGTTGTCACTGTAGATGTACCTGGAACTCCTACCGTCCCAATGGAAACGATTAGTGTAAGCACGATCAAAAATACATATTGTCCTAATGAATATGGTATATCAAAAATATTAATTGCAAGTACCGCTAAAAGCATTGGCCAAATACCTGCACAGGCCGGCATTCCAAGATTTGCCCCAAGAGCTGCAATAAATGACGCAATATCTTCATTAACCCCAAGTTCAGATACTAATTGTTTTATAGTAACCGGTATTGTTCCCACACTGGATTGTGAAGTAAATGCAACCACCTGAGCAGGCCAGAATCCCCGAAAAAATTTTAGCGGATTTAACCCTCCAACAATTTGAATGAAAGCCCCATCAATGATAAACATTTGAATCACACATAAGATATAAGCTAATGCAAGAATACCCAATAATGGAACCAGTTCTGCAACACCGTATGTACTTACAGCATTTGCAATAAGCGAAAGTACTGCAAATGGAGTCAGATCAATTACAAATTCTACAATTATAAACATCAGTTTGTTTGCTGAATCTATAAAATTTTTAAATGGTGCTGCTTCTTCATTGTTCTGTCCCTGCAAATATACAAGTGCAACTCCCACAAGAATTGTAAAAACAATAAAAGGAATTATTTCTCCATTTGCTGCATGCGTTACAATATTCTTGGGAAACAATCCAACAATTGTATCAAGAAACCCTGGCACTTCTCTTACATCATAATCTGCGGGCAACGTAAAATTTATTGCTTTTCCTACTTTTAAATTTCCTGCAATTATAAGTGTAAGTACTGAAGCAGTAAAAGTATTTGCAATCAGCCAGAATATACTTTTTAAGCCGATTGTTTTCAGTTTCCTTATATTTTCTAAAGATGATATGCTTGAAATAATACTTACAAATAACAATGGAATCACAAGCGCAGATATAATATTCACATATATTCTTCCAAAAACCGCCGTTAATTCCACATGGTTCTTAAATACAATCCCAATTAAAATTCCAAAAATAAGTGCAAGTACTGTCAACACTCCAAAGTCAATATCCTTTTTCCTCCCCAAATAAGACAGCACTCCAAACAAAATGACTGTAACAGTCACGGAAGCAATTGATAAAATACTAACATCCATAAAATCTCCTCCTGTTTTTTCCTATTGTTTAATCCGCTTATCAATCCGGTTTACTAACCACAGGCCCCCCTCCTGAAACAACTGTACAATTACTACCAGCAAAACCACAGTAATCAGCATGGTTTCACTGTCATACCGATAATATCCATAGTTGGTTGCAATCGCTCCTAACCCGCCTCCGCCGACAAATCCTGCCATTGCAGAATAGCCAAGTATTGTTGCCAATGAAATTGTAACCCCGACAACCAGGGAAGGCATGGCTTCCGGGAGAAGCACTTTACAGATAATCTGAAATACGGATGACCCCATTGCCTGTGCCGCTTCAATTACCCCCTCGTTTACTTCCTTCAGAGAAGATTCCACCATGCGGGCCACATAAGGCGCTGCCGCTGCCACTAACGGGACAATGGTTGCCGTGGAACCAATACTGGTTCCCACTACCCACCTTGTAAATGGAAGGATTGCCACCAGCAGAATCAAAAATGGAATTGAACGAACCAAATTAATGATTCCTCCCACTGCCAGATTAATCCCCCTGTTTCTACAGATGCTGTTCGTATCAGTCACATATACCAGCACTCCCAGTGGAATTCCTATCAAATAAGCAAATGCCGAGGAAACCAACACCATGTATAATGTTTCTCCGGTTCCCTTAACAAGTAGCTCTATCATTTCCTGGCTCATAATTTTCTCCTTCCTCAAAGTATATCTTTTTTTCTTTCAAAAATTTCCTGATCTTCCTGCATGTCTTTTCATTTTCAGGCTGTTCAATTAGAATCTGCCCATATGCCTTACCTCCAATGTTCTGCGTATTCGCTCCGAGGATATTAATCAATTCATTACCGTACACTGCTAATTCAGCAACAATCGGATCAAAAGAAGATTGTCCGTCAAATGCAATCCTCAATATCTTTCTATCATTTCCCATTTCGTCCTGCTGGTGACCAGGCAGGATAAGCTTTCTTGCCGTTTCTGATCTGGGATTCAGGAAAATCTCCTTTACCGTTCCAGATTCTACAATTTCCCCCTCACTCATGACCGCAATTCTATCACAGATCTGCTCTGCAACCTTCATCTCATGGGTAATGACAATCATAGTCACCCCGTATGATTTGTTAATCTTCTTTAGCAGCTCCAAAATAGATCTGGTAGTAATTGGATCTAACGCACTGGTTGCCTCGTCGCACAGCAGTACTTCCGGATTTGTTGCCAATGCCCTGGCAATAGCCACTCTCTGCTTTTGGCCTCCAGATAACTGCGACGGATATACCTTCTCCTTTTCAGTCAGATCAACCAGCTCCAGCAGTTCTTTTGCCCTCTTTAATCTATCTTTCTTTTTTACCCTGGCAAGTTCCAGAGGATAACAGATATTTTCAATTACATTCCTTTGCTCCAATAAATTAAACTGTTGGAAAATCATTCCCATTCTTTGGCGTATCTTTCTAAGTTCTCCTGATCCTGCCATCATCAGATTTGTATCGCCAAAATATACTGCGCCTTCTGTTGGATGCTCCAACAGATTGATACATCTGACCAGCGTTGATTTTCCGGCTCCGGAAAATCCTATGATGCCAAATATTTCACCTTTTTCTATTTCCATGTTGACATCCCTGACGGCAAGAACTTCTTCCTTTTTTCCGTAAAATTTCTTATATATATGATCCAGTCTTATCATACTTTTACCGCTCATATTTCTCATCCTTCCCACAAGACAATAAAAAAGAGACTTTAAAGATATAGCTTCTATAACCTATATCAATAAAACCTCTGGTTTTCCAGTCAGTTTATATCCTTATTTTCTCTTCTTTTTGTATCTGGACAATTCTGCCGTCCTGTACTGTCAGAGTAACAGAACCAAATTTTAGTTCTTCCACTATCTGTCTTAGCAGTTTTATGTATTCATCATTTTTTCTGTCTTCCGACACCTGACATCTCATCCCTTTCCCAGTCCCGGCAAAAAAACTGACTGTAAGATTTTTCGCCGGGATATGTATTCTGATAGATTGTTTCTTCTTATACCGCTACTAACTTCTTATAATCGTATGAACGGCTTCTGCAAACACTTCATGTTCTTCCTATTTAATTGCTTCAAATGCTTCATCCAGCGCGGCGATCAGATCTTCCACTTTCTCGATACCAATAGAAAGGCGAATTGTATTCGGCTTGATCCCCTGCTCCAGCAGTTCTTCCTCCGTACTTTGGCTGTGGGTAGTCGTCGCGGGATGGATCACCAGTGATTTCACATCCGCCACATTTGCCAGCAGTGAGAAAATCGCAAGATGATCGATAAATGCCTGTGCCGTCTTCGCGTCTCCCTTAATCTCAAATGTAAAAATGGAACCGCCGCCTTCCGGAAGATATTTCTGATACAGCTCATGGCTGGGTTCGCCCTCAAGCGACGGATGATGTACTGCCTCTACCTGCGGATGATCCGCAAGATACCGGACGATCTTCAGCGCATTGCTTACATGGCGCTCCACCCGGAGCGATAACGTCTCAAGCCCCTGCAGGAAAAGAAACGCATGGAATGGGGAAAGCGTTGCACCCGTATCACGCAGGATGACCGCACGGATATAGGTCACGAAAGCCGCCGCCCCCACCGCATCTGCGAAAGATACTCCGTGATAGCTTGGATTCGCTTCTGAAATCCACGGATATCTTCCGGAGGCTTTCCAGTCAAAATTACCGCTGTCAACAATTACACCGCCAATCGCTGTTCCATGCCCGCCGATGAATTTTGTTGCGGAATGAACCACAATATCAGCCCCATATTCAATCGGGCGGATCAAATATGGTGTTGCAAATGTAGAATCTACTACCAGTGGGATCTGATGCTTATGGGCAAGATTCGCAAGCTCTTCCAGATCTGCCAGATTGGAATTCGGATTGCCCAAAGTTTCTACAAAGATTGCCTTCGTGTTATCCTGGATCGCCGCCTCAAAGGAATCTTCTGCCTCCGGGTCTACAAAAGTTGTAGTAACATTATTTGTCAATGGCAGTGTATGTGCCAGCAGATTGTAGGTCCCTCCGTAGATTGTCTTGGATGCCACAATATGTTCTCCTGCCTTCGCCAGCGCCTGAAAGGTATAAGTAATTGCCGCCGCGCCGGACGCCACAGCTAGCGCTGCCACGCCGCCCTCTAAAGACGCGATCCGCTGTTCAAAAATATCCTGTGTCGGATTCGTCAGCCTTCCATAAATATTTCCCGCATCCCGAAGTCCGAAACGGTCTGCCGCATGCTGTGAATCATGGAACACATAAGAAGTAGTCGCATAAATCGGAACTGCTCTTGCATCTGTAACCGGATCTGCCTGTTCCTGCCCGATGTGTAACTGTCTTGTCTCAAACCCCCAGTTTTTTGAATCATTTATATTTGCCATTTTAAATTCCTCCTTCTTTAAATCCTATAAATATACTAGCATAATAGGTTTATTTTGTCTAATACATGCAAAAAATATCTGGCTATAAATTCAATTTATAACCAGATATCCGTTAACTGCTGTTCCTGACCGTATCCAGGAACATTTCATGTATTCTGTTGTCCCTATCTAATTCCGGATGAAACGCCATACCATACTGCACTCCACATTTCACTGCCACAATTTTACCTTTCACTGATGAAAGAATTTCCACTCCATCTCCAACTTCCTCAATATACGGCGCCCGTATAAATGTCATGGGAACTTTTCCAATCCCTTTCATTTCCTGCTCCGTGTGAAAGCTTCCCAGCTGCCTGCCATAAGCATTACGTTTCACCTTTACTGGAAGTGTTCCAAAATAGACATGCTGATCATTGGTCAATTTTTCTGCCAGAAGAATCAGTCCCGCACAGGTCGCAAGCACCGGCATCCCACATACAATCTTTTCCTTCAATAGAGGATACATACCCAATTCTTTCAACAATTTCCCCTGGACAGTACTCTCGCCTCCCGGCAAGATCAGGCCATCGAAGTTCTCCTCTAAATCATCTTTTTTACGAAGCTCTATGCAGGATACCCCCAGATTTTCCAGTTTCTTTTGATGCTCAATAAAAGCTCCCTGAACCGCAAGTACCGCAACTTTCATCCTATCTGCCCCTCTCTGCCATCAGAAGTTCTATTTCCTGCTCATTGATTCCCACCATCGCCTCTCCAAGATCCTCTGAAAGTTCTGCTAACAGCCTGCTGTCCTCATAATTCGTCACTGCTTTCACGATTGCCGTTGCGCGCTTCTTGGGATCTCCGGATTTAAAGATACCCGAACCCACAAAAACCCCCTCCGCGCCAAGCTGCATCATCAGGGCTGCGTCTGCCGGTGTGGCAACTCCTCCCGCCGCAAAATTCACAACCGGAAGGCGGCCGTTTTTATGTACATACTCTGCCAATTCATAAGGTACTCTAAGATTTTTTGCCTCCTCGAACAATTCATCCTCACGCATAGAAACAATCTTTGCAATTTCCTGATTCATCATCCGCATGTGCCGAACAGCCTGGATCACATCACCGGTCCCCGGCTCGCCCTTTGTCCGAATCATCGATGCCCCTTCGTTAATTCTTCGGAGCGCCTCTCCAAGATCTCTTGCTCCACACACAAATGGAACTTTGAATTTTCGCTTATCAATATGATATACATCATCCGCCGGAGAAAGCACCTCACTTTCATCTATATAATCAATTTCTATCGCCTCTAAAATCTGTGCCTCCACAAAATGTCCGATCCTGCATTTCGCCATAACCGGGATTGTCACTGCCTCCTGAATCCCTTTGATCATCTTGGGATCGCTCATTCTCGATACACCGCCTGCCGCACGGATATCCGCAGGAATCCGCTCCAATGCCATAACCGCACATGCTCCTGCCTTTTCTGCTATTTCAGCCTGCTCAGGCGTGGTCACATCCATGATCACACCGCCCTTTAACATCTGTGCCAACTGTCTGTTCAATCCATATCTTTCCATATCCATGTCTGATTCCTCCTTAATCATTCCTGCAAGTTTATATAAATATTAACGTAATACTGGCATTGTTAAAATATCCAATTCTATATTATTTAACCATGCCATTTATCTATTTGTTTCTTTTTCAGGAAATATGCAGATACTTTTTCAATTTATCGACATACAATTCCCCCATTTTACTTAAAATTGTATTTTTTCTTACAACATATCCAATCTCCATCACGCTGTTTGGATTCTGCTCATCTTCCTGAAAGGGAACCGCAATATAATCACTTCCATTCAGTTCCTCACAGATAATCCCGGAGCAAAGAGTATAGCCGTTCAGGCCAACCATCAGGTTCAGCATCGTCGCACGGTCATTTGCCTTGATAACCTGTGAGTACTCATTCGTTGAGAGAATTTCTTCTGCAAAATAAAAGGAACTGTTATCTCCCTGTTCAAAAGACAGGCAGGGATATCCGTTCAACTGCTCGAATCGAATCGTCTTTTCCTTCGCCAGCGGATGATTCTTCCAAATATAAACATACGCCTGACATTCTATGAGATGATGAAATTCTAGGCTCGCTGATTTTAAGAGTTTTTCCATAGATTTCCGGTTAAAATCACAAAGATAAAGGATACCAACCTCACTTTTCATGGTACTGACGTCACGGATTACCTCCGCCGTCCTTGTTTCCCTGACAGCAAATTCATATCTTGACATATCAAATTCCTTTGCCATATCTACAAATGCTTTTACTGCAAAAGAATAATGCTGTGTGGACACTCCAAATTTCTTCTTATGGGCGCCGCCCATTCCATATTTTTCCAAAACCGCCTCGTACTGACTGTAGAGCTGTTTTGCATAAAGCAGAAACTCCACTCCGTCATTGGTCAGCGTAACTCCCCTTCCACTCCTGTAAAGCAGGGTAACTCCCAGTTCTTTTTCCAGCTCTTTGATTGCACTGGTTAGGGACGGCTGTGACACATATAACTGTTCAGCTGCCTTATTCAAAGAGTTTGTTTCTGCAATCACAATCAGATAGTGCAATTGAATTAATGTCATCTTTTTTCCCTCATATATTTTCTAAATCCAAACACTGACAGTTCACAGAATCTCATTCATACTGCCTGTCCGGTATCCCTGCAGATCCATCGTAATATAAGTAAATCCCTCTTCTTTTAGTTTATTTACAACGTCCTCCCTGCTGCGCAGCAATTTTTCAAATTCATCCGGCATCACTTCTATCCTTGCTATCTTATCATGAATTCGTACACGCACTTGATGAAATCCAAGATCCAAAAGCAACTGTTCCGCATGATCCACCATGGATAATTTTTCTCTGCTTATCGTTTCTCCATATGCAAATCTGGACGAAAGGCAGGCAAAGGACTGCTTATTCCATGTTGCAAGCCTCATAGTCTTTGACAATATGCGTATATCCGCTTTCGACATTCCACTGTTTCTTAACGGACTTTTTATTCCAAATTCAGCCACTGCCTGCAATCCAGGACGATAATCTCCGTCATCATCCAGGTTAGAACCTTCTGCGATAGTCTTTATATTTTCCCGTTTTGCAATTTCCCTGATTTTTTCAAACAGTTCCCGTTTACACAAATAACAGCGGTTCGGAGGATTTTTACCAAACCCTTCTATTTCCAATTCTTCTGATTCTACTATAATGCGGCGAATTCCCTCTGCCGCACAAAAGTCTCTGGCCTCGCCAAGTTCCCTTTCTGGAAAAGAACAGGATCTTGCTGTAACCGCAATACAATCATCCCCCAGAACATCATGTGCCGTTTTCAGAAGAAATATAGAATCCACACCACCGGAAAAGGCAACCGCAACACTTCCCAGTCCTTTCAAATAATTTTTTAAAGCTTCCAATTTCTTGAATTGTTCTTTTGACGCTGTTTGTTCTTCCATACTCATAGCTCCTTGTTCGCATAGTCAGTCAAATCCATTATCACTTCGCCGGCCTTGAGCAAGCCACACCGCTACAGCCCCGCATAATCTAAAAAAAGCATCCTCATTTTTTCTTCGCTGTCAAAGAATTCATTTTCATGGGGTTTCCCTGTATACCTGCATCTGCCCGACTCAAATGCAAGAAGCATATTCATAGGAACCTTCTCCCATTTTTCCTTATCCAGCGGTCTTGTGGACACAAAAACAGCCGTCTTTTTCCGTAAAAAATGCAGGCTGTCCCTGTAGTTTGTATGCACATACAATAATTCCCCGTCAAACAAATGCAGATTTACCTTATTTTCGGGCGTAATCTCTTTCATCACCGCATCAATTACCGCAAACCAGTCCCCTGTCTTTCCATCCAGCGCCGCATAGATAAATCCATCGTCATCTCTTCCCGCCTCCTGGAAATGGAACTTACAGAGGAATGCGTCCGTCACTTTATGTATCACTTCAAAATCCACCGGAGCATGTTCCCGGTTCACAACCGGAAGCTCAAATTCCAGCCCCACACGCCCGGTTCTCTGCCTTTTCGTAGGCGCTATGTACCGATTATAAATTGCTTCATCAAGTGTCTGATCCATGATTTTGTCCTTTCAGAATTTCATAAAAAAATGTAATAAAATAATATTACATACCGTTCCAAGTGCAATCGACAGCATTGTATGATGCCTGTATTTGTAGCTTACAGCCACCAGACATGCGGATATCAGTTCCGACATGCCATACCCAAAGAAAATACCGCAAGACATACCCTTACGGGATTGGAAGACTCCGTTCATCAAGATAAAGTTTTTAAAATCCAGCAGCACATCTTTCAGGCAATATACAATCAGCACCGCCATAATCGCAGAGGGCAGGATACCCCCAAGACGCTTAAGCTTTTCCGGCATCTTCCTTCCATCCCGGAAGGCAAAAAAAGGCAGGGCACGAAGAAAAAATGTAATTGCCGCAGATACCGCCACTGCCGCAATCATCCATCCTCTATCCATCTTGCTTCTCCTTTGGGGCAGTTTCAGTCTGTCTATATTCTCTTTTTAACACCAGGATCCCGGAAGACGCTGCCAGCGCCGGAAGCATGAAATTCCTTTCTCCGAAAACAAGCAGACAGATAACTGCCGCTATAAAACCTGTGAAAGCAGGAACGTGATCCTTGTTTTTTTCCCATTGATCTATAAAAATAATAATAAATAATGCCGTCATACAGAAATCAATTCCCTGAAACCTTACTGGAAGAATCTGTCCCAACATTCCGCCAGCCACTGCTCCAATCATCCAGTAGCATCTGGACAGCGCTGCAATCAGGAACATCATATCTTCTTTCTGGGCGCCCTGCTCAGTAAGAGCCAGATTGACTGCATATGTCTCATCTGTCATTGTATGTATCATATAAAGCATTCTTTTTCCCATGCTCCGAAATTCATGGACAAACGTCAGACTGTAAAAGGTCTGGCGGCTGTTCATCAAGAGCGCCGCCAGAGCTATCGTAATCATAGATGCATTGCTGCTTAATAATGTAATCAATAAAAACTGGAATGCTCCTGTATATACTGTCATACTGATAAACAGCGAATCATACCATCCAAACCCGGCCTCCTCCATCATAATCCCGTAAGCCATGCTGACAAACAGGTAGCTGCACATGATTGGCAGGGATTTCACAAATGCTTTTTTGAAGATTTCTTTTTTCATAGAATCTTTCCTAAGAAACCGTTCAGGCAGACGTAAGTACTATTTCTCCTATTCCGTCACTCCGCCTTCTACCACCAGTTCTTCCTTGTATTCTTCCCCGTAAGTATCTACCAGCGTAGCGTCATAATCAGCATGGAAAAACTGTTCATCTGCTAACGCTTTTATCTCATCATTGATCCACTGAAGAAGTGTCTCATTTCCTTTTGATACGGCCGGCGCAATCGTATCTTTGCTTCCCAGTTCCGGAATGCCTACCGTATATCCTTTATTCTGCAGCGCATATGCGATGACTTCTGTATTATCATTCGCCCATGCAACGCCATTTCGATTTTCAAGGGCGTTTTTCGCTGTCGCATAAGAATCATATTTCTGCAGCGGAATATCCGGATAATTTTCTGTCAGGTAGGTCTCGGCCGTTGTGCCGGAGATCACAATGATCTGGTCGTCACTGTTCCAGTCGTCCAGGCTTTCCACTACTTTATCGTCCGGCGATACTACCCCAAGCGCCACATTCATATATGGCAGGGCAAAATCCACTTCTTCTGCCCTTTCCTCTGTTACGGTAAAATTCGCTAAAATAATATCTACTTTACCAGTCTGGAGATATTCAATACGGTTCGCGGCCTCTGTGGAAACGAAATCAACCTTCACTCCCAGATCCTCTCCGATCTTATTGGCAAAATAAACATCATATCCCTGGTATTCTCCGTTCTCATCTACGTAACCGAAAGGATTCTTATCGGAAAATACCCCGATATGGATGGTTCCGTCTTCCTTGATTTCATCCAGAGTACGGTATACTGTATCTGCGCCTGCTGTCTGTTCCTCCTTCTGAGCCTCCTCTTTCTGGCTGTCGCTTTCTGTTCCCTGACTCCCGCATGCTGTCAGTGCCAGAATGGCAGATACTGCAGCCGCTATGGATATAAATTTTTTTAAAACTGAATTTTTCATGATGATATATCTCCTTTCTTCTCTTTTTATTTTCTTTCATTTTCCCTGTTTATCTTTACCCTTTACCGTTTCAAAAGAAAATGTATTTAAAAATTGTTTTGCCCTTTCTGTTTTCGGATTTTCAAAAAATTCTTCCGGCGGCGCGTTCTCTATGATTTTCCCTTTATCTAAGAATAGGACTCTGTCTGCGACCGCACGGGCAAACTGCATTTCATGGGTAACGATCAGCATGGTCCTTCCCTGGGCTGCCAGCGCTAATATAACATCCAGCACCTCCCTGACCATCTCCGGATCCAATGCCGCCGTCACCTCATCAAACAGCAGCAGTTCCGGATGCATACACAAAGCCCTGACAATCGCCACCCGCTGCTTCTGCCCCCCTGACAACTGTCTGGGAAAACATCCGGCTTTCTCTTTTAAGCCTACCCTCTCAAGAAGGCTTACGGCTTCCTCTGTAATATCCGCTTTTTTCCTCTTTTGCACCTTCATCGGCGCAAGCAGGATATTATCAAGCACTGTCATATGAGGGAACAGCTCGTAGCTCTGAAATACCATGCCAATCTTCTGCCGGATACTGGTCAGTTCCCGGCTCTTCGGATCAATCTGTTCCTCCCCTAACCAGATGATTCCACCCTGAATCGGTTCTAAAGCATTGATACACCGAAGCATCGTACTTTTCCCGCATCCGCTTGAACCTACCAGCACGATCACTTCGCCCTTTTGGATCGTCAGGCTGATATCGTCAAGGATCCGGCTTTCTTCAAACTGCTTGGTTACATGTTCCATGGTAAGCAGCGCCTGGCCGCTGGCTACATCCTGCCCCGGCATATCCTGCAAGAATGGTCCTGCCATAAAAGATCACCTCCATCTTTGTTCCAGATATCTTGCTGCCATACTGATGGGCCAGCAGGCGAAAAAATATAATAAAAATACGACGAGGTAAATGCCAAATGCCGCATTGGGGCTTGCCGTCCGGTTTGCCTCTATGATCTGCTGCGCGACTTTGAGGATTTCAACCACTCCGATCATCAACACAAGGCTGGTTGTTTTGATCATTCTTGTAATCAGATTGATGGACAGCGGAATTAATCTTCTTAATGTCTGTGGAACCACAATATACCGATAAATCTGTACCTTACTAAGCCCTAATGCCTCTCCGCTCTCATACTGATGGACCGGTATGCTGACGAGCGCCCCTCTTACCAGATCGCTCATCTCTGCAGTTCCCCAGAGGGAAAATACGATAACCGAAGCACTTTCCCCTGACAAATCCCATCCAAACGCCCGTGTCGTCCCAAAAAACACAAGGAACAACAGCACCATCTGAGGCATGATGCGGATGATTTCCAGATAAACCCGGAGCGCTGCTTTTATGAACGGATTTTTCCATGTCATGAGGGTTCCAAGCAGGATTCCTGCCGGAAGGCTGACCGCCACAGATACCAGGCTGATCTTTAACGCTGCCAGAAGTCCGGTAAAGAGCCTTGCCATGTTCTGGCCTTTTAGCAGCACCTCAAGCCCCAAATCCGGCATAACGCACCCTCCTCTCCAACGCCGCCCCCAGTATGGATACCGGAAGCAGGATAATCAGATAGAACACCACCAGCAGAAACAGGCTTTCTGTCGTCTTATAATACAGTCCGATCAGATCTTTCGCTGTAAACATCAGATCCATCAGGCTTATGGCGCTAAATACGCTGGTTTCCTTCAAAAGAAAGATCACATTTGCGACAAAAGCAGGTGCGCTGATGGAAAATGCCTGCGGCAGAATCACATACCGCATGGCCTGATAACGGTTCATCCCCAGGCTTTGGGCGCTCTCCATCTGTATCTTCTCCACTGCCTCCAATCCGCTGCGGAAGGCTTCCGCCATGTAGCTGCCTCCGAGAAACGCCAGCCCGGCCATACCGCAGATTTGCGCATCTGTCCTGACTCCGATCTTTGGCAGCCCATAATACAGAAAAAACAACTGGACAAGCAGCGGCGTATTGCGGCTAAGTTCTATATATACTGCCGTTAATCCTCTTAAAACAGGAATCTTGTAATACTGGATGGCCGCGCACAGTAAACCGATCACAATGGAAAGCAGAACCCCGGTAAATCCAATCCTTACAGTAAGCCATGCCGCTTTCTCATACAAAGGCAAATATTTTGTTATAAATTCGAGACTCATCGTGTCATCTCCTAATACAATGCTGCTCATATACTCACGGCCGATGAAATCTGCCATTAGCATTACGCCAGCACATTTACTGTTTTTTTAGATATAATACATATTCTGCAAAGCTTCTTCCTGCTCTTTTGCACATTCCGCAGGTTTTTCTAATGTCAGGGTATTGAAAAAATGTTCTGCCCATTCATTTACTGGTTCAATAATTTCCCGCTGGACTATAGATGCGTTCATTTTTCCTTTCCCATCTCCCTGTACTTCTTCGCTGTTCAGGAAATAATTTCCATCTAACGTCACAATAATATCTGCCGCCCTGATATCCTTCGAAGGCCTTGCCAGGAGATAGTCTCCCTGCGGGCCTTTAATGCTCTTGATAATTCCAGCTTTTCTGAGCGATGCGAATATCTGTTCCAGATACTTAACAGAGATGCTGTTCCTGTCAGCAATTTCATTAAGCTGCATACTGCCGTTTTCAGCGTTCCGTGCAAGATCAATCAGCGCCCGGATTCCATACCTGCTCCGTTTTGAAAAAATCATTGTTCCTGCCTTCCTTATCTTTTTTATTCGGTAAACAATGGAGTGGAATAATACCTGTCTCCCGTGTCCGGCAATAACGCCACAATGACCTTTCCCTGGTTCTCGGGACGCTTTGCCAGTTCAATGGCTGCATGCAGCGCTGCGCCGGAAGAAATTCCCACCAGGATACCCTCCTTTTTTGCGAGGAGCTTCGCCGCCGCAAAAGCATCTTCATTTTCTGCCCGAAATACTTCATCATAAATATCTGTATCCAGCACATCCGGAACAAAACCGGCTCCGATTCCCTGAATCTTATGGGCTCCGGCTTTTCCTTCCGACAATACAGGCGATGCTGCCGGCTCCAGCGCAACTACCTTCACATCAGTTTTTTGTTCCTTCAGATATTTTCCAACGCCTGTCACCGTTCCTCCAGTTCCTACGCCGGCGATAAAAATATCAATCTTTCCGTCTGTGTCATTCCAGATCTCCGGTCCCGTCGTCGCTTCATGGATCTTTGGATTCGCCGGATTTACAAACTGTCCGGGGATGAAGCTGTCAGGAATTTCCTCCGCTAATTCATCCGCTTTTTCAATGGCGCCCTTCATTCCTTTTGCACCTTCGGTCAGTACAAGTTCCGCTCCATATGCCTTTAAAATATTCCTCCGCTCCACGCTCATAGTCTCCGGCATCGTCAGAATAATACGGTATCCCTTTGCCGCCGCGATTGCCGCCAGTCCGATCCCCGTATTTCCCGATGTGGGTTCAATGATCACAGAGCCTTCTTTCAGTAAGCCTTTTTCCTCGGCGTCTTCTAACATCGCTTTGGCAATCCTGTCCTTTACGCTGCCAGCCGGATTAAAATACTCCAGCTTCACCAACACGGTTGCTAAAAGCCCAAGCTCCTTTTCAATATTCACGATTTCTACCAGCGGAGTATTCCCAATCAGCCCCAATGTGCCTTTATAATATTTTGCCATTTTCATTTCCTTCTTTCTTCATAATTACAGGCATAAAAAAGGAGTACTGTTATCTTCCAGTACCCGGATATATGCCGTGCCTTTTTACATGGAACTTAAGCATAACAAAGTCTGCTGCTACACCGTATCACACAACATATCCGGTAAACCAACATCCGACAACAGCATAAATTCCTGCAACAGTTATTTGCCATGACTTTTCTCCTTTCCTTTTCGTTGAATGTATATTACTATTACTTACCTACTATGTCAATAGGTTTATATGATTTTATTGAAATTATTTTTCGCAAAGGATATAATGAGATATAGTAAAGAAGCAATATGGAGGTTCATTTCTATGATTTCAACAAAGGCACGCTATTCCCTCAGAGTGATGGTCGATCTTGCACAGCACCAGGAAGAAACTTACGTTCCGTTAAAAGAAATAGCAAAACGTCAGGAAATTTCTGAAAAGTACCTGGAAATCATTCTGAAAATGTTAGTGAAAGGCAAAATCGTAAAAGGACTTCGCGGAAAGGGCGGCGGATACCGGCTTACCCGTATGCCAAAAGAATATACCATAGGAGAAATCATAGAACTGACAGAAGGCCCCCTTTCCCCGGTTGCCTGTTTAATGCCGGATGCAGAAATCTGCCCCAGAAATGAGAAATGCATTACTTTACCATTGTGGAAGAAATACAACGCCCTTATACATGATTTTTTTTATAATATAACTTTAGAGGATCTAATAGCTGGACGCTTTTTATAAAATTCAGTATATAGACCTCTTTCTGTCACTTCATCACCATTTTTCTAAGCCGGCCTTTATTTCAAAGGGCTTTCCTATCTCAAAGAAGGGTTGAATCAACAAATACCTTATCCCGAATCTGGGATAAGGTAAGGGCAAGTTTCTCCAGAGTTACTCCAAACCCACTTCGTGGATTTTGCTTACCCGGCAAACTTGATGGAGGATTCCGCTCCCCATGCCCTCGGTTCCTGCATATTTTCCAAATATGCAAGTTGGCTCCTATTGAAAATAGTCGCAGCGTGATTATCCCAATCACGGAGAAAAAATAAATATTTTTCCAAAAAGTCTTTTTTCATTTCCCAGTATTCCTTCCTAATCGGCTTATATTATGAGGATATTTTTTTAAGAAAGGAATTATGGAATGGCAAGACCAAAAAAAGAGAAAGAACTACAGCACAAACATCAGATTATGCTCCGCCTCACAGACATAGAATATGAAATCATATCTGAAAGCGCAAAAGCCGCAAACCTCCCACTGGCAGAGTATGCAAGGAAACAGATTATGAAGCAAAAGGTAATTGCAAAATATGAGATTGTGGCAGACCTTCCGGAACTGAAAAAGTTGATTGCAGAGTTTGGGAAAATTGGCAGCAACCTAAATCAGATTGCAAGACATTTCAACAGCGGCGGCATCCATTCACAGAGGATGCGTAAGGCAATCGACCAAAGTATAACAAGAATCTATGAAATGAAATATGAAGTCTTAAAAATGGCAGGAGACTTTCGCTCTGCCGCCGAGGGGCGCGAAGATAAGTCCGAAGGGTGTTCACATGGCAATACTGAAACACATTGCGAGTAAAAATGCCGATTATGGGGAGGTACAGCGGTATCTCATGTTCCAGTACGATGAATCTACCACCAAGCCGATACTTGATGAAAACGGTGAGTTAATCCCACGTGAAAAATATTTTATGGACGGCATAAACTGCGACCCCTTTACGTTTGACATGGAGTGCCGGGAGCTGAACACCCTGTATCACAAAAACAAATCCTATGATGAAATCAAATCCCATCATTACATCATCAGTTTCGATCCGAAGGACGCAACAGAAAATGGATTGACCGGGGAACGGGCGCAGCAGCTTGGAATGGAATACGCAAAGAAAAATTTCCCCGGTCATCAGGCTTTAGTCTGCACACATATGGATGGCCATAATGAAAGCGGCAACATTCACGTACATATCGTAATCAACAGCCTGCGGAAATACGATGTGGAACATCAAGACTTCATGGAGCGCACCTGTGATTCCCGCGCCGGATACAAACACCATGTATCCAAAGATTACCTTACCTACTTAAAGCAATCCCTTATGGATATGTGCCGCCGGGAACATCTGCATCAGGTAGACCTTCTTGCTCCGGCAGAGAAAAAAATCACAGACCGGGAATACCATGTAAGGCGCAGAGGGCAGAAGAAACTGGAGGAACGTAACAACCAGATCATTGCAGACGGCCTTATCCCACGGAAAACAGAATTTCAGACTCAGAAAGAGTTTTTACGTTCTGCAATCGAAGATACTGCCAGCCGTTCCTGCAATCAGGAAGATTTTCAGAGTTTACTTTTAGAAAAATATAATATCAAATTGAAAGTCAGCCGGGGCAGGTTCAGCTATCTCCACCCGGAACGCAACAAGTATATAACCGGAAGGATGCTCGGCACACATTATAAAGAAGATTATCTTTTGAGCTTATTTGAGATAAATGCGAAAGAACAGGAATCAGAAAAGAAGCAGATAATCCCGGACAAATATAATGCAGAAATAAAATCACCGCTACCTCCGCAAGCTGCTCCAACACTGGAAGACCCATTTGCAATCCTTTTTATCAAATCCGACCTGCGGCTTGTGATTCATCTGCAGGACTGTGTGAAGGCGCAGCAAAGCAACGCATATGCTAACAAGGTAAAGATTTCCAATCTGAAAGAAATGGCCAGGACTGTTGCTTACATACAGGAACATGGCTATGACACAAAGGAATCTCTGGAAAATTCTTTTTCGGATATTAAGAAGCAGGCTTTCAGCTCCAGAAAGGACTTGAAGTCAATTGAAGATAAACTCTGTGAAATAAATGAGCAGATCCATTATACCGGCCAGTACCTTGCAAATAAATCTGTCTATCAACAGTTTTGTAAATCGAAACACAAAGGGCAGTTCCGAAAAGAACATTCTGCTGAGATAACCCTTTATGAAACCGCAAGGAAATTTCTGAAAGAACATTCTGCAGATAACAGGATCCCCTCCATGAAACTGCTGAAAGCAGAAAAAGAACACCTGCTGCAGAAGAAAAAAGAGACGCGGAATAAATACCATTATTACCATGATTATCAAAAAGAACTGCATACTGTCTGCTCTAATGTAGATATGATCTTAGGACAGACACACGGCAGACAGACCGAAAAGCAGAAAAGTGCGGATATATCCTGAAAATAATATGCTGCTGTCACAATTATAGTCGGAAGGATTCCCCTTTACGGGAAATCCTTCTGCCACAATCCGCTTGCTTCCAAATCAGTAAAAGTCAATTTCCTTCCCATCCAGATAAAGATGGAATTTATCCGCATCATTTTTTATATCGTAACCTTTCTGAAAGTCATCCGTAGAAAATTCAATTTCGCAGACCGATTTCCCCTTTTCTACGTCTTTTCTATTCAGATACACCGTAATATCCAGCTCCGATGGATAGCCATTCACATCTGTCGAGAATCGGATAGAATGAAACGAATTGTCCTGGCACATATGGATAATCTCCCTTGCAAATTCTTCCTTATCCTCAATCCGGCTGCTGTTGGTAACCACATTTAGATGATGGTCATTGTTCATAGAAAAGCTGCTTACTACATCAGGAACTCCTGAATGTGCTTCCCTCCATTCTGGATATTTCCTCCCTCCATGCTGAACCGCGCATACCAACGCTACAGCAATCAGAAAATACCATATCCTTTTCCAAATCATTTCTCGCATTATCTTCCCACCCTTCTGTATTTTATAGTGTCATTATACGCACACTATTGTTTCAATTATTTTACATGGATAATAGAAGTAATACAAGCAGCATTTGAACAAAGGCGGGAAACAGCATGATAACATACGACCGACTATGGGAAACCATGAAGGAAAAAGGCGTGACGCAGTATGACCTGTATACGCATTACAATATCAACCGCTCGCAGCTTAACAGGTTAAGGCACAACATGAATGTGGAAGTGAATACGATAGACAGGCTCTGCAACATCCTGCACTGCAGGGTAGAGGATATTATGGAGCATTTTGATGACAGCAATCTCTTTTGAAAAACGTATTCTGCCAGGAAATGCCCGCCATACCTAATTTGAATTTGGAAAGGACTGGTAACACAATGGACGCCTCCAATAGATTCCCATACAACCAGAAGCACGAAGAAGATCTTAAGCGCCTGAAAAACTTCCGGTTACTGGACGATGATTTTTGCACAAAAGTGTTTGAGGATATTGAATGTGTGGAGCTGTTACTGCGTATCATATTAAAGAAAGATAATCTGAAAGTAACCGAAGTACATTCCCAATATAATATGAAGAATCTACAGGGACGCTCGGCAAGGCTTGATATATTTGCCACTGACGATACCGAGGCGGCGATGAACGTGGAAGTACAAAGAAGCGACCAGGGCGCAAACCCAAGACGTGCAAGATACCATTCCAGCCTGATTGATGCCAACATCACGGAACCGGGAGATAAATATGAGAAGCTGCCGGAATCCTATGTTATCTTCATTACAGAAAATGATGTTATGGGAGCCGGGCTTCCCCTCTATCATATCAACCGTTCTGTAGAGGAAACCGGGAATGGTTTTGGAGATGATTCCCATATCATCTATGTAAATTCACAGATTCAGGATGAAACAGCGTTAGGACGGCTGATGCATGATTTCTCATGCACCGACCCGTCTGACATGAATTATAATATATTAGCTGACAGAGTGCGGTTTTTCAAAAGCGATGAGGAAGGAGTGTTGACTATGTGCCAGATGCTAGAAGAAATGCGGAATGAAACAGCGTTAGAAACAACAAAGGAATTTGCCCTCCGTCTGATTATCAGAGGGAAAGATACTCTTGAGGAAATTGCGGAGATTACAGATTTACCGCTTGCCGAACTGAACCACTTAAAAGAGACAAGGAAAATATAAATAGACATCGAAAAGGAGAAGCCCCTGCCCCCCTATATAGAGGTTGTTAGGCGGTCTTTTTCTAACAACCTCTTGGTTATGCTTTTATTTAACAAATGGGAATTTTATCTCGCTTGTTTGCTCTTACACAAGGCTGAAAAACTGTCGTTGCTTATTCGGCCTAATAAAAGGGATAAATCGGTATCTTCCGCAATTTTTTCTTTGTGATACAGGCAAAGCTTCTGCAAAGTCTCCTGTGTAAAATAATCTAAGAGGTAAAAGATTTCTTCAAATTGAGTTATCGTATCCATATATTTTTCGGCCAGTCTGTTAATTAAAGGACTATCCATATACGAACTGTAAACAACAATATCCTCATAACAATTTATCAGCGGGGAATTACCCTCCTGTAATTGAAGAATTTGTCCCTCTGACACCGTTTCTGATTTGTCCTTTTCTTTGGCCTGCAACAGTTCATCTATAGAAATATCAAAAACCGCTGCCAGCTTCCCAATATTATCAAGGTCAGGAAATCCGTTCCCACACTCCCACTTGCTCACCGCCTTTTCTGTGATATACAGCCTGTCGGCGAGTTCGGTCTGCGTCATATGCCTTTCCCTTCGTAGCTTTGCTATGTGTTCACCAAGTTTTTTGGATTCCATTTGAACCTGCCTCCTTTCACGTCTATTTTATATTGGCAGCCCAAATTATTCAACCTGCTTGTCGTAGATGTTGTGGTGCGAAATACTACGAAACGTGGGATGGAATTTGCCAATGTTTTAGTTTTTCTTCATATCCAGCCTTTTTGCACTTTCTTCAGCCATGTCTGCTTCAACATCAAAGCCATTTTTACGAAGTTTCTCAGCAATTTCCTGATACAGCTTATATGCCTCCCTATACTTCCCTGTTTTCTCATACAGCATCGCCTTACAATATAACTCATCATAAAAAGGTGTTCCTATTGCACCGGCTCTGTCAAAATATTGGATTGCCTCATCGTATTTTTCAAGCTTCCCGCAAACTTCTCCGCCATGGATATATAACTCCCAGGCATCCGGAAATTTTTCTACGGCCTTTAAAAAACATTCGTAAGCTTCCTCTATTTTACCCGCATAAATATATGACACAATCAGTAAATCTATTTCTTTGGGATTCTCCGGCTCTGCTTCTGCCCTTGCTTTTTGTTGGCGGACAGCTTCCTCCCCTTTCCCCACTGCAAAAAGGAAAGAAATGCGGCAGGCACAGGCTCTGTAGAATAAATTTTCATCGAAGTCGGAACCTTCTTTTAAAATAGTATCATACCACTCCATCGCCGTATTTTTACAATATTCAAACATCCACTGATGAATGATTGCATAATTCCATTTATCTTCCACGGAAAGTACACCGCCATGCATAAGCTTTTTATACTCCGAAAGACATTGTATAAAATCTTCCGGTTTCCGTGTCTTTTCATAAACAGCGGCCAGACGTTGTGCATAGTTATTGTATGCAACTGCACTCTTTTTGTAAAAATCATCTACCGTTACTCCATAGAGCCTTGCTAAAACAGGAAGAGTCAAAACATCCGGCAAAGTTGTTCCGCATTCCCATCTTGAGACAGTCTGTACATTTACATTCAGATTGTTGGCCACCTGTTCCTGGGTATATTTTTTTGCCAAACGGAATTTTTTTAAGTTTTCACAGAATATAGTCTGCTCCATATCTCATCACCTCGAAATTTATTTTTTTAGAAGCTTCTGAATTAGATTATAGTAAAAAATAAAAAAGAAGGTAATGTCTTATTTTGTGAGAGGTATCGCAAAATTTGTATAGTCATAACCAAACTGACGTGGTTTGAGATAGATACGATTCACAATTCTTTTACTAGACATAGTGTCAGATCATCATCATTCCTACAGGCAACATCTGCTTCACATATTTTTTCTTTATAATACGCACCCAATGTCATTTACTTAACTTCTAATAATAATGTGATCTGTTGTTTTCGACCAGATTTTCTATCAACTTAAGAAAAAGAGGGGGGATTTCTATTCCCAAATGCAGATGGAATGCTGTAAAATGGGGAGTACTCCCGATTTTGTGGTGCAATGTATGGATTTATGGCAATAGAAAGACATAACAACAAGACGAATTTATGAAAT
>Ga0209694_1001135_pt1 | contig 31860 bp, 31 predicted proteins | sample GluameincwithD2O_FD_187499 | JGI IMG/M metagenome (GOLD analysis project Ga0209694, IMG submission 187499) | Mouse cecum microbial communities from Vienna, Austria - Glucosamine amended microcosms incubated with D2O (SPAdes) (version 2) | ecosystem: Host-associated > Mammals > Digestive system >... | reverse complement strand
ACAGATGAAGGAAAGATCCAGCCATCTGAACTAGAAACGAACTGTTTTAAGCAATACAATTGGCTGTCAAAAGGTCAGTCTGAGCTTTCGTGTGCAAAAGTTTTCCCCCATCGTCAGTGAAAGAAGGGTGAACGAAGGTCTGGCAGCGGAAAGACAGTCTTATTTCATTTAATGAGCATAAAGAAAAGGGCTGTAGTCCCCTACTCGATTAAATCGGGTAGTTTGTTACAGCCCCCTGCGTCCCTTTTCCCGGCTTCAGGCGGAAATCGCCGGATTGCCCGTATGCACCCGGATCAGCTCTCCCTGTTCCAGCACGTGGTCCTTCACGGTCTCCACACGCAATGTGTACCTGCCCTCATCCAGTTTCACTTCATCTCCCGGCCGCAGCACGTGGCCGGTTTTTTCCGTAATCAGCCCCGTCACTGTATCTGCGTCACAGCCCGTCCGGATCCCCGTGATGTCCTCCAGGTCTGACAGGGCCACATTCCCGGAAATCTGCCAGCGGTTGAAATCCCCGGTGACCACCGGGATATCGTCATCTGCCTCCATGACTCCGACGATGGCTTCCGCCAGATCCTGCAGAGTCACGACCCCTTCGATCCCGCCATACTCGTCCAGCACCACCGCCAGCTTGCAGTGGGCCTGTTTCATCAGCGTCAGGGCATTGTCGGCCTTCACGGTTTCCGGCACAAAGAGTGCCGGTTTGAGGGAGGCCATGACCATCTGCCGGTCTGGGGCCTTCATACGGAAGAAGTCCTTCGTATCCAGCACCCCCAGAATCTCTTCGTCTTCGCCTCGCACAGGATAGAGCGAATGGCGGGTTTCATGGATGATCTTCTCCCATTCCTCCAGGGAGTCATCCTGTTCCAGGAAATCCACATCCACGCGATGGGTGCACAGTTCCCGCAGCGTAAGGTCATTGAAGTCGAAGACATTGGCAATCAGCTGTTTTTCCTGCGGCGCGATCCGCCCGCTGTCCACCATCAGCAGGATTTCCTCTTCGCCTGCCTGTTCCTGCTCCTCGTTGGGGTCAATGCCCATGAGCCGCAGCACGGCGTTGGTGCTGACAGACAGCAGCCACACCAGGGGCCGGAAGACAACGGAGATCCCCTGCAGGAATCCGGACATGGTCAGGGACAGCGATTCGCTTTTGCGCATGGCCAGGCGCTTGGGAACCAGTTCGCCGAAGATCAGCGTGAAATAGGACAGGATCAGTGTGATCACAATGACTGATATGGAAGAAAGCACATCCCTGGGAAGGCCGACGCCCAGGCCCGTGAGCCAGTCCGTCAGCGATCCGGCGAAGTTGTCCGCAGCAAAGGCACTGCCAAGGAAACCCGAGAGGGTGATTGCCACCTGAATGGTGGACAGAAATGTCTCGGGATGTTTCAGGAATGTCGCGATCCGTCCTGCGCTCTTGTTTCCTTCCTCTGACAGCTTTTCCATTTTCCGTTCGTTGACGGACAGCACCGCTATTTCCGCGCAGGCAAAGACCGCGTTCAGGGCGATCAGAACCACCTGTACGAGAATCAGGATCCACATGTTTGATTTTCACTCCTTTTGTCCGGGGTCTCCGGACGGTTCACAAGCCAGACGCCAATGGCCACCAGGGCCATGGCAGCCAGGGTGGACGGCGCAAAGGCCTGTCCGGTTTCATGCAGCAGGGCGGCACTCCAGAACACACCAGCCACGGGGATGATGCAGTTGAAGATCCCGACTCTGGACAGGGGGTATTCCTTCAGCAGCAGGCCCCAGAGGGTGTAGGCTGCGGCGCTGACGAAGGCAAGATACAGCACCACGGCCCAGCCTGCTGCACTGGCCCCCGGCATGGAGCCGCCCATGGCCAGTCCAGACAGCAACAGGGCCAGTCCGCCGCAGGCAAACTGCCAGCCTGAGAGCAGCACGGCATCATGGGTCCTGGTGAATTTCTTGATGAACGCCGCGCTGATGGCCGAGAACACCTGACTGGTCAGGATCAGCCCCTCTCCCATCAGGCTTCCACCGGTCTGTGTCAGGGCGGAAGCATTCATCACCAGGATGCCCGCAAACCCGGTCAGACAGCCGAGGGCTTTGTTTGCGGTCATTTTCTCATACCGGAACACATAGACCGCCATGAGAAGACTAATGAATGCACCGGTACCGGTAATGACGGCACTGTCCACGCCGCTGGCTTGTGAAACACCCAGATAATACAGGAAGTACTGCCCGAATGTCTGGAAAAATGCCAGCGTCAGAACCGGCGTCATGACGGCTTTCCCGGCAGTCAGGAGTTTTCCCTGCAGGAGACTGCCGGCCAGGATCACCAGGAGGCCGGCAAGCAGAAACCGGATTCCCGCAAACACCAGGATGTCACCGGTCTGTGAGATGGAAAACAGGTCGTATCCCCACTTGATGAACGGCGCCGCCGATCCCCACAGCAGGGTGCAGAACACAGCAGTCACTGTCAGGGGCAGTGGCCTGGCCGGTACAGACAGCTTCTGTGGTATTCCCGGGCCGGTGGATGCAGGCGGGCAACCGTGTCCTGCGCTCATTCCTGTCCCTCCTGTTTCTCTTCCAGCTCCAGCCACCGGCTTTCCGCCTGCGCGAGTTCATTCTCCAGGATATCCCGCTTTTCCGTGAGCACCTGCAGCTCTTCGAACGCCATCGGGCTGCCCATCTGTTCATTGAGACTGTCTATGGCTGCCTGCAGCTCTTCCATCTGCTGCGGCAGGGTTGCCAGCTCCTTTTTCTCCATGTACGTCAGTCCCTGTTTCGTCAAGCGGGGACGCTGCTCCGATCGCCGGTTCTGCTCCTGTTTCCGCTCTTCCTTTTCCTCTTTTTCCCGTTCCCGATATTCGGTATAGCCGCCCATATACTGGCGCAGGGTACCGTCAGGCTGAAACACAAATACCGAATCACAGACCCGGTCCATGAAATACCGGTCGTGGGAGACCGTCAGCACGATTCCCGGAAACCCATCCAGATAGTCCTCCAGAATGTCCAGTGTCACCAGATCCAGGTCATTGGTGGGCTCATCCAGGAACAGCACATTGGGGGCCTCCATGAGCACCTTGAGCAGATACACCCGCCGGCGTTCTCCTCCCGACAGGCGTCCCAGAGGCAGGTGCTGCATGGAGCGGGGAATCAGGAATTTTTCCAGCATCTGGGCTGCGGTGAACTCCTGCCCGCCCCAGGGAATGGTCTGCGCTGTTTTCTCGATATAGGAAATCACTGTCTGGGACAGGTCCTCTGTCAGCTCTCCCTGCCCGAACCAGCCGGTCTTCACCGTTTCTCCGGTCTCCACAAAACCTTTCACGGGCTTCAGCCGCCCGGCGAGCACCTTGAACAGCGTGGATTTTCCGCAGCCGTTGGGGCCGATGAATCCCAGGCGTTCCTGTTTCTTCATCTGATAAGACACATCGTGAAACAGCTCCGGTCCATCCGGCCAGGCGAAGGCAAGATCCTGCCACGCCAGGCTTTTCTTTCCCAGGCGCCTGGCCATGGGCACGAGCTTCAGACTGCGTTCCTGGACCTTCGTCCGCCGTTTCCGCAGCTCCTCAAAGCGGTCAAGCCTGGACCGGGATTTGGTGCTTCTTGCCTGGACACCGGCCCTCACCCACTCCAGTTCCTGTTTGTAGAGCCTGTCCAGCTTGTGCGCCGCCAGCTGTTTTGCTTCCTGCCTGGCGGCCTTGTTCTCCAGATAGGATTCGTATCCGCCGTCATGCCGGTACAGCCTGCCTTCATCGAGTTCCAGGACCTGGTTCACCGTCCGGTCGAGAAACCAGCGGTCATGAGTGACCATGAGAACCGCCTGGTTTTCCTTCCGCAGGCGGTTCTCCAGCCACTCGATCATCTCTGCATCCAGATGGTTGGTGGGCTCATCCAGCAGCAGGAGCTGACAGCGGGTAATCAGGGCCTTTGCCAGGGCCAGCCGTTTGCGCTGTCCGCCAGAGAGCTGATGGATGGGCTGGTCCTTGAGTCCAAGGCGCGAGAGGATGGAAGATATCTCGAATTCTTCAATGGCCTCCGGCTGCGCTGCCGCGTGGGCCTTCATCTCCTCCAGGACAGTTTCCCGGGAAAATACCGGGTCCTGCGGCAGATAGTGCATGGTCAGTCCCTTCATGCGCTCGATCTGGCCATCGCAGCTCTCTGTTCCTGCAAGAACCTGCAGCAGCGTGGATTTGCCGCAGCCGTTTGCACCCACCAGGCCGATCCGGTCATTCTGGTCGATCGTGAGATCAATGTGATCCAGGACATTGCGGTCTGTCCAGCGCTTGGTGATGTCTCTGGCAGTCAGATACATGGTATTCCTTTCTCCGGCTTGCACCGGGTCATGTCCTGCATTGCAGGGTATGACGTGAAAAAAGCCGGAACGGATCCGGCTTGTCTGCATTAATCGTAAGATTTGAACGACAGTCCGAGCTGCGTCATCTTGTCCTTGACTTCCTTCAGGGACTTCTTGCCGAGGTTCTTGACGTGCATCATTTCGTCTTCGGTTTTCTGCGTCAGTTCTTCCACTGTCTGAATGCCGGCGCGCTTCAGGCAGTTGTAGGAGCGTACGGACAGGTCCAGGTCCTCGATCATCTGCGTGGCGGGCTTTGCGTTTTCTTCAGCCTGGGGAAGCTGAACAGTGAAGCATTCTTCCAGCTTCAGATCTGCCAGGGGCACGATCTGGTCAAGGGCGGACATGAGGATGCCGGCTGCTTCGCTGATAGCGTGCAGCGGCGTGATGGCTCCGTCGGTGGTCACATTGATGTGCACCTTGTCGTATTTGATGTCCTGTCCAAGACGGGCGGGTTCGGAAAGGTATTCTGCCTGCCGGATGGGTGTGAACATTGTGTCAATGGCCTGTACATCTTCGGGCAGGTGCCAGTTTTTCCGGTTGTCCGATTCGCTTTTGTAGCCGGTGCCTCTGGCTGCGTACAGATCCATGTTCAGATCGGCCCCCTTTTCCAGGGTGCAGATGATCTGGTCCGGATCCGACACTTCCACTTCCTCCGGGCAGATGATGTCCGCGGCGGTGATGATGGCCGGGCCTTTTTTGTGCACCTGCAGCTGCACTGCTTCATCCACGTCGCCTGTCAGCATAAGTGCCTTCAGGTTCAGGATCAGCGCGGTTGTGTCCTCCAGCAGGCCGCTGATGGTGGTGTCACCGGGTTCCATGCCTTCGATCTGGAAGCCGACGATGCCGGTTCCCGGAAGGTTGGAACGCATGGTGCGGCAGATGGCATTTCCGATTGTGGTGCCGAATCCCCTTTCCAGGGGTTCAAACAGAAAAACTGCCTTATCGAGACGGTCTTCCTGGGATTCTTTGTGAAAGGTCGCGCGTTCGAATTCCTGCATGGTTCTCCTTCTTCCTAAAATTTCTTTCCGTTCACGGAAATCATATCAGCTGTATGCTTATTTGCGGCGGAAGGTGATTCGGCCGCGTGTGAGGTCATAGGGAGAAATTTCCACTGTCACTCTGTCACCGGGCAGAATGCGGATGTGATGCATGCGGATCTTGCCGGATACATGGGCAAGGATTTCGTGTCCGTTTTCCAGTTTTACCTTGAAAGCAGCGTTGGGCAGTGTATCGACAACGACACCGTCCAGTTCGATCATGTCCTGTTTAGCCATGAATGTATATTCGCCTCCTTGATGATGTGATGTGCCTGAATTCAGTCAACGGGCCGGCACCTGGCCGGTTCCATAGTCATAAATAGCCAACTATTACAATATCAAATGTGCAAGCCGAAAACAAGCGGATGCCCTTCCGCTTTGAAAAAAACCGGTTATTCCATGCGTGTCAGAAGAATGGACAGACCATCGGTCACGGTCATGGTCGGATCTTCTGTCACATAGACCGGGCAGTTGAGCACACTTTGCAGGTAATTCGACAGCCCTGCCAGCTTCATGGTCCCGCCGCAGCTCACAATGCCGCGCATGCGGACATCATCCTGCTGATGCGGGTCCAGATCCTGCAGAAACCGGGCGATCCACAAAGCCCATTCCTCGCACAGCGGACCCAGTGCCTGGGCCACGTCGTTTTCTGTGATGATCTCCCGCCGGGCTGTGCGGTCGGTGGTGGAAACCCCGGTGATTTCCATCTGCCTGGGATTGGGCCTGGGGACCACGGATCCGAGGCTTCGGCAGATGCGCTCCAGCGTCATCTGGGAGACAGCCATCCGGCGGTTGTCATGCAGCCAGCGGCGGATGGCGTTTTTCACGCGCAGACCGGCATCTGCAGACTTGTCCTGTTTCTGGATCACGCCTCTGGAGAATACAGCAATGTCGCAGCTGCGCCCCCCCATGTTCAGGACACAGCTGGAAACAGGCAGGCTCACGTCCAGGCCCGCCCCAATGGCGGAGACCCAGATTTCCTGGTCCGAATACACCTTCCAGGCGCCCATCTGCAGCAGCTGCTCCTTGAGCTGCTCCACATCCCGGCTGTCGAGCCCGGAGGGATACGACAGAACCAGGACGGTTTTCTGAAACATTCTGAACAGCTTCAGCTGGTAAAACAGCTGGTCGAACAGTTTTCCCAGCAGCTCAAAATCCAGCCGGCCATCCTGCATTGGAGACAGCACGCGAACCTGCGGATCCGCGACCCCCTTCATCTCCAGTGCCTCGTTGCCATAGGCCAGGCAGTTCCCCTTTTCGTCAATTGCGATCATGCTGGCTTCGTCAAACACCACGCCGTCGTCTTCTGTGACTACGCGGATGCTGCCGGCACCAAGATCGATCCCTGCTTTGATCATAGGAGCTCCTCTCGTGCTACAATCATATCATATGGACATTCCAGGAAAGAGGTGGAACCCATGAAGCTCGACAACCCCATGACCGGCCTGGAGCTCACAGCCGTCCTGCCTTCCCTGCGCACCGAACGCGGACAACGCTATCACGACCTGCTTCTGCAGTGGAAACCGGCCTTCGCGGCCATGGATGTTCCCCTGGATATCGTCACAGAGGATGCGGGAGATCTCATGATGCAGGATCCGGAGGTTCTGTATATGGAAGACCGGACCGTGATGGAAAAGCTGGGCGGGCTGCAGAGAAAGAACGTGTTCGGGAAAGAGACCACCACCGTACGCGCATCTCTGTACCTCGTGCTGGATACAGAAGTGGCTGCCCGGGCCGGGCGAATCAACGAGAGTTCCCTGGTGCGGCTCTGGAGGAAGGCGTTTGACATCCAGACGCGTGCTGCCGGCCGGCTCATGGCAGAACAGCTGCCTGATCTTTGACGGGGCTGCCCGCCGGACCTTCCGGGACGTTATGGAAATTTTCTGGCTGATTTCTCAAAAAAATGTTTGACGGATGGTCTGGTCCGTTGTATTCTTTAGAGGCGTCAAGCGATGCACAACAAATCAAATCTGAATCTGGAGGTTTAGCTCAGTTGGGAGAGCGTCTGTCTTACAAACAGAGGGTCAGCGGTTCGAGCCCGTTAACCTCCACCATTTTTCTGGAGAGATAGCGAAGTGGCTAAACGCGGCTGACTGTAACTCAGTTCCTTCGGGTTCGGCAGTTCGAATCTGCCTCTCTCCACCATTTTTTTATTTATTGGGGTATAGCCAAGCGGTAAGGCACAGGACTTTGACTCCTGCATTCCACTGGTTCGAATCCAGTTGCCCCAGCCAATCGCTGATCGCGCAGGTGTAGTTCAATGGTAGAACTTCAGCCTTCCAAGCTGACTACGTGAGTTCGATTCTCATCACCTGCTCCATTCAACCATATCGTCACGACATACGCCGTGGCTTTTTTGTACCTTATTATGATACTGGTCAGATTATTCTGGCCGGTGATGGCTGTGTGTCACAAACCGGCCCCGGACGCAAACCCGCCAGCCCTTCAAGTACTCATCGACGATAGCGCTCTGACTGTATATACGCAAAAGGGGCTGTAACAGTTGAACCTGGACAGCTATCCTAAATAAAAACACAAAGGGCAGGAAAGCTTATCAGCTGACCTGCCCTTTGCTGTATGAATTGTTTGTGCTAAAAAACATACAACCGAATTATATCCATTATCCGTTCGGCGTACAAGAATCACTCGCGCTGGATGTACCAGTCCGAATCCAATCTGATGACCCTGTTCACTCTTTCCTGGAAGCGATAGAAAGGATCAATCTTGCCAAATACTTCGCTCCGGTCAGATCGAACAATTCCAGCTCTCACGATCGTGTGATGCTGCTCCGGGTCATCCTTTTCTCATACATGACATCCAGAAAGAACATCTCCCTCAGGGAGCTGGAATCCCTGTGCCGTACAGACTGTCGGTTTCTTTACCTGTCCAACTATGAAATACCCAGCCATCAGGCTTTCAAAAGGGTCCTGGATCAGTATGAAGGGGACAATATATCGAGGACGCGTGGAGGGAATCACCATATCAGTCAAATATATGCGGAAAAAGGCCACCGTGAAGGATGTGAAAGCCTGGGACAGTGCTGCCGCTTTGGCAGATACAGAAGAGTCGGAAAGAATGTAGTGATGGAAGAGCTGCAGGGAAAAGCAGATGAAAACCTGGAATCCGAAGAAGGAAAGGGACTCTGCAGGCAACGGTCAATACAGGTGGAGTGAGCATTCGGGATCCTGAAGCAGGACCGGGGAATGACCAGGTTCAGAAGAAGAGGGCTGAAAGGTGTCAAGATGGAATTTCTTCTGAACTGTCTGGGTCTGAATCTTTATAAATATCATCTGTTCTGGCTTAAACAGAGGGCAAATAGCCTTATAGGCAAGCTAAACTGACGAGGAAAACATGCATTTTTTAAAGTTATCCCCCAAGTTGTTTTTATAACGCCCAAAAAGAAAGTCTGGAGATGACCAATGGAATCTCCAGACTTTCTTTTCAGTTCACAACAAGAAAAAGGGACTGTAATCAGTCTCAGCCTATAAAACAGGCCTTACTGTTACAACCCCTTTTGCGTTTATTCGTTTGTCAGGTCTTCGCCGTTGGTGGCAATGACCTTTTTGTACCAGTCAAAGGACTTCTTCTTCAACCGCTTCAGCGTTCCATGACCCTGGTCGTCCCGGTCCACATAGATGAAGCCATACCGCTTTGACATTTCTCCCGTAGAGGCGCTCACCAGGTCAATGCAGCCCCAGGCTGTATATCCAAGCAGAGGGATCCCGTCCAGCTCCACCGCATCCTTCATCGCCTGCAGATGCCGCTGCAGATATTCGATCCGGTAATCATCCTGAACACGGCCGTCTGCATCGGGGACATCCTTCGCACCCAGACCGTTTTCCACGATGAACAGCGGCTTCTGGTATCTGTCATACAGGGAATTCATTGTCGTCCGCAGACCCAGGGGATCAATGGCCCAGCCCCAGTCGCTGGCCTTGAGATAGGGATTCTTCACGCCCTTGAAGGCATTCCCCACCTGTTCTCCCGCATCGGGTCTTGTGGAAACACAGCGGCTTGTGTAATAGGAGAAACTGATGAAATCCACCGGGTTGTCCTTCAGCAGCGCTTCCTGCTCCGGCGTCATCCCGAGATCCAGGCCCAGGCGCTCAAACAGTTTTTTGGCGTAAGCCGGGTATTCTCCCCTCGCCTGGACATCGATGAACATCAGGTTCTCCCGCTCCTTCTGCTGTGCCAGGAACACATCCTCCGGCATCGGAGAATAGGGGTAGAACTCTCCGGCCGCCACCATGCAGCCGATCATGTTCTCGGGATTGACCTCATGACCGATCTTCACCGCCCAGGCGCTGGCCAGCAGCTCATTGTGGGCAGCCAGGTATTTTGCCTTTTCCCGGTCTTCACCCTCTTCAAACTCTAGCCCGGCTCCCATGAAGGGCAAATGCAGGATCATGTTGATTTCATTGAACGTCAGCCACCACTTCACATACGGCCTGAACCGGGTGAAGAGCACCTGACAGAGCCGTTTGTAGAATTCGATCAGCTTTGGATTCTTCCACCCGCCATATTCTGTGATCAGGTGCATCGGGCAGTCAAAGTGGGTGATTGTCACCAGAGGCTCGATGTTGTGTTTCTTCAGTTCCCGGAAAACATCCTCGTAGAACCGCAGACCCTCTTCGTTTGGCTCTTCTTCATCGCCCTTTGGGAAGATCCGGCTCCAGGCAATCGACATCCGGAACACCTTGAATCCCATTTCGGCAAACAGGGCAATGTCCTCCTTGTAATGATGATAGAAATCCACGGCTTCCAGACCGGGATAAAAATGGGAATCATCCAGGGAATGAACTCCGGCTGTGCCGCTCATCACCTTCCGGCGATCCGGTCCCCAGGGCGTCACATCCACATTGGCCAGGCCCCGGCCGCATTCATTCCATCCCCCTTCGTACTGGTTGGCAGCCGTTGCACCGCCCCAGAGAAAATCCTTCGGTAGACTCATCGTTTCCTCACTTTCCTTGTCAGCAACACGCTTTTTGCATCCGCAGACCGGTCATTCAGCGAAAGGCGCGGGCAGCCGGCTGTCCCGCCTCGATCTGCCCGGGTGCATTGCACACAATATCCGCAAATTCGCTGGTGTTGGTCACCAGAACCGGTGTGATCACATCGTACCCGGCTTTTCCCACCGCATCCAGGTCCACCTTCAGCAGCGGTGTTCCGGGTTTCACCTTGTCCCCGGCCTTCACCAGGGCATGGTAGTGTTCACCATTCAGGTTCACCGTATCCAGCCCCACGTGGATCAGCACTTCGGCTCCGTCAGCGGAACGAAGTCCAATGGCATGTTCGGTATTGAACACCATCACGACCTCCCCCTCGACGGGAGACATAAACGTTCCGTCAGCCGGGCGGATCGCAAAGCCTTTACCCAGGATCTCCTGGGCGAAGGTCGGATCATTCACCTCTGAAAGGGGGACCAGCGTGCCGGAGACAGGTGCCAGGATCTGCACACTGGCATTCTCCAGACAGGAAGCCGCTTCTTTTTCCTTCTTCGTTTCCTCACCCGCAGCCGCCTTCAGGCCTTCGTCCTCATCATGAAACAGGAACCAGGTCACGGCGAAGGAGACCACGAAGGCAATGACTGCGCCGATGCAGGCATTGCTCAGGTCATAGAAGCCGCGCTCGCCAATGTAGCCGGGCAGTGTCATCAATCCGGGGGAGCCTCCGGCGTAGTTGCGGACTCCCATCAGCCCCACAAACAGACCCCCGGCTCCGCCGCCGACACAGGCGGCGATCAGCGGTGTCTTGTACCGCATGTTCACACCATACAGCGCCGGTTCGGTGATTCCGCAGACCGCGGTGATTCCCGCAGACCAGCCCAGTTCCCGGACTTTCTCTTTCTTTGTCTTCAGTGCCACCGCAAAGGAGGACGCACCCTGGGCTATGTTGGAACACAGATTGGCCGGATACACAATGGTGTCAAATCCGGTGGTCATGCGGTTGTTGATGCCAATGGGAATGATTCCATAATGGGTCCCGGTCATGACCATCAGCGGGAAGAAGGCGCCGAGAATCAGCGGAACCAGCCAGCCGGCATAGGTGTTCAGGGCATTGATGCCGTCTGCGATCCAGGTGGCAACGATATACCCCACAGGTCCCAGGACCAGCAGACCCAGCAGGCCGGCCACCAGCGCAGTGATCAGCGGCTTTGTGAAGAACTTGATGGCCTTCGGGGAGATCCGGTCAGCCACAGGCTCGATGTAGCTCTGAGCCAGGACGATCAGGATCGCCGGAATGACCGAACTGGAGTAGGATGCCGCATATACCGGCAGGCCCAGAAAGGAAACCCCTTCACCGGTTTCCTTGGCAGCGGTCACCATGGCAATGAAGTTCGGGTGCAGCAGCATGCCGCCCAGCAGCATCGCAATATAGGGATTGCAGCCGAATTTCTTCGCCGCGGAATTTGCCAGCAGCACCGGCAGGAAATAGAATGCGGCATCGGCCATGAAATTCAGGACCTGATAAGTGGAATCCGCGGCTGTCAGCCAGCCAAAGGCCGTGCAGAGGGCCAGGACAGCCTTGAGCATACCTGCAGCGGTGATGGCCGGAAGAACAGGTGTGAAAATACCGGTGATGGTGTCGATCAGACGGCTGCCCCATCCCTTTTTTTCGCCATTCTGTGCCCTGGCGCCGCCTTCATCCAGCTTACAGATGGCCATGATGGGTTTGTATACATGATTGACGTCATTGCCGATGATGACCTGATACTGACCGCCGCTCTGGACGACCCCCAGAACACCCGGTGTTTCCTTCAGCTTTTCCGTCTGCGCCTTTCCTTCATCCCGGAGGTTGAAGCGCAGTCTTGTGGCGCAGTGTGTCAGACCGGAGACATTGTCCCTGCCTCCGACCAGAGACAGGATTTCCTGTCCAAGTTCTGTGTAGTTCATCGCATTTCCTTTCTTTGTTTCAAGTTTGACAGGAGCATAAAGGGGGCGGGCCCGCCTGTTCCTGTGCATGTTCATCAGTCCCGGCTCTGTCTGTACAGCTCAATCAGCCGGTTGATGTGGATGGTCAGATACACCATCTCGTCGTTGTTCAGCGTTTTTCCATATTCCTTCCGGACCAGATCCGCCACTTTAAGGGCGCACAGATACGCTTTTTTGTACTGTGACTTGATCATCTGGTACAGACCGGGGTCCGTTTCCAGGGCTGTGGATGTCTGTTCGGAAAACAGCCGCCTGGAGAAATACTTCAGGTGTGTCACAAACCGCTCATACTGGAGAGAATTCCTGTCCAGCTGAATCTGGCAGTCATACTCCACCAGCGAGAGGACCTTGCGGATCAGCCGCATCATTTCATTGGTTTCCGACATGGAATTGATCTGGCTGGCCACACTGATGAAGTGCAGCGCAATGAACCCCGCTTCATCACGGGGCAAGGTCGACCCGGTATGCTTGCGGATGATCTCCAGAGCTTTCATGCCGATTTCGTATTCATGTGGATAAAACGAACGGATCTCCGACAGCAGGGCATTGGACAGATCCAGTCCCTGCCCGTGTCTTTCCAGGGCGAAGGCAATGTGATCGGCCAGATTGACCATGAGTCCGTCGCTGAGTTCAGTATGAAGACTCAGCTTTCCATAGGCCACGATGTCGTTGAAAGCCTGCAGGACCTCCAGGGGAACCCTGGCCAGAATGGTCTCCATGGCGTCCTGATCCTGTCTGGAATCCAGACGGTACACCTTTTCTATGCGGTCTTCTTCAATGGGATCACCGGGTTTCTTTTTGAACCCCAGGCCGCATCCCATCACGAGGACTTCCCTGTTTCTGGTGTCTCTGGATCGTACCAGGTTGTTGTTGATGACTTTCTCGACATTCATTTCCTTCACTCCTATCCGTGAACTCTCACGGATCTGCACGAAAAAAGGCTACACCCCGACACACGCAAAAATCCCTTTGAATACTTCGTTCATGGATTTGCTGTGTGCACGCAAGGTATAGCCTGATCCTTCTCAGTAACAATCCGTTCGTACGCAACTATTAAAACCAACACCTGCGGTTGTGTCAACACCTCAGCCGGACATAAAACCGCCTGGTTTCAACGGCCCGGAAACTGTCACACGCCGTTGGGAGCCCCGGCTGCTGCTTCCTTACCTGTCTGCCGACGCACCCTCGCTGTCCACTTTGTCAGACCCGCTTCCTGTCTGTCCCGCTTCCCGCAGCACCTGGTGCAGTTTCTCCCGGATCACCGGCATCCGCTGTGTCTCGAACTCCGGGTGCATCCTGAACCACCGCACATTCAGCGGACTGGGGTGCGGGAGCACATAACAGGGGATCCCGTCATATTCCTGGTCCTGAAACACCAGCTCCGTGAACTCCCGTTTCGGAAACAGCCGGGATGCCGCCTCCCTGCCGATCACGAGCATCATCCGGGTCCCCGACTTCAGTTCGATTTCCCTCCTGGTCCACAAATCAAAACAGCACCGCGGGGGCTTTTTGTCCCCCGTTTTTCCCTTCCCCGGATAGCAGTGGCCCATGCTCGTGATATAAAACAGATCCGGGTCATAAAACTGTGCATCACTGATCTGATACCAGTCCTGTCGGAGTCTTCTGCCGGAGGCGTCGTTGAAGGGGATCCCCGTCTCATGCACTTTCTTCCCCGGTGCCTGCGACACCTGAAGTATCGGGGCGCCGGGATTTCCATGCACCACCGGCCGTGGCTCCAGCATTCCCTCACAGTGCCGGCAGGCACGCAGCTGCGCCTGCAGTTTTTCGAGTTCTGTCATTTCACCCTCCGTTTCACCACATCCTCCGGCCGCAGATGGCCGGACAGAAGACTCGAATCCGGGTCATGATCCAGCACATGGGCTGCGATCCGCGATTCATCGTAATTGGCATAGCAGTATTTGCAGAAGCGGGGACAGGAGTTGTAGTACCCGATGTCCACCATCTCCACACAGCCGCAGTTTCGCGCCTTCCAGCTGCCGAAGGCCCTGCCCGTGAGCTCAAAGGCTTTCTTCTGAGAGAAACAGGCGCTGTCCCTGAACCCCAGCGGTGCCAGGATCTCCCGCTCATTGCACCCATATAGCATCACACCATGGCGTTCTGCGCTCCGTGCAAAGCTTTCCGCCAGTCCGCGGACTTCATCAGCCTCCGGACGCCGGAATCCCGTCTCTGCCTGGTGCCTCCGGACATTTTTGCAGTCATCGAGAAAGGAAATCACCATATGCGCTGCATAGTCCGAGACTTGCGATGCCAGGCGTTCAAATGCCGCTTTGTGATACTCCACGGTGTAGCGTTCATTGAGCAGCACCGGATCATAGCGGACATAGACATTTTCCCTGCCAATGACGGACGAAATCTCCCGCAGGCTTTCAATGACTTCCCGCTTGTCCGGCAGACCCGGCTCCAGGTCCCCGTGATAGCCGGTGATCGTCACATGCACCACACATGGTTTGTCGATTTCCCGGATGCGTCTGGCCAGGGGCCTGGGGTCCTTGGTGATGAGCAGGTAGGCATCCACATTCTCAAAGAAGATCCGGGACACACTCTGTTCGTGGAAAGGATTGCGCACATCCACGTATCCCGCCTTGATGCGGTTGAAGAACCAGTCCAGGTAGTATGCCGGTATATCCGTACGGCTGCTGACGTTGAGTATCATGGTTCCATTGTACGCGCAGACTTCCAGCCGCTGCCTGTCTGTGCCACCCTCTGCCTGCAAAGCTGTCCCGGCTCAGGCAACCGTACATCCTCCCCCCGGGATTCATGGTCTGTCAGACGCAGAAAGGCCCGGCATTGCCGGGCGCTTCTTGATGCGATACAGGTTCAGGTTATTCCTGTTCCGTGCCTTCCAGTTCCTCGATGGCTGCAGCTTCCTGATCGGCCTGTGTCTGGCTGTCCGGTGCTTCGGTCTCGATTCCGGAATCTTCCTGCTCAGCCGCAGGTGTCTGTTCCTGAATCTTGTCTTCAGCAGCTGTTTCGTTTTTGTTGGCAGCGGAAATGCCCCATACTGCCAGGATCACAATCACAATGATTGCGACCCAGATCCAGATTTTTCTGTTGTCTTTCATATCTCTCTCCATACCGGCTGCATGCCGGCATTCACCCGGTTCCTGTCTGCGACGGATGGGATTTCTGTTTTTCGCTCAACGGCTCAAACCTCACCTGAAAGGTAGTCTGTCCGCCATGGCTCCATGCCCGGATGTCGGCATGATGCCCTGTCGTGATGTTCTTCGCAATGGCCAGGCCAAGACCATAGCGGCCTTCGGCCCTGGTGCGGGAGGCATCTGCCCGGTAAAACCGGTCGAATATCCGTTCTTCCTCTCCGGCGGGAATGGCCTCGCCGGTGTCCGTGACCCTCAGCAGGATTCTGTCTTTTTCCCGTTTCAGCGAAACGCTGACTGCGGTTCCCGGATCGGCATGCCGGCTGGCATTGTCAATCAGGATCCCCGTCAGGCGCATCAGGTCCTCCGGTGCTCCGGCCACTGTCAGCCCCGGCTCCAGATCCAGGGCCAGCGACAGATGCCGGTCATACAGAAGGCTTTCAAAGGGAAGTGCCGCCTGTTCCACGGTCTCCGAAAGATTCACCGGCTGTTTGTCCTTCAGCCCATCGCTTCGGGACAGATCCAGCAGACTGGTGATCAGATGATTCATCTGTTCGGATTCCGTGATGATGGCCTGCAGCCACCTGGGCTGCGGGTCCTGTTCCATGGCCTCCGCACTGGCCATGATCACAGACAGCGGCGTTTTCAGTTCGTGAGAGGCATCTGCGACAAACCTCTTCTGCATCTCCAGGTTCTCCTCGATGGGCCGGGTCATGACCAGAATCAGCCATCTGGTGCCAAACCACAGCAGCACGAGAAGAACAGCTCCCAGAAGCAGCGACCCCCACAGGATCTCCTGCAGGTGCTCTGCCACTTCGGCGGTATCGACGATGGTGATCATCGACCCCTGCCGCCGGGATACATACCGGGAGGTGTACAGAAAGTCCGGTTCGGGATGCATGCTGTATTCCACAGCCGCGATGAGGTCTTCCTCATCCATGTCCGGATCCCTCGCCAGCACCCCGGTGATTTCACCGGCATGATTCAGGAGAACGGTGCATACAGGCAGTGACGACAGGATGTCGAGCTCTCTGTCGTATCCTCTTTCATTGAACAGGCGGCTGGTGCTGTCCAGGTTTTCCTGAACAGTCTGCGCGGCCTGCCAGTAGGCAAAGCCATTTGCCAGGGCAAGGATCAGCGCCGCAAAGAGCGCAGCCAGTCCAAACACCAGTGTCTGCATGCGGGTTCTCAGTTCACGCATTTCCTGTCTCCAGCCGGTACCCCAGTCCCCGGACAGCCTTGATGGCCGCCGCAGATCCGATGGCATGGAGTTTCCGCCGCAGGAAGGAAAGGTATGCCTCCAGATTGTTGGCCGTTACATCGGAATCCAGTCCCCAGACCCGGTCAAGGATCTGGTCTCTGGACAGGATCTGCTGTGGATGAGAAAGCAGATAGTCCATGACAGCCAGTTCCTTTGCGGACAGTTCGATGGATTTCCCGGTTGTGCGGCACACAAGCAGGTTGGACTGATCGGCGAGCTCCAGATCGCCGGCTGTCCGCCTGCCTTCTTCCTCCCGTCTCAGCTGCACGCTGACGCGGGCTGCGAGTTCCTCGAGATGGAAAGGTTTTGTCACGTAGTCATCTGCGCCTGCCTTCAGACCATGCAGCCTGTCCTCCAGCGCACCCCGTGCCGTCAGCATGATCACCTTCGAGGAGATCCGCTGCTTTTTCAGCGCGGACAGAATGTCAAATCCCGATGTTCCCGGCAGCATGACGTCCAGGATGATCAGGTCGTAGATACCGCGCAGAGCCTCCATGAGTCCCGTGTCTCCGTCAAGAGCCACATCCACGTCATGGTTCTCCCGCTTCAGCCTTGACTCTATGAGCCGGGCAAGGGTTTCCTCATCTTCAATAACCAGGATACGCATATCTCAATCATACCTGCACGACCTCGAAGTTCGCCGGAAGTACCGGCAGTTTTTCTTGATCCGTGACAAATATTTTCGAGAAGCGGCTCACCGGCTGCAGTTTGCAAAAGCCTCCCGACTGGATCCTGGATCCGCTTTGGAGCAGGTAGCTTGCGGCCGAGGCATTCATGGCGTGTTCCTTGATATCCCGGGACTCCAGATCTGACGTATACGTCATTCCCCGCTCCAGGTCCAGTCCCGCACACTCCAGAAAACTGCGGTCAAACTGAAACTGGCTGATATCATGCAGTGCCATGGCACCGCCGCTCATTGCATATCGCGGGATATAGTCCCCGCCTATGACAATGACCTGCGCTTTGGGATCGTTCAGTCTGGAAATGACCAGGTGATTGTTGGTGACGATGCGGACCGGACGGTTGGCCAGAAATTCAGTCATTCCCGCGGGAAGGACCCCGCTGTCCAGGAAGATGCATTCTCCGTCCTCCACCAGATCCGCCGCCGCTTTGCACAAAGCCCTGACAGCCGCCGGGTCATCCCGTGCGGCTTCCGGTGTGCTCCGCTCCCTGCGTCTTGAAACGATTTCACTGACGCTGCCCTTGATCGCTCCCCCGTGGACACGCTTCAGCTTTCCCTGGTTTTCCAGTTCGGTCAGATCCCTTCGGATCGTGGACTGGGATACATCCAGTTCTTCCGCGATCTCCTTGACATGGATGATGTGATCCCTGTCCAGTCGGTCGAGAAGATATATGATTCGTTCTTTTGTCAGCATAACAATCCCTCGATTTCCAGTCGTTTCCGCCGAAGCGGAACACTTGCTTCTGAATGGCTGGACCCTTCAGTGAAAAAGTGCGTTAAAAATATCGGCAATTATGTTGACGCAACGAAAACAGCCTGATATTATTAGTGGGCACTGTGATGGAGGTTTAGCTCAGTTGGGAGAGCGTCTGTCTTACAAACAGAGGGTCAGCGGTTCGAGCCCGTTAACCTCCACCATTCATGCTGACTTAGCTCAATTGGTAGAGCAACTGATTTGTAATCAGTAGGTTGTGGGTTCAAGTCCTATAGTCAGCACCATGTGACCCGTTAGCTCAGCTGGTAGAGCATTTGACTTTTAATCAAAGGGTCGGGCGTTCGAATCGCCCACGGGTCACCATTTCATTGTTTCTGCAGGTGTAGTTCAATGGTAGAACTTCAGCCTTCCAAGCTGACTACGTGAGTTCGATTCTCATCACCTGCTCCATTCAGAAACATTCGGCCGGATAACCGGTCTTTTTTTATGAAGGAACTGCGCGTTTTCGGCGTTTTCCGTTCCTTCTCCTACATTCTAGTTGTCTTTGGCTGTTTTTCTAAATGTTATGCCTGAAAAAAAACTATTGGCGCTCAAATGTGCGCATTATGCTACTATATGGTCATGAATTTCAAGATTTGGAGCATATTCAGCACGATACTTTATTTTGCAGCCGCATTTTTATTCATTGCCTTCGCCCTGGCAAACCAGGAATGGGCCCTATATGCTGCCCTGGCCTGTATGGCTGCGGCGCTGCTCACCGGTATGCCCCTGAGAAAGCGCCTGAAAGAACAGGCACAGCATTCGAATCAGACAGACCAGACTGACAAAAAATGAGAGCTTCCGTCCACATTGACGAAGCTCTCATTTTTTGTCTATGGCTGTACAGACCATCCGGTCTCAGATGCTGTATTTCTGCCTGTATTCCGTGAGGTACTCCTTGTAACGGGAACGGCGATCCTTCTTGGTCCTGGAGACATAATCATGCACATCCAGGTCGTTGTTGGCCGTCTCTATGATATACACGGCGATATTCGAGCAGTGGTCTGCGGTCCGCTCCAGTTCATTCACGAGTTCATTGTAGTCAAAGCCTTCCTCGATCCCTGACCGGGTATCCTTCAACCGGCTGATACGGCGGTGACGGACCTCTGTACACAACATGCTGATCCACACACGAAGGGGCTCAATGCGCTGCGCAACCAGTCGGTCGGAGGTGCTGAAACTGTCCATGGTCAGATCCATGATTTCCTTCACAGCGTGCATGACCACCTGCAGGTCCTTCCAGGCACTGCCGGAAAACGACTGTTTCTTTTCATACTGGTCCCGCGCCACTTTCGCCATCTCGTAGGAATAATCCCCAATCCGTTCGAAGTCCGGGATGCAGTGCAGAAATTTGGAGACTTCCGTACTCTGAGCATTGCTCAGTTCGCGCTTGAGCATCTGCATCAGATAGGTATCCAGCTTGTCCTGGTACTTGTCAATGCGGCTTTCCTTTTCCTGGATCTTGCTGAATTTCTTTTCATCAAAATGATCCAGCAGATCCATGGCCCATGCCAGGTTTTTCACCACATTTTCCGCCATGGAATCCATCGCACGCTGACACTGCGCAAGGGCCAGATCCGGGTAGTTCAGGAAACGGTCCTCCAGGAGATCCAGTGTATCACTGTCTTCCTCGTCATCCTCCCTGTTCGGGATCAGCACTTTGGTCAGCCGCTCAATGCCCTTCACAAAGGGAAGCAGCAGGAGCATCGCCGCGAACCGGTACATGGAATTCAGCGCCGCGATGGAAAACGGATTCATCACTGTATCGAGGAACGGATAGTGGAACACGAGGTTGGTCCCGTAAAACAGGATGGATCCCAGCAGCATGGCGAACAGGTCATTGAGCAGATACACCAGTGCCGTCCGTTTCCCGTTTGTGCCCGTGCCGATAGCCGAAAGCAGCACCGGTGTCGCTGCACCGATGCCCACACCCATGAGCATGGGAAATGCCGATGCAAAGGTGATGCCGCCGGTGACCGACAGCGCCTGAAGCACGCCGCAGGCAGCACTGGCACTCTGGAGCACTGCCGTGATCAGGATCCCGAACAGGATGCCCATAACCGGGTTGGTGAACGACGTGAGCAGAGACGTGAATGCCGGAGACTGAGAAAGCGGCGATACCGCACCGGACATCGTCTGCATGCCCACCATCAGAATGGCGAACCCCAGCATGATGTTGCCAGTGGCATGAAAGATATCTTTTTTCATGAACATGCGGAACACAATGCCCAGGATGGCGACCACGGCGGATATCGTGGCTGTCGACAGCAGAGAAGCCAGACCCTGCTGTCCGTCGATATAGGACAGACAGATGATCCACCCTGTGATGGATGTGCCGATATTGGCTCCCATGATGATGCCGATTGCCTGCGAGAGCTTCATCAGTCCGGAATTGACGAACCCCACCACCATGACGGTGGTGGCACCGGAACTCTGGATCAAGGCCGTGACGACTGTCCCCAGCAGAAACCCCTTCAGGGGGGTGCTGGTCAGTTTGTAGAGAATCAGTTCCAGCTTGTTGCCGGCCACCTGTTTCAGGCCTTCGCCCATGAGCTGCATGCCATACAGAAACAGGGCCACGCCGGACAGCAGTGTCAGAACTGTGACAATGGTGCTTATACCCATACTTCCTCCGTGTTTGTCAAACATCGTTCCGGTAAGCCCAGAACGAAACCATTATACATGAGAGCCAGCTAAAAAGCCTGAACACATGTTCAGGCTCCCTGGTCCCCTTCAGGTCAGACGTTCTGGGTGACTTCCACCTTGCAGGTGTGGTCGGCTTCGTTCCGGTCGAAGGTGATTTTTGCCAGCTCATCCAGGTGATCGGTCACGATTCCTGTCACTGTGGAAAACACTTCGTCCGCAGTTCCCTTGTCCCTGCATTCATATTCTACAGATGTGATGATTTTCTTCTTCGCCGGGATCTCCCGGAGTTCTTCAGCCATCGTTTTCATATTCATTACCTCGCATTCTGAATATATCACTGCCGGGCGCTATTTCCAAGCCGGCCTGCCCCTGCCAGCCCGGTCATCCAGTCAGACAGGCGGAGCTGTCTGTCCGCAGCGCCGGGCGATGTCCGCTGTCCTGCAGTCTTGTGACTGACCTGCGGACTGCGATTCCGGGCTGAGTCTCCGATGCGAATCACAGCGTATATCCGGAAAACAGCGGGTGCAGTCCACGATTTACCGTTTCCGGCGATCCGCACAGGATGGCAACCCCCGAAAACACAGACACAGGTGCCAATGCCGGGCATTGCCACCTGTGCGGGTCGTTTACACTTCGTAGAAATCCAGCAGATCTGCAGGTTTCAGTTTCTTCTTCTCTTCCCCCGAAAAATCCTGAGTGATCTTCCCGTCATTGAAAATCAGCAGCCGGTCCCCGTTGGTCAGGGCATCCGTCATGTTGTGCGTGATCATCAGTGCCGTCATGTGTTCCCGTCTCACGAGATCATTGGTGATTTCCAGGATCTTCCTGGCACTCTTGGGATCCAGTGCCGCCGTATGTTCATCCAGCAGCAGCAGCTTCGGCGGATTGAGCACCGCCATCATCAGCGCGACCGCCTGTCTCTGTCCGCCGGAAAGCAGACCGATGGGGGTCTTCAAGCGGTCTTCCAGTCCCATGTCCAGTGTCTTGAGCTTTTCCCGGAACAGCGCCTGTTCCTCTTTCCGGATTGCCCGGGAGAAAGGTCCCCGGCTTCTGGAATACGCCAGGGCCAGGTTTTCCTCCACCGTCAGATGCGGTGCGGTGCCATGTTCGGGGTTCTGGAACAGCCGGCCGATGCTGCGGCTGCGCACATGTTCCTTCTGCGCCGTGATGTCCTGTCCATCCAGGACAATGGTTCCTTCGGCAGCCGGCGCTGCGCCGGTGATCACATTGAAGAACGTGGATTTCCCCGCGCCGTTGGAGCCGAGCACTGTCACGAACTGCCCCTCCGGAATATGCACGGACACCTCATCCAGTGCCCGTTTTTCCAGGGACGTCCCCTGGTTGAATATCACGCTGACGTCCTTGAGTTCAAGCATGGCTGCCTCGTTTCTTTTTCAGTTTCTGGAGATGCGGAATGGAAATCGTGACTGCCACGAGCACGGCGCTGACCAGGTTCATGTCCGTGGCCGGGAACCCCAGCTGCAGGGCCAGAGTATACAGCAGGCGGTACAGGATCGCACCGGTGATCGAAGCCGCCAGGCCGAACCCGATGCCAGACCGGCGAAAGACTGCCTCACCGATGATGATTCCCGCCAGACCAAGCACCAGCATGCCGGTGCCGCCGGTCACATCCGCAAATTTCTGGAACTGCACCAGCAGCGCGCCGGAGAGCGCCACCAGGCCATTGGACAGGGCGAATCCCAGGAACTTCATGGAATCCACATTCACGGAAGACGACCGGATCATTTCCTCGTTGTCCCCGGCCGCCCGGAGCATGAGGCCCAGATTGGTCTTGAAGAAAGCGTACATGAGCAGGGCAATCAGCGCCACGATGGCAATGAGCACGTACAGCACCGTGGCCGGGTTGTTCAGGATCGTGGGTTTGGGCACGGCATACAGAGACACATTGGGGGCGCCCTGCATGATGCGCAGGTTCACGGAATACAGTGCCGTCATGGTCAGGATTCCCGCCAGGAGCCCCTGGATCTTCATCTTCGTCTGCAGAAACGCCGTGACGCAGCCGCACAGCAGGCCTGCCACAAACGCTGCAGCCAGGCCAAGATTCGGGAAACCGGCCAGTGTCAGCATCGCAGCTGTGCATCCGCCGGTCACAAAGGAACCGTCCACCGTCAAATCCGGGGAATCCATGACCTTCACGGTAATGTACTCACCCAAAGAAAGGACTGAAAAGATCAGTCCCAGTTCAACGGCGCGTATGATCACGCCAGTACTCATTCAGCTGTTTCTCCTTCTGTCTGGTCGTCAGTTTTTTCCGCCACCATGATCAGCTTGTCGTTGTTCTTCACTTCAGCCGGCAGTTCGATGCCCAGATCCTTCAGGTCCTTCTCGTTGACATAGACATTCAGGTCATCCTTGAAGACCTTGACCGGAATCTCCCCGGCTTTTTTTCCGTTCAGCACATCCACGACCATTTTCGCTGTTTCACGGCCGAGCTGTTCGTAGTCAATGCCCACTGTGGCAAAGCCGCCATCCTGAACCATGGAATCCGCGCCGACAAAATACGGCACTTTGTGGTCCAGCGCAATCTGCGACAGGGCAGTCATGCCGGACGCCACGGTGTTGTCATTGGGAGAGAACATCACATCGACCTTCGAGGCCAGGACGTCCGCAGCCTGCTGCAGTGTGGTCAGGTCCGTACCGGTGGCTTCTTCCACGGTATAGCCCAGGGACTCTGCATATTTTTTGAAATTTGTGGTATTGGTCACAGAGTTGGCTTCCCCGGCGTTGTACAGCATGCCGATGGTCTTTGCATCCGGGCAGATCTCCTTGATCAGGTCCGCGATCTGGTCCACCTGCACCTCATCGCTGGTGCCTGTGATGTTGCCGCCCGGAGCTTCCAGGGTTTCCACCAGCCCGGCCCCGACAGGATCGGAGACAGCGGAGAAGATCACCGGAATATCCGTGGAATAGTTCTGTGCGGTCTGGGCTGTGGGTGTTGCAATGGCAACGATCGCATCCACGCCCTCGCTGGCATAGCCGTTCATGATCGTGTCCAGGTTGGAAATCTGGCCTGCGGCGTTCTGGTAGTCAATGGTGAAGTTGTCGCCATCCTTGTAGCCCAGTTCTTCGAATTCATCGAACATTGCATCGCGGATCGTGTTCAGCGATGTGTGGTCCACCAGCTGTGCCACGCCGATGGTGAAGTGCCTGCCGGTGCCATCGGTGTTGCCGGTATTTGCGCCATCACTCTGTCCGCAGCCTGCCAGCATGCCCATGGCCAGCGCTGTGACCGTCAGTTTTTTCATCAGATTCGTTTTCATGGTTCATCCTCCTGATTTCTTCGATGCTTCGCAGCTGCCGGTATGACCCTTAATAAAAAAGTCCTGTGCCGAAAGAAAACTTTCGACACAGGACAGATCTCTCTATGATCTGCGGTACCACCTGTATTGACATGGAAATGCCCGCTCTGCGAATGCCATCACATTCTTCTTTCTGTAACGGGAAAGCACCGTCTTGGCTACTGCGGCATGCACCGGTTCACGTCGCCCTTGGAAGTCCATTTGCGGGACTGCCGCCGCCCGGATTCCACCAGCCCGGACTCTCTTCGTGCACATCTTCCCGTTTGATCTCTTCCGCTTAGGTTTGTTTGTATGGTACTCCCTGTGAAAAGGGATTTCAACCGGGAATCCGGATTTTTCAGGAATTTTCAGGACCATGTCTGGTTTCTTCCGCAGGACCTCTCCCGGTTAGGTTCTTTCAGCAAGACCCGGCATCTGCTGCCGCTTCAATCAGTCTCTCCAGGATCCGGTATATGCAAAGTACCGCCACCGCCGGTTTCACAATGCCGGAGACATCACATGACACATATGTGCAGGCGGTCCCCTGCATCTCCTTTTTCCGGCGCTACAATACAGTCATGAACAAAGACACTGCAACCATCTGCACAGATACTCAGACCACTGCATCCTGCCTGCATCTGCCGCCGGACATCCGCACCATCCGCTGTGTCGGAGACTCCATCACGGAAGGATGGGGACTTCCCGATCCGCAGGAAAATGCCTGGCCTGCCCTGCTGGAAAACAGATTCTGCGGCGTGCGTTTCGAAAACTACGGCAGTGCCGGCGCTGCCGTGCAGTCCTTTCTGCCCAATGCCTGGACATCCACGCTCGCCAGCCATGTCGCTCTCTCGCGTCCTGCCGGTCTCACCCTGCTGTTTCTGGGGACCAACGACTCTGAACAGCTGACACCACACTTTGCGGATGAATACCACAGCCTCCTCCATCGGCTTTTAAAAGACGGACCGGTCATCACCATCGTCCCGCCGAAAACCGGGATCCCGGCCCTCAACCGGCGCCTGGAAACCATCCGCCAGGTCATTCTGTCTGCCGGTGTTCCGGTCATCGACCTCTGGAACACACCCGTGGAACTCGGCGGGGATGCCATGCACCCCACCATTCAGGGACAGCAGCAAATGGCCCGTCACATCGCCCAGTCGCTGGTACAGCTGTTGAGACACACCCCGCGGGATTGTCAGGACATGGCTATACATTGATATGTTAAGCTGACTTCATGAACTGAAAGGAAATTTGAAGAAGAAAGGAGCAAGTATCATGGAGCAGAAACAGTACGGCAAGTCCTGGTACCCCGATGGAGCACTGGAATTCGCAGGCTTCTGGTCCGACGGAATGGCCAACGGCGAGGGCTGTCTCTATTACCGGGACGGCATCACGATTCAGTACGACGGCACGTTCCGGAACAATGCATTTCACGGCTTCGGCCGGTCTTACCGCAGTGACGGCTCGCTGCATTATGAAGGGGTCTGGAATCAGGACCGGCCACATGAACGCGGCACCTATTACTTTGCGGACGGAAAAACCGTCTGGTATGAAGGCAGCCTGTCCTTCGAAAAACGGGAGGGATACGGCTGCCTCTATCGCGAAGACGGCACGCTGGAATACGCCGGGCAGTGGAAAAATGACCGCCGGCACGGACAGGGGCGTCTCTATCACACAGATGGCCGGACGGTGATTTACGAAGGCCGGTTTGAACACGGGTTCCGCCATGGCTACGGCCGCAGCTACTGGATCGACGGCACCCGCATAAGCGAAGGCAACTGGTGCTGCGATGTCCTGGACGGTTTCGGGATCCTCTACGACGAACAGGGGGAAAATGTCATCTATGACGGCCAGCTGTTCAACGGCGTCCGCCGGGGATCGGGCATTTCCTTCCTCCCGGATGCCATTCCCGAATACGAAGGCGAGTGGGACTGGAACGCGAAGAACGGACAGGGCACGCTGTTTCACGAAAACGGCACAATCCGCTACGAAGGCGGCTTTTCCAACGACAGCTACCACGGCTTTGGCCGGGAATACACCGATACCGGCGAGCTGGTGTACGCCGGTCTGTGGGAGCAGGGTGCCAGAATCGCCGCTGCTTCCTGAACAGACCTGGCAATGACAGTCTGACAGCCAAAAAGACACAGAGCGGATCCCTGCGGACTTCTGCCTCTGTGTCTTTTTATATACAGTCTCTGGTCTCTTTCAGGCCTGTTCCTCGAACAAAGCCGTGGACAGATAGCGGTCACCGGTATCCGGGAGCACCGTCACAATGGTCTTTCCCGCAAACTCCGGACGTTCGGCGAGTTTCTTCGCCGCCACGTAGTTGGCACCGGAGGAGATCCCCGCCAGGATGCCTTTCTTCCGTGCCAGCTCCCTTCCGCCTTCAAAGGCTTCCTGGTCGCTGATCGTCAGCACCCCATCGTAAATGGAGGTATCCAGCGTTTCAGGCACAAATCCCGCGCCGATTCCCTGGATCTTGTGCGGTCCGGCCTTGCCCTCGGACAGCACCGGAGACGTGACCGGCTCTACGGCGAAGATTTTGACTTCGGGATTCTTATCCTTCAGGTATTTTCCTGTGCCGGAGAGCGTACCGCCTGTGCCGACACCGGCCACAAACACATCCACGTTTCCGTCTGTGTCCTCCCAGATTTCCGGGCCTGTGGTCCGGTAATGGATTTCCGGGTTGGCCGGGTTCGAGAACTGTGAGGGAATGAAGCTGTCGGGGATCTCTTTGTGCAGCTCGTCGGCCTTCGCGATTGCACCCTTCATGCCCTGTGCCCCCGGTGTGAGCACCACCTCGGCCCCATAGGCCTTCAGGAGTTTCCGGCGCTCGATGCTCATGGTCTCGGGCATGGTCATGATGACCTTGTAGCCTTTTGCTGCCCCTGCCATGGCCAGACCAATGCCGGTGTTGCCCGATGTCGGTTCAATGATCGTGGCGCCGGGCTTCAGTTTCCCTGCCTTCTCTGCGGATTCAATCATGTTCATGGCGATGCGGTCCTTGATGGATCCGCCCGGGTTCATTCCTTCCACCTTCACCAGGATCTTTGCCGGGGTGTCTTCCACCTTGACCAGCGGGGTGTGTCCGATTGCATCCAGGATGCTGTTGTGTACTGCCATAGGGTCCTCCTTTTGTGATTTCTTAATTACCTACTATACCTAGTAGTTTTATAGTCTTACTATACCCCTGCCAATGGCTGGTGTAAAGACAGAGACAGCAGATTCCGGTCTGTCACCTGTCCAGGTGACGATCCGGATCGGCACGGGCATCTACCTGCATCATAAAACATTGGACAGACCAAATCTTTTCTCCTGAACAGACCAGCCTCCGGCCACTTGGAACAGAGCCGCATGCCGGAACCATACCTGCAGCAGCCCTGTGTTCCCCTGTGTGAGTCCGGCAAAGTGCCCGCATCCGGGTCCGGAGCCTGAATGCCGGTATAATGAGAAAAAGGAGCAATGTCTTATGAAACGAATCATTTCTCTGATCCTGGGCTGCCTGCTGCTGGCGGGCTGCCAGCCTGTGGATGAAGAAGCCGCCAAAGCCCCGGTGACCGGGTTTCTGAATGCCATCCAGGAAGGCGACCTGGAGAAAGCTGCGCAGTTTGAATCTGCGGATATGGAAGGAAAGGACAGCCTGCTGGAAGATACCAGCGAGTTTGACGCCCTGCTCAAGGATGCCGGCTTCGGTGAAGCCTTTGATGCCCAGGCAGCCGAATTCCAGAAAAAGGAAACCGCCCTGGCGGTCCAGACCTACGAAATTGAGAGCGTTTCGGGCCACGGAAGCACTGCCACTGTCAGAACCGGGATCACGGGGATCCCGGTCAATGAACTCGATCCGGAGGCCATGATGAGCGACATTGAAGCCGGTCTGACAGAAGACATCCGCAAATACGGTGAAGAGCATCCGGAGGAGACCGATCAGGACAAAATCCTGGGAGACCTGGGAAAACTCGTCTTTGACCGCATGTATGAGCAGATCGCCGGGCGTCAGCCCGAGGACAAAGTGCTGAACTTCAAAGTCGTGAAGGAAAAGGACAGCGACGTCTGGAAAATCCAGTCGATCGAGGAAGCAGAATAGCCGCCGCTTGATAAAAACAGAAAAATCACCGGCTTTCCACAAAACCGCCTGGTCAGGCAGGTCCGGAAAACCGGTGTTTTCTTATCCTTTTTTGTTTTTCCGCAGAAAATCCGTATACCGGAACTTGTCCGGGTGATGTTTGGCCACAGTATATTCCAGCCGCCTGGCATCCTCGAGGCTCGTCCAGGAACGGACCACCACCACCAGCTGGCCGGGCTGCAGCCGCAGTCCCGAGGCTTCCCTGGCAGATGCGGGGCGCAGGGTGATTTCCTTTCGGGAGTATCCCACATCCAGTCCCAGCTCATCCTGCACATGCTGCCAGGCAGGGATGCGGGCACTGTCCATGTCCAGGTCCGTGACAATGGTGGGATCGATGTAGTCTGTTTCCAGCACCGCCGGCTCTCCGTCAATGCAGCGGGTCCGCTGCACTTTCCAGACTTTGTGCCTGGCGGTGTATCCCAGACTCCGGGCAATTTCCCCTGTCGGCTGGATGAGCCGGACAGAATGCACCTTCGTTTCGCACCCCGGTGCCTCCGGCAGATAGGGATAGGCGGCCAGGTCCAGCAGCTGCGGCTGGTTCTCCACGTGCAGCACCAGGCTGCCCTTTCCGTGTTCCTTCTGAATGTATCCATCCTGGGCCAGCATGGACAGGGCCTTTCGGACGGTGTCCTTTCCTGTGCCGTACTGCTCCATGAGCTGCGGCTCGGACGGCAGCCATGTATCTTCCTTGATGGTGCCCTCCCGGATCTTTTTCGCAAGGTCCTGGTACAGGTCCTGGTATTTCGGCATGCAATCACTCCTGTGGACAGTATACCATTTTTGTTTCCCGGCTCCCGGAAAGCCGCGCGAGACACAGTCTTTGAGACAACCCAAAGCAAAGTGTCAGCAATGCACCAATTGAAACCGCTATACTGAATAAAAAGCTATACTGAATAAAAAGGAGAATACGAACATGACTGACTACGAGACATTCCGGCAGAAGGTGCGGACCCTGGCGGAAGACAACATCCCGCCCATGGCCATGGACCTGGACCTGAACGACAAGTTTCCCCGGGAGTTCGTGAAGCAGATGGCCGATGCCGGTCTCATGGGACTGCCCTATGAAACGGAGTACGAAGGTGCCGGCGCAGATGTGAAATCCTACGCCATTGCCGTCGAGGAACTCTCCCGCGTGGACGGTGGCATCGGCGTCATCCTCTCTGCTCACACTTCCCTGGGCACCTACCCCATTGCCCATTTCGGAAACGAGGAACAGAAGCGGAAATACCTGCCGGATATCGCCTCCGGCCGCAAACTGGCTGCCTTCGGCCTGACAGAGGAGAATGCAGGCAGTGATGCCGGCGGCACAGAGACCACAGCCGTGAAGGACGGGGATGACTATATCCTCAACGGCAGGAAGATCTTCATCACCAATGCCCCGGAAGCCGACACCTATGTGGTGTTCGCCAGCACGGATCCCGCAAAGGGCACCCGCGGGATTTCGGCGTTTATCGTCGAAAAGGACATGCCCGGATTCACCTTCTCGAAGCCCTATGACAAGATGGGCATCCGGTCCTCCTGCACAGCGGAGCTGCAGTTTGACAACGTGCGTGTCCCGAAGGAAAACCTGCTTGGGCTCGAAGGACAGGGCTTCAAGATCGCCATGGCCACACTGGATGGCGGGCGCATCGGCATTGCCGCCCAGGCACTCGGCATCGCCCAAGGTGCGTATGAGGATGCCCTGACCTATGCGAAGGAACGCGTGCAGTTCGGCGCCCCCATCGGCAGGAATCAGGGGATTTCCTTCAAGCTTGCGGATATGGCCACAAAGCTCGAGGCTGCCAGACTGCTGGTCTATCACGCGGCGGAGCTCAAGCAGGCGGGCAAGCCGTATTCCAAGGAAGCGGCCATGGCGAAGATGTATGCCTCGGACATCGCCCTGGAGGTCTGCAACGACGCACTGCAGATTTTCGGCGGCAGCGGCTATCTCAAGGGAATGGGCGTGGAACGACGGTACCGGGACGCGAAGATCACCACGATTTACGAGGGAACCAACGAGATTCAGCGGGTGGTCATTGCAAGTCACATCCTGGGCAAGATGAAAAACCACGGAAAGGAAACCGAAAAGAAGGCGCAGATGATCGACGAGCTGTCACTGGAGGCATCGGTGAAGAAACTGGTATCTATCCTGCGGCAGAAAGGACTCGGCGAACCGGAGGCAGTGGATGCCCCCATTGCGTCCGCGAAGAAGATCCTGGCAATCGGCCAGGGTGCCGGCAATGTCCGGAATGCGAAAGCTGCCGAAGAAGCCGCGAAAGCCATGGGCTTTGTCTTTGCGGGTTCGCGCCCGGCGGCAGAGGTGCATCACTTCATGGGCATGGACCGGTATATCGGCCTGTCGGGGCAGAAAACCCATGGAGACCTGTACATCGCAGCAGGTATCTCCGGTGCGGTGCAGCACCTGAAGGGCATTGAGGATGTGACGACGGTGGTGGCGATCAACACGGATCCCAATGCGCCGATTTTCAAACGGGCAGACTACGGCATTGTCGGGGATATGAACGCCATCCTGCCCATGCTGGCAAAGGAGCTCTCCGGACAGGAACCCGGGACACCGGGGCAGCTGATGGTCTGCAGTCTGTGCGGCTATGTCTATGACCCGCAGGTGGGTGATCCGGAGAACGGTGTCAGCGCAGGCACGGACTTTGCGGCCCTGCCGGCGGACTGGGTATGTCCGGTATGCGGCGCAACGAAGGATCTGTTCGAACCGGCCGAGGAACCGGAGGCAGAGCTTGTCGAGACCGAAGAAGTGACAGCTTCTGCGACGGGTCCTGTCTGGACGTGCAGTCTGTGTGGTTATGTCTATGATGGAGAGGTTCCGTTCGAAGATCTGCCCGGGGACTGGACCTGTCCGATGTGCGGGGCAACGAAGGACCTGTTCACATGTGAAGGCGCGGCGATGGAAGAAGCAGCTGTGGAAGAAAAGGAAGAGGGCGCCCCTGCCTGGACGTGCAGCCTGTGCGGCTATGTCTACGACGGAGAGATCCCCTTCGAAGAGCTCCCGGGAGACTGGGTTTGCCCTGTATGCGGTGCGGGAAAGGACCTGTTTGAAAAGAGCTGATGAAACTGAGCTGATGCCGATGGTGTGAGCCAAATGACAGGAAAGCGGGAAGGACCAGCGTGTCGCTTCCCGCTTTTTCTGTCTGCAGGCTCCGGGCAGAGACCGCCGGAGGCAGGTGACAGACTGCCGATGCAAAAAGACCGGGTCACCCTTCCTCTTTCATGCTGCAGGAAATGGACAACCCAGTCTGGTCTGTATTGTTGTGGCTGGTTCTCTAGAGCGGGAGGCCGGCTGCATACAGCAGCGCGGCACCGGAGAGAACCCACATGTATTTGTTCAGTTTTCGTCTGATCATGGTGTTTCTCCTGGAGAGATACGGAATGATCCCGGTCTCTCTGTCCGCAGTTAGTATATACTAACTTCTGTATGACCGTCAATCTCCGCGCCCTCCCGGTGGCATATCACATGTATCTGACACCGGCCTCCGTCTGGTGGGCTGCTTCTTCTGGCTGAAGCCGGCCTGTCCGCAGCAGCGTTCCTCTGTATACCGGAAACAAATCGAAAGGGGCTGTAACACCTTTATAGTTCCTTAAATCTAAAAAAGGCCGAATCCCCACAAATGGGATCGGCCTTTTCTGTATAATTTATTTATGCAACTAAACAAAATTACACGGGCACAGTCTATCAC
>Ga0209694_1001129_pt1 | contig 31964 bp, 34 predicted proteins | sample GluameincwithD2O_FD_187499 | JGI IMG/M metagenome (GOLD analysis project Ga0209694, IMG submission 187499) | Mouse cecum microbial communities from Vienna, Austria - Glucosamine amended microcosms incubated with D2O (SPAdes) (version 2) | ecosystem: Host-associated > Mammals > Digestive system >... | reverse complement strand
GGAGTCGGAGCGGGTATTCGACCTGCTGCCCGAGCCGCCGGTGACAGTGACCGCCATTTTTGACATGGACTTTGGCAAGACCAAGGTCACTATGAACCGGGGCCGCCTGCTGGCAAAATAAAAACATACCTTATTTTGGGGAGGAATGATTCCAATGGAAAGATACTACCAGCCCGAGATCGAGTGCGCGTCCCGGGAACAAATCAAGGCCTGGCAGGATGAGCGGCTTGTGAAGCAGGTGCGCCACGTCTGGGACAATGTGCCCTACTACCGCAAGAAGATGGAGGAGAAGGGCCTCACCCCTGACGACATCCGCTCCAGCGACGACCTGCACAAGCTGCCCTTCATCACCAAGGCCGACCTGCGGGAGGCCTACCCCTACGGGCTGGTAGCCAAGCCCCTGAAGGAGTGCGTGCGCATCCAGTCCACCTCGGGCACCACCGGCAAGCGGGTGGTGGCCTTCTACACCCAGCACGACATCGACCTGTGGGAGGACTGCTGCGCCCGGGCCATCATGGCCGCCGGCGGCACTGACGAGGACGTGTGTCAGGTGTCCTACGGCTACGGCCTGTTCACCGGCGGCCCTGGCCTGAACGGCGGCTCTCACAAGGTGGGCTGCCTCACCATCCCCACCTCCTCGGGCAACACCGAGCGGCAGATCATGTTCATCAAAGACCTGTCTGCCACCATCCTGTGCTGCACCCCCTCCTACGCCGCCTATATCGGCGAGACCATGAAGGAGATGGGCCTCACCCCGGACCAGATCCCGCTCAAGGCGGGCATCTTCGGGGCCGAGGCCTGGAGCGAGGAGATGCGCCGGGACATCGAGAATACCCTGGGGATCAAAGCCTACGACATCTACGGCCTGACCGAGCTGTCCGGCCCGGGGGTCTCCTTCGAGTGCTCTGCCCAGAGCGGGATGCACGTCAACGAGGACCACTTCATCGCCGAGATCATCGACCCGGACACCGGCGAGGTCCTCCCCGAGGGGAGCAAGGGCGAGCTGGTGTTCACCTCCATCACAAAAGAGGCCTTCCCCCTCCTGCGCTACCGCACCCGGGATATCTGTATGCTCACCCGGGAGAAGTGCTCCTGCGGCCGCACCCACGTGAAGATGTGCAAACCCATGGGCCGCTCTGACGACATGCTCATCATCCGTGGCGTGAACGTCTTCCCCTCCCAGATCGAGACCGTCCTGCTCAACCACGGCTACCCCGCCAACTACCAGATTATTGTGGACCGGGTGAAGAACACCGACACCCTGGATGTCCAGGTGGAGATGACCCCCGAGATGTTCACCGACAACATGGGCGAGATCAGCAAGCGGCAGAAGGAGCTGGTAGACGGCCTGCGGTCCATGCTGGGCCTGGCCGCCAAGGTCACCCTGGTGGCCCCCAAAACCATCGTCCGCAGCGAGGGCAAGGCTGTCCGTGTGATCGACAAGCGGAAAATCTAACGCTGCCTCCCCCTTTATGGGGAAGCCAATTGAAGCAAGAACAGGAGGAAATTGATATTATGAGCATTAAGCAGATTTCCGTTTTTCTGGAAAACAAGCCCGGAATGCTGCACGCCATGACTGACGTGCTGGCCCGGCACGAGGTAGACATGCGGGCCTTTACTCTGGCCGAGACCAGCGACTTCGGGATCGCCCGGGTCATTGTGGACGACGTACACAAAACCTCTGAGGTGCTGAAGGAGGCGGGATATGTCCACTCCATCAACGACGTGCTGTGCGTGGTCATCCCCGACGAGCCCGGCGGGCTGAACAGGGTCCTGCAGGTACTTGCCGCCGCGCAGGTGAATGTGGAATATATGTATGTTTTCCTGGGCCACCAGGGCACGGCGTATATGATCTTCAAGGTAACGGATATTGCCGCCGCCACGGCCGCCCTGTCCGACAAGGGCATCAAGACCGTGGATCAGGAGGACCTGGAGAAGCTGTAACCCTCTGAAACGACAAGCATCCCGCTCCGGCTGTGCACCGGAGCGGGATGTCAGTTTATACCTTCAAAATCAGACGGACAACGCCAATCACCGCAAGATGGGCGGGGTAGAAGCCATAGAAAAACAGCTTTGGAATCTTGATGCCGGTATGGGTAGGCAGATAAATGGGAATTACGGACAGCATCCCGAAGATGGTCCAGTTGACGGCGTGTCCTGCGATAATCAGGGATTTCGGGTCCTCCAGATATCCGTTCCACAGGGCGGGAAGCCATGTCAAAATGTAGAGCCCTGCTCCTAGGGCTGGTTTATTCCGGCAGAGGTAGAAGATCAGCATCAGGATGATACCGTTGGCCGAGTAGTCAAAATTCACCAGACTGGCCAGCACGAACATGGCGATGAACAGCCACCACCTTCTGGTGTGGAGCCCCCACATGGCCAGCAGACTGACCAGCAGGGTGAAGAATATATTCATATTCATCCACTCGGTCTGCCAGTCCCAGGGGTGGGTGGCGAAGATATAGAAGGGCTGCGAAACCAGTGCGAAAATTCCAAGGCGAATCAGATATTTTTTGATGTCATGGGTATAGAGCAGACCCACCGTCAGGCAGTAGGCAAAGATGGGAAAGGCCAGCCGCCCAATCCAACGGAACACCGGGTATTGTGGGAAGAAAGCGGAGCCCACATGGTCGATCACCATAGATATGATGGCAATCAGCTTGAGAAAGTCGGTGTCCAAATTGGTTTTCAGCTTGGGGGCAGTGGCCTGTTCGTTTGGCATGTCAATTGTCCTCCCTGGTCAAAATTTATACAGATGATACCATAAAGAATGACCGCCATCAAGGAGGCGGCCATTAAAATCCGGTTAAAATTCGGACGGTTTAACCCTCCAGCTTGCGCTTTCTTGCCCCCTGCCACGAGGTCCGCAGCGCCTGCCGAAAATCTCCGTCGGTGAGGGTCCGGTAAACCAGCGCGGCAATGAGTCTGGCGCCCTGAGCGATGGCCTGATGGGCGGCGGGACAGGTGATTACCGCCTGGAACTCCGGGGTGTGGAGGGGATGGAAGTCCTCACAGATGGACACCAGCGGCTGGATTGTGGGGCAGCGGTAGCTGACATTGCCCACATCGGAAGAGCCGCTGGGCGGGGCCACCGGACCATGGGCCATCCCCAGCTCATCCATAACGCACAGGGCCTCCTCCTCCAGGGCGGGCACACGGACCATGTCGGCAAAGCTGGCAAAGCCCTCGGTAAAGGACACCTGACAGTCCAGCGCCAGAGCGGCTCCCCGGGCGCATTTGCGCACCGTATCGTCCATGGCCTTCAGCTTGCTCGCAGAGTCGGTGCGGAACTCCAGCCGCACCTCCGCCCGGTCGGGAATGATGTTGGGGGCCTTTCCCCCATCGGTAAAAATTCCGTTTGCACGGATATCCGGGGTAAAGCACTCCCTGCGGGCATCCACCAGGTCCAGGAACTTCCGCGCGGCGGCCAGGGCGCTGTGGCCCTCCCAGGGACATCCCGCCGCGTGGGCGGACTGACCCCGAAACTCCACCAGGTAACAGGTCAGGCTGAGCACATCCATGTCGGCGGTCCCCGCCCCGCCGCTCCAGCTGTGGACCATCGCGGCCAGGTCCATGCCGTCAAAGGCTCCTTTCTCCGCCATTCCTACCTTGGCCCCGGCCTCCTCTTCGGCAGGGGTACCGAACACATGGACCTGCCCCTGAAATTGATCCCGCAGCTCCGCCATCGCCAGGGCGGCCAGCACGGCCATTGAGCCATGGACGTTGTGGCCGCAGGCGTGACCCAGGCCGGGCAGAGCGTCGTACTCCACCAGAATGGCGGCCGAGGGTCCCTCCCCGTTGTCCAGTACAGCATGAAAACCGGTGGGATAGCCCAGATAGGGGTATTCTACCTGATAGCCCGCCTGTTCCAGCATTTTCACAATTTTTCTGCTGGAACGAAATTCCTGATCGGGCAGCTCAGGGTTCGCCGCCAGGTCGTCACTGAGGGCGACAGCGGCGGCGCAGTTCCTCTCCACAGCCTGAGAGAGAGCAAGCGTAACGCGCTGGGATTTCATAGAGACTCCTCCTTTGTACCTCTTAGTGTCTCTAACTATACCATAAAACAGGCCGCAGGGCAACCGAAATTACACTGGACAGCCCCTCAGTTCTGTGTTAAGATATCAGAAAACAGAGAGGGAGATCAGGCCATGAGCTACGCCGATCAGATATTTATTCAAAACTGCCAGGACATTCTGTCCCAGGGCATCTGGGACACCGACCAGCAGGTCCGCCCCCGCTGGGAGGACGGCACCCCGGCCCACACCATCCACAAATTCGGCGTAGTCAACCGCTACGATCTGTCCAAGGAGTTCCCCATTCTCACCATTCGCCGCACCTATTGGAAGTCCGCTCTGGATGAGCTGCTGTGGATCTGGCAGAAGAAATCCAACGACGTTCACCAGCTGCGCAGCCACGTATGGGATGCCTGGGCTGACGACCAAGGCACTATCGGCAAGGCCTACGGCTATCAGCTGGGGGTGAAGAACCACTACCCGGAGGGCGATATGGATCAGGTGGATCGGGTAATCTGGCAGCTGAAGCACGACCCGGCCAGCCGCCGCATTATGACCAACCTCTACAACCACCACGACCTGAGCGAGATGGGCCTCTACCCCTGTGCCTACTCCATGACCTTCAATGTCAGCGGCAACAGGCTGAACGCCATTCTGAACCAGCGCAGCCAGGACATGCTCACCGCCTCCAACTGGAACGTGGTGCAGTACAGCCTTCTGGTCATCGCCCTGGCCACTGCCTGCGGCTATCAGCCCGGAGAATTGGTCCACGTCATCGCCAACGCCCATATCTATGACCGGCACCTGGAATTAACCAAAGCCCTCATCCAACGGGAGCCTCTGCCCGCCCCCAAGCTGTGGGTAGACCCCGGCCTCAAGGATTTTTATGATGTAACCCTGGATTCCTTTCATCTGGAAAATTATCAGTATCATGAGTTTAATGAGAAAATCCCAGTTGCGGTCTGAAGGCATAAACACGGCCCGGCGTCTCAAAGGACGCCGGGCCGTGTCCGTATAGGAAGATGATGAAAAGGACCGGACAGAGAAAACTGTCCCAGGAACCGGAATGCCCGGCCTCCCTCTGACAGCGTTCTCTGATAAACCGTACGCCCGGCCCTTCTGTCTTCCCTACCAGGTCAAACGGTTAATCCTTTCCCGGATGGGACAGATTACTTCAGGCCGTTCTCGTAGGACTCGATCATCTTCTTGACCATCTGGCCGCCCACAGAACCGGCCTGCTTGCTGGTCAGGTCGCCGTTGTAGCCCTGCTTCAGGTTGACGCCCACCTCGTTGGCGGCCTCCATCTTAAACTTGTTCATAGCCTCACGGGCATTGGGAACCATAATCTTGTTGCTATTACTGTTAGACATGATTTGTCTCTCCTTTTTCACTCGTATTTGTTTGGGTTGGATGGAACATCCGAGCATAGTTTGAGCCGTCCGCATTTTTATATGCGGACGGCTCTCTGGTAAGTTTATCCGAACAAAAAATTTAGAACGGCGGACTGGTCACCCAGCCCGCCGAATCTTATTTATTTGCCTCGCACTCGCTTGTCGTGGTTACAACCATACTATAGGTCACATCCGCGTCAGTGACATCCACAGACCGGTCGCTCCAGGGATCTCCGTTGATGAACGTGCCCATCAGACTGTCGTCTACATCCTCGCTGGTGACATTCTCACTGCCAAACCAGTGATAACTGCCATCCGCTTTTATGATGCCTACTTCCTTCTCCATAGTCCACTTGTCGATGGTGCCATTCACAGTAATGGTAATCTTGGTATCTTCGCTGATATCCTCAAAGACATAGTGCTGCTCCTGAGACAGGGCCTCGGTAATATCGGCCACATCTTCACCGTTGACCACTAAAACAGCCCTTCCGTCCCGATTCTCCACCTTGGCCTTAGGGGCCTGCACCATAGAGAAGGTCTCCCCGTTTTCCATTGTCACATCCGCACGGTAGCGGTCCACCTGAACGTAAGATTTGACATCGATAAGGAATGCCTGGAACTCTTCCGGGTTAGCGGCGGCTACACTAACCACCATCATAGCCACAGCGGCGGCGCAAACCAGGGCGGTGCGCAGGGGTCGGAACTGCTTCCTGTTGGTTTTCTCAGTCATGGCGATAATCTCCTCAATTTTATCCTCGGGAGCGGTAATCTCCCGGCACGCTTCACGGTACAATTTCGGGTCGAACATAGACAGATTCCTCCTCTTTCTCCAGCTCTTTTCGCAGCCGGGCCCGGGCCCGGAGCAGCCAGGTCTGTACGGTGGACGGATTGGCTTTCATGGCGGCGGCAATCTCGGCCACCGGAAGCCCCTCATAATAGTAGAGGTAGACAGCCACCCGGTATTTGGGCTCCAGGGCCATCACCGCTTCCAGTACCTCAGCCTTGGCGGAGTCCTCAATCACGGCTGTCTCCCGCCACTCCTCCAGCGGGACGCAGGTGTGCCGCCAGAAGGACCGCAGCATTTTTCGGCTCTCATTGACTGCCACCCGCAGAATCCAGTGCTTCATGTGCTCCTCGCTCTCAAAATTCTTTTTGCACTCGTACAGCTTCAAAAGCACCGTCTGGGTCACGTCCTCAGCGTCCTGGAGGTTGTTCAGGGCATGCAGAGCTACCCGGTAGATGGTATCTCCATAGGTCCGGGCCGCCTGGGCAAACGCCTCGTCCGTCAAAGCTGCTCACCTCCTTGGAAATCTGTTTTAGAAAGGCCTTTCATAAAGTAATATCCTCAGCAGGCGGATAAAATCTCAGGCGCAGAAAAAATTTTTTAACCCCGCCAGGCGGGGTCTCCTCTCTCTCCGCAATAGGAAAGGGCCTGAATCACATGATTCAGGCCCTTGATTGGATCATTTCAGTTGGAATAATGTGTTTGCCTCAGGCACAGGACAGCAAAAGCCCCTTACTTCAGCTCCACCTTGGCGCCGGCCTCTTCCAGCTTCTTCTTCAGCTCCTCAGCCTCGTCCTTGGACACGGCCTCCTTCAGGGTCTTGGGAGCACCCTCGACAGCGGCCTTGGCCTCAGCCAGGCCCAGACCGGTGATCTCACGGACGGCCTTGATGACCTTGATCTTGGCGGCGGCGTCGAAGCCGGCCAGAACCACGTCAAACTCGGTCTTCTCCACGGCGGCCTCAGCAGCACCGCCACCGGCGGCGGGAGCGGCCATAGCGGCGGCGGACACGCCGAACTCCTCCTCCAGAGCCTTCACCAGCTCGGACAGCTCCAGAACGGTCAGAGCCTTAACTTCCTCGATCAGAGCAGTAATCTTCTCACTAGCCATGATAAATAAACCTCCTAATTGTGTAATAATAAGTTTTTGTTGTCTCCCCTGTTGGGATGGGCCGCTTACTCAGCGGCAGGGGCCTCCTCGGCGGGGGCCTCGGGAGCGGCCTCAGCGGCGGGCTCGCCGCCCTTCTCGGCGATGGCCTTCAGAACGATGGCCAGGCTGGTAATGGGAGCCAGCATCATGCCGAGAGCCTGAGCCTGCAGGACATCCTTGGAGGGCAGCTCGGCCAGAGCCATGATCTCCTCCAGGGAGATCACCTTGCCGTCCATAAAACCGCCCTTGATGTTGAACTTGCCCTCGCCCAGCTTCTTGGCGTGCTTGTTCACCACGCGCATGGGGGCGATGGGGTCTCCGGCGCTGGTGGCCAGGGACGTGGTTCCGTTGAGTACGCCGTCCAGCTCCTTCAGGCCGGCGTCGTCCAGGGCGAAGCGGACCAGGGTGTTCTTCACCACGCTGTACTGCACATCATTCTGGCGCAGCTCGGCGCGCAGAGCGGTGTCCTCAGCCACGGTGATGCCCTTGTAGTCCACCAGCACGCCGCTGGCGGCGCCCTTCAGCTGCTCCTCCAGAGCGGCCACGATGGCCTTCTTCTCAGAAAGGACCTTTGCGTTAGGCATATTTGGTTTCACCTCCAGAAATTGTTGGCGCGAAACAAAAAACCTTCCGTCGTAAGACAGAAGGACAGTACCATCAAAAGAATATTCCTCTTGAAAGCACTCTCGGCAGGAATTATGCCCGCAGGCCCCTGCTGTCTTTGAACGCACAGCATATTATATGCGAGGCATCCCGGCTTGTCAAGAGGAATTTTCATTTTTTCCTAAATTTTATCCAGCAGAAAGGAACATCCCGAAAAAGACAGCCCCAAGCATACAGATTACTCCGCCGATGCGGGTGGCAATCAGATAGAAATCGGTGGGCTCCCCACCCCGGACGTCAAGAAAATGCTGGATTGTCCAGACCGCCCCAGGGAAGAAAAGCATTAGCAGTCCCCAGAGAAACAGGAACATCATAACAATCACTTCCATCCGCTTCTCCTCCTCTCTAATTTGTTAAAGTATAACACCATCAAAAGAAAAAGTCAACGCTTCAGGCTTGCGCCTTGGGCAATTTCGTATTAAGATAGGGATATCCTGGAACCCTATTATCAAATGGAGGTCTTCCGATTTGAACTATGAACAGACATTAGCCAACCTGTGCGCCCTGTCCGGGCCCAGCGGCTTTGAGGAGAGCGTAACCCGGGCGGCGGCGGAGCTGCTCCGCCGCCTGGCGGATGAGGTGTACTTCACCCGGCTGGGCAGCGTGGTGGGACTGCGCCGGTGCGGGCGGGAGAACGCCCCAAAGCTGCTGCTGGACGCCCACCTGGACGAGATCGGTTTTATCGTCACCGGACACGACGAGGGCTTTCTCCGCTTCGCTCCCCTGGGCGGGGTGGACCCCCGGATGCTCCCCGACCGGGAGGTGGTCCTCCTCACCGACCCGCCCATCCCCGGCGTGGTGGCCTGCCTGCCCCCCCATGTCCAGACCGGTGAGGACATGGACAAGTCCCTGCCCATTAAGGACCTGGTAATCGATGCGGGCCTGTCCCAGGAGGAGGCGAAGAAGCGCATCCTTGTCGGCACCCCCGCCGCCTACCGCGGGGGCTGCGTCCCGCTGGGGGAGGACCTGCTCAACGGCAAGGCTTTAGACGACCGGGCGGGCTTCGCTGTCCTGCTGGATGTGCTGGAGCGTCTGCGTGGGAAGGAGCTGGGGGTAGACCTGTACGTCCTGGGCTCCACCCAGGAGGAGACCCACAGCTCCGGGGCCATCACCGCCGCCTATGAGATCGCCCCCAACCTGTGCGTGGCGGTGGACGTCACCCACGGGGACAGCCCGGATGCCTCCAAAAACGAGACCTTCAAGCTGGGGGGCGGGCCGGTCATCGGCGTGGGGCCCAACTGCGCCCGGTCCCTGTCGGGACGGCTCAGAGAGCTGGCGGTCGAGCTGGACATGCCCGTCCAGACCGAGGTCATGTCCGGCTCCAGCGGCACCAACGCCTGGCCCATCCAGGTCAGCCGGGAGGGGGTGGCCACCGCCGTGCTGTCCATCCCAGAGCGGTATATGCACACCCCGGTGGAGGCAGTCAGCAAAACAGACCTGGAAAACACGGCGGCCCTGCTGGCCGCCTTTGTGGAGCATTTCGGAGAGGAGGGCGCGTCATGCTGAACACCTTAAAAGAACTGTGCCTGCTCAACGGCGTGTCCGGGGACGAGGACGAGGTGCGCCGGTATATCACCGCGAAAGCGGTGAAACACGCCGACCACCTCCACGCCGATTCCATCGGCAACCTGATTGTCTTTAAAAAGGGAGCAAAGTCCACCGGAAACAGGCTGATGCTCTGCGCCCACATGGACGAGGTGGGGGTGATCGTCACCCGGATCACCGACGAGGGCTTTTTGAAATTCGACTTTGTGGGCGGGGTGGACCGGAAAGTTGCCATCGGCAAGCCGGTGGTCATCGGGGAGAAGAAGGTCCCCGGGGTCATCGGCCTGAAGGCCATCCACCTGACCACCAAAGAGGAGCGGAAGAAGGCCCCCAAGACGGACAGCCTGTATATTGACATCGGCGCCAGGGACAAGGAGTCCGCCGAAAGGCTGGTGGAGCTGGGGGACTACGGCGCCTTCGTCTGCCAGCCCGAGGAGTTTGGCGACGGCCTGTTCAAGGCCCGGGCCATCGACGATCGGGTGGGCTGCGCAATTATGCTCAAGCTGCTGGAGGAGGAGCTGCCCCTGGATGTGACCTTCGCCTTCACCGCCCAGGAGGAGGTGGGTACCCGGGGGGCCTTCGGCGCGGCCTTCTCTGTCACCCCGGAGATCGCCCTGGTGCTGGAGACCACCACCGCCGCCGACCTGCCCGGTGTGGAGAACCACCGCCGGGTGTGCGCCCCCGGCAAGGGGCCGGTGATCTCCTATATGGACGGGGCAACCATCTACGACCGGGAACTTTTTGAGACCCTCCGTCGTCTATCAGAGGAGAATGGCATTCCCTGGCAGACCAAGGAGTATATCGCCGGGGGCAACGACGCCCGCACCATCCAGCGCACCAAGGCGGGGGTCCGGGTGGCCGCCCTGTCCGCCGCGACCCGCTACCTCCACGCCCCCGCCAGCGTGGGCAGCGTGGCCGACTTTGAAAATATGCTGAAGCTGACAAGGCTGTTTCTGAAGGAGATGGCCCAACAGATATAGAGGGAGGTCTTATCCATGAGAGGACAATATACAATTGAGGAACAGGCAGAGCAGCTAAAGGAATATCTGGGCTGTCCCTGCGCCTACTACCCCCCGTCCGACGACTGCCAGCTGATGATTTCCGACTTCTTCCAGGCCCGTGCCCGGGGAAAGAAGGAGGGCTTTGTCCCCATGCTGGTGGCAGTTGACGAGCTTTTATTGGAATGTCTTGAGATCAACGGTGAAGACAAAACTGCCGGGCAAGTCCGGCAGGAGCTGCTGTCCGCCCCTCTGAAATCGGGGAAAGAGCTTCTGGATGAGTGGCTGAGAGGGGCCAAGGAGGGCTGGGCGGAGGTCGATCCCGAGTTTTACGCCAACTGGGACACCCAAGTAATCGGTGAGGTAGCCGGCGGCGAGGGGATCAACCGCCTTTTGAGCCTTTGGGACTATAACGGAAAACAGACCATTCCCATCATTCTGGCGGAGATTCCGGTTAAAAATCCCTGGGAGGTCTTTGCCTGGCTGCCCTTCGGCGGCTGGAACGAGTGCCCCGCCAATGAGGAACACATGGCGGTGGCGAAATACTGGTTTGAAAAGTACGGAGCCATCCCCGCCCTGATGACCCACGATGTGCTGGAGTATACCATCCCCTTCGACACCTCAGTCCCCAGCTGGCAGGCCCTGGACCTGGCCCTGGAGCAGTACGCCTACTGCAATGACATCGTGGACCAGGGGGTGGAGACCGTGGGCCGGCTGGCCGACGGCCTGATGAGATCTCATTTTTGGTACTTCTGGTGGGATTAAGGAGGAAGCATGGAACTGATTGAAATTTTAGAGGCCCTGAACCAGACCCACGGCCCCTCCGGGGATGAGGGGGGCGTCCGGGAGAAAATCGAGGAGCTGGCCCGGCCCTTCGCCGACGAGATTGTCACCGACACCCTGGGCAACCTGATCGTCCACAAAAAGGGGGCGGGCCCCAAGGTGATGTTTGCCGCCCATATGGACTCCATCGGCTTCATTGTCACCCACATTGAAAAGGAGGGTTTCCTCCGGGTGGGCCGGTTGGGGGGCATCTCCCCCAAGGAGGCGGCCTACGCCCCGGTACGGTTTAAAAACGGGGTCCAAGGCGTGTTCGTCCCCGAGGAGAAGGCCGATTTCGGCAAGCTGAAGCTGGACGAGTGCTTTATCGACATCGGCGCGGCCAACGAGGCCGAGGCCAAAACGCTGGTCCAGGTGGGGGATACCTGCGTCTATGACGGGCCTGTCCGGGTCCGGGGAAGCCGGGTGACCGCCCCCTATCTGGACGACCGCCTTGCCTGCGCGGTCCTTCTGTGCGCCCTGGAGCAGATTAAGGAGCCCGCCTATAATCTCTCGCTGGTCTTTACCGTCCAGGAGGAGGTGGGCCTGCGGGGGGCACGCACCGCCGCCTGGTGGGTAGACCCGGATATCTGTGTCGCTGTAGATGTCACCGACGTGGACGACACCCCCGGCTCGGAGAAGGGGGGCACCACCCGGCTGGGCAAGGGGGCGGCCATCAAGGTGATGGACTCCTCCGTCATCTGCCACCCCCAGGTGGTGGCCCGGCTGGAGGAGATTGCCAAAAGTCAGAGCATCCCCATCCAGCGGGATATCATGCGCTCCGGAGGCACCGATGCCGGAGCCATCCAGAATGCCCACTACGGGGTGAAAACCGGGGGAATTTCCATCCCCTGCCGGTATGTCCACACCCCGGCGGAGACCGCCGACCTGGAGGATGCCCGGGCCTGCGTCCGGTTGGCCGCCGCCCTCATCCAGGCGGAAGCCCCCTGTCCGTAAGGCGTTTTGTGCATCCGCCAGGGAGAGCGCCAGACATAATTTATAAAATTGGATACTTTTCCCGAATTATGTCTTGCAAAAAAAGAAGTGATCTGGTACAATAATAAAATGTCCGAACATGCGGGCACAATTGGAAAATGTAACCGGGCCCTGCGGGCCTGAAGCAAGGAGAATGAACACGCATGGATAAGAAACAGAGAGAAGCACGCAGACACCAGGAGGATATTGCACTGCAGCGGGGCCTGCTGTGGGTGGTGGGAGCCGTTGTACTGGAAGCTCTGCTGGTGCTTGTCAACCGCTTCTATATCAATTATTATATGGACGAGGTGGAGATCCTCCTGACCATGGATAAGGTCCTGCGGGCTCTGCGGATCGTCGCGCCCATTGCCACCATCCTGGCGCTGCTGTGGACCGCATGGCAGCTGAAGCAGCAGAAGAAATTCATGCTGCCCCTGGTGGTCACCGCGGCCTGCGGCGCTGTGTCCGTCTGCTCCCACGTGGTCATTAAGTACCGCGGCCCCGGCGTGTCCATGCTCTTCTGGCTGGTGATCGGCTGGGCGGTGCTGGCTATGGTGTATTATATCTACCAGCACGAGTTTTTCCTGGGGGCCTGCGCATGTGGAATGTCTGTACTGGCCCTGTGGTTTGTCCGCTACGGTGCCTCCGGCCGGCCTGAGACCATTCTCATCCTTGCCGCTATTATTGCGGTGACAGCCGCCTCTCTGTGGCTGAAGAAGAGCGACGGCGCCCTGCCCGGTCCCACGACGGTCCAGTTCCTGCCCCCAAAGACAAACTACTCCGTGCTGCTGGTCACCTGTCTGGCCAGTCTGGCCGCGGTTCTGGTGGCCTTGGCCGCCGGCGGCACAGTGGCCTACTACCTGATCTTTGTTATGGTGGCCTGGCTGTTCGCCCTGTTCGTATACTATACCGTTAAACTGATGTGAGTATTTAAGTGCAATTCGGCCTCCCCGCCCTGTCAGCGGGGAGGCCGAATTTGTAAAATGAGGTGTTTCTATGGCTCAGGAAAAATCGAGCCGGCTTGGCCGGGCGCTCTGCCTTACTGCCCTCTTTCTCCTTTTGTTCACCCTGTGCCGGCTCTTTCCCCTGGTGGGGGACGACTGGTTTCGTGAGACACTGGGGGCCTCGCTCCACAGCCCCGCCGACCTGCTGCGGGAGGTGACCGCCCGCTGGTCCACGGTCAACGGCCGGGTCCTGGGTAATATCCTGGCCTACTCCGCCGGTAGCCGTCCCCTCCTTCGGGAGGGGATGCGGGCCCTGTTCACGCTGGCTCTCATCGCCCTGCTGGCCCGGGTGGTCCGGCTCTGGAGCTGGCAGGGCCTTCTCCTGTGCGCCGCCGCCCTGCTGGCCCTCCCTCGGGAGATGTTCGCCCAGATCTACCCCTGGGCCGCTGGCTTTTTCAACTATCTTCCCCCGGTGGTGATGCTTCTGGCCTGTCTGGAGCTGGTGCGGCCCGTCCTGGAGGGACGGCCCCTGGAGGAGTCCCCGGTCCGGGGCGGAGCGCTGTTCCTCCTGGGCTTCGGCCAACAGCTCTTTATCGAGAACAACACCCTGTATGCCCTGTGTGCCTCTTTCGTCCTGCTGGCCTGGTATTGGCTGGAGCGGCGGAGGTGGTCCCCCTGCCTGCTGGCCCTTTTCCTGGGCTGTGTGCTGGGGGCGGCCTTGCTCTTCGCCTCCCCCTCCTACCGCCTGATCGCCGGGGAGGGCGGCGCCTACCAGTCCGGACTGGGCGGCGGACTGGCCGGGCTCATTGAGGCCGCCCGGGTCAACCTGCCCGAGGTAGCCCGGTACTTCATTCTGGACTGTCCAATTCTCTACTTTGGCATAACCCTCCTGGTCCTGGCGCAGGCGATACCGATTGCCCAACCCGCCTGGGCGGACTGGCTGCTGCTGGCCGCGCTGCCCCTTGGGGCGCTGGCCATGTATTGGGCTACGGCTATGACGGCCGCCGTTTTCTGGTGGCTGGCCATCACCGCCGCCCTGTGGCGGTGGCTGTCCGACCGCTCCGCCCGGGCCTGGGCACTGTTCTTGTGGCTGAGTGCGCCAGTGGCGGCAGGGCCGCTGCTCTTTGTCAGCCCCATCGGCCCCAGATGTCTGTTCCTCTCCTATGTACTCATGCTGGGGGCCGCCGGAGTCCTGCTCCGGGCACTGGCACCGGAGCGCCTGCCCGCCCCTCTGACTGCCCTGGGGTCTGTTGCCCTGGCGGCGGCCGTCTTCGGCTTCTGCATCCACATCTATCTCCCGCTCCATCAGGTGGAGCTTCAGCGCACCCTGCTCCTCGCCGACGCCCTGGCCGCCGGTGAGGCGGAGGTCGCTCTGCCCACCTACGACCACGGCGGCTGGCTTTGGGACGCGGACAACGCCTTTAAAATGGAGCAATACTACTACCGGGAAGCCCCGGGAGACCTGACCGTCACCTTTGTCCCCTGAACCGAAAGGCAGCCGCAGAGGGCGCTTCTCCGTTAGGGCAGAATTTGAACTGTCTGCCCGTTGATCTCCACATTCTCTCCGGCAGGAACCAGAATGTACTGCTTGCCGTCAATCACCCGCGTCTCCACCAGATAGCTGCAATCCGGACTGACGGACACAGACGCATGGGTGGTTTTCACCTCGAATTTTCCGGCATCAATCAGATTGGCCGGGCTCAGGGCCGCTCCCGCTCCAAAGCGCTCCTCGCAGTTCGCCCGAAAGGCCTCGATTTGCTCCTGCGCGACCCCGCAGTCCCCCAAAACAGCGCCGATTTCACCCACGGTTACACACAGCGGCTCCACGGCCTTGCTCTCCTTGTGCTGGGCAATCTGGTCTGTCAGCCGCTCATGGATGGACCGGACCACCTCCATGCTGCAGGTATCCCCCAAAGCCTGAGACAGGGCTTCCTGAAAGGCCTCCCGCTGCTCGGCGGCGGACATCGGCGGCTCGGTGTGAAATACCGCGTCGATAAATTCCTGATGGAGCTCATCGGGCTTTCGGGAGTAAAACAGGGCGTTGTAGATGTTGGCCGCCCGGTCGTCAAAGGCCGGAAACAGGAAGCCCAGCTCCGGCGGGGACACCACATGGCTGGCGGTATAGTGAAACTCGTTGTCGCCGGGGAAATAGCCCAGCACCGGCTTTCCCTGCTTTACCGGACAGATACAGCACAGGATATAGGAAAATACGTTCTCCGAGCCGTCGTCCAGAAGCTCGTCATCCTTCCCGCGGCGGGGGATGTCGTAAGCGTCGCAGGCCATCAAAAGCAGATAGCTGTCACCCCCCATGTCCAGGCTGTCAATCACCTTCCGGTAGAAATGATTCCGGACCTCTCCGTCCTTCAGGGCGCTGGAACGCAGGGCCGAGAGCAGCCGATGCTCCTCGCTGTCCTGGACCTGCTGTGTGGAAAATACGATGTCGATGAGATTTTTTCCCAGGGCTCCGGACAGGGATTTTTTCAAAAGGCTCAGATATTTATCCGCCTCCTCCTCTGACATCCTGCCCAGGGATTCGTCTAAATCTGAGACAATTTCTCTGTTTCCATTGACAAAGCAGCCATAGATCCGGCTGACCGCGTTTTTTTCCAGGCGCCACCGGCGGCGCAGTTCGCTGACTTCTTTTTGATTCATAGGGAACCTCACTATCTTTTGTAATCTTGCCTCCAGAAGGGGCACGGCGTTCCCTATTGTAGCCCATAGCAAGAAAAAATTCAATCGATATTCAGCAATAATTGCTTTCGACTTTTATGCGGCTGTTTTATGCTCTCAAGGCGACCAGCCCTCCATGCCTACCTGCAGCTTCTCCAGCGCCTTTTTTTCAATTCGGGATACATAGGAGCGGCTGATACCGCACTGTCCAGCAATCTCCCTCTGTGTGCGGGGCGGCCTGTCGTCAAGCCCATAGCGCATTGTGATTATCATTCGCTCGCGGGGACTCAGGCAGGTCTGGACGCACTGGCGGACCTTTACACAGGCGTCCCGAGTGTCCAGGTCTTCCAGCATATTGTCATCCACGGCGATGACATCCATCAGAGACAGGCTTCCCCCCTCACCGGCCGCCTCCAGGGTGTCGGTGAGGGAGATTTCTCCCTGTAGCTTGCGCTGAGCGCGAAAGTGCATTAAGATTTCATTTTCAATGCATCGGCTGGCATAGGTCGCCAATCGTACATTCTTGTCCGCCTTGAAGGTTGAGATTCCCTTTATCAGACCAATTGTCCCAATGGAGATCAGATCGTCCTGGTCTCCGGTTTGGGCATAATATTTCTTGACAATATGTGCCACCAGACGCAGATTGTGCTCCACCAGAATGTTCCTGGCCTCCAAATTACCCTGCGCACAGCGCTCCAGATATTCTTTCTCCTCAGCGGCCTTCAGTGGACGTGGAAATGAGCCGCCTCCCCCTGACAGACGCAGAGTGAAAAACAGTCCATTCATCATCAGATAGATTATTGGCGACAGCATTATTACAACACCTCCGCCTCAATCTATTCTTGTTGAGCACGTCCCTATGCGTAGCATTCTTCAAAATTAAACATCCTTCCGCCTGATTTTCTGCACTTTTTATTTTGTTCTTACCGTTATAAAACACTTTTAAAAAAATCAGTTGAGAAAGAAAAAAATTTGCATTTTTTCATTGACAAACCCACACGTTTCTGGTAAGATAAGCCTTGCGCTGAACGGACAGGAAGTCTGCGAGGTTTATTTGGGGGTATAGCTCAGCTGGGAGAGCGCTTGAATGGCATTCAAGAGGTCAGCGGTTCGATCCCGCTTATCTCCACCACTTTACAACTGAATATTGACGTGGGGGTATAGCTCAGCTGGGAGCACACGTCACCAGTGAAACGACCCCGAATTTGTTTGAAAAGTGCGAAAGATTAGCAGTTGACAACTCGTCAAAAATGTTCTACAATAGGCACCGTTGAGCAGAAACAAGGCGGTGTTTAGGACGAAAAAGTTCTGGAAAAAGTTCATATGGGGGTATAGCTCAGCTGGGAGAGCGCTTGAATGGCATTCAAGAGGTCAGCGGTTCGATCCCGCTTATCTCCACCAAAACAAGACCACAAAGCCTTGGCTTTGTGGTCTTAATTTACCTAAAGGAAAATGAGAATTCGGACATCTAAAAAAATTTTCAAAACACAGCAAATTGCCGTCCTCGCCTGCCGGAAGCTATCCGGTGGACCGAGGGCGGCTTTTTTATTTCAATATCAAGGAGAAGGGAGCAACATGGCGTATCGGAAAGTATATTTTCGCATCCGTACCGACTGCTATAACTATAACTCTGGATGGTCAAGCGATGCCGACAGATCCGCATTCAAAGAGGAAAGCTGCCGCCTGTTCCAAGAGCTGGAGTCAAAGCGGGATGAGATCACAGGTTATATCCTGGAAAAATGCAGGACAAAGCGCAGCAATCTTTATATCGTAGCTCCCATTGCGATCCACGTTGCGGAACATTTTGAAATCCGCAGTTTTCTGCTGGCCATGATGCTGTGCGCCCTGTGCGTCACCCGGGGCAGCGCCGGGGCCAACGGCAGCCTGGGGACGCTGAAGATCCACACCCTGGAGGCAGGCGACACCGTCACCTTGACCACGGTGCTGGGAACCCGCACCTGGGCTGACCACCATCCAGCCATCAACAGAAAAAATCTGTACAAAAAGGAAACCAGGAGGAGTGGACATGAGCGATAACATGATAGGCTATGCATTGTCTGTGTCATCTAAATCGTCTGTATTGCCGATCCTGTTCTGGCGCATTTGCTCCAGTGCCTTTCTCAATGGTTCCGGCACCGGAAGGCCGAGATGTACCGCGTTTTCCAGAACGATCAGTCCCTCAACCGACAGGTAAAAAAAGATTACTGCTGTGCGCAGAGTGGGTGTGTTGGTAAAAATACTGGCATCAAGAATATTCCCGATCCCAACTAGGATAAGGATCAGAACGCTCTTAAAAATGTCCTGAACAAGGGCCCTGCCGCTCGGCTTGTGGTCGATAATCGCACACATACCGTTTGTGATATGGGCTACCACGATAAACGTAAGCAGCGAGGCAAGCAGGGGATCAAACCCACCCCAGTACCAATTGCCGATCGCTTTGCAAACCGAATATGCTACGCTCCAAAATTCGCTCATGAGTTTGCCTCCTTCTTAGATACGGATGTGTCATGTGTGTCGTTGTCTTCTTGGTGATCACCAAATGGCTGGGGTCTGTCCCCTGCACTGATAATATTATAGGAGATTCGACTCTGCTTTTCGAGGGCGGATCAGTAGAACCTCGTGGCTAGGATTCTACTGATTAGTAGAACTTTTCGATGGAAAATAAAATTGGATCCAACATCCTGCCATCTGTTCCATTGGAGCGAGCGGAGAAAACAGGCCTTTACTTCTGGATCATATTCAAAGCAGTCATAAACTCGATGGCCTTTTTCCTGTGTTCAGGAGACAACGTGGAGAATTGCTGGATCGCATCTCGTGTCTGTTCATCATTGGGTCTTGCCCCCAGAACATCAAGTGCTCGGTCATACAGCAATGCTCCCATCTCTGCCGAACCAGTCTCATACCGGGAGATCTGTCGGTGATCGATGCACAAGGCATCCGCAAGCTGCATCTGTGTCATCCCGCGCGCTTCACGGAGCAAACGCAGTTCTTCACCGAACTGGCGCAGCTGGCCTCGTTTTTCTTCCAGCAATTCTCTCACCTCCCCTCTCCGCTCTTAACTGTCATGACCGCCTCAGCGCTCTCACATTTTTTAAGCGGGCGGATTATTCCACCTGTTCCACAAAGAGAAAAGCCGGGACAGAAAGATTTCGCTACGCAAAAACTGCATAACAAACCTTTCTGTCCCGGCCAGTCTGTCTGCGATGACTTGGTCGATCAGAAAACAATCAGAAAACGAAAAACCGCTGTTACAGACCACCGCCTGCCAAACGGCAGCCCGTGTAGATACTGTTACTCAACATTTTTTGAACCCTTCAACTTTTTGGTTTTATTTTACAAAAGAGAATTGATTTTTTGTTCCACATCGTTTAATATATTGCTGACTTCATCAAATTTTCCCGCAAACTCAATGGAAGAACGGATCCCACGGAGAAGATGGCCGGTCATGGTCGATGAGGTAAACAGGCTTCGGTACTTTTCAAAAGCACTCCGCTCCCTTACTGCATCCGTAAACTTCTGCTCCATTTCTAGAAATCCATAAAGATCTTTCAGCAATTCATTGAATACCAGCACTTGGTTGCGACTGTCCCCGTTCATGAGTTCATTACTGGATTTCATGCTGTTGTGGTCTGTGACTTCCCTGTACCGGGCTTCCCGGTACACTTCAGAAAGCACAGAATCCTGGGACAGCATATAAAAGATTTCAAGACCTTTGGAAGTCAATGACAACTTATCGTTATCCTCATAAAGAACTCCCTGGATTTTTAGCAGGCTAACCGCTTCGTGAAATCTCAGTATTAGTTCGCCCTGACCATCTGGATTATTCCCGAACAGGTCCTGGAAATCATGTTCCAGATATTCGCGTTTTTCTGTCAGTGATCCTTCTTTAACAAACATAGTAATACCTTGCTCGTTATCCCTTTTGGGTGCTAAAGAGGCCATGATGTATAACCTCAGGATCGAATCGTCTTTGTCCTCTGAGTTTTGCAAAACATTGGGAATGTAAGATTCCTCATCATCCTCCACGCCGCGGTAAACGAGATTGCTCCCGCAGGTCAAAGCACGGATTACGGAAATATTGTTGAACGAATACTGCAGATTACTTCCCTGGTGACGGGTAAACGGGTCCCTGACGGTCCATGCGCTTTGCAAAATCGCTTTACACATATTCAGCGCAAGGCGGACATTCTGCCCAGCGAGTCCCATAATCATGCTGTCGAATTTGCAGGAGTACCTTGTGAGAAGGGACCTGATACACCGATCAACTTCGTCCCATTTATATTCTGGATTATTTTTGGCGGAATTGCCTATAGTTTCTAGCATCTTTGAAAAATAGGCCATTAGGTTGAACGATGAGTTCATCCTGAGTTGTGTCATTTCCTCATATGTCTTAAAAATTCCTTGATCTCTCATCCTGCTGTAGGTCTCCGGACGGAACATCAACACCAAATTAACGTATACATCTGCGCCTTTCCACCATTTTGGGTAGTTGTAAAGACATCGATACAATCTCAAAAAATGTGTTGTTGCCTCATTCTGCATCTCGTCCGGCATGGATTCGATGCCATCCACAATGAGAATGACTCTGTGAACCGATATGCCTTCCCTGGCGAGATAAAGTTTGAGCTTGGACGCTGAATAGATGAAGCTTTCTTCCCGATAAGCGGCGTCGAGTTTTTGCTCAATACGCTCTGCATGTGGATTGGCCGAGTCAACGAGCGCATGTGGATTTGTTCCTTTGATGAACGAGTACAGCGCCAACTGCGCCTCGTTGCTCTTGGCCCACGTTTTCAGGTCGGGCGTGCTTTCTTCCAAGATGCTACATGCGGCGCAGATCGTCTTTACCAAATATGCAAAGACATCCTTGATCCCTTGTTCTACGTCTGCTGCCCCCGTTGTGAGCCATCTGTGATAGAATAAAGGTATGATCAGCACACCATTTTCGGCGTTGACCACAATCTCATTGTTGATCTGCCCAAATACGTCCTTAATGATACTTGTTTTTCCCCGTCCGTCTTCTCCAATGACCGTCGTGATCGAATTCATTGGGAATTGTATCATTTTCGTCAAAGGCTTTTGGATCTCGTCGCCTCCCAAGTAAAATCCCGGTCTACCTCCTTCTCCCGGACTGCTGGCCTCAGGATTGAGGATGTATGTGAACCCCTCCTGATAATGTTTGTACACAGGGTTTTCCGTGTCTCCACCGCGAATAGCACAAACCTGATTTATTTTCTGCTTTCCCATAGTTCCTCCTTTCAAACCGCAAGAACGAAACCTTCAAGCTAATTATACACTACCCCTGGCCTGTATGTCAAGGTTGCACATTATTTTTTTACTTGACTTCTGTTGCAAATGGTGGTATCATACAAAACAAGGGAAATTCAATTTCCTGTTATGAGACTCTGGGGATTTGCCTTGTCAGAAATGATACGGGCAGATAGTCTGCGTCTGCGCAGACGACCGCTGGGCAGGAATACTGCCACTTGCCCAGCGGTCTTACCAGATGTCATCAGTTAAAGGAGAGTGAGTAATTTGAGTGAAGCAAGACTGCGTAATTTGCTCTCACCCGCCAGAAGCGCGGGAATGTCCTCCGAGCCCACCATCGGTGCCTTTCTTCGGGAGGCGAGAACCATAAAGGGCTTCAGCCAAAAAGAAATCGCTGAGCTTGTTGGTGTCTCCACTGCACAGTGGAGCCGAATCGAGAGTGATATCAACCGACCCTCCCGGGAAACGCTGAAAAAAACTTCTGCATACCTTGGCGTTCCATTCCACAAGCTCGTTACGCTATCTGGGTATAGCGCGTTGAAAACGGACGATTCGCTTTATAACAAAGCGGGCGAGGTCATTGATACTGAGGCAATCGTCCGGTCTATATTTTGCGCTGACAGCGATCTTCTTGATTGCTTGAGTGATTTTGAAGAGATCGGTACAGCGGAAAACGTCAAATGCTTGACGTTTTTTCTCAAATTAATGAGAAAGGAGGTATCGACAGCTTCTTCTGAGAACGAGAATGCCAAATTCTTCAGAACTTCTTTTCGTGCGCTAAAGCAGTTTATCATTAACTCGTATGCAGAAGTTGTCTGACGAGAACGGAATATGGATGACGGTGAAACACAGTTCGCGGCCCGTTGCAGCTCGAACGGCTGTTGAGATACGCAATCATGAATTATTGATGATAATTTGTTGTATGCGGACCGGTCGGACTGGCTTCGGGCCAAAAACGAGAAAGTAGCTTGGCCAAAATTTTAGATTCAAGCAAGCTTTTGTAATCTATTGAGGAGGAATCATGAATACTAATTTTGAGGTCTGCTTAACGCCTCAAGCCATGACTCTCCAAGCTATCTGTCGCCACATGCGTGCCGCCGGCAAAAAAAGACTCGAAGATATGCTCCAAGAGCTTGAGAGCGTAATCGAGTATCATACCCGTTGGCATGTCCGATTCGCGGAGCGACCCGTTATTTATGGATGTCTTTTCCCACAAGTGGCACCCATCGCGGACACGAGAGAGTTAGAGTTGAGGTATCATCTACAGCCCGGAACAGATGAAAATGAATCTCTCACACATCTTGTAAATCAAATTGCTGTTTTGACCGTTTTAACAACGGAAGAGGAAGAAACGGTTCGTTCACTTGATCCTGAAACCGCAATGAGTCAATATCTGAATAAGCATCTGGTTCACAAAGTAGCTGCCACACTTGCTGAGATTATCATTGTGGAATAGATTAATACCCAGTCAGATTCCGATCTGACTGGGTATTTTTTATGATTTCTGAGATTCGAATGGGATTCTCGAGAGGACGCTGAGATCTTGCTGGGCTGGGAGGGCACATCATCCGGTGGACGTGCCCAAGCCAGAAAAAAATTTCGCGCCTCCATCGCACTTCGTGCAATGTCGGCGCAACGGTTGGTGAAGTCACCAACCTTCCCGAAATTGCACATATCTTCCATTTTTATGGTTTGAAAGTTCAAAATTAAAAAATTCTCCCAAACAGAATTATGAAATGGGAAAAAGTGTAGCAATCAAGCAAAACAACAGGTAAATTGCGAAATTCAAATGGGTTAAGTTCCGGAAATCTTCTTCTGAAAGAGAAAAAATTGAATATGGGGGTATAGCTCAGCTGGGAGAGCGCTTGAATGGCATTCAAGAGGTCAGCGGTTCGATCCCGCTTATCTCCACCAATTTGACCAAAAAAGCCATGGCTTTTTTGGTCGAATTTTTATAAAAAACTGAGGAATCGGATACCTGCACAAAAAGGCCCAGAGCATACTCCAAAGTATGCTCTGGGCGCTCTTATTGGGTCATCTGTGGCACTGCTTGCAGGCTGCGTTTTCGGCATAGGGCGTATATGCGGGATAGTGGATGTTTCATTATAAAAGCAGCCGACTTCAGGATCATGACAAAAACATGATTCCGGAGCCGGCCACCTTGTCATTTCGAAAATTTGGGGGCGTTCACATCGTTCCCAGTGAAAGCGTTGGGGCCGGGATTAGACATGGAGAAGTACATCTTCGCCGCCTTAGTCGTGCCAAAGTCCCGATTGGAGCCGGTGTCCTGCACTTCGTTGAACGCGTCCCGGAACATCTGGTTGTGGGCCTCCTCCCGGTTGAGAAGAAAATCGATGGTTGCCCGTACCTTCTTGTCATCAATCTGGCGGTACAGGTACTCGTACACCACCTTGGCCCGCTGTTCGGAGGCGATGTTGCTGAGCAGATCGGCGCATAGGTCGCCAGTGACGGTCACATAGTCTCCCGTCCAGGAATAGCCGGAGGCATTGATGAGCCCTGGGTTCAGGCCAAGCAGGACATGGGTCTGGATCTCGCCCGCCTTGACCTGGTCTGCATCCACATCGTGGCCGTTGAGTAGGTTGATGGTCTGAGCCACCATTTCCATATGGCCCAGCTCTTCCGCCGCGATATCCAGAAATAAATCCTTAATCTTCTGATCCTTGATACGGAAAGACTGGGACATATACTGCATGGCGGCTTTCAGTTCGCCGTTTCCGCCGCCCAGCTGCTCCTGTAGCAAAGCGGCATACTGGGGGTTGGGACGCTCCACACCCACGGGATGGAACAGTGCTTTTTCGTGTTTGAACATGGCAATACCTCCTCGTTTGTTTGTAGTTTTCCAACATTGGAGGAAAGTATGCCGGGAACTGTGGTTTACGCCCCACAGCTTTCCGCCCCAGCACCAAGACCAGCAGCCCGGTCTGGAATGTCAGATGAACCCACGCCCCATCTCAGAGTGCGCTCCGACCGGCCCAAAGCTCGCCAACCGCGTGGCCCTCATTACTGGCGGGGACAGCGGCATTGGACGGGCGGTGGCCTACGCTATCGCGAAAGAGGGGGCAAAAGTGTCCATCGCCTACTACGATGAAGATCGGGATGCCCAGGAGACCGCCGAACACATTCGCCAGTTGGGCGGCGAATGCCTGCTCCTGCGGGGCGATCTGAAAGATCCGGCATTCGCCAAGCGCTGTGTGGAGCAGACGGTGGAGCACTTCGGTACACTGGACATTCTGATTAACAACCACGCCGTCCAGTTCATCCGGCGGAGCATCCTGGATATTACCCGGGAACAGCTCTCCCTGGTGGATCAGGGCATCCGGGTAAATGCCGTAGCCCCAGGCCCCATCTGGACGCCACTGATTCCCGCGTCCTTCTCGGCGGAGGAGGTGCGCACCTTCGGCTCCAGCACCTCCAAGGTGCCCATGCTCCGGGCGGGCCAGCCCTGCGAGGTGGCCCCCTGCTATGTCTTCCTGGCCTCGGACGATTCCAGCTACATGACCGGGCAGGTGCTCCACCCCAACGGCGGCACCATTGTGGGCTCTTAAATATTTGTCCGCCGGACCGCAAATACTGAAACAATCAAACCATCAGGGCCGCGGCTTAGCGGTCCCGGAAAGGAACACAAATGAGCAACCGTCTGAGCACGGAACGTTCCCCATACCTTCTCCAGCATGCAGAAAACCCAGTGGACTGGCGTCCCTGGGGACCGGAGGTCTTTGAGGAGGCAAAGCGCACCGACAAACCGGTTCTCCTGAGCATTGGCTACTCCACCTGCCACTGGTGCCACGTCATGGCCCATGAGTCTTTCGAGGACGAGACGGTGGCACAGGCCGTCAACGCCGCCTTCCTCCCCGTCAAGGTGGACCGGGAGGAGCGGCCCGATGTGGACGCGGTGTATATGGCGGCATGTCTGGCCATGAACGGCTCCGGCGGCTGGCCTTTGACCGTGCTACTGACTCCGGACCAAAAGCCCTTCTGGGCAGGCACCTATTTGCCAAAGGACCAACTCCTGCACCTGCTTAGAAAGGCGGCCCGCCTATGGCGGGAAGATCGGGCGGGAGTGCTGGTCACCGGGGACACCCTCACCGCCCATTTGCAGCAGGAGGGGCAGGCCCGCCCCGGCACACCCAGCCGGGAACTCGTCCGGCAGGCGGTTAGCCAGTTTGCCCAGAGTTACGATGAGCGGTGGGGCGGCTTTGGCGCCGCACCCAAGTTTCCCACGCCCCATAATCTGATCTTCCTGTTGCGTTATGCCCAACTCGCCAAGGAGGAACACGCACGGGAAATGGCCCTGCACACTCTAAACAACATGTATCGGGGTGGGCTGTTCGACCATGTGGGCGGTGGATTTTCCCGATACTCCACCGATCAGCACTGGCTGGTCCCCCATTTTGAAAAGATGCTCTATGATAACGCTCTGCTGGCCCTGGCTTATACAGAGGCGTTTCAGCATGCCCGCTGCCCCATCTACGGGAAAATCACCCGCCGCACGCTGGACTACGTGCTGCGGGAGTTGTCCGGCCCCCAGGGCGGCTTCTGCTGCGGGCAGGACGCGGACAGCGACGGTGTGGAGGGAAAGTATTACGCGCTGACCCCCGATGAGCTGGCTCAAGCGCTGGGCGGCGTGGACGGATTGCGCTTCTGTCAATGGTACGGCATCACCCCAGAGGGCAACTTTGAGGGCAAAAGCATCCCGAACCTGCTGGGCCAATCCCAGTTTGATCAGGATTCGGAGGATATGGCGGCGCTGAGGGAACAAGTGTACGCTTACCGCCTGAGCCGGACAGCGCTCCACCGGGACGACAAGGTGCTCACTGCCTGGAACGGGCTGGTAATAGCGGCGTTGGCCCGGGCAGGGTTGGTGCTGGACGAACCCTGGTATCTGGACGCCGCCCGCCAGACGGCGGAGTTCCTTGCGGAAAAGCTTACCACCTCAGATGGCCGATTGCTGGCCCGCTGGCGGGACGGGGATGCCGCCCATCCGGGTAAGCTGGATGACTACGCCTTTCTTGCCTATGGACTGCTGGAGCTGTACAGCGCCACCTTCGATGCATCGTATCTCACCCGCGCTGTGGGACTGGCCGACTGCCTGCTGAAACTCTTTTTCGACGGAGAGCGCGGCGGCTTTTACCCCTACGCCTCCGATGGAGAACAGCTGCTGACCCGGACGAAAGAGGCATACGATGGGGCCATGCCGTCCGGTAACTCTATAGCGGCGCTGGTACTCTTCCGGCTGTCCAGGCTCACCGGGGAAATGCGCTGGCGGGAGGCGGCGGATCTCCAGCTGTCCTGGCTGGCGGGGGCGGCAGAAGGATATCCCGCCGGGCACAGCTTCGCTATGCTGGCCTGTTTGGAGGAGCTGTGGCCAACCGCAGAGCTGGTGATAACCGCTCAGAAGCCGCCGGAAGAATTGCGGGGCTTCCTTCGGGAAGCTCCCCGCCTGGGGCTAACGGTTTTGGTCAAAACGCAGGAAAATGCCGGAACGCTGGCCGCCCTGGCCCCGTTTACCAAGGATTATCCCATTCCGGCACAGGGAGCACGATATTACTTGTGCCAGGGCGGGGCCTGCGCTCAGCCGGTGGACAGCATACCAGAGTTAAAGATTTTTTCGGAGCAGAACCGCTGAACCACGAAACCACTTTGTGAGCAAATAAAAACCACCCCGTATGAGGTGGTTTTTATTTGCTCATCAGTCATCGCCGCGCAGAAGGTTCTGCGCATAGTCCTTCAAGCTGGCAAAGGAATTGACACTGTCGGACCGGGTGCTGATCTGTTCCCTGGCGTAGTCCGGGAGGGTATCGAAATAGTGTCTGGCTTCCGGCTCGCTGCGCAGCAGGGCATTTAAATCCGAATAGTGCTGCATTGACAAATCACCTCAAACATATGGTTTGCGGACTATGGGGAAAGTATGCAGGCTATGGCAAAGCGAGAGCCACCTTTCTGAATTTTTTGGATAGACAGCTTTCCTGTGCCGTGTTATTCTATTAAGGTAATCTACCAGTGGGGGAATAGCAGATGGATAGACATACGATCAAGGACTTAACGCTAATACTGATGTACCTCACATCCTGGGAGGAGAGCCTCGTTCCGGGCATTCGGAAAAAGCCTGACCGAGCCGGGATATATCCGAAAGCCCGTCTGTGTTGGAAGGGATATGATTTTGACATTCTGAATGAGCTGACAGACGAAGGGTTGGTCAACGCCGGAGGCCGAAGCAAATCCGCGTCCTTCAACGCCGAAGGTGAAGCAAAAGCACTCGAGCTTTTGAACGCATATGGAATTGAAATTGATACATCTGAGTGACAGAGGTGCAGACATGGTCAAATCGGTTTTTATCGACTACATGGGTAACATCGTGGATGAACGCAGTCCAGAGATGGCGGAAATTATTCGCCGCATCTGTAAAAACAGCAATATCCATGCCCCTATGATCCTATGTTTGGGGTTGGGAGTGTTATGATGAAACGAACAAAATATCCGATCCATCCCGATTTTCAAAAGTGGGCGAACATGAATCCGCCGCTTCATAAAGCCACAATTCCCGTGATGCAAAAGCTCATGGGTCTCCTCTTTACAAGAGAACGCTCCACGGCTGATGTGACCGTGGAGCGGAAAGTCATTCCCGTGGGTGGCGGCACGGTCCGGGCGCTTTGGTATTGTCCGAAAGACGTTGGGGAACACGCACCTTGTCTCTTGTATTATCACGGCGGCGGTTTTGTGCTCCCCGCCGCACCATATCATTACAGCCTGGCGAAGGAATACGCCCAAAGGGCGCACTGCAAGGTGCTCTTTGTGGATTACCGCCTTGCGCCCAGGTTTCCGTTCCCAGCAGCGCCGGAGGACTGCTATTTGGCTTATGTGTGGGCCGCAGCCAATGCCGGGGATCTCTCGATCGACACTTCCCGGATGGCCGTCGCGGGGGACAGTGCCGGAGGTGCGCTGGCGACGGTCGTCTGCCTGATGGCAAAGGAACGAGGACAGCTCATGCCGTGCGGACAGATGATGATGTATCCGGTTACGGGCATCGGCATGGAGACGGAATCCATGAAAAAATACACGGATACCCCTATGTGCAACAGCCGGGATGCCGAGAAGTACGACAAATTATACAGGCCGGACCCCTCTGCTGGGAAACTGGAATACGCTTCGCCCATCCAAGCGGAATCCCTGGCCGGTTTGCCTGCCGCGTATATCGAGACAGTTGAGTTTGACTGTCTGCGGGACGGGGGTATCCTCTATGCGGAGCGTCTGCGGAAATTTGGCGTTCCGGTCGAGCTGCACAACACGGAAGGAACGATGCACGGATTCGATATCGTGCTGGACAGCCCGATTGTCCGTAACTGTGTTGACCGGCGCACCGCATTTTTAAAGAAGATTTTTTCGTAGGTGGAAGATCAAGTGAACCGTAAAGAGAGACAGCAAGCCGCCTGGACGACTGCCGCAACTATCATGACTCTGGCCTGGCCCACCATCGTCGAACAGGTCATGCAGACGGCAGTCCAATACATTGACACTGCCATGGTAGGCTCCCTGGGCACCCAGGCCACCGCCGCCGTGGGGGCCACCAGCACCATAGCATGGTTGGTAGGCAGCACCTTTTCCGCTTTGGGCGTGGGTTTCCTGGCGCTGATTGCCAAAGCCTGCGGCGCGGGAGATCTGGAGGCCGCGAAAAAAGCGGCGGCTCAGACCTCCCTGGTGGTTCTGGTTGCGGGTATCTTCGCCACCATTGTCTGTACCGCCGTCAGCGGCATGGTCCCCGTATGGATGCAGGTAGACCCCGCCGTCCAGGAGCTGGCCGGGACTTACTTTTTCATCCTTTACCTGCCCATGCTGTTCCGGTCTGCCTCGATCCTGTTCGGCACCGTCCTCCGGGCCGCGGGCGACACCAAGACGCCCATGCGGGTGGGGATCATTGTCAACTGCATCAATATCGTCCTGAATTTCCTGCTGATTTATGATACCAGAACCGTTTCTCTGCTGGGCCTCCGATTTGCCATTCCCGGAGCCGGGTGGGGCGTCACCGGCGCGGCGGCAGCCAGCGCCCTGTCCTACGTGTGGGGCGGTATCCACATCACCTGGGTTCTCTGGCGGCATCCCTTGGTCTCACCCAAAGGCATGAGCCTAAAACCAGACGCGAGTGTTCTGCGCCCCTGCGTAAAAATTGCCTTTCCCAATATGCTCCAGCGTTTTGGAACCTCTTTGGGTTATGTGGTCTTTGCCGCGATGATCAATTCTTTGGGCGAGGTGGCCACTGCCGCCCACACCATCGCCAACACAGTGGAATCCGCCTTCTATATCCCAGGTTACGGGATGCAGACCGCCGCCGCTACCCTGGCTGGAAACGCCTACGGCGCGGGGGACCGAAAACGCATGAAATCCCTGGCCAATATGTTCCTGCCCATTGAGATCGTTCTGATGATCCTTTCCGGTGCGGCGCTCTTTTTCTCCGCCCCGCTCCTGGTTGGAATTTTCACCAAGAGCCGGGAGGTCATCACCCTGGGCAGCACAGTCCTGCGCATGGTAGCGGTCTCTGAGCCATTCTACGGGGTGTCTATCATTGTGGAGGGGTTGATGATGGGTGTCGGCAAGACAAAGGTGCCGTTTCTCTACAACATTACCGGGATGTGGTGCATCCGCATCCTGGGGGCCATGATCTGCATCCGTTTTCTGGAAATGGGCCTTGTCTCCGCTTGGGCGTGCATGATTGCCCATAATATGCTGTTGTTTTGTTTCTATCTGGCCACGTTTGTAAGAGGAAGCTGGAACCCATTGAATACAGGATAGCTGACTAACGCATAAAATTCAAAAATTTCGCCGCCAGCATCGCACTTTGTGCGATGCTGGCGGTTATGGTTGCTAAAGCAACCAAGCCAAATCGCATATTTTTGGATTTACGACAAAATTTTAGGGGGTGTTTTACTGGTAACTTGGCAGGCACCTGACCGGGGGACCCCAATCTATTCTTTTTACAAGTGCTCAATTCCACATAAATATGAATAAAATTGTAACTTTTCAAACATAAAAATCAGCGATGGGGGTATAGCTCAGCTGGGAGAGCGCTTGAATGGCATTCAAGAGGTCAGCGGTTCGATCCCGCTTATCTCCACCAAAAAAACAGACCACGAGGCCAAACCTCGTGGTCTGTTTTTCTATACAAAAAGAGAAGTTGGATACCTGTCAGATCAGATGCAAGGAACAGATGTGCGGGTCTGCACGTCTGTTCCTTTGCGATTTTAGCCACCTGATGCTATTTTAGCGAAAATTTAGGAATTGCTCCATAGGCCCCATTTAAATATGCTTTACATACCTTTTTATCAAAACGCTCCCCAAAAGAATCTAATGAAAAAATAGTCGATTTTCCATCTTCATCTTTATCAATAAATCCAATCTCATCTTTTCGCAATAAATCAAAATCCATCAGTTTAGATTCATGAGTTGTAACAATAAGCTGTATATTCCTCTCTGCTGCTAGTCTCAAATATTCCTCAACAAATTTGTAAGTCAGCAACGGATGAAAACGTCGATTGATTTCGTCAATAATATACACTTTCCCGGCATCTTCACTTAGTAAGACTTCAACTAAATCCAGCAAACGAATTGTTCCATCAGACTCCTCATCAATAGAAAAAATGGCATCTGTGGCCCGATGTTTAAATTCTAACGTTTTACACTGCACATTACTATCAATTAGCTGGATAATAAACATAGAATTATCTTCCGAAGACCGTAACATTATTGCAGGAGTTTTGTGAATTCCGTGTTTCTCATATCTCTTTTGCTGTTCAGTCAAATTCTCAATAATATCTTCCATGATTTCCTTTGGAATCTTAATAGTTGCCTTTTCGATGGGAATATCTGCAACAGCAAATTCAGCAATCCCAGTTCCAAACGCAGATAGTAGCTTTCCAACTTGCTCCACCCCCGAACCATCTATGAGGTAGGAATAATTTGTAATAGGACTATCCGGATAATTTACGCTCAAATTGTATTTTACCCAATTAAATATTCGCTTATAGACAATAATTTCCGGTTCAGCTTCATACAGCGATTCCTTGTTCTGGTTCATCATACGTAAAAACAAGATTGAGCTGTCATTTTTGATATCTTCTATATAAATTTTTAACCTCTCGTTAATTGTTGCATTTTTAAAGTATTCGTCTACTACATACTCTCCAGACAGAACATTCCTAGAAAAGATGGTTTTATGAGTATTTCCGTACCTTGTGTAGATAAACGAGATGCCGCCCAAAAACACCGTGATAAAGTCAAACAATGTGCGGAAAATCCGAAGATTATAGCCAATAAAAGAAGGAAAAAGTTAGACATTTCAAAACAGCCTCCCGTTTCAAAAAATTTACGCACCAAAGATGCAAAGTCCGCTATTTATGGACGGAGTAAACTCGCTATCCACCTACCCCCAAAGTGACCGGAAAAGTCCGGCAGCTCTGGGGCTTTTGTTTTCCCACCACTGTTACATTTGCTTCGTTTGCACTCTGGTTCTTTGGTGGTGTTGGTAATAGCTTTCTCCATGCCTTTCGGCTATACTTGCCTTGCAATCAGCGGAAAGGAGAATAGCACCATGCCAGCTACAAGAAACCTTTGTGCGCAACTGCCCCTGGACCTGCACCAGCGCGTCTGCGAGGCCAGAGAGGAATCGGGCCTGACCACCGCGCAGTACATCACCAATCTGTTACTCGAATACTATGAAATGAAAGAAAATGGAGGAA
>Ga0209694_1001125_pt1 | contig 32056 bp, 30 predicted proteins | sample GluameincwithD2O_FD_187499 | JGI IMG/M metagenome (GOLD analysis project Ga0209694, IMG submission 187499) | Mouse cecum microbial communities from Vienna, Austria - Glucosamine amended microcosms incubated with D2O (SPAdes) (version 2) | ecosystem: Host-associated > Mammals > Digestive system >... | reverse complement strand
TGAGAATCGCCAATACGTTCATGGTATAATAGTTTTATAATGAACGCTTTGGCGATTCATTTGTATTTGATAATTCGTTATATTAACTTAAGTTTCAACTACTTCTGTAATTTTTACCGAATCATTGAAATAAGATATATGGAAGTTACTATTATGATAAAAATGATGACGATATCTTAGGTATACCTTCAGCTCAACTGATACCTCTTACCAAGGAAGATATCGACAAGATGCTTGCCAAGTATGGTATAGATGAAATGAACTATCCCGGTATCTATAATAGTGATTTTGGCTTGTTCGGAAAGACTCTCTATGTCGACAATCGCATCGAAGTAGCTAACGCTTACATCACCAACAAGCCTGCTATTGAGGCTGCATTTGAGGATGTTCAGGCTCAGATTGACAATCTTGTCGCTTCTCGTGACGAATTGTCTGATAAGATTGATGAAGCAGGCAAGGCTGTAAAGGCTGCAGAGGAAGCTGTTGATGAGCTTAACGCGGATTCAAGGACTGAATACAATGAACTTCAGCGTCAGAATAATGTTGCCGATGCCATGATTACTGCTATCTCGGAAGCCGCTTTGGCAACCGGTGTTGCTGAAACCGAGCAGTACACTCAGGAAACTATCGATGAAGCTATCAAGGCTATCGAAAATAAGATTGAGGAAACTGAAAATAGCATACCCGGCCTTGAAGAGGCATTGGCAAGAGCTCAATATGTGCTTGACCAGTATGAGAAGCAACTTGTAAGCGACGCTGAAATCGCAGCTCTTGCTGTAGAGGAGGCTAAGCTTGCAATGGATGCAGCCAAGGAAGAACTTGACGCAGCCAAGGCTCGTCTTGATGCAGCTATCAAGAGTGTAGAGGGCGCTGAATAATCTCACCGTCATCCAATTAGAAACAACAACAATCATTTAATAACGAAAAAATGATTAAACGACTTTGCACAATCTTATTGTCGGCACTTCTGGTCGCTCCCACCGTGTGGGGGCAGACCGGGGGATGCCCCGACAAGGGATGCGCATCGTTTGCACCGCACAAGGGTCAATGGGAGTTCTCGTTGATGCTCGGCAGCAGCGGCTCGGTCTATGGCGACGACCAGACCGCCCTGCTCCCGATGTACAACTCCAACTACGGTTCGATCGGTCTTCCCAACGGCGGGACGGCCACTTCGGGCAACCTGAGCGGCTACTTGAACCTCACAGGGTTTGACAACAACAGTCTTGTAAACATACTCGGCATTCAGGCCAAATATTTCTTCCATGACAGCTGGGCGGTGAATCTGTCGGCGGGCATGAACATCGGAGTAACTCCGAAGAAGGACTATATCGAGGCCGAATATGAGGATCTGGACAACCTCCGCATCCCCGACCAGAAGTATGTCAACGCGCAGGTCAACAACAACTGGTATATCAACGCCGGAGTTGACCGCTACTTCAAGACGAGCAACGAGCGCATACACCCTTATGTGGGAGTGACGATAGGGATGCAGATGGCCCGCATCCACACCAAGCAGCCCTACACGGGCATCATGGTTGACGATGAGGACCTAAGCGACCTCGGCGAGCAAATCGAGGAGGCCGTCTACCTTGCCCCGGGTCGTGTGGGCCAGATGATAGCGCTTAAGGGCGCGGCTGTAGCCGGTATCGAGTACAGCCTGACACGCGGCATGTTCCTTGCCGTAGAGTGTCAGCCGGTATCCTACCGCTACGACCTTATCCAGATGGCACCGCAGGGCTTTGACAAGTACAATCTGTGTCACCATAACATCAAGCTCATAGACATGCCTATCGTAAAACTCGGATTCCGATTCTGATTTTACAGAGGTACAACAATCCTGAAGAGGGCGGAGCGGCAGCAGCCGTGCCGCCCTCTCTATAATTGACTAATCAATATTGACGATGAAGACAATCAATTTCATAGTGACGCTGCTTCTTGTGGCCGCATTTACGGCCTGCGGCAGCGGAGCATCCAACAAGCCCGAATGCACGGTGTCGATAGTGTCGCCGGGCGAGGAGTATGCCCGGGCGGTGCTCTACGATGTCGACAACCGGGCGCTTGACTCGGTGGTGTTCAGCAACAACGAAGCTGTGATGGTGCGCCGCGACACGTCCGAGATGCCCTATCTGGGCTTTCTGCGCTTCTACAATCCGGCCGACTCTCTCGACTTTATCGAGCTGCCGATGGCGGTTGAGCGCGGCGACGTGAACATCGACCTGAGCCACGGCATCGGCCTGTCGGGCACACCGCTTAACGAGCGTGTTCACGGGTTCCTGATAGCGCGCGCACGGCTTAACTCGCAGTTTGACATCGAAAACGACACGAGCGTGACGGTGGAGGGGCTCCGCAAGGCGTTCTCGCAGTTCTACGTTGAGCAGATCAATGCCAACCGGGGTAATGTGTTGGGCGACTTCCTTCGTGAATCCTACGGAATCCACGTTCTGCCCGCCGACCGCTCGAAGCTGAAGTGACGGGTTGCGGTCGCGTGTTTTGCGGGCGGATATAAAATATAGTAAGCACGCGCTTATAAGCTGCGGTGGCTGTCAGGCATAAAGCAATACGGTGGGGCATTAGCCGGGCAGCCATCGCAGCTCCTCTCCCTTTTTATTGGTCAGCTAACGCAGCCCCGTCGCTACGCGCATGCCAGCCGCCCCCGCGCAGCGCAGGGCGCTCCCTCCACCCGCAAATCCCCGCGTTAGCGCCAAAGCTGCAGAGCAGCTTAATAGGGTTAGGCCCGCGCAAGGACGCTGTTATGCGTCCGCAGCACGGGTAGAAGGCATGGATTTTAAATAGGTAGAGGGCTGCGTAGCTGCCCATAACCTTCACCAACATAAAACCAGTAAATTATTGAAAAGATGGATATATGCGATCGCATAAATGCGATAATACGACATGAAAATATGAATGTGTCATCGTTTGCCCGCCGTATCGGTGTCGGCGACCAAACGGTGAGGGGCGTCGTGGTGATGCGTCGCAACAAGCCTGGATATGATTTTATTCTTAAGGTGGTGAAGGCGTTTGACTGGCTTGATGCCGACTGGCTCATCACGGGCGAGGGCAATATGGTGCGTGACATGCGCCGTCAAGCCGATCAGTCGCCGATAACCGACCAGGTCGATGCCTTGATGACAATCATCCGCGAAAAGGATGAGCGCATCGAGCAGCTTGTCCGCGAAAATACCCTCCTCCGCCGCAATACGTAACTTATCACGCCTTCGTAGCTGCGTAGCTGTCTAATAAAGGGTTATTTGATTGGGTATTTATTGGGCAGCTAACGCAGCTTTTTTTAGATGCCCCTTAGGGGCGATTGGCCTGATGTTCCGACAGTGTCATGACTATTTTACCGAGCTTTTAGAGAAATAGACTTCGCGCAGGGGTTTCTCCACCTTGGCGCCGGTGAGTGTGACTTCATCCTGCAGCCTGATGTCGGTCGACGATGCGCCCACCTTGACCAGGAAGCGGCCGGGAGCGATGTTCCAGCGGCGTGCGCCTTCGTTGCTGTAGTAGCCCATCTGCTCGGGATGCAGCTTCACGGTGACTCTCTTGGTTTCGCCTGGATTGAGCGACACGCGGGCAAATCCCTGCAGCTGAATCGGGCGCAGATTTTGGTCGTCATTGGCAGGTGAAATGTAGAGCTGTGCTATCTCGTCGCCCTTGACCGCGCCGGAGTTCTTGACATCAAACGACACGACAATCGAGTCGGCCGATGTGGCGGCACTCTTGTCAACGGTCAGATTGGAGTAGTCGAATGTAGTGTAGCTCAATCCGTGGCCGAATTCCCATGCCACGCGCTGATCCTTCTCGGTCGAGCGGTTGTAGCATATAGGCTCGTAGACTTCGGTGTTGGGGTAGCTTACCGACAGCTTGGCCGAGGGCGAGATGTTGCCGTAGAGAATGTCGGCGACAGCGTTACCTCCTTCCTCACCGGGATACCAGGCCTGAATCACGGCAGCGCAGCGGTCGGCGATGTCGGAAATCACTTGAGCGCGACCGCCAAACACAACGAGTACCACAGGCTTGCCCGTAGCAAGCAGCTCCTTCACAAATTGCTCCTGCTTGCCGGGGAGCCGCAGACCCTGACGGTCGCGGTTTTCGCCGCAAAGCATCACATTCTCACCCACGGCGGCGATAATCACATCGGCGTTGCGAGCCATGCGCAGTGCCTCGGCCTTGTCGGCCTTCTCGCCCGAGTCGACCTTGCGGTGTAGGATTTCATATTCCCATGCGCGTTCGTCGCCTCCCACGGTGTACTTCGTTTCGATATCTTCGGTCCAGTCACAGCCGCGCGAATAGCTGATGTCGACACCGTCGGGCTTGCGTGACTCCATGCCCTCAAGAAGCTTCACGACATGGGGATGATCGAGGTCGTCGGTCACCTTTTTCCAGAAATAGCTCATGGCCGGGAACGAATAGTCGCCGCACATGGCCCACATTGAGTTGGCGTTGGGGCCGGTGACAAGAATGTTTTTCTTATCCTTCAGCGGGAGGATGCCGTTGTTTTCAAGCAGCACGACCGACTGCGACGCGATGTCGTAGGCTGTCTGTCGCTCCTCGGGTGAGTCGAGCGTTATAGTTTCGGTGCTGTAGAGGTAGGGATCTTTGTCAAACATTCCCGCGAGGAACTTGTAGCGCAGCACATTCTTCACGGCGCGCTCCAGGGTCTCAGGCTTCACGGTGCCGTTGTCGATGGCCTCCTGCAGGTAGGCGTAGTTGGCTCCGTGGGGGAAGTCGACATCGTTTCCGGCGTTGACTGCCGCAGCAGCCTTCTCGGCACGGGATTCAAGACCGGGAATCTGGTCGATAGCCGTGTAGTCGCTCACCACCATGCCGTCAAATCCGAGGTAGTCGCGCAGAATGTCCTGAAGGATCTCGCTGTTGGCTACGCAGTTGGTGCCTTTATAGGCATGGTAACCCGGCATCAGCGCCTTGCTGCCTTCAAGTCGTATCATAGTTTCGTGGGGCAGGAGAATCTCCTCCATCAGCTCCTTCTCATCGGCATCACCGCCTCCGCCGTAGCCGAGGTAGTGCTTGGAGCATGCACCCACGCCCTTTTTGAGGTCGCCCTGCTGCAAACCCCTTACAAAAGCGGTGCCCATTACGGCCGATAGATAGCCGTCCTCGCCGTAGGACTCCTCAAGACGGTTGAAGCTCGGATTGCGACACACGTCGACCATGGGCGACAACGAGAGCAGTCCGCCCATCTTGCGCAATGCCGTAGCCGTCTGGCGGGTCTTAAGCTCGGCGAGCTCGGGATTGAACGAGCATGCCTGTCCTATCTGCTGGGGGTAGATTGTAGCGTCACGTGTGTTTATGCCCGACAGCACTTCTTCGTGAAACAGGGCCGGAATGCCGTTGGGGGTGTTGTTGATGAGCCACTCCTGCATTGCCGCAACGCGGTCGCGAAGCACGTTGGCATCGGTGGGTTTCTGGCTCGCATATTGCGAGAAGTGACCTATGCCGTTGGGAATCATCTCGGCGCACTTGGCGTTGTCGAGCACTCCGTTTTCGTCAAAGAGGTCGTCCATGTAGCAGCTCTTCAATTGAGCTATGCGCTCCTCCTGCGACATGCGGTCATAGAGTTCATTAACTTGGGTGTCGATGTCGGCGACTTTGTTGTTGCAGCTTGTCAGGGCTACTGTCGCACACATTATTGCAGCTATCTTTTTCATGTGATATTAATTGGTTAACCGCTGCGACATTGCAGCATAATGTGGTGTTGCTATTGCAAAATTACAAGATTTTGTGATAAAAACCATGCCGTGGGGCAACAAAAAAGCGACCGTGATGGTCGCTCTCTCTTATGCGGTGCGTACGGGACTCGAACCCGTGACCCCATGCGTGACAGGCATGTATTCTAACCAACTGAACTAACGCACCGTTTATGTGGGGGCAAAGTTAAGCGATTTATATCGATTATGCAATAGCCGCGGACTATATTTTAGGATTTTTGACGATTTTTATTGTCGAACCGGTTCTTATTGAAGCATGGCCGCTACGCGTTTCAGTGCCGCAATGAATGCATCGGCCTCCTCGCGGGTGTTGTAGAGGGCAAACGAGGCTCTCACCGTGCCCTCGATGCCGAGCGCGTGCATGAGCGGCTGAGCGCAATGATGACCGGTGCGCACGGCTATCCCTAACTTGTCGAGCAGCAGGCCGGTGTCGTAGTGATGGGCATCGCCGATAAGAAACGATATAACCGCACTCTTGCCGGGTGCCGTGCCGAATATGCGCATTCCCGGAATGTCGGCCATGCGCTCGGTGGTGTATTGGAGCAGGTCATGCTCATGGGCGGCGATAGCGTCGATGCCTATACCCTGCATGTAGTCGATGGCGGTGTGCAGTGCTGCTATTCCCACGAAGTCGGGAGTTCCGGCCTCGAACTTGAACGGGAGTTCGGCAAATGTCGTGTGCTCGAATGTCACGTTGGCTATCATCTCGCCTCCGCCCTGATAGGGAGGCATCATCTCAAGCAGGCTGCGCTTGCCGTAGAGCACACCCACGCCTGTGGGGCCGTACATCTTGTGGGACGAGAATGCATAGAAGTCGCAGTCGAGGTCACGCACATCGACTGCCATGTGGGCCACGGCCTGCGCTCCGTCGACGAGCACCGGCACGTCGTGACGATGGGCTTCGGCAATCATCTCCTTCACGGGATTGACGGTGCCGAGCACGTTGCTCACGTGGGTCACGGCCACCATGCGGGTGTGGCTGTTGAAGAGCGAGCGGTAGGCTTCGAGGTCGAGCACGCCGCGCTCGTCCATGGGCACAACGCGCAGTGTCACGCGCTTGTTGCGCGACAGCAATTGCCAGGGCACTATGTTGGCGTGATGTTCCATGACGGTGACAATCACCTCGTCGCCGTCGACAAACGAATCACCCATCGACGAAGCCACAAGGTTGATGGCCTCGGTGGTGCCTCGCGTGAAGATGATCTCCGATGTCGACTCGGCGTTGAGCATTTGGCGAACACGCTCGCGAGTGGCCTCCTGCATGGCGGTCATCTCCTGCGACATCGTGTGCACTCCTCGATGCACATTGGCCTTGGTGTGGAAATAGATGTCGCGTATGGTGTCGACCACACACGAGGGAGTCTGCGATGTGGCGGTGTTGTCGAGATATATCAGCGGCTTGCCGTAAATGGTGCGGTCGAGCACCGGGAAGTCACGGCGCAGAGCGGCTACATCAAGCTGGTTCATGAGCTGAGGGTTTTGCATTGTTGGATTCGTGACATGACGCCGCACAACTGCCGCAGAACGACCGTTGTCCGTGGAAACGCTTGTCGACGAGGTGACGCAGGCGGTCGCGAAGTCCGTCCATGCGCACGGTGTCGATGACATCGGCCATGAACGCCTGCATGAGCATGGTGCGGGCCTCCTTTTCCGAGATGCCGCGCGAGCGCATGTAGAACAGTGCTTCGGCGTCGAGCTGTCCGGTGGTCGCGCCGTGGCTGCACTTCACGTCGTCGCAGTAGATGAGCAGCTGCGGCTTGGTGTGCATGCGCGCCGAGGTCGAAGCCAGCAGGTTCTTGTTGCTCTGATAGGCTTCGATGAATCTTGCCGAGGGATTTACCGTTATTCCGCCCTCGAATGCTCCGGTCGACTCCTCGTCGAGGACATACTTGAACAGCTGACGGCTGTGACAGCGCTCGGCCAAGTGGTTGACGCTTGAATTGTTGTCGGTGTGCTGGTGTCCGGTGCCAATGGCCATTCCGGCGAGCAGGGTTTCGCTGTGTTCGCCCGTGACATCGATGTTGTAGTCGTTGCGCGTCACGCCGCCTATGAGCGTTATGCCGTTGACAAGCAGCGACGATCCGGCTTCCTGACGGGCGAAGAGCTGTGAGTAGCGTGCGGTTTTGGCCGATGACTCCTCCATGTCGTAGAGGTCGAATCGCGCTCCGCGTCCCATAACCACCTCGATTATCTGCGACGATAGGTAGTTGTTGTCGCAATCCTGGGTGTGGTCACACACGAGCAGCTGAGCCTCGCTGTCGTCGTCCATGACGATTAACACGCGGCGCACGGCCATGAGCGATGCGGGGGAGCTGAATATGTTTACGAGCTGAAGCGGCTTGGCAAGCTTCACGCCGCGCGGCACGTAGATGAACACGCCGTCCTGCACGAGCAGGGTGTTGAGCGCAACTCCGGGGCGGTCGAGCGGAGCGAGTGTGCCGTAGTGGCTTGCCACAAGCTCGGGATGCTCGACGGCGGCTTTGCGCAGCGAGTCGAATATCACCCCTTCGGGCAGCTTCGACGCGAGGGCCGACGACGGGTGAAACGAGTCATTCAGTACAAAGGCTATCGCGGTGCTCATGTTTGGGACATCGCAGCGGAACGACGATGCCACATCGACGGGGATGTTGACACGGTTGATATTGAGCCCGAAGTCGGGGGCAAACATCTCGTCGATGGAGGTCTTCTCAAAGCCCTCGTCGCGACGGTCGGGCAGCTCGCGGTCGTCGAGAGCCTCAAGCGCGGCCTGTCGGCGACTGTTCAGCACCTCGGCCGAGTTGCGGTCGATCGCTTCGCGGTTCTGCCTGAAAATATCGGTGTATTGTTTAATGCTGCCCATGGTTTAATCTTGAATGTTTTCGCCTTGCTTAATCCAGTCGTAGCCCTTCTCTTCAAGCTCGAGCGCAAGTTCGGGACCTCCGGTGCGCACGATGCGGCCCTTGTATAGCACGTGTACGAAGTCGGGCTTTATGTAGTCGAGCAGTCGCTGGTAGTGGGTGATGACGATAGTTGCGTTACGGTCGGTCTTCAGCTTGTTGACGCCGCCGGCCACGATGCGCAGTGCGTCGATGTCAAGACCCGAGTCGGTTTCGTCGAGAATCGACAGGCGCGGCTCGAGCACGGCCATCTGGAATATCTCGTTACGCTTCTTCTCGCCTCCCGAGAATCCTTCGTTGACCGAGCGTGACGCAAGCTTGTTGTCGAGCTCCACGATTGCGCGTTTCTGGCGCATGAGTTTCAGGAAGTCGCTTGCCGACAGCGGGGCCTCGTTGAAGTATTTGCGCTTCTCGTTTACGGCCGCACGCATGAAGTTGACCATCGACACTCCCGGAATCTCCACCGGGTATTGGAACGACAGGAAGAGTCCTTCGTGGCTGCGGTCCTCGGGCGACAGCTCGAGAAGTTCCTTGCCGTGTAAGTCGACGGTGCCTTCGGTCACCGAGTATCCGGGTGCTCCGGCGAGAACCATCGATAGTGTTGACTTTCCTGAGCCGTTGGGGCCCATTATCGCGTGAACTTCGCCTTCACGCACGGTGAGATTTATTCCTTTGAGAATTTCCTTGCCGTCGATCGAGGCGTGCAAGTCGTGGATGTCGAGTAATATTTTGTTGTCCATAGGTGGATGTGTTTTTAGCGTTATTGTTAGTGTTAGCCTACCGAGCCTTCAAGGGTGATTTGTAGAAGTTTCTGAGCCTCGACGGCAAATTCCATCGGGAGCTTGTTCATCACTTCCTTGGCATATCCGTTGACGATAAGTCCTATTGCCTCCTCGGTGGGAATGCCTCGCTGGTTGCAGTAGAATATCTGGTCTTCGCTGATTTTTGATGTCGTAGCCTCATGCTCCACTACGGCGGTGTCGTTGAGCACATCTATGTAGGGGAATGTGTGGGCTCCGCAGTGTGAACTGAGCAGAAGACTGTCGCACTGCGTGTAGTTGCGGCAGCCGTCGGCTTTGGGCGCTACCTTTACCAGTCCGCGATAGGAGTTCTGGCTGTGGCCTGCCGAGATACCCTTGCTGACGATTGTCGAGCGGGTGTTGCGTCCGAGGTGAATCATCTTTGTGCCTGTGTCGGCCTGCTGATAGTTGTTGGTCACGGCAACCGAGTAGAACTCGCCCACCGAGCCTTCGCCGGCGAGCACGCATCCGGGATATTTCCATGTTATGGCCGAACCGGTTTCAACCTGGGTCCACGACAGCTTGGAGTAGTCGCCGCGGCATAGTCCGCGCTTGGTTACGAAGTTGTATACACCTCCGTTGCCCTGCTTGTCGCCGGCATACCAGTTCTGTACGGTCGAGTATTTGACCTCGGCGCGGTCTTCGACTATTATCTCCACGATTGCAGCGTGAAGCTGATTCTCGTCACGCATCGGCGCGGTGCATCCTTCAAGATAACTTACGTAGGCATCGTCGTCGGCCACAATCAATGTGCGCTCAAATTGTCCGGTGCCCGAAGCGTTGATGCGGAAATAGGTCGACAGTTCCATGGGGCAGCGCACGCCCTTGGGGATGTAGACGAATGAACCGTCGGAGAATACCGCCGAATTAAGTGCGGCAAAGAAGTTGTCGCGGTAGCTTACCACTGTGCCGAGGTAGCGTTTCACAAGGTCGGGATAGTCCTTCACCGCTTCCGAGAATGAGCAGAATATCACTCCCATCTCGGCGAGCTTCTCACGGTGGGTGGTCTTAACCGACACCGAGTCCATCACCGCGTCTACGGCCATTCCCGACAAGGCCTTCTGTTCCTCAAGGGGTATGCCGAGCTTGTTGAACGTTTCAAGCAGCTCGGGATCCACTTCGTCAAGGCTCTTGGGCCCCTCTTTCTTTTTGGGCGCGGCGTAATAGCTTATGGCCTGATAGTCGATTTCGGGAATGTCGAGATGAGCCCATGTGGGCATCTTCAGCGTCAGCCAGTGACGGTAGGCTTTTAGTCGGAATTCAAGCAACCACTCGGGTTCGCCTTTCTTTTTCGATATAAGACGGATCACATCCTCGTTGAGTCCGCGAGGAATCACATCGGTGTCGATGTCGCTTACAAATCCATACTTGTATTCGCCGTTGGTGACATCGCCTATTATGTCATCGTGGCCGGCAGCAGTATTGTTTTGGTTATCTTTAGTCATTTCGTTGCAAAAGTGGATATAGAGATTTAACAATCACATGGATGGATTGTTGCAGCGTTAACTTACATTGTCAATGGTGGCCGATACCTGTCCGGCAAGTGCGCTGAGCATCTTCGGCGCGAAATTCATCAGTGCCGGAAAGAGTTCTCCGTCCATCAGCGTGGACGAGTGGAATATCGGGCTGTCGGGAGTTATGATGTGCCACAGGTTAAGCACTATGCTCATTATGAGTAGCCATTTGAATACCGAGAATATGCCTCCGAGCAGGTGGTCGAGCCAACCTATCATTATCGCGTGGGTGAGCTTGTGGGCCATCGAGGCTATAAGCGCCACGGTGAAGTAGACAAGGAGGAAAAGCACGATATTGCCCACGATGGAGGCCGCTTGCTGGGAGTGGAATGTTCCGGGTAAAATCCCGGTCATTACCTCGGCCATGTTGTCGCCGAATATGCGGCAGGCGATAAGTCCCAAAACGAACCCGCCCAGGGATGCCAACTGGTTGATAATGCCTTTGATAAGACCGTAAACCAATGCAGCTCCCGCTACTATTAGTATTGTTATGTCGATAGCACTCACTTCACTCTATGATTTAGGCAGCAAAATTACTAATAATTAGCGAGAATGCGAAATAAGATGCTCCCACAGGCTATATTTTGTAACGATTATGCTCTCTATGTATAGAGGGCTGAATTTTATAGGATTGTTTGAGGGGAATTTTGTGTTTTTTATATAAAAGTCTAATTGTCTAATTTGTATTGCGGAGGCTAAATCGAATGTGAATTTTAGAAATTAAGTAATTAAAAAATTATTGATTGAAATTAATGTGTGGATAATTTTATAAATTAAATTATTTATGGCTATATTTGTGAATATTAGATTAGTGCTCTTTGTTTGATTGACAATGTGAAATTACTTCAATATGATAGATGTATTCATAAGCTACTCTTCAAAAGATAAGCATATAGCTGATGCTGTTTGCCATGAATTGGAGGAAAACCGAATAAAATGTTGGATAGCCCCTCGTGATGTGTTGGCCGGGATGGCGTATGCCCGTCAGATAATTCATGCAATAAAGGATTGTGAAATTTTGATTCTGATTTTCTCTTCCAGCGCAAATGAATCCCAACATGTAAGTAATGAAATAGATCAGGGATTTAAGGCGAATAAGCCGATAATTCCGTTCGTGATAGAGGAATCTAATGTTAATGATGAATTGGATTACTATTTGAGCCGAAAGCATTGGTTGGTAGCTTATCCTGACTATAAGCAAAAAACTGAAACATTGATAAAGACGGTTTTGCAATTATTAGGCCGTAAAATCAACAATGTAGAAGATGGCCCGGATTGCGGACCTGTAAAAATGGTTAAGGTGGAAGGTGGCACATTTACAATGGGCGCGACTATTGAGCAAGGTAAAGATGCGTTTGATTCTGAAAAGCCAAAACATAATGTGACTTTGGACTCTTTTTTCATTTCCGATGCTCCCATTACTGTAAGGCAATATCGTGAGTTTTGTGAAGCGACAAACCGGAATATGCCTGATGCTCCAAATTGGGGTTGGCATGACAATCATCCGATTGTAAATGTTTCATGGCATGATGCAAATGATTTTGCAAAATGGTTGGGTTGTCGTTTACCCTCAGAAGCGGAATGGGAATTTGCTGCAAGAGGCGGAAATTTGTCCAAACATTATAAATACAGTGGTGGAAATGTTCCGAATGAAATAGGATGGTTTCTCGATAATACAAATCAAACAGGAACACGACCCATAAGATTGAAAAAGGCCAATGAATTGGGATTATATGATATGAGTGGAAATGTTTATGAATGGTGTAATGATTGGAAATATGAGTATACTGAAAAGGACGAATATAATCCTAAGGGTCCGGAATCAGGATTTATAAAAGCAAGTAAAGGAGGATCTTGGCATAGCAGCACTCGTTCATTAAGGGTTTCTAACAGAGATGACGACCCACCAGAATTCTATAGTCATAATGTTGGGTTCAGAGTAGCCGCTGATGAATATTGATTTGTCTATGCATTATTGAAAGTAATAATGGCTGCATTGGGATAGCTTCAAGCATCAGAGGATGACGGCGATTTCTTTGAAGGCGTGGATGCGGAGGCGGCCGGAGGTGTCGCGGAGGTGGATGTGACCTATGGGGGCTACATCTTCGATTATGGCCGAGAATATCTCGCCGGTGGCGGTGTCGCGATAGGTGCGGCCCTCTTTGCCCCACAGCGACTCGATATAGGCTCGATGGAGCGATGCCGGATTGGCGATTCCTTCGTCAAGTCGTGCGAGAATTGAGTCGATTACAAGGTTGAGCACCTCGTCGAGATTATATTCGATGCCGGTGATGTTGCGCATCGATACAGGATTGGGAGCGTCACTGTGAAACTCTTCCTGATTTACATTGATGCCTATTCCGGCGATGCTTCGACCGATGCGGTCGCCGGTTATGCTGTTTTCAATTAATATCCCGCATATCTTGCGGTTGTCGACATATATGTCGTTGGACCACTTTATCTTCACGCGGTCGGCAGGGAGGTAATGGCGTAACGCATCGGCGATGCCGAGCGCTACTGCTTCCGATATGGTGAACTGGCTGTGGGCTGCAATCGATTCAGGCCTCAGCAGCATGGAGAATGTAAGGTTGGCTCCGGGTTGTGACTCCCAGCTGTTGCCGCGTTGTCCTCGTCCCGCCGTCTGCTCACGTGTGGTTACTACCGTGGCATGAGGCATGTCGCGCCCTTCGACAGCGAGCCATGAGTTGGTCGATGTCACCGAATCGAGATGCAGGATGTTGTGTTTCATTTTGCAGGTAGGGTCATGTAGAGATATGTCGCCATGGACAATATCGCCAAGCCAAGTACGATGTAGAATATCCTGGCCCATTTACGCGACATGCGTCCGGTGAGCATTCGTGAGTTGACGCTGGTGAAAAACCAATCCCAGCCGGCCATTCCGGCCAGGATTGAAAATAGTCCACACAGAGTGAATATGCCTATCAGCACCAATGTGCCTGTTGCGAGCGACATGATGCTACTGTTCGGGTGATGTTACGGTGAGTTCGCGGCTTCCGTCGGGAAGTTCGCGGATGTCTACTCGCACAGTGTCGTCGGGTAGTATGTCGGCGATGCGTTCGGGCCACTCGATGAAGCACAATGCACCCGAGTCGAGATAATCCTCGACACCTATGTCAAAGGCCTCTTCAAGGTTTTCAAGACGGTAGAGGTCGAAGTGGTATATCAGTTCGGCTGTGGTGTCGGAGCGGTATTCGTTGATTATTGCAAACGAAGGGCTGCTCGTGGGGTCGTCCTCGACACCGAGTGCGCGCGACAGGGCGTTGATAAATGTCGTTTTACCGGCTCCCATCTCTCCGTAGAATGCAAATACGGTGGCATCGTCCATCAGTTCGACGAATTCGTGAGCCGCCTTGTCGAGGTCGGCAATCGAAGGAATCAATATTTTCGTAGTCATGGGTGTTGTTATTATTTTTTGTCGTTTGATTTCGGGGTAAGTATCACAATCGGCACGAGCATCTCTTCAAGCGATATGCCTCCGTGCTGGAATGTGTTGTCGTAGTACTGCACGTAGTGGTTGTAGTTGTTGGGGTAGGCGAAGAAGTCGCGTCCCGAAGCAAATATATAGGTCGATGAAACGTTGGGCGACGGAAGTCCGTAACGCTCGGGATGTTTTATCTCATATACCTGACGCGGATTGTAGTCGAGATTCTTTCCCACTTTGTAACGCAGGTTGGTGTTGGTGTTTCGGTCACCCACCACTTTGACCGCATTGTTCACCTTTATTGATCCGTGGTCGGTTGTGATGACTATGCGGTGGCCTCGGGCACCGGCCTTGCGCAGCAGGTCGAGTACAGGAGAGTGACGCAGCCACGACTCGGTCAGCGACCGGTAGGCGGCATCGCTTGACGCAAGTTCGCGCATCATCCGTGAGTCGGTGCGTGCGTGCGACATTATGTCGATGAAGTTGCACACTACTACATTCAGTCGGTTGGCCTCGAGATTGGCGAAATCCTTTACAAGCCGTTCGGCTGCAACCGAGTCGTTGATTTTGTGATAAGAAAATCGCACATCGCGGCGAAATCGCTGAAGCTGCGTGGCTATGAGCGACGCTTCATTAATGTTTTTGCTCTCGTCGGCATCCTCGTCCATCCACAGGTCGGGAAACAGTGACGCTATGTCGCGAGGCATCAGTCCCGAGAAGAGTGCGTTACGTGCATATTGCGTTGCCGTGGGCAGGATTGAGGTGTAGAGCGACTCTTCAAACGAGAACATGTCGCCCAACAGCGGCTTTATCGCACGCCATTGGTCGAGGCGCAGATTGTCTATGACGAGCATCATCACCTTCTCGCCTGAATCGAGATGCGGAAGTATGTGATGCTTGAAAACATCGTTGCTCATCAACGGACGCTCTTTTCCTTCCATCCATGAGCCGTAGTTCTTGTGCAGAAACTTGCTGAAGGCGGCATTGGCCTCATCCTTCTGCATCAGCAGCAGGGAGTTCATGTCGGTGTCGGCCGACGACAGTTCCATCTCCCAGTACACTATGCGGTCGTAGAGGGCATACCAGTCATTGATCGAACGGCACTCATTGATCATGAGCGACAGCCGTCCAAACTCCTTGCGGTAGTCGCTCGTGGCCTGACGGCTTACAAGCTCGTCGGAGTGCAGTGCTTTTTTCAGCGACAGCAGTATCTGGTTGGGGTTTACCGGCTTTATCAGGTAATCGGCTATCTTGCTTCCTATGGCCTGATTCATGATGTTCTCCTCCTCGCTCTTGGTAATCATGATGACGGGGGTGAGCGGCGATGTCTGCTTTATCATGGCGAGCGTTTCAAGTCCCGACAATCCGGGCATGTGCTCGTCGAGTATTACCAGATCGTAACCGCCTTCGGCAATGAGGTCGAGCGCGTCGCGACCGTTGTTGGCGGTCGTGACATCATATCCTTTTCCGTTAAGGAAGAGGATATGGGGCTTCAGCAAGTCTATTTCATCGTCGGCCCATAATATCTTGTAGCGATTATTGCTCATTGTCGTTTTCTTCATTGTCAGGCACGGGGACGGTGACCGGCTCGTCGGCTGCACGCTCGTTGACATATTTGAAATAGTCGTCAATCGATCGTCCGTCACGCAGCAAAGCGTTGAAGTCGTCGACACTGATCATAACCGGCGTCACTTTGGGCGGCATTATGAACGAGGTGTCGTCGTCAAGTACTTTGCGATAGTGTACAAGTTCGTCAAAGTTAGCAAATCCTTTTACAATCAGCAACCCGATGTTGCCGAAATTTAGACATTCAAGGTCAAAATCCTTTATGACAAAGGAGCTGAAGTTGTGTCGGGCAACATTGTAAAGCAGTTGGTTGGCTTCTACTTCGTCGACAGGGTATGCGAGTATAAACAGTTGCGGTGTGTCGGGATTAAGCTCAAATTCAGCGGGCGTGTCGGCCGACCCGGCGATTGAGTCGACGGTGAGTGCCTGTCGCCACACAATGCCGCGTGGATTCTCCGCTCCGCTGAGTATGTGACGGCCCTGATTGAGCCCGGCAAGATAGGCCGAGGCTACAGGCGTCACATCGGCATCGGGATAGCTGTCGACAATTTCTTTCAACGTGTTCTTGAATCGGTCGGCGTCATTTTCCGTGACATAGCTTAACGCGTCGATAAACATAAATTTGGGCATCAGGTCGCTTAGCGGGTAGTCACGTTTCATCGTGCGCAATGCTTCATGCACTTCCTCATTTTGATTCCCGATATAGGCCGAGTAGGCCTTGTCGTAAAGTCCTTCTTCGCGGCGGGCCATGTCACGCATCCGTTCAAGTCCGTCGGGGTTACGTAACGCTGTGGCATAACGTGACTCGGGGAAGCGGTCGAGCAACAGTGAGCGGTAACGCTCGGCTTGCGTCATGTCGCCGTTTCGGTGATACATCATGTACATATTATAATATACATCGATGCAGTAGGGTGTGTCGGGATAGCGTGACAACAGGCGTTCCCAGTAACGGGCAGCCGAAGGGTAGTCATGCAGATCGTCCTTCAGAATCAGCGCAGCGTTGTAGAGCCCGTCCTGAATTATGTAGTTGGCCCTGCGCCGGGCTTCGGCTGTCAGCGGCAACTGCTTCATGTAGTACTCCACATCGTAGGGATTTTCCGATGTCACGTTTCGCTCGTCATCGCTTTGCGTTACATCGTCATCGTTGTAGTCGGTTTCGTCGGTTGAGGTCACGCCTAATGTCGACGAACTCTTGTCGCGTCGTCGCCAGTCATCCTCAAGCCGGCGAGCTCCCCAACGGCGTTGAAATTCGGTGCGTCCCGCGTTACGTACTGCGTTATTGTAGAAGTACCACGAGTCATCGTTGTTAAGTGAGAATGATGTCGGTGCAGCCGCTCCGTCGGTTGACGATGCGGTGGCGTCACCATTTTGCCGATCGGCGAAATACTCCTCTCGTCGAGCCTTTTCGGCCTGCTCCTTGTCACGCTTTTTGAGCTGTGATATATATGCCTTGATTATAGCCTTGCGTTCCTCTTCGGATTTGTCGGCGAGATTGAGTGTGGAGTCGTTGTGATTTATGTTGTTGATGTAGACGGCGAGTCGGTCAAGGATGTCGCTTCGTCGGCTTATTGAGTCATATCCCGGATATGCAGCCGGTAGCAGGGCCACCGCTTCGGCGTAACATGGTTGTGCCTTGACATACTCCTTGCGCTTGAAATATATGTCACCGAGCGACAGCAGGGTGAGGCCTTTGTCGGTATTCCCCTCGGGTTGTGATTCCTGCGAAAGCATGTAGTTGGTTACGGCCTGCGCTGTGTCGCCTCGCGACTTGTAGAGATTGCCGATGGCGTAATATAGAAGGCCCCGATAGTCGCTGTTGCTGTCAAAGCGTGTCATGCGCTTCAGTGCCTTTACTTCGCGCGTTATGTCATCGGAGGTATACACCTCGCTTTGTCGCACACGGGCGTTGATGCGTGCTCGGTTGGTTGTTGCCGATGAGGTCGATTTCCCGAATGCGTTATATGCGGCCGATTTATCACCGGCTCGTGAATATAGTTGCCCGAGCAGATAGTACAGGCGGGGTTTCTGCCATCGCGATGCCTTGCTGACAGCCTTCTCGATGTAAGGAATGGCTTTCTCCGTATTGCCTGATGTGAGGAAGCGGGTCGCGCAGGCTATGTCATATAACTCTTCAAGTTGCCGTGACTTGAGGTCGTCGGCCGTGATGCCCTGCAGCAGGCTTTCGGCCTCAAATTCCCAGCCGAGCACACTGTAGCAGCGGGCTTGCCACAGCTTGGCTTCGGTCACAGTTTCGGGCAGCCATGAAAAGTGACGCGCAATGTAACGGAATGTCGCGGCCGCTCCGGTGAAGTCGCCCGATGCATATTGGCTGCGTCCGAGCATCATCCACGCATTGTGAAGAAAAGGGTTGTACTCCTCGCGTTTCAGCCACTCACGGTAGGCCGGGTCGTTAGAGTGTCCCTGTTTTCGCGCCGGGCGTCGCTTTATCGAGCGTAGCTCTATTGCTTTCTGTGCTTTTTCGATTGAACGGGTGAAGTCGCCCGACGGTTGGGGTGACATGGGGTCGCGCCGTGCATCGGCCGGATGCAGGGGCAGCAGGCGTGAATAGTCGTCGGCATAGTCACGCTCCATTGCCTCCAGTGTCGACTTATAGTGCTCGTCGCCGTTGTAATATACGTTATAGCGCGTTATGAATGCCTGATAGTTGCGGCTTGCCGCAGTGTTTTTTCGGGTTGAGCATCCCGATAACAGCATTGTTGCTGTCACGGCTATGACGAGTATGTAAAGGCGGCTGCGGGTCATCGGCTGGAGAGAGGTCAGCGTATGGGGCGTTTAAGCGAAATGTCTTTACCGATTCGTGCCACAAAATAGAGAGCAACCTGCAGTAGCACGATGATTGCCGAGCATGGAACATCGATGATTGTAGCCACCAACAGTCCTCCGAGGCTGCTGACGATGGAGATTACTATCGCCGCGAGCATTATGCTTATGAAGCGTCGTGACCACGTTTCGGCTATAAGCACCGGCACTGTCACCATCGAGAGCAACAGCATAATGCCTACAAGCCTTATTGTGAGAACGATACACACGGCCACAAGCACCGTCATGGCGTAATTGATGAAACGCACCGGCAGGCCCGACACCTGAGCGAAGTCGCTGTCGAAAGCACAGGCGATTATGGTGCGGCGGAAGAGTGCGAAGAATGTCACGAGCACCACCGTGTAGGCTGCGAAAGCCCATAGGTCGGATGTACCTATCGTGAGGATGTTGCCAAACAGGAATCCGTTAAGTTCGGGGACATATCCCGGAGTGAGAAAGACAAACAGGATACCCAATGCCATGCCGAGCGACCATATAACGGCAATTGCCGAGTCCTCGCGTATTCTGTAGCGTGACGCAATCCACTCGACACCCATCGACGATGTGACGGCAAATACTGCAGCCATAAACACGGGGCTTATGCCGAGATAATATCCCAATCCGAGTCCGCCGAAGCAGGCGTGGGTTATGCCGCCGGTTATCGACACCATGCGTCGCGTGATAATGTAGGTGCCTATCATGGCGGCTGCGACCGAGATGATGAGTATGCCTATGACTGCGTTTCTGAAGAAGGCGTATTGTAGATAGTCCATGACGGTAATCGTGGGGATTAGTTGGGATTCACAGCATCGTGACGGGCTTCGGCCACTATCATGAGCAGCTCCTCGCGCACGGCTGGCGGCAGTTCGATGCCGCGCAGCTGGATGCTTCGGCCCCAGCCGGCTATGTCCTGAGGGAGCAACGTGAGAAGCACATCGCGAAACTGCTCGATTTCATCGTCGGTGTAGGACTCGGGGTCGCGCCCCTTGAAAGCGTCGAGCTCCTCGTCGTCGTAGTACTCGATTGTTTCGCTCACCGATGCAAGGAGCGAATCGCGCTCGCAGGTGATGTGCATTCCACAGCACTCTTCTTGTTCCTGAGGCTGAGGCTCCGGCTCTTCCTCCTGCTGCGAGGGCTTGCGGCGTGCATATCGGTCATGCAGGTAGAGAGCTATTCCCACAATGGCCAGCGCACCTATTATTATGAGACTTACTTCCATGATTATATATTGTTGAGCAAGGTGTCGGCGTCGACCTCCTTGGTTGTGAAACCGATGCTGCGCAGGTGATCCCAATATTCGGGATAGGACTTGGTCACTACATCGGCGTTACGTATTATTAGTCCGGGAATGTATAGGGCCACCGGGGCGAATGCCATAGCCATGCGATGATCCTGATAGGTGTCTATGACAACAGGGCGTGATGTGTCGACAGGACATCTCGCGCCTTCCCATTCGAGGGCGTTGTCGTCGACTATGTCGATGACAAACGACAGCTTGCGCAACTCGTCGCGCAGGGCGGTGAGGCGGTCGGTTTCCTTTATCTTCAATGTCGACAGGCCGGTGATGTGGAAGGACAGTCCCAGCATCGCGCAGGTCACAACCACTGTCTGAGCAAGGTCGGGCTGCTCGCTCATGTCGAGCGTGATGCGTGGGGTGAGGTCGGGCGACGGCATAAGTTCCATCACATCACCGTCCCACTCCGAGTTGACTCCGAGTCCGGTAAAGAAGTCGGCAACGTGACTGTCGCCCTGCAGGCTGTTGCGTGACAATCCTCTCAATGAGAGGTCGCCCGATGAGAGAGCTTCAATTTCATACCAGTAGGATGCTGCCGACCAGTCGGCCTCTACTTTGAAGTCGACGGGTGTGTAGTGTTGAGGCTCTACCGTTATCACATTGTCGGTAAAGTCGCTGTCGACGCCCCATTCCTTCATAAGTCCGAGCGTCATCTTGATATAGGGTAGCGACACTATGCCATCGGTTAGCGTCAGCTTTAGGCCGTGTTCCATCAGCGGTGCTGTCATGAGCAACGCCGACACATATTGCGAGCTGACCGATGCCGGCAGCGTTATGTCGCCTCCCGTCAGTCGGCATCCGTGGATTTTCAGTGGAGGATAACCTTCCTTGTCCACATACTCGATCGATGCTCCGCACTGACGGAGTGCGTCGACAAGCAGCGCTATGGGACGGTTGCACATTCGCTCCGTACCGGTTATCGTCACGGTGCGTCCGGGTTGCATCGCGAAGTAGGCGGTGAGAAATCTCATGGCGGTACCTGCGGCACCGATGTTGACTTCATCGGATGTCTGCGACAGTGCCGTGAGCATCACGGCGGTGTCGTCACATTCGGCCGTTCGCTCGATTCGGCCACGGTTGCCCGTGAGCGCATTCAGTATAAGCACTCGGTTGCTGATGCTCTTTGATAGCGGAAGGTCGATTATGCCTTCAGGCATCTCTTCGGGGGGAAATATGCAGTAGTCCATTTTGCGGGATTATTGATTTCGTTATAGATTGTCGTAGTCAGAATGTTGACGATTTCACCCATTGAAGCCATTGCTCACGGTCGCCGTTGAATGTGTTGAGGTCGACTTCGGTGTCGCAGGCTTCGGTCCATCCCCAGTGGCTGTATTGCCAGAGGGCCCAGTCGTTGTTGTCGTCGCCGAGTGGAGGGTCGGTAAATGAGCATATCCACAAGGGATAGTCGTCAAAACGGTCGCGGACAAATCGCTGGTATCCGTCCTTATTGGTATAAAACAATATTGTGAGGCCGTTGATTTCGAGATAGTCGATCATTGCCTGCAGGCGTGTCACCACTTCATCGGTGTCGAGATGCTTGGGATTGGTCCACTCCTCAAGGTCAATGGCTACGGGCAGGTCGATGGTCTTGCCCTGGAGGCTGTTGATGAGGTTCATCGCCTGCATCTCGCCGTCTGTGTCGAAACGGAAGAAGTGGTAGGCTCCGATGTGGCTTATGCCGGCTTTGCGCGCCTCGGTGTAGTTGCGGTTGAATTTCGGGTCCTTGAATGTGGTGCCTTCGGTGGCTTTCAGCATCACGAAGTCGACCGAATCGGCCTTCAGTCTGTTGAAGTCGATGTCGCCGTTATGTGACGACAGGTCTACTCCGAGAATGGGATACTCGTCGCGTGACACATTGACGGCATGGGCAACTCCGCGTATCTTCACGAGATAGAGCATGATGCCCACCGAGGCTATCAGGGTCAGCGCAATCACCAATATTATAATCTTTGACTTCATCAGGTCACAAAATTACAAATAATAACGCTAAATGCGAAATTCATGTTACCCTTGTGTCAGCTGATATTTTGGGGTCAGTTGTTGAAGCTGTTGCGGTAGTTCTGCGGGGTCATGGATGTGTGCTTGCGAAACAGTCGCGAAAAGTAGGAGTAGTCGTCATATCCGAGCGAATAGGCAATGTCCTTTATCGAGGTGTTTTCGGTGGCGAGCATGAGCTGTGCCTTTATCAGCTTCTTGTCGATGATGAACTGTCCCGGGGTGCATCCGAGTTCCTGCTTGAACAGCTTTATGAAGTGGTCGCGTGACAGGCAAGCCTCGCTTGCGAGTGTTTCGATCGATATAGGCTCGGTGATGTTTTCGTTGAGGTATTCGAGGGCGAGCTTTATGCGCTTGTCCGATGCTTCGTATTTAGGTCGTGCGTGACGCATGAATCGTGACATCAGCTGCAGTATTATCCCCATCGACTCCATGCGGTCAAACAGCGGGCATTCGCGGTTTAGTCTTACGCATTCGATGAGGGAGTGCTTGTTGTCGTAGATGCGCGGGTCGACATTCTTCAACACCATTGATGTGTTGTGCTCACAGATGCTTTTAAAGAGCTCAAGCTCTATAGGAGTGGCTTCAAGTTCGGTGGGGAAGTCGAAATTCTCTATTATGCTCACTCCCGATGACGAGTCCTCATACACGTGTATGTAATAGTGCTTGAACAGCGATGTACACACATTGGTGTGGAGCGTGAATGCAGGGATGATGTAGAGGTGGTGGGGACGCAGTCGCACCCGGCCGTTGGGGAGAATCAGTTCGGCGTTACCTTCGGTCACATAGTAGAGGCGTGTGAACGGGCTGCTCACATCCTTGAAGTTCCAGTCGGCGTTGTGCAGGGCGTGACCCACATTAAGCATCAACAGGTTCGGTCTGACATTTATCGCACTCATAGCATAATACTGTATCTTGACGCAAATTAAATGAATATTTTTCTATCGGCAAAGGTTAAAGTGTGACATATATCGATTTTGTCCTACTATTATCGCGATATTTTCACTCCAATTAAATGCAATAGTGCATAATTTTGCCGTGAATCGAAAATCAATACCGTACCAACATGAATTATTGCAAATGTCTTCTTGCAGCGCTGCTCATCCCGGCAGCGGCTTTGAGTCAGAATTATGAAGTCCCGGTGTCGGAGGCCCAGGAGCCGATGATGAAGGGAAAATATGATGCCACATGGGAATCATTGTCGCAATATGAAGTGCCTGAATGGTTCCGTGACGCAAAGTTCGGAATATGGGCCCATTGGGGGCCTCAGTGTGTTGAGGGTTCGGGCGACTGGATGGCCCGGTCAATGTATATAGAGGGTTCCAATGAATATAAGCATCATGTGGCCAACTACGGACACCCGTCGGAAGTAGGCTTCAAGGACATCCTTCCACTTTTCAAAGCCGAGAAGTGGGATCCCGACTATCTTGTAGGGCTGTATAAGAAGATAGGTGCCAAGTATTTCTTTGCACTCGGCAACCATCATGACAACTTCGACCTCTGGGACAGCCAATATCAGGAGTGGAACTCCAAGGCAATCGGGCCGAAGCGTGACCTGCTCGCCGAGTGGGCCGAGGCTTGCCGCAAGCATGGATTGAAATTTGGCGTAAGCCTGCATGCCGACCATGCCTGGTCATGGTATGAACCTTCGCGACGCTATGACCGTAACGGCGACAAGGCCGGTGTGCCCTACGACGGACGCATGACTAAGGAGGATGGCAAAGGCAAATGGTGGGAGGGCCTCGACCCGCAGAATCTCTACGCCCAGAACCACCCCGACAGCTATGGCTCATGGAGCGACGGCATGATTCACCGTCAGTGGGCGTGGGGCAACGGTGTCGCCGTGCCTACTGTGGAATATTGCACCAATTTCTACAACCGCACGCTCGATGTAATCAACCGTTACAACCCCGACTTGCTCTATTTCGATGTCACGGGAGTGCCGTTCTATCCCATAAGCGATGCCGGCCTTAAAATAGCCGCCCATTTCTATAATCACAACTCGGCCACACATCCCAAAGATTTTTCGGCTGTAATGTTTGGCAAGATACTGAACGACACGCAGAAGGAGGCTCTCGTGTGGGATGTTGAGCGTGGCGCTCCCAACAACATCCCCGAAAAGCCGTGGCAGACATGCTCATGCATAGGCGGATGGCACTATAACACCGATATTTATAAGAACAACTGGTATAAGTCGGCTGCCTCGGTGGTGAAACTCCTTGTCGATGTCGTAAGCAAGAACGGTAATCTGTTATTGAGCATTCCTCTTCGTGCCGACGGCACATTTGACGAGAAGGAGGAGGAGATCATAAACGGCATAGGTGATTGGATGGCCGTGAACAGCGAGTGCATCTACTCGACCCGGCCGTGGCACATATTCGGCGAAGGCCCTATTGCCGAGTCGGACATTGCCATAAACGCTCAGGGTTTCAACGAGGGTTCCTATACGGTGGCCACATCCAAGGAGATACGCTTCACCCAGACTCCCAAGCATCTTTATGCTATAGCACTTGCGTGGCCCGACGACAACATAGTGCACATCAAGGCTCTTGCCGACGGGTCGGAGTATCATAAAGGGCGAATAAAGAGCGTGGAGCTGCTGGGATATGGAAAGGTGAAATTCACCCGTACCACCGACGGTCTTGCCGTAAATCTCCCTGCCGATGCCAAGCGCAGCGTCGCTCCCGTGTTGCGCATAAAGAAGTAAATCGAGGTCGGCAAGTGCTTTGTCGTGATAAAAAATCGCTTAGTTGGGATGCATAATGAAAAAATTGTGTAAATTTGAGAATTATGCTATAACCAATCAATCGATATGATATTATGACAAGGCGTTTTGTATCGGCAATCGTGTCGGCGTTGATGGTTGTGTCGTGTCTTTCGGCAAGCGCACAGTCGATAATTGAGGTTACCGGCTCGGCGACAATCAACATCGTGCCCGACAGAATTACCGTTGAAATAGGCATGGAGGAGTACTTCATCCCCGACGAGTATAATCCCGGCGACAGCACTCTTGTGGGAATCAAAGCTGTGGAGCGTGGTGTCATGAAGGTTCTTTTAGGAGCGGGTGTGCCCGATTCGATGATAAATGTTTCCGATATGGGAAATTATCGCGACCGCAACTCAACGGGTGAGTTTCTTATGGCCAAGAGGCTGTCGGCGGTCGTTACCGACATGGACCAGCTTGACAATATTGCGCGAAGGGTCGATCGCAAGGGAATAACGAGTTTCAATATCTCGAAAATCGATAACTCCGACATGGGGCGATATAACCGTCAGGGATTGAAATCGGCTCTTGACGCCGCTCGTGAAAAGGCCGAGTTTATCGCGGCCAACGAGGGACTGGTAATTGTCAAGCCTGTGGAAATAGTAGAGAACAGTCCGGGCTATAATGACGGTGCCATGTTCAGCAATGTCGCCTACGGAGGCGGTTCGGGCATGGATGGCATGCGCCGCATCGTGCGTCGTTACAGCGTTACGGTTAAGTATCAGTTCTCTGACAAAAAATCTTGAAAAATCCATAAAACCCATGAATCAACATTCATCATCAATGAAACACTTGAGAAAAATTTTGGCGGCAATGTGTCTGTCGGCCGTCGTTTCAGGCTTTGCGGCCGATTATGTACCGTCGCCTGAGATAAAGAAAGCACAGGCTCAATTTGAGGACGCCCGGTTCGGAATATTTCTACACTGGGGACTTTACAGCATGTTTGCACAGGGAGAGTGGTATCTCAACTACGGAGTGAATGCCGAGGAGTATGCCAAGTCGGCACGAGCTTTCTATCCGGCCGATTTTGATGCAGCCGCCTGGGTGAGTGCCATAAAGGCTGCCGGTGCCAAATATATATGTATAACATCGCGTCATCACGACGGATTTTCGATGTGGGGCACAAAGCAGTCGCCTTATAACATTGTCGATGCCACGCCGTTTGGTCGCGATGTGCTGAAGGAGCTTGCCGACGAGTGTCACCGTCAGGGCGTAAGGCTTCACTTCTACTACTCCCACATCGACTGGACGCGTGAGGATTATCCTCAAGGACGCACAGGTCACGACACAGGACGTGACTCTACAAAGGTCAATTGGCCGGGATATTACGATTTCATGAACGCCCAGCTTACCGAACTGCTCACCAATTACGGCGAGATTGGCGCAATATGGTTTGACGGATGGTGGGACCATGACGAGGATACGGTGCCGTTTGACTGGCAGCTCGACGAACAGTATGCGCTGATACACCGCCTGCAACCGTCGTGTCTTATCGGTAACAATCACCATCAGTCGCCCTATCCCGGCGAGGACATTCAGATATTTGAGCGTGACCTTCCGGGCGAGAACACCGCAGGACTGTCGGGTCAGGAGGTGTCGAGGCTGCCACTTGAAACGTGTCAGACCATGAACGGAATGTGGGGATACAAGATAAAGGATCAGGACTATAAATCGGTTAAGGAGCTTGTGCACTATCTTGTAAAGGCAGCAGGAATGGGTGCCAACCTGCTCCTCAACATAGGCCCGCAGCCCAATGGCGAGCTTCCGGCGGCCGCTCTCGACCGACTGAAAGGTATAGGCGAGTGGATGAACCGTTACGGAGAAACATTCTACGGCACAAAGGCGGGTGACTTCCCGGCACAGGAGTGGGGCACCACCACCCGCAAGGGCGACCGCCTCTTTGTGCATATACTCAACGCCAAGAGCAATGAGATAGAGCTTCCATTGACCTGCAAGGTGAAAAAGGCGTTTACCTACGACGGCAAGAAGCCCGTGAAAACAGTGAAGACACCCGGCGGCATCAAGCTTGTGCTCGATGAGGTGCCCGACGGCATCGACCATATAGTTGAACTGCAAACATCGGGACGGTAATGCTTGAGGTGTGTGTGACCACTCCCGAGGGAGCGTGTGCGGCCGCCGAGGGCGGAGCCGGACGCGTGGAGTTGTGCTCGGCGCTCGGCGAAGGCGGTGTCACCCCGTCGTGGGGATTGATGCAACAGGTGCGTCAGGTGCCGGGATTGAGGATGCATGTGCTCATAAGACCGAGAGGCGGCGACTTTGTCTACAGCCGGGCCGAGGTGGAGTGCATGATCGACGACATAAAGGCGGCCGCCGAGTGCGGTGTCGACGGAGTTGTGACAGGTGCGTTGCTGCCGACCGGCGGCATAGACATGGATGTGTGTCGCAGGCTTGTTGAGGCCGCAGCCGGGATGTCGGTTACGTTTCATCGTGCATTTGACCTGTGTCGCGACCCTTTCAAGGCGTTGGACGACATAATGGCACTCGGGTGCGACCGGCTGTTGACTTCGGGGTGCGCGTCGTCGGCATTGGCGGGCTCAGGACTTATTGCCGATTTGCGCATACGTGCGGCAGGCCGGCTCTCGCTGTTGCCCGGCGGTGGAGTCAATCCCGGGAATGCGGCCGAAATCATGCGCCTTACGGGTTGCCGTGAACTGCATGCATCGGCACGTTCGAGCCTTGCCAGTGTCATGACCTATCGTCGCGACGGAGTAGCCATGGGCGCTCCGGGCAGCGATGAATATTGTCGTCTTGAAACCTCGGCCGAAGTTGTGAGGGGTATAGTCAAGGCGATGAACGATAATGTTGTGTAACGAATAAAATCAAAAACATATAAATAGTTATGTCATCAAACAACCGACATTACATAATTCTGTTACTATGGGCCGTGTTGACTGCGTGTAATGCAGTATCGACTCAGCCGTCGACCGTCAAGCGCGATTTTGAGGCGCGAAAGGAGGCTTTGAATCTGCCCGGTTATTACACGATATTTGACCGTCAGCTCGATGACGACAGGCGTGAGGCTCTTGAGTTTCTCTACGCTTACATGCCGTTGCCCGACCTGACCGACTACACGGGCGACTTCTATCTTGAGAATGTTGATTGCTCGCTTCGTGCCCGCAAGGAGATGCCTTGGGGAGCTTCGGTTCCCGATCGCGAATGGCGTCACTTTGTGTTGCCCGTGCGGGTCAACAACGAAAATCTCGACAGCAGCCGCATGGTGTTCTACAACGAATTGCGCGACAGGGTGAAGGGACTGTCGATGCGTGACGCAGTGCTCGAAGTGAATCACTGGTGTCATGAGAAAGTGACCTATCAGCCGTCGGACAGCAGGACAAGTTCGCCGCTTGCAAGCATTAAGTCGGCCTACGGTCGATGCGGTGAGGAGTCGACATTCACTGTCGCCGCGTTGAGGGCGGTAGGCATTCCGGCGCGACAGGTCTACACCCCGCGTTGGGCTCACACCGACGATAATCATGCCTGGGTCGAGGCTTGGGTTGACGGACGATGGTATTTCCTCGGAGCTTGTGAACCTGAAGCGGTGTTGAATCTCGGATGGTTCAATGCTCCGGCATCGCGCGGAATGTTGATGAATACAAAGACATTCGGACGATATGACGGCCCTGAACAGCAGTTGGCTCAATCGCCATGCTACACTGAGATAAATGTCACGGCCAACTATGCTCCGGTCGATTCGGTGATGGTGACCGTTGTCGATAGTGACGGCAATCAGGCAGCAGGGGCACGCGTTGAATATAAGCTGTATAACTATGCCGAGTTTTACTCCATAGCTTCACGCCGTGCCGATGAAAAAGGCAAGTCAACCCTGACAACCGGGCGTGGCGACCTGCTCGTGTGGGCGACCGACGGAGAGAGTTTCGGATTCAAGAAATGCACTGTGGGCAAGGACCGTGAGGTAGTCGTGACGCTCGACCACCGCACGCCCGTGGATGAAGCGATCGAACTTGACATAGTGCCGCCGGTGCAGGCTGTGGCGTTGCCTGAAGTGACGCCTGAACAGGCTCGTGAGAACGACATGCGCAAAGTGTATGAAGATTTGCTGCGCGGAGCCTATATGGCTACTTTCTTTACTCCTGAACGGGGAGCCGAGTTTGCCCGCTCGGTGGGTCTTGACACGGAGGCTGTGGCCAAAGTGCTCGTTGATTCGAGGGGCAACCATGATGTTGTCACGCAATTTCTCTCGGAGATTCCCGCTGCCGACCGTGAACGCGCGTTGCGGCTTCTGCAGGTGGTTTCCGACAAGGACCGCCGTGACATAACGCTTGATGTGCTGCGTGACCACCTTGCGACTCCGGTTGTCGACAGTAAGCTATATGACGAGTATGTGATGAATCCGCGCGTGGCCAATGAGATGCTTACTCCCTATAAGGCGTTTTTCCGCAACGTGATTCCGGCCGACAAGCGTGAGCGTTATCGTGCCAATCCGCAGGAGTGGGTGGCATGGTGTGCCGACAGCATCGCGATAGACCGTGACTGGAATCCCCAGAATCTTGCTATGGCTCCCGCATCGGTGTGGACCTCACGCATCACCGATGCACGTTCGCGCAACATATTCTTCGTGGCCGCGTCTCGCAGCATGGGGTTGCCGGCGCGAATCGACCCCGTGACCGAAAAGACTCAGTATGCTGCACCCGACGGACGGTGGATTGACGCTGACTTTACCGAGCCCCTTGACATGGCAGTCGTTCCGCAGGGGACACTCAAGATCGACTTTACTCCACAGGGACGCATAACCGATCCACAATATTATTCCCACTTCACGTTGTCGCGCATCGTCAACGGCGTGCCGGTGCTGCTTAACTATCCCGAGGATGCTACATGGAGCAGCACGTTTGCCAAGCCGTCGAAAATCGATGCCGGACAGTACATGTTGACAAGCGGTCAGCGCATGGCCGACGGAAGCGTGCTCGCCTACACCTGCTTCTTCAATGTTGAGGAGGGTAAAACGGCGACTCCGAAGCTTGTCATGCGACAGGATGCCTCGGGTGTGCAGGTGATAGGCGGTTTCAATTCCGAAAACATATATCACGACTCGGCAAGCGGCGACGACAAGTCGATTCTGTCGACTACCGGACGCGGATACTATGTACTCGGACTTTTGTCGCCCAATCACGAGCCGACAGTGCATGCACTCAACGACATATCGCTCATGCGTGACGAACTGGAGAAATGGGGAGGCTCGATTGTGCTGCTGTTCAATGACAGTGACGATGCATCACGCATGAAGCTCGACCGTTTCAAGAATCTGCCGTCGACCGTGACATTCGGAAACGACATCGACGGCAACATATCACGCGAGATAATCGAGGGTATGGAGTTGCCTACGGGCGACCGTCCCATATTCATAATCGCCGACACGTTCAATCGCATAGTATTTTTGTCGCAAGGCTATACAATAGGCCTCGGTGAGCAACTTGTTGATATACTGCATCGTATCGGACGGAATTGACGGCGCGTGAAAAATTTTTCAAAAATAATCAATCATTCAGTGAACTTTTAATGCCGGTTAAGCATTATAAGAGTACATAGCAAAATTACTTTTTCCATTGCAAGAAATGTGATAATGATTGGTTTAAAAGCATATCGGGTTGCCGTGAGGCAATCCGATTTTGTTTTATCCCCCCGGAAGCAACCGGTAGAGGACTACTCTTCTTCGTAGTAATAGGAGTAGTCGATGCCTTTCATAAACATTTCGCGGTCGTTGATTTTGTCGGTCAATGCCCCTTTCAGCAGCACTTTGATGTGGGATGAGTCGACAACGCTCTCGCGCATCGCAGTGAGATATTCATTTTTATCTATCCGGCTCCAGTCAACGCAGCGTTTCAACGAATGCCTCAGCATCAGGTCAAGCCAAATGCGCGTGCTGCGTCCGTTGCCTTCCATGAATGGATGCACAACATTCATCTCGACATACTTGTCGGCTATCTCATCAATTGTGGTTTCGGGCATGCGTTCAATAGTCGGGATGACAGTAGGGAAATGAAGGCAGTTGGCAAAAGTAAAACCTCCTTTCGATATATTTTTGTCCCTTATCTGTCCGGCAAAATCATAGAGGCCGCCAAACAAGTAAGCGTGAATCTGCTGCAGACACTTCATGCTGCCCGGTGCAAGAGAATTGAGCAAATCGCTCTCAAACAGGGTGTATGCCTTTTTGCGGCTCTGCCCGTCAATAGTGTTGTCGCTGTAAGTGAACCAATCGAGAACGCCAATAGTTGCCGGCCTTCGTATAGACAGGCTCGTCATTGATGGCGCGCACGATGTCAGTAGCCGAAAACCACTTGGGGCAGAGTTGCACGTGCTTGAGTGGGATGACGCTCGCGATTAGGCAAATTTTTTTGGCCGTTTTTCTACTTGGTATTCATGGCGTTATTGATTGCAATGTTAAAAATTTAATCGCTCAGTGAACTTTTAATGCCGGTTAAGCATTATAAGAGTACATAGCAAAATTACTTTTTCCATTGCAAGAAATGTGATAATGATTGGTTTAAAAGAATACCGGGTTGCCGTGAGGCAATCCGGTTTTGTTTTGCCTCTCGGCTACTATCATGCCGTTGTTTATATTGCCCGGTCTAATGATTTTGACTATATTTGTAATATCCCCGGATTCGGTGGCTTATTACGCCTGAAAATTGAAACCCAATTAACCAAAACCAATATGATGGAGAAAATTATTTTGCCTGCCATGCTGCTTGCTGCAGCTGTTGCGGTTGCTGAAAATCCGGTCGTACAGACCTGTTTCACAACCGACCCCGCACCGATGGTGTACAATGACACTCTTTATCTCTACACCGGTCACGACGAGGCCGGAGCCGACTTCTTCTGGATGCAGGAGTGGCGCGTCTATTCCACTGCCGACATGGTCAACTGGACCGACCACGGTTCGCCGCTCGCCATTGAGGATTTCTCGTGGGGCGATGACCGCGCATGGGCTCCGCAGTGTGTCGAGCGTAACGGAAAATTCTATTTCTATGTACCCTTGCACTCCAAGGTGAGCGGAACTATGGCTATAGGTGTCGCTGTCGGTGACAGCCCCGTGGGCCCGTTCAAGGATGCGCTCGGAAAGCCGTTATATGGGGTCAAGCCGAAATGGCGGTGCATATGTTAAATTGGGCAATTAGAAGTGTTAAATTTTTAGGCGTAGAGTTTGACCAGTCGGAAGATGAAGAAGTCTCGGTCTCGGACACCACGCATTTGTGAGCGAAAGATTTTGACTTTAG
>Ga0209694_1001124_pt1 | contig 32089 bp, 24 predicted proteins | sample GluameincwithD2O_FD_187499 | JGI IMG/M metagenome (GOLD analysis project Ga0209694, IMG submission 187499) | Mouse cecum microbial communities from Vienna, Austria - Glucosamine amended microcosms incubated with D2O (SPAdes) (version 2) | ecosystem: Host-associated > Mammals > Digestive system >... | reverse complement strand
AGATGAATTAATTAAGGCTCTTAAAAAGCATGAAGATAGATATAATAATACTGCTAAAACATGCTTAAATTTTAAATCTCCATATGAGATTGTTATTGAAAATAAATTATTGCTTGATTTATATTAAATTAAGATTTATTTTTTATTAAAAATGTAACATTTGTCCTGTTAGTTAAGAGCCAGTTTATAAGTCAGAATAAAAATTTGTTTACATAATCAATAAAATTATGATAGTATTATAGCTTAATCATAAATAAACTGGAGTTTTTAATGAATAACTGGATGACTTATGCTGCATTTATACTATACTTTTTAATACTAATATTTATGGGTATTCATTTTTATTTTAAATCCCGTAAACTAGAAGACTATTTATTAGGCGGCAGAGGTATGGGCAGCTGGGTAACAGCACTTTCTGCACAAGCAAGTGATATGAGTGGATGGCTTTTAATGGGACTTCCCGGAGCAATTTATCTTGCTGGTATGAACCAAATATGGATAGCTGTCGGACTTATTATTGGAACATTCTTAAACTGGATTTTTGTTGCTGCAAGGCTTAGACTTTATACTGGTGAAACTGGCTCAATGACATTATCATCTTTCCTTGGCAAAAGGTTTAATGACCCTACAAATTCTTTAAGGCTTATATCTTCAGTTATTACATTATTATTTTTTACTGTTTATGCTGCTTCTGGTCTTGTTAGTGCAGGTAAACTGTTTGAATCTATGTTTAATATAGATTATACAACAGCAGTAGTGCTTGGTATGGCTGTAATGATATTTTATACACTTTTAGGTGGATTTTTAGCAGTATGCTGGACAGATTTATTTCAAGCACTGCTTATGGTGTTTGCAATAGTAGTTCTTCCTTTTATTGCATACAACAGCATTGACCCAGATACAATGACAAAAGCATTTGCTGCAAAAGATGGCACATTTAATCCTATCCCACAAGGAGCAGCCATTGCAGTAATATTATCTATCATTTCAAGTGCTGCATGGGGGCTTGGATATTTTGGACAGCCGCATATACTTGTTAGATTTATGAGTGTAAAAAATATTAAACTTCTTCCACGCTCTATAACTATCGCTATGGTTTGGGTTTTCATTTCACTTACGGGTGCTGTTATTATTGGTCTTTTAGGAATACCTTTATACAAAGAGCTGCCAACTGGTGATGAAGAAAAAGTGCTTATTTATATGATAAGAGATTTTGTGTCTCCTTATTTTATTGGTGTGCTTCTAGCTGCAATTTTAGCAGCAATTATGTCTACTATTTCATCTCAGATGCTTGTATGCTCATCAACATTAACAGAAGATATTTATGCTAATGTTATTAAGCCAAAAGCAAGCAGTAAAGAGCTTTTGTTTGTAAGCAGGATATTTGTACTTATAATATCAATTATTGCACTTATTCTTTCTTTTGATAAGTCAAGCAATATATTCCAGCTTGTAACATTTGCATGGGGAGGATTTGGTGCAGCATTTGGACCAGTTGTGCTTATGGCTCTTTATTCAAGAAAAGCAACATGGTATTCTGCTCTTGCTGGCATGGTTGTAGGAACAATAGTTATGCTTACATGGTATTTTACTGGATTAAATAAATATATGTATGAAATTGTGCCGAGTTTTTTAGCAAATATTGTTGTAATGTTTATAATCAATTATTTTAAACCAAATACTAATAAAGATATAGATGATGAATATAATAGAGTTCAACAGTATTTAAAAGATGGATATACTCCACCAAATAAAGATGGTGAAGCTGACTGCTGCAATTAAAGAAACAAATTTTTAAGATGCCTAGACTTACCAAAAAAAATTATACAAAGCTATATAAGCAGGCAGGCAAATCAAGTTTAAATTATATCTTTACTTGCAGCAAATATTGTAAGATAATTTAAGCTAAATTAGGTTTTATATAAAGCGTGATGTATAAGCGAAGTATCTTAAAAATAAATACTCTAAATATGTTATACTCTATTGCAATATGAATAATTTAGATTTTTCGCCTGTAAAATCAGGCTCAAAATGACTGCTGTATAAAATTTTTAGATAACTCTAAACTGTTACCTTTTAAATACCCATTACACTTGATACATTTTATCTTTGGTGAAATTAATAATAAGTGTATATGGTTATAACCATTATTCTTTTTAAATATCTATTATACTTTTCTTGACATTTATTATAGATTATTTTTCTTCTATGTTTAGATGTAAAGATTATTTGATACAAGCATAGCCATTTGCTCTATGTGATAAACTATATTACATAAAAAAGGCGGTATAATTACCGCCTTAATAATGTTTATATCAAACCATATATTATTCATTTGATGTAATGCCAAAATACATTGGACCACTTGTCATTTTTTTTGCAGCAGCAACAATATCTGCTTTTGTAACTTTATCTATACCATTTTCATAATTTAAATGATAATCTTTAAAATCAAGCACATAAGCATAACCTATATTTTGAGCAAGAGAAGAAACATTTTCTTCTTCAAAAATATTTTTACTTTTCAGCCTGTTTTTTGCTTTTTCTATACGGCTTTCTTCTATATTGCCAGAAGCAATGTTATTTATAATCTCCATAGCTTCATTTCTAAATTTTTCACCATTGCCGCGAGGCACAACAGCCATTGCTCCAAAAAGACCATTATAGTGATTAAAAAGCCCGATGTCTGTAACATAAATTGCTGTGTTATTTTTATTTTTTATAATCTCATTTAAAAGAGAATATTCACCACCTGAAAGCACTTCTGCAAAAACTTCTTCTGCATATACTGTATTTATATCTTGAGCTCCTGTAGGAAAAGAAAATACAGCATAATCTACATTTACATCTGCTTTAAAATTTTTATCTATTGATTTTGTAAATGTAACTTTATTTTCTCCCTGATATAGCTTACCAGCAGGCACATCTCTTGTCTGGTTAAAATATTTTGCAGCTAAATCAAGAGCCTGTTTCTTTTCAATATCACCAACAATAACTAATGTCATATTCTGCGGATGATAAAAGCTGTTATAATAATCAACTATTTCCTGCCTTGTAAAAGCACTTACAGTTTCAGAAGAGCCAATTACCTGCCTTGCATAAGGTGTTCCTTCAAATAACGATGCCTGTAAATCCTGCCACATTTTATAAGATGGGTCATCATACTTTCTATTAATTTCCTGTAATACAACTGGCTTTTCCCTGTCTATCTCTGACTGCAAAAGAAGTGCATTAAATACCATATCACTTACTACTTCATAAGCTGCTTCTGCTTCATCTGCAGGTATTGTTACATAATAATTAGTAACATCAAGGCTTGTAAAAGCATTATTATATCCACCCTTAGCATCAAGATATTCATCTATTTCACCAGATTTGAATTTTTTAGTGCCATTAAAAAGCATATGCTCTAAAAAGTGAGATATACCTGACAACTTGTCGTTTTCATTAACAGAACCTGTTTTTATCCAGCATTGAACAGATACAACTTTAACACCCGGCACCTTTTCATATAATACAGTCAAGCCATTATCAAGTTTTGTTTCAATAGGTGCACTCATTACATTCTCCGAAAAAATAAATATTAAAAAAAGAGCGGTTGTTATCACCGCTCTATATCTATTATTAAAACATTTCATTAAATTACTCTTTTATATGATTAGTCCGCATCTGGACGAGGTTTTAATGCTACTTCAATAACAAATTCCTGCTCACCAACTTTAAATTTAACACCAATACATACAACATTACTTGGCCTGTTAATAGTGTGGTTTTTACCAGTGATAACATTAGGAATACCTATGTTATATTTATAACCCTGCTCAGCAAACACCCTTTTAGAACCGCCAGCAATCATATTAACAAACTCACCAATTGCATCTACAACATCTTTGCTCATATTTTTTTTAGGCTCACCAAGAAAACCAGACACAATGTCTAATGCAAGCTTTTCAGGAAAGCTCACCACAACAAATCCTGACATTTTACCAGCTATGCCAATAACTCCAGAAATATCGTATGCCATTTTATCATCTTGTTTAATATATACTTCGCCTTTTTTGGCTTCAATACCCGCCATTGTAGAAAGAACATTCAATGTTGCGGTAATGAAAGGGTTAATCATTTCAGCTTTCATCACAATCTCCTAATAATTATCTTTGCATTAATAAATCAATATATAATATTACATTAAATATGTCTACAAAAAAACATATTTTTTTTTATTTTTTTTAGACTATATCAAATCATATATTTTATCCAGTGCTTCTGGAAGCTTATCAATATGCTTTGTGCCAGCTTGAGCCATATCAGCTTTACCGCCGCCAGAGCCACCTGCTGCTGCTGCAATTTCTTTAACTATAGCTCCAGCATTATATTTATCTGTTAAATCTTTTGACACACCGCATATAATTACTGCCTTATCTTCATCAGTCTCTGCACCAATTACAATAATACAGCTGCCTAATTTATCCCTGCCTGCATCAATCACTTCTCTCATTAAAGGGATATTAGACTTTTCAAATAATATTCGTGCAACTTTTATTCCATTAATTTCTTTCACATTTTTAAATATAGTATCTGTAATTTTTGGAACAATACGCTCCCCTGCTGCTTTTACTCTCTTTTCAAGTGCTTTATTGTTTTTAAGTATATCAGCAACTCTTTCGGCTGCTTCTGCAGGCTGACATTTTAAAACAGTAAGCACTTGTTTCATACTTTTATCCATGTCTGAAAGATATTTAAATGCCTTATGGCTTGTAACAGCTTCTATTCGTCTCACACCTTGTGCAACGCTTGATTCTGAAAGTATTTTAAAAAGTCCAATTACACCAGTTCTATCCACATGGCAGCCGCCGCAAAGCTCTTTTGAATAGTTTGCAATCTGCACAACACGCACTTCTTCTCCATATTTTTCTCCAAATAGTGCAGTTGCTCCTTCCTGCATAGCATCTTCAAGTGTTTCTATTCTTTTATGAACTGGATAGTTAGCTGTAACAGCTCTATTTACTTCCATCTCAATTTCATCTATCTGCTCAATTGTTAAAGCCTGATAATGAGTAAAGTCAAAACGCAGTCTTTCATCATTAACAAGAGAGCCTGCCTGCCTTGCATGGTCTCCAATGATTTTTTGCAAAGCTTTATGTAAAAGGTGTGTGGCAGTATGATTATATTCTGTATACTGTCTAATAGTTTCATCAACTTCAACTTTTACATTATCCTGCTCTTTAAAAAAGCCTTTTAATACTTTACCCCTGTGGATAATCATATCGTTTAATTTTAAAGTGTTTTCTATTTTAAAAAGACTGCCTTCACTGCCAGAAATTATGCCTTTATCCCCTGCCTGACCACCGCCTTCTGGATAGCTTGTAGTAACATCAAGGATAATGTCAACATTATCCCCGTCCTGCACTTCATATACTCTTTTATCATTTGATACCATAGCTAGAATTTTACCGCTTGCAATAAGCCCTGCATAGCCGCCAAATTCTGTAACAATATGACCACTTAATTCCTTTAAAGCATCAGAAGTGCCGCATGCAGCAATACCAAGTGATGATGCTTTTGCACGCACCTGCTGCTGTTCCATCATTTTATCAAAGCCTGCCATATCAAGAGAGTAGCCTGCATCTGCTACTATATCTTCAAGTAAGTCTACAGGAAATCCATAAGTATCATAAAGTTTAAAAATATCTTCTCCGTCAATAATTTTTGATGATTTATATTTTTCAAGCAGTTCTTCTTCAATAATTTTCATACCTGTTGCAAGAGTTTTTCCAAAACTTTTTTCTTCTGTTTCAACAGTTTTTGTGATAAATGATTTTTTATCTGTAAGCTCAACATAATGGTCTTTCATAAAATCTACCACATACCCGCATACATTATAGAAAAATTCATGCTCTAAACCAAGCATTTTACCATGACGCATAGCCCTTCTCATAATTTTTCTTAATGTATACCCTCTTTTTTCATTAGAAGGCAGAACACCATCACCAATTAAAAATGTTGTGCTTCTTGAATGGTCTGCTATAACTCTCAAAGATATATCTGTCTGCTCGTCTTTGCCATATTCTACACCAGCAAGGCGTGCAGTATAATCTATAATAGGTCTGATTAAATCAGTTTCATAGTTGCTTTGCTTATTCTGCATTATAGCTGCAATTCTTTCTAAACCCATGCCAGTATCTATAGATGGTTTTGGAAGTGGAGAAAGATTACCTTTTTCATCTCTGTTAAACTGCATAAATACTAAATTCCAAAGCTCTAAATGCCTGTCACAGTCGCAGTCTGGGTTACAGTCTGGTCTTCCGCAGCCAACACTTTCCCCTTGGTCTATAAATATTTCAGAACATGGACCACATGGACCAGTATCGCCCATCTGCCAAAAGTTATCTTTTGCACCTTTTCTGTAAATTTTATCAGATGAAAGCCCTGCAACTTCCTGCCATAAATTAAATGCTTCATCATCATCCTGATATACTGTTACAAATAATTTTTCTACAGGCAGTTCTAATTCTTTTGTTAAAAATGTCCATGCAAAATTAATTGCATCTCTTTTAAAATAATCACCAAAAGAAAAGTTGCCAAGCATTTCAAAAAATGTATGATGCCGTGCAGTTCTACCCACATTTTCCAAGTCATTATGTTTACCACCTGCTCGCACTACTTTCTGGCATGATGCAGCTCTTTTATAGTTTCTTGTTTCCTTGCCAAGAAAAATATCTTTAAACTGGTTCATACCTGCATTTGCAAAAAGCAGTGTTGGGTCATCATGTGGCACAAGACTTGATGATAAAACAACTGTATGGCTGTTATCTGCAAAATACTTTAAAAATGCAGCTCTTATCTGGCTGCCTGTCATCTTTTTCATATATAGTCTCCATAATTATCATAACATAATTATATATCATTAAACAGCGATTAGTATTTTATTATATTTTTATATAAATGTGTAGCATAATTTACAGAAAATGCAAGTAAAAGATACTGCTGTATAAATATTTGACAGTATCTCAATAAAATTGCAGTATTTGTATTAATAAGATTATACTTATTTCTTACAATTAATATTTTGAACTTTTTAAAACACTATATGTTTTTAGATATTTCGCTTAAAAGCTCAGTATTGACATACAGTTTTCACATTATATGTCAAATACTTATCACATAAAAGAATACTAAACTATAAGTTTATATAATTCTACTGTAAATCGGTTGATTTATTATTATAATTAAGATGTAATATATCATAATCAAAATATAAATGGAGATTAAAATATGAAAAAAAGTTTAGGAAGTATTTTAACAGAATTACGGAAACAAAACAATATGACACAAGCTGATTTAGCAGAAAAAATGTGTGTTACAGATAAAGCTGTTTCAAAATGGGAGAGAGATATTTCATGCCCTAATATAGAAACAATACAAAAACTTGCTGATTTTTTTAACATACCTGTAAATGAATTATTAAGTGCAAAAAGCAGCAGTAAAAAAAATAATATAATAACCCTTATATTTAATGCTGTTGCACTTGCAATGGGAATATCTGTATTAGTATTAATGATAATGGATAGTATAGATATTAAAAATGCTGTAATAATGCTTGCAGCTGGGTTGGGAGCATTAAGCATTAATCTTTTAAAAAGTAAATAAGGCGTGCATTTTTGCACGCCTTATTATTTATATAAAATTGTGTAATTTTATACTTATGCTTTTGGAGCACCTTTTAAAACTTCACTTGTCATATCATTTTCAGGATATTTTTTGAAGTTTTCAATAAATTTAGATGCTAACTCTTTAAGAGCTGCATTATATTCTGCTTGGTCTTTCCAGCCTTTAGATGGGTCTAATATTTCTGGATTAACACCCGGAATTGCATTAGGAATACCAAATCCAAATACTGGACAATCATGGAAACCACCTTTATCAACTTCACCATCTAATATAGCATTAACAATAGCCCTTGTATCTTTAATAGAGAAACGCTGACCAACACCATATTTACCACCAAAAAGACCAGTGTTAACAAGATAAGCATTAACACCATTAGCTTTCATTTTTTCAGCTAAAATTTTAGCATAGAAGAATGGGTGGAATACCATAAAAGGCTCGCCAAAGCATGTAGAGAAAGTAGCTGTTGGCTCTTTAACACCTTTTTCAGTGCCTGCAACTTTTGCAGTATAACCAGAAACGAAGTGATACATAGCCTGATTTAAGTTAAGTTTTGCAACTGGTGGAAGAACACCAAATGCATCATAAGTTAAGAAAATAATATTTTTTGGCTGTCCGCCTTTATTATCTGGAGAAATTCTTGGCATTTGAGAAAGTGGATAAGAAGAACGAGTATTTTCAGTTAATTTATCACTGTCTAAATCAACTTCTCTAGTAATTGTATCATAAACAACATTTTCTAATATTGTGCCGTAAGAATGAGTAGTTCTGTAAATATCTGGCTCCATTTCTTTAGAAAGTTTAATAACTTTCGCATAACAGCCGCCTTCTATATTGAATACACCTTTGTCATTCCAGCCGTGTTCATCATCACCAATAAGAACGCGTTTAGGGTCAGAAGAAAGTGTAGTTTTACCAGTGCCTGAAAGACCAAAGAAAATAGCAGTATCGCCTTTTTCACCAATGTTTGCAGAGCAGTGCATACTCATAATTCCTTGTTTTGGCAGATAGTAGTTCATAACAGTAAATACTGATTTTTTAAGCTCACCAGCATACTGAGTGCCGCCTATTAAAACTACTTTTTTAGCAAAGTTTAACATAATAACTGTGCTTGAACGAGTGCCGTGTTTTGCTGTATCTGCTTGGAAATTAGGAAGATATATAACTGTAAAATCAGCTTGAAAACCTTGTAATTTAGCTAAATCTTTTTCGCATATAAACATATTGCGTGCAAACATATTATGCCATGCAAATTCGCCAATAACACGAACTTTTAAACGGCATGATTCATCTGCACCAGCATATAGTTCTTGAACAAATAACTCTTTGCCATCGCAAAAAGCCATCATATCATTATAAAGAGTGTTAAACTGTGCTTCGTTTGCTTCTTTAGCAGCTGAAGAATCCCAGTTTACATCTTTTTCAGAAGTAGCTTCTCTAACAACATATTTATCTTGAGCAGAACGCCCTGTATGTGCACCAGTTTCAAAAACCATTGCACCGCCTTTTACCACATGACCTTCACCGCGTTTGATAGCCTCTTCATAAAGAGCTTCTGTCGGCATATTTAAATAGATTGCTTTTGGATTATTAATCCCATAGGATTTTAAGTAGTCTGTTGAAGCATTGTAGCTGCTCATAGTGTCATCCTCCAATATAGTGACTGAATTTATATTTATAAACAGTCCTAATTTCATTATAAAAAGTAGTATAGTATATTATTGAAATAAGGTCAACAATATTAAGTAAAAAAAGAAAAATTTTTCTTAAATAACAAGACAAAATTACAAAAACAAGAATTACTAATAAATTAAGCTAAACTAAGCTGGACTTACCCAAAATTTTTGAAATACAGTCCGCACTGTTACTGTTTATTTTTTGGTGTTACACTAAACATTCTTTTATATTCTCTTGTAAACTGGCTTATGCTTTCATACCCTACTTTAAAAGCTGCTTCAGAAACAGTAGCATTTTCATACTTAATAATGCGAGAAGCTTCCAAAAGCCTTAAAGACTTCTGATACTGTATAGGGCTTAATGTTGTAACCATTTTAAAATGGCGGTGAAATGTAGCTGGCGACATATTTACCATTTCTGCTAAATCATTTATGCTGTAATGATTATTATAATTTTCTTTTAAATAATTAATAATTTTTAATATTTTATTATTCTGGCTTGAAGTAATTGCAAAAGAAATAAGTTTTTCCCTTAATTCAGTTTTCAGTAGAAAATAATACATTTCTTTAAGCATAAGCGGCGATAATACTTTTATATCATTATATGACTTATTCAATAAATCAGCAAGCCTTATAAAGCTGTCAATAATATCATTACCAGCTTCTATTTTGCCAAGGCTTGAATATGCATGGGTCATAGATGATATATCCACATTATCAAGTGAATATATAACTTCTGTCATAAGCTGCATATTAACTGCAAATACCATAGCAATATAAGGAATTTCCTTAGATGCTTTTAATACATAGCTGGAGCATGGCATTGGAGTGCCTTGAAATACTATCTGACCTTGTTTATAATCTATTATTTCACTGCCTGCAGAATATCTTTTTTCTCCCTGAACAGAAAAGATTAATAAAGGCTGCTGTAAACATACTTCTGACTGAAATGGAGCATCACGCTTCACAATCAAAAGACCATCAATATTTGTAGTATAAGACTTAGATTCAGGCATTAATGGAAGCAGTTTATCTAATAATTTATATTTATTTTTTTCAAAGTAGCTGTTCAATGTATCCTCGTTTTATTATTATTTAGTATATATTATTTATTATGAAAGTCCACCCATTAATAGAATTATGCAAAAAAATAACAGTATTGTATCTTTTTTATAGTATATTCATATATTATATTATACTATAAAATGAAAGTATATATTCAGGGGGCTTGTATGGCAGACATTTCAAGAAGAAATATATTAAAAGCAGGTCTTATTACACCGGCAGTGTTATCCAGCATTACAGTTGATGATTTATTTGCACAGGAAAATACATCTACTGTATACATGACTAAAGATTTAAGTCCTGAAGGTCTTAAAAGAATATATTCATATATTAATAAGGAAATCACTGGAAAAGTAGCAGTAAAACTGCACACAGGTGAGCCACATGGTCCAAATATTATACCACCAGTATGGGTTAAAGATTTTTTAACTGTTATAAAAAATCCAACAATTGTAGAATGTAATGTGCTTTATCCAAGTCCAAGACAAAACACAAAAGGTCATTTAGAAACACTTAAAACTAATGGCTGGACATTTGCACCTGTTGATATTATGGATGCAGATGGGGAAGTAAACCTGCCTGTAAAAGGTGGAAAACATTTTAAAAATATTGCATTTGGCAAAAATATATTAAACTATAACTCTATGGTAGTGCTTACCCACTTTAAAGGTCATGCAATGGGCGGCTTTGGCGGCTCATTAAAAAACATTTCCATAGGCTGTGCTTCTGGCAAAACTGGAAAATCTCAGCTCCATGAAGGAATGTGGGGTGCAACTGGTAAAAAATTTATGGAAAATATGGTTGAAGGCGGCAAAGCAGTTATAGACCATTTTGGAAAAAAAATAGTGTTTATAAATGTTATGAGAAATATGAGTATAGACTGCGACTGTGCAGGCACATCAGCTGCAAAACCAACAGTGCCAGATTACGGCATACTTGCTTCTACTGATATTTTAGCACTTGATAAAGCATGTGTAGATATTATTTATAATATGGAACATAATGCAGGTAAAGATTTAATAGAAAGAATAAAATCTCGTCATGGACTTCGTCAGCTGACTTACATGAAAGAAATGAAAATGGGAAATGATAATTATAAAATAGTAGAAATATAAGTATCTTGAATATTAATTAAATCAGCTTATAAAAATACTGCAAAAGCGGAAGTTTTAAAAACTTCCGCTTATCTTTTACTGTGGTGCAGCTGTAACAGCAGGAACACTTCCAAATAAATCTATTGCAAATGGAGCAACTAAAAATCCAAGAGCAACAGAAAGCACTATCATCAAAACACCTGTTACTAAAAATGAGTGGTTAAATATATATTTACCAATTCTAGTTGAACCGGTATCATCCATTTGAACTGCCCCTAATAATGTAGGATATGTAGGAAGTATAAATAATGCAGAAACTGCAGCAAATGAAGCAACAATTATATATACATCACCATTATTTTCAGGAGTAATGCCAAGTGCTATAATAACAGCTGGAATAATTGCTTTTGCTGTTGCTGCCTGTGAATATAAAAGCATAGCAGCAAACATCAATGCAACTGCAAGCATAAATGGATAAGTCCCAACAACATCCTGTGCTATTTCAGTAATACCCTCAATATGTCCCCTTACAAAAGTATCGCCAAGCCATGCAACACCTAAAACACATATTGCTGCTGTCATACCTGAACGGAATGTGCTTGTATCTACTAATTTTGAAACATCAAGTTTACATGCAATTGTTATAATTGTAGCAATAGCAAGCATAAAGCTGATAATCGCATGGTCTCTTTTCATAATAACAGGGTCAATCCATTTTAAAGCATCACTTATTGCACTTGCATAAATAACAACTGCAATAACACCTAACAGGAAAATTAATACAGAAAGTTTTGCCCCTTTTGGAAGCTCTTTATCTTGAACTGAAGCATGTGTTTTTTTAATAAGACCAGCAGCAAGTCTTTCTTGATATACAGGGTCATCAGAAAGTTTTAAATGAGTAAACTTATTAACAATAAATGCTGCTATCATACAGCCTAAATAAGTAGTAGGAATACATATGGATAATAAAAGCGGATAGCTTACACCAAGCGGCTCAAGCACACCACTTAAAAATATAACAGCAGCACTTACAGGAGAAGCTGTTATAGCAATTTGAGAAGAAACAACTGCCAGTGCCAGTGGAGCTGAAGGTTTAATATTCTGCTCTTTTGCAACTTCAACGATAACTGGTATCATAGAAAAAGCAGTATGCCCTGTTCCCGCAAATAAAGTTAAAAGATATGTAACTGTTGGTGCAAGATAGTTTATCTTTTTAGGGTTTTTTCTTAATGCTCTTTCTGCAATCTGAACAAGATAATCAAGCCCCCCAGCAACCTGCATAGCAGTAATTGCAGCAATAACTGACATAATAATTAAAATAACATCCCATGGAATAACACCCGGAGACATACCAAGACCAAGGGACAGCACAACAACACCCAAACCCCCTGCATAACCTATGGCTATACCACCAAGGCGAACACCTAAAAATATAGCAGCCAATAGAACTATAAACTGCAAAACTAACATAAAAGTATCCATAAAACACCTTTTAAAGATAAATTTTTTTAAATTATAAAATAAAGTTATATTTTATAATTATTTTTATGTTATAACATAATTGAAATATTTGTCAACATATTTTTCAAAGCATTTTTTTACATATTTTTATATATTTTCACATTGTGTAATAATATAAAATATTTTAATTATTTAAACACAACTTTAAAAATTAAATTTTAATGTATTTACAAAAACTATTATCCAAAAATATAATATAGACATATTTTATATAAATGTTAATATTTATAAAGTAATCAACATATTTCTTGTTTAATATAAATAATTTAAGCTTTTTATAAAAAAATAGCACTCACCACTTGACAGTGCTAATAATTTTTATATATTTAGCTTTATAAATCATAAAGCTAGAAACACATTATATATAATAAGGAGAAAAATATGTTACCAGTAATTTTTAACAACCAGCTTTTTAGAGATTTACTCAATAATGATTTTACAAAAGATATGGAGAAAGTATTTCGCAGAAACGAATGTGATTTAATGAAAACAGATATTAAAGAAAATGACAGTAGTTTTGAAATCCATATCGATTTACCCGGCTTTAAGAAAGAAGAAATCAATGCGGAATTAAAAGACGGCTACTTAACAGTAAGCACAAGTAAAAATTTGGAAAACAACTCTGAAGATGGTAAATTCATTTTAAGAGAGAGATACAGCAGTAATTGTTCAAGAAGCTTTTATGTAGGCGATGCAGTATCTGAAAACGATATACATGCTGCTTTTGAAAATGGAATTTTAACAATATCCATACCTAAAAAAGAACCAGAAGAAGCACCTAAAAAAATGATTAATATTAAATAATATTAAATCATATACTAACACTCAAACAAAAAAGCCTTTTTGACACTCTCAAAAAGGCTTTTATTTTATATTAAAATAGATTTATCTGCATATAAAACTGCCATCTTTATCTGCTAAATTATACTTTTCTAAAAGATATACTGTATAATAAAGTAAACTTGAAAGCCTGTTATTCATACTATCATATACACCTGAATAATAAAACATTATCTCATCATAATATTTACCAAACACAGCTTTTACTACATCACTTAAAGCAAGCCCTTTTTCATAATCTCCAGTATATTTTATACCCTGCATAGAAAGCATATAATAAGACATAAATAAATCTCTGCCTAATATCCTTAAATTCCCATTATTTGCAGCAATAGTCATAGGAAGAAACATTATACCAAGAGAATATGCTTTTTTAATCTCCATTTCTTCTAAAGCAGTAAAATTTTCTTTATTTGAACGGTATATTTTATTACGATACTGTATAAAATCATCTGCAATTTTTCCAATTTTTTTGACCGATTCTTTATCTGATAAATTTTTTGCTTTTGCCATATAACATTCTTTCATAGAATAAAAAAGCCTGTCCATATAAGATATTTCATTATTTAAACATACTGCTTTTTCTATTGGAAATTCTGCCCTGCTGCAGTCAAAAGACGGCTTATATGTTTTTTGAAACTTTAATTCTTTAAACTCTTTGCCATAAGAGAAAATAGAAACAACATCACCTTTCTTATTTATAATACTGTCATAATATGATAAAAACGAAAAGCATTCACTTTCCTTTATCTTTTTTATTGTTTTATCATTAAAAATAATCTGCTTTTCATTAACAGGTATAAAAAAAGATATATCATCACTTTTATAACTAATACCATCAAGCTGCCCTTTATTATCTAATACTGCTTCTCCATTAAGGGAAAGTTTTTCATTGCTTTGTTTATAAGAAACAAAAAGCTGATGATTCATACCATATTTTTCTGTGTTTGATTTATCATAACTTGTTTTTAAAAGAAATATGTCCGTAGAATAACATTTTGATACAGGCTCAGAAAATACTATATATGGTATAAAGAAACACATAAAAATTATAGAAATATATACTCTAAACATAATATTCCCCACATTTATATATTTATATTAAATTATTAAAAATACAATGTCAAATATTAATTTATTATATTATCCTGATTTTAAAATCTAAAATATTTTACTTACATTTTATAAATACTCTTTTATTATTTGTAAAAGTGTGATAGAGTATATATCTTGTAAATATAACTCGTGGAGTATCATAAAAGCATGGAGCAAAAGGAAAAAAAGACTAAAATCCTTGCTGTTGATGATGACCCTGTTATTCGTGGTCTCATTAAATCTATCTTTTTGAACAGCAAATTTGATGTTAATGAAGCTGACAGTGGAGAAATGGCTCTTGAAATCCTGCCTGATATTATGCCTGATATAATTCTGCTTGATATAATTATGAGCGGTATGGATGGCTTTGAAGTTTTAAAATCTATACGAAGCAATGAAAAATTAAAATATATACGCATTATTCTGCTTTCTTCTAAAAATAATATAGATGAAAGGTTAAAAGGCTATGACCTTGGCACTGATGACTATATGACAAAACCTTTTGTTGGAAATGAGCTGCTTGCAAAAGTAAATGTATTTGCAAAGTTGAAACATTCTGAAGAACGCAATTTATCATTAACAGAGCTTGTTAATAGTGAAATCAAAAAACGCATGGAAAAAGAAAAATATATTCAAGACCAGAAAAGACTTATTTCTATGAGTGATATGATTATCTCTATTGCCCACTACTGGCGGCAGCCTTTAAATGCTCTTGGAATTACTGTGCAGGATATATATGATGCTTACACCCATAATGAACTTACAGAAGATTATCTTAAAGAAAGTGTAGACCAGTCAATGCGTCATATTGCTTTTATGTCTAGTATAATTGATTCTTTCCAAAGTATTATTGATGCAAAAAATGATAATGTTTCAGAAACTGTGCATATACCAGCACTTCTTAGGGAAGCCTTAGTTTCTATTAAAGATATGCTTGACCTTTCAGATGTAAAATGCACTATTAATGGTTTAGATTATCTTAAATATGCAGATATTTCTACAATTGATTTAATTGTAGAAACAGAGCATGCTGCATTAAAGCAGATTATAACAAAAATAGTTATTACTATTAATCATCTTATACAAAATTATCAGGAAATGTGTGTTGATAATAAATTTCATGGTCTTATTAAAATTAAACTATATACCACAGTGGAAAAAATAATTATTCAGGTGCAGGGAAATGGTGTGCAGTTAAATGATAATGAAATATCTCATTTTTTTGACCCATATTATGCTCTTGGAGAAAACAGATTTGATAACAAAAGCTTAGGTCTGTTTTTTACAAAAATGCTTGTGGAACAGCACTGCAATGGGAAGCTTTTTATTAAAAAAGAAAACGATGTAAGTATTTTTCAACTTGAAATTCCGTATTCCCCCCCCCCAATCATCAAGCAGCATGATTATTGATACTATTAACCATAACATATAAAAACAATGATAAATAAAATATCAAGGCTTTTCAAAAGGTTTATGTAAATAAAGATTACTAGACTTACTAAAAAAAGTTGCATAACAGTAATATAATGAACTTATAAAGTAAATTAGGTCATACTGAACCTTATCAAAGACGAAGTATCTAAAAATCTAGATAACTTAAACACATTATACACTGCTGCAATATATGTAATTTAGATTTTTCGCCTTTAAAAAATCAGGCTCAAAATGACTGTAGCGGGGATAAGTCCAACACTATTATTTGACTTGCTAATTAACAGCAAAATATATTTTTTAACTAATTATTATAATACATTTTTATACAGTATCTAAATATTTTTTTACAATATTTAGATATTAAAACAAAAAATTCATAACTATAATAATATAAATAAATTTTAAAAAATACTCTATTTTATATTATTTGTCTGTAATATAGTCATCATTAATATAATTATCATAGGAAAGAGTTTCTACAAGATTTTCCACTTTATCAAGAGCAGCATATATTGCAGCATTATCTTGAAGAGAAAAGTCATCAGTTGCAAACTCTGTATTATCCATCATAATTTTTAATTCTTCCACAGACCGCTGCAAAGATAATAAATTCCCTTGAGCTTTTGCCATCAGCTCAACTGCATCTAAAAGAACATCAAATTCATCTGATTCTAAAATAGTATAAGCATCTGTATTAATATCTTTTGTTTCCATAATATCTCCCTGTAATAAATACATTACACTATACTTTTTAGCAAAAACAATGCCATAATATTAACTTTCACCTTCTCTAAAAATTAAATTATTAACAATATATACAGCAGTTTCTATACAGCCATCACAGCTTTTTAAAACTTTGCCTGTTCCAACCCCTTTTATCTCTTTGCAGCTCATAGAACCAACAAGGTCTATAAATTGATTATTTATCTGTGATACAAGACGGTATGTTTTTGTTTTTGTGCGGGTTTCTGCATCTTTTCCACCGCTGTTGCATATTCCTGCAATGATAACTGCTGCTGTTAATGCACCACAGCTGCCCTGCAGATTACCCATACCAGCACCAAAACCTTCGCTTATTTTAAATAAAACATCTTCATCAATATTTAATTTATCTGCAAAGGCAAGACATACTGACTGGCAGCAGTTATTGCCCTGCTTGTGTAACTTTAATGCTTTTTCTGTAATTTTATCCATACTTACGCTCTTATCTTTTTAAAATAATGTTTTTTATAACATTATAAATATATTTTTTCAATAAAAAAGCCTGCAAATTTGGCTTTACAGGCTTATAAATATATAAAATAAAAATATTATTTTACAGAGTCAGCATCACTTCCATCCCATTGAGTTACTGCATCAGTTTCTATTTCAGGAATATCACCTTTTATGTAAACTGGTATTTTTTCTTGATTCCATTGTGATATGTAATTATTTAATAAAGCTGTAACAGGTTTATAAAGCATAACAAGCACAATAATATTGATTAATGCCATAAAGCCCATTAAAAAGTCACCTAAATTCCATATTGTAGTAAGATTTGCAATAGAACCGCCTAAAACAAGCATCAATGTCATTACAACAACTATGTAGTATGATAATTTACTGTCTTTTATAGCAGTTACACCTGTCTGAATATAGAAAAAATTACCTAAAATTGAGCTGAATGCAAATAATACCACACATAAAGTAATAAATAATGAGCCAAACTGACCAAAATGAGTATTCATTGCATACTGCATAAGGTTAATCCCTTTTAATTCACCTATTTTAGCCATAGCTTCTGGAGAAAGTAAAAGAATAAAACCTGAAACTGAGCAGATTATTAATGTATCAGTAAATACTGAAAACATTTGAATAAAACCTTGACGAGCTGGGTGAGTTGTTGTAGCAGCTGCTGCTGCATGTGGAGCACCCCCCATACCTGCTTCATTTGAGAAAAGACCTCTTCTTAAACCAGTTGCCATTGTATGCCCTATTGCACCACCAAAAGCAGCTTCTGGCATAAATGCCTGAGTAATGATTACATAAAATACATGTGGAATCATTGTAATATTCATTAAAATAACCACTAAACCAAACAGTATAAATGGAATAGCCATAACAGGCACAATATATGTGCATGCTTTAATAATGGCTGTTCGTCCCGGGCTTAATAATATAAATGCTATGATAATTGATAATACAATACCTGTAATGCTTGGGTCTAAATTATAAGAACTTAATGCCCCAGCAATAGTATTTGCCTGCACACCATTAAATGCTGTATAAGTTAATATCATAATTACTGCAAATATTAAAGATAATACAGGAAGTTTTAATTTACTGCGTATGTAAAAAGATGCACCTCCAACATACTGCCCAAGAGAATTTTTCTCTTTATAAAGCTGTGCAAGAGTTCCTTCTGCAAATGCTAATGCAGAGCCAAATAATGCCATCATCCACATCCAAAATAATGCACCAGGACCGCCCACAGATATTGCCACCATAATACCTGCCATATTACCTGTGCCAACACGGCTTGCTGTGCTGATTGCATAACTTGCAAAACCAGATGTTCCGCCACCATGATGCTTAGCAAATAACAAACTACCTGCATGAAATACATACTTAAATTGTGAGCCTTTAAGTAAAACTGTAAATAATATTGCTACAACAATAAATACATAAAACACTATATTATTAAAAAGTATTTCTGTGCCTGTTGTAAGAAACTTATCAATAGATGCTATTAATGTTGACTGTGCTTCCATCTTTCCTCCAATTAAAATAATAGAATAGAATACATAATTTGCCGCTGCTTTGTCAAATAAAATCAGAAAATTTATAATAAAAATTAATATTTAAGGATTATTTGGTTCTTTTTTTAATAAATTAAGAATATATATAAATGGTAAAAATATGCTAGATAATTTTATAAAAAATAAATGTTTTGTATCTTTAAAAAATAAGTCTATTAAGAAAAAAGAAATAAATGATGATATTAAAACAGCAGCACTAAACCCTTTTAAATAATAAAGGCTGCCTAAAATATAATTTAAAATGATAATAAGTATAAATGACAAAACACTTCTAAATAACAAATGCTTTAACTTATTTTCTATTATAAAACATTTACTTGATATTACATAAAAAGATATAAATGGAACAGACCATATTGTTAAAGCTAAAACTATACTAGACTGAATATATTTTTCTCCATAAAGGATTTTTATAATAAATGGAGATAATAATGCAGCAAATAATGCCATTAAAATCAAAGGAATTGTTGTAACATAAAAAAGAGTTTTTATTCGTTCCTTATATTCTTCTTCACTTATTTGCTTTGCCTTAACTATTGCAGGAAAAAAAGCTGTCATTAAAACAGCAGGCACCATATACCATATCTCTGTAAGCCTTGCAGCAGCACTGTAAATACCTGATGCATAATCAGAATACATACTACTGATAAAAATAACAGTAATTTTTTGGTAAAATGTGTAAAAAAACACTGCTGCAAATAATGGAACAGCACTTTTTAATATATATTTTATATAAAATATATCTATATACCAGCCTGATACCGTATAATTTTTATATTTATACATTAGTATAACTGTTAAATAAAGCACTGCATAGTCAATAAAAACTGCAAATGCAAAATATATAACTGGAGCTTTAAATATTATTAATATTACTTTTAATAAAGATGATAAACTATAGCTTATCATTCTTGCAATAGATGTATATTTTGCCTGAGCATTTATTAAAAAAATACATGAAAAAACAGAAAATGGCTGAAATAAAACGGCTCCAGCTATTATTAATACAGAATAAAGTTTATCGCCATTATAATTTATTAAGCAGTATATGACTGTAATGCTGTAAACTATAAAAGCCACTGCAAATTTAATAAAAAGTGCTGAGCCCTGAATGCCGCCCTGTTTTTCTGCATGCTGCATCATATCTTTCATAATAATATCATCAATACCAAGAGATACAATAATAACAGAAACTGCATATACAGCTGTTGCAAAAGCAATAATGCCATACATTTCAGGACCTAAATATCTGGCAACTGCAATGCCTACAATAAGTGAAGCAGTAAGAGAAAAAATATAATCTCCCATCTGCCACGAAAAATTAGACAGATATTTTTTTAAACCTTCGCTTGATAATCCAGATTGTAAATATATATTATTTAGTATCTTTTTTATATCACACCTAATAAATTAATATTTTTAGCAATTTTACATTTTATACTATTGAAAAGCAAGCTAATATATGATAGTCTAAAACATTAATGAAAAATAAGGGGTGAATTATGAACAGGCAGATTCCGTTTGCAGATTTAAAATCACAATATAATGCTTATAAAGAAGAATTAGATAAAGCAGTTCTTGATGTTATGGGTTCATCTATGTATATCATGGGTCCAGAAGTTGAAAAATTAGAAAAAAACTTAGCAAATTATGTTGGTTCAAAATATGCATTAAGTGTTTCTTCTGGCACTGATGCACTTTTACTTGCTCTTATGGCTTATGATATAAAAGCAGGTGATGAAGTTATCACTACACCATTTACATTTATTGCAACAGCAGAAGTTATTGCATTAGTTGGTGCAAAACCAGTATTTGCAGATATTGATGAAAAAACATATAATCTTGATGTAGAAAAAGTAAAACCACTTATTAATGAAAGAACAAAGGCTATTATTCCTGTATCATTATACGGACTTCCTGCTGATATGGATAAATTTTATGAACTTGTAAAAGGCACTAATATTAAACTTATAGAAGATGCCTGCCAAAGCTTTGGTGCTGTAGATAATGGTAAATACAGCTGCAACTATAATAGTTTAGGCTGCACAAGTTTCTTCCCATCTAAACCACTTGGCTGCTATGGTGATGGTGGTGCGGTATTTACTAATGATGACAAAGAAGCAGAAATGATTGCAAGCCTTAGAAACCATGGGCAGATTGCAAGATATAAACATAAATATATTGGAATAAACGGCAGGCTTGATGCTGTGCAGGCAGCTGTTCTTAATGTTAAACTTGCACATTTTAAAGAAGAAATTGCTGCAAGAATAAAAATAGGCAGCGATTACACTGCAAAAATTAAAGCTGCATATAAAGGCGATATTTCTGACATAATTACTCCATATATACCTGAAGGTAAAGTCAGTGTATATGCACAGTATTCTATTAGAGTAAAAAACAGAGAAGAAGTTGCTAAAAAACTTAATGAGCAGGGTATCCCTACAGCTATTCACTACCCTATTCCTTTACATATACAGGAATGTTATGCAGGCTGCGGATTTAAAGAAGGCGATTTGCCAATCAGTGAAAAAGTTTCAAAAGAAATTATGAGCCTTCCAATGAGTGCATTTTTAAAAGCTGATGACCAGGATTATATTGTAGAAGCTTTATGCAAAGCAGTTTTGGAAACAAAATAATCTAATTTATTTATAAATTTCACTTATTATAAATATATGAGCAGGTGCTTAATATGCCTGCTCTTTATCTCTCATAACATAGATAGTTACTTCGGTTATTTCATTCTCTCAGGAATACATATTTTTATTTTAGGTAAAATCTAAAAACGATTGCAAAAAAATGAATAAATAAAAAAGTGGTTGTTAAAACTCTTTAAAAGAAATATTATTTTTTAGCCAAAAAAATAAATGTGAAGTAATGAGAATAATAAACTTATATATGAGTTTATTAAAAAGAAAACTGATATTAAAAACTTTTCAACTGCTTATATAAAAAAATACAAGACTGGATGAATAATTATGCTGGAAAATTATTTAATTATAAATCGGCTAATGATATTTTTTTATGAGAACTTAAACAACTGCTTAAACTTTCGCAATTGTTTTTAGATTTTATATTTTACCAAAAAATTAATGTATAGCCTTGTAATATAAAAATATATATGGTATCTTAATAAACATAATACTATGTTTACTTTCAGGGGGTAATATGAGTAAAATTAAAGTTTTATTTGTTGCAAGTGAAATAGAGCCTTATGCAAAAACAGGTGGTCTTGCAGATGTTTCTTCTGCACTGCCAAAAGCATTAGCTGGTAAAGGGATTGAAGTAAAATCTGTTATGCCCCTTTACTCAAAAGTAAATAGAGAAAAATATAAACTTAAAAAAGTTATGGATATGGCTTGTGTTCATATGGGAAACTGTGAAGAATGGTTTAGTGTTTATCATACTAATGAGCCTTATGGCAATGATGTATATTTCATAGAATTTAGCAAATATTTTGACAGACCGGGCATATATCATGAAAGTTTTGGAGAATATTCTGATAATCCTTACAGATATGCTTTTTTCTGCCGTGCTGCTATGCAGCTTGCAAAAGATTTAAACTTTCAGCCAGATATTATACACACTAACGACTGGCAGACTGGATTTATACCATATTATTTAAAATGCGGTGAAGACGCTTTTTTCTGGGGCACTCGCTCAGTGATTACTATACACAATATTGGTTATCAGGGCAGCTTTGATACAAGTGTAGTTGATTATGCAAAAATATATCCACAGGATTTTAATGCAGGTGCTTTTGAATCCTTTGGCAGATTAAATATTTTAAAAGGCGGTATCGCTTTTGCCGATAAAATAACAACTGTAAGCCCTACTTATGCCCATGAAATAATGGGTCCCATAGGCTCTGGTGGTCTTCATGACCTTCTTCGCAGCCGCTCTGCTGATTTATGCGGTATATTAAACGGTATTGATACAAATGTATGGAATCCTAAAACTGATAAATTAATACCGAAACAATATGATATTAAAACATATAAAACTGGTAAAAAAGCAAATAAAAAAGCACTGCAAAAAATGTTTGATTTAAATGATGCTCCAAATGTGCCACTTTTTGGTTTTATTGGCAGGTTTGCTTCACAAAAAGGACTTGGTCTTTTAGCAGGTGCTGTAGAAAGAGCAGTTAGTTCTATGGTATGTCAAGTGGTTATACTTGGCTCTGGTGATGAAGATGCACAGTGGTATTTTGGCGGGCTTCCTGCAAGGTATCCCGGCATAATAGGTGCATACATTGGCTATGATGAAACACGCTCCCACTTAATAGAAGCAGGAAGTGATTTCTTCCTTATGCCTTCCCTTTATGAGCCATGCGGTTTAAACCAGCTTTACAGTCAAGTATATGGCACACTGCCTATTGTGCGTGCAACTGGCGGGCTTGATGACACTATTGACCAGTATGATGAATATAATGGCACAGGAACAGGCTTTAAATTTTATGATATTGACCCACAGGCTCTTTATAACACTATGGGCTGGGCAGTTTCTACTTATTTTGACAGACCAAAACATATTGATAATATGATAACACAGGCTATGAAAAAAGATTATTCATGGTCTATCCCTGCTGACTTATATATAGGTATATATAAAGAACTTTCTGGCAAATAAATGTAAATATTTCCCTGCCTTTATTCAGGCAGGGTTTTATTATATATAGTATATGGAGTAAATGCTTATGCTCTTTAAAAGCAATGGCAAATTTATAGATGATGTAACAGACAGTTTTAACAGGTTTGGTTTACAGACAAAACTGGCAGAAAAAGGGGTATCTAAAAACACTCAGAAATTTGAAATGTATGATTCTATACATGATTCTGGGTATGTTGCTGTAGCAGTTGATAAACCTTTTGGTAAAAATGCTGCAAAAGAATGGGATAACTTAATAGAGAAAGACCTTATTCCTACACTTATAAATGAAAATAATGCAAATACTAACCCTGCATCTGCCTTAATAGTGCCTTCAAACGATATAGATATGGTAGAACAGCTTTTAAAGCAAAAAGGGCTTTCACCTACTGTATATCAGCTTTTTCCGGGCTATGTAGTAGCAGGAATAAACAAAAAAGATACATCTAAAATAGTAAATGAATATCTGGAAAAACATAAAGAAAATAAAAAAGAAGAGAATGAAACAGCAGAAGAAAAGCAAACAGAAATGCCATCTGCTGATATAAAAGAAACAAAAAAAAAAGAATTGCCTGTTAAAGAAACAGATAAAAATAAAGATACTGCAAAACAAAAAGAAGATATGCTTGCAAATCTTTCTAATATGAAAGAAACTAATAGCAATAGTTCAGATATAAAGCAAAATAAAAACAATAAAGCAGCTGATACTAAAAAAGAAACACCATCACACAAACCATTATCTACTGCTAAAAAATTAGCAGCAGCTGCACTTTTAGGCACAACTTTAGGGCTTGCTGCAATAAGTGCACCTGATATTAAAGATAAAATAGATGACTATATGATGAGCCCTGAAGAAAAAACAGAAAGAAAAGTATTAGACAATGCAGCAAAAAAATACTTTGAAGATATAAAAAACGGGTTTCCAGAAGATAATGAACTTTTAAAAATAATAGCAGAGAATCCACAGCTGGCTCAAGAATATATTAATGAACTTGCAAATACTCCAGTGCAGACTTATGCTTTAAGAAACAAAGCAGCTGACCCAAATATTTTACGAGAAAAAGCATCATCTGATGATGAAGCAGTCCGTGCTGCTGTTGCAGAAAACCCAAATACTCCACCAGATGTTTTAGAACACCTTGCAAAAGATAAATCAAATAATGTGCTTAAAGCTCTTGCTAAAAATCCATCTGTTTCTAAAAATATGATGGAAGATTTAAGCAATTATTCAGGACTACACAGTGATATGCTTGAGAACCCCGCCATTACACCAGAAATTATGCGAAAAATATCCGCAGGTAAAAACAGGGACTGCGATTTTAATAAAAAATATATGTCAAATCCATGCTTATCTATTGAAGAAATACTTTATAATGTGAATAACCCAGATGAATGTGTCCGTATGGGGCTTGCTGCAAATCCAAAAACACCACCCAAAGCTATTGCAGCTTTATCTGAAGATAAAAATCCCCTTGTAAAAAATACTGCATATAAACACCCTAATATGCCACAGGAAAAATTAAATAAACTTTTCCCAGAAAGATGGGTGCCAGAACCTGATAATATTATAAAAGAAGCAGAAAGAATGGCAGCTCTTGAAAATCCTAACATTAGCTCAGAAATTAAAGAAAAAGCAATGTTAATGGCACCAGAAAAATATGCAAAAGCAATAGCATCAAATAAAAATGCAGGTGCTTCAATGATTAAAAACCTGAAAAATATGGCTCAGGGTAAAAAAGGACTGGAAAATTTAATCTATTCTGCAAATGATATAAAAAATAATCCTGAAAAAATAGCTGATATTAAAAACCAGATGGATAATAATAAAGAAAATGCAGATAAACCTGTTAGGAGAATGATAAACAAAGACTTTGTTAATAATGTTTATGACCCATATAAATTAATAGAAGATATGAGAAAAATGCCATCAAAAAAGGCAAAATATAATACAAAAAAAGATAATGCAGGCACACAGAATAATAATTCTGAAAAATTAGCAGGATATGAAAATATTGTGCCTGATGTTGATAAGACGCCAACAATATTAGATAAATTTGGCAATGCTCCAGAATATTTTTCTTCCATGCCGCTTCCACCATTAAATAAAGGGGATATTTCATATAACCCTGATGCAGAAAAAGCTGCACTGAAAACTGCTGATGATATTATTACTGACCTTATGAGTGATGTGCTTCCAGATATTGAAAAATCTATTAAAGCAAGTTCATATACTCCAAGAAATAATAAATCAGGAAATAATGGACTAAGCAATGCAAATGCCGCAAATAATGCAGCAGACAGTGTGCCATCCCTTGCTGATAAAGTAAATAATAAATCAAATATGGAAAATAAATACTTAACAGGCAGGCAGAATGATATGTATGAAAATGCCTGTAAAAAGATTGACGGATTACACAAGATGTTTTAATATAAGATATAATTTATGATACTGTTTTAAATAAGTCCATCTAGATACTTCGCCTTATCACTCTCAGTATGACATAATATTAGTAATTTTGTCATTTGAAAGCACTTTTTATGCCTGCTTTCATTTTGAGAATAGCGAAGAATTTAATGTGATAATAATATAGTTAAAATTACGGACTTATAAAACATTATAAATTTATGGAGCGACAGGGCAGCCTGAAATAAGTTATGAGTGAAAAAGATATTTATACAAAGCAGTCATTTATAAACCTGATTGCAAGAACAATGCGTTCTATGGAACTGAAAATATTAGTAAGCGGTATAGATTACAGCTCGCCGCTTCCTCATCTTGTGGCAGTTTATCCAGATATTGAAAAATATTACCTTATAGAACCTATAAGTATGGAATGTTTTAGTAAAGAAAGCCCAAGACTTTATAAACAGGATGAACATAAAGATGTAAGGCAGTATTGCTGCCGTCTTTTTAAAGATAACTATGCAAAAGCCTCAGCAGTCGCTTCCATACTATGTGATTTATCTGCAGGTGTTGAAATGTTTACATATAAACTTGTTGGCACTTATGAGCTTATATCTATGGCAAAATATGCCTGTCTTGCTGTGCCATGTAGTATGGAAAATACAACATGCGAAGCTCTTGATTATTTAAAACTGGAATACAGACCATTAAATGTGCTTGATAAGTTTACATTAATATTAATAGATAAAGTGCAGACTGAAAAACTGCCTGAAATTAAAAAGTTCATTAAATTTATTTTAAATAATAAGTAAATATACTTATCCAAAATTTTATATTGCAGTCATTTTCAGCTTGATTTTAAAGGCTAAAAATCTAAATTATATTATTACAGCAGTATATAATATTTTTAAAACTATCTAGCTTGTTAGATACTTCGCTATATTTCAAACTTAGTATTGACACCACTGTTTTCACACTATAAGTCATTTTGAGCCTGATTTTAAAGGCGAAAAATCTAGATTATATATATTGCAGCAGAGTGTAATATATTTAAAGTATCTAGTTGTTTAGATACTTCGCTTAAAAATCAAGCTCAGTATAACAAGGAAAGAAGCAGGGTGCTTCGTCTTTAGTGAGCAATAGCCGAATTTGCTTTGGCAAAGCGTAGTTTTTCAAATTCAAGGGGAGTGTTTTTTTCACTACACTTCGCTTGGGAGTATAGAAAACGGCTTGCCATTAATATGGGCAATACCCCGTTTTTGCGATGCAAGCATTTCCAGACCGAATAGGAAGGAAACAGAAATGCGTAGCTGGACTGAATTTGAAAATAAAGAATAAATTTGATAAGTTTCCATTACCTTTACTCTAGACTAACGGGTTTTTCCTGCATATAGTTTTCAAAATCAGCAGAATAATACTTTATTATTTCTTTATTTAAATACTCTGTGCCTTTTTCATGGAGTGTTTTATTATCCATAACCAAATGTATAAAATGCTGTCCTGCTGGAGATAACCATGTATCAACTGTAAAAATTTTACTGTCTAAACTATTAACTGCTTTTGCTGCTGACTGCCAAAGTATCCGTTTTTTAGCTTCAATATTATCAACAGCAGATATTTCTTTTTCGTGGACTAAATCACTTAAAGCCTGCCTTACTATACTATTTTTAAGCTGAGATTTTGCTGCAAGCAATGCTTCCTGCTCATTATTGCCACTGCCTACTGCATTATTTTTAGGAAGATTTTTCCTGTTAGCTACCCAGTTAGGAATTTTAGCCGCCATTAATTCTTCAATATCTTTTACTTTTGGTGCAGCTGGTGACGATATTTCACTCATCTCTTTTGCTGGTGTGATTTTATCATCTATCTTAACATCTGCCACCTGCCCCACTGCTTTTATTTCAGGAACGGTGAGAATGCCATCTTTAAAAGAAATCTGTGGACTTTTTACTTGTGCAGGCTCATTAACTTTTGGAGCAGGCACATTATATATTTCATCAACTTTATCTATCTGAACTTTTCCAATATCCATGCGTTCTGGGCTGTATACCCCTGCAACCATTGCAGCAATGGGAGCACATATTTTATCTCTGTTATATTCCTGCTTTTCCATAGTGGAGCCTGCAGCTGCAGCAATAAATGATGCTGAAATATTTGTGCCATAAACAGCATCAGGCGGATAAAAATTAACTACACCAAGACTATCCACCGCTATTGTGCCAATATGAATATTCTGCTTTAAATCATATATTTTTATAAAATTGAAACCGCTGAAAGCTGCAAAATTTGCACCATCGCTCTTTATTATACCACCATTTACCCCATCAAGAGCAATAACAGGACGCATAGCTGGATAATCATAAACAGTAAAACCAATATCTGTCATTACTTCCAGCCTGCTTGAAAAATTTTCTACAAAAACAGATATAATTTTACCATTTAATATTTTCTCCATAGCAAAATCATCTTTTGATATACTGTATAATCCAGTATTAGATGCTGCTAAAAATTTACCTGTTTTTTCATCAAATATCATAGATGTTACATGGTTTGAAAGAGTAATATTTTTTTGCAGTTTGCCTGAAAATGTCCATACAGAAAGCCTGCCGTTTTTTTCTACAACATATAAAAGATTTGATTCTATATCTGGATAAATTGCTGCAACACCGCCTGTAAATTCTTTTACATACTGTTTTACAAGCCCTTCTTTTTTAAACTGATAAAGACCAACTGTAATACCATCACTGGCTGCAACAAACTGCCCCATATCTGACTGAGATATAAGATATACACTTCTTAAAAAATCATCAAAAGACTGAACAAGCCTGCCATCCTGCATATTATATACATATAAACTGCTGCCCCCTGCAACTGCATAGGAAGAAATATATTCAGAAATTATCATCTGCCTTATGCTTTTATCTACAGAAAAACTCATTAGCTGCTGACAGTTTCGTAGATTAACCTGAATAATTTGTTTATTCTTATTTACATCTGCAAGAATATTTAGTGAAGCAGCAAGTGATAAAAATTCACCGCTTAATATTCGGCTTGCTGAAAATGAATTGCTGCATAATATTAAAAAAAGTATTGCACTACTTGTTATTTTTAATATATTTTTCAAAAACATTCTTAAAACCAGTAAATTCATGACCTGATGCGGTATCTGTATCAAACTCAATATATTCTTTTACACCTTTGTAAAAATAAGGTTTTGTTAAAGCATTATGATTTATAAGCGGGTCATCTGTTACCCATACAGAAATATTATCTTTATTATAATATTCATAAGCATATAAAGAAAGTTTCTGTGCAATAATAACAGTAGAAACTGGCACTTTCTCTGTAACTTTTGGCACAATAACCATTGGCATTAAAGCAGGGTTTAAAAGTATTGCTTTACAGCCTGCTTTTGTAGCAACATAAAGAGCAAATAAGCCGCCAAGAGAACTGCCTGCAATACATACTTCGTCATTACTATTTTTTATTTCATCTATCAATTTATCAAATAAATCAGATACTTCCTCTGCTGATACATTAAAATCTGGTGCGGATATATTTTCTGCTCCCAAAATTTCACGCATTGCTTCTGCTTTGCATGCACTTGGTGAGCTGCCATATCCATGAAAATAATAATATTTCATATAACACATCCTACTTTGCTAAAGTTTTTAATGTTTGATATAAAAGGCTGGCACCCTGCTCTATATCTTCTTTTAATATCTCTTCATTCTGGTGGTGGCTTACACCACTGTCATTTTTTACAAATATCATACCACACTCAGTAATTTCTGCCATATTCATTGTATCATGACCAGCACCACTGATTGTATGCATATAAGGAATATTTAACTCATGACATGATTTTTCTATAATATCAGAAACATAATTATTTAACATACAAGGTTTCTCTGAAGACATTAACTCTATTTCACATGATACCTTATATCTAAGAGCAATTTTTGAAGATTCTGCTCTTATTAAACCAAAAAATTCATCTATTGTTTTACTGTTTATACCCCTTATATCAATATACATAATTGCTGTGCCTGGCACTACATTCATAGCAGAAGGAAAAATATCAAGCTTTCCAACAGTTGCAATAGCATTTCTTTCATCATAAGCAAGTGATAAGTTACGAACAGCAAGCACAAGTTCACTGGCTATAACAAGAGCATCTTTCCTATACCGCATAGCAGTAGAGCCAGAATGAGCTGCTTCCCCATGAATAATCACTTTAACTCTTAATGGAGCAGCAATACCATCTACCACAGCTACAGGCTTATTTTCATATTTCATTTTTTCACTTTGGTCTATATGCAGCTCAACAAATGCTTTATACTTATCCTTTTCTACAACACTTTTATGAATATCATAAAAATTATAGCCTGCTTTTTTCATAGCTTCTACAAGGGTTATGCCATTATTATCAACACTTTGCTCCCACTGCACAAAATTATCCAGCTTTCCTGCCATAATTTTGCTTCCCATAGTAGCATGACCAAAACTGCTTGATTCTTCTGCCTGAAAAACAATTAATTCTAACGGATGGCATATTGGAATATTTTTTTCTTTTATTGTTTTAATAGATGCTAAACTTGAAACAACACCTAAAACACCATCATATTTACCACCGTTTGGAACAGTATCAATATGTGAACCTGTGCCGATTACCTGCCCCACTGCTCCAGCAGGCTTATATAATGCAAACATATTGCCAAAAGTATCTTCTCTATACTCTAATCCTATATCATCTATCAGCTTTTTAAGATAAGCTCTTGCCTGCATATCACTTTGTGAAAAAGCATGCCTTGTAATGCCATTTAATGTCATACCTATCTGGCTTATTTTATCTATTACATCTAAAATCCATACTGTATTCATCGGCTGCCACTTCCTTTTACTGCCAGCATATTTATTAAATGTGCCTGATTTGCTGCCCCAAAACCATTATCTATGTTTACTACACTCACTCCTGATGCACATGAGTTAAGCATACCAAGCAGTGCGGCAATGCCGCCAAGATTTGCCCCATATCCAACAGATGTAGGCACAGCTATAACAGGAATAGAAACAAGCCCTGCAATTACAGATGGCAAAGCTCCTTCCATACCTGCAACAGCAATAATACAGTTTGAGCTTCTAAGAATATCCATATTATCCATAAGCCTGTGAATACCTGCAACACCTACATCATAAAGCCTTATAACTTTACTTCCAAATGCTTCTAAAATAACTGCCGCTTCTTCAGCAACAGGAATATCTGATGTGCCACCAGTTGCAATACATACCTGCCCTTCAAGCCCTTTTTTTATATCATTATAGATAACGATTTTTGCTATTTCAATATATTCTGCTTCTGGCACAAGAGAAATAATGGCTTCTGCCATTTCTTTTGATGCACGGGTACATACTGCTGCATTACCATTTTCTTTAATTCTCTTAAATATAGCTGCTGCATGCTCACATGTTTTGCCAGCACCAAATATAACTTCTGGATAACCCTGCCTTTTCTGCCTGTCATGGTCAATTTTAGCAAAGCCTATATCTTCATAACCTTTATTATTCATACACTATAAATATATTTTATTACCAAAAAAGGCAATAAAATATTTAAAAAATATTTTACCTTATATTATTCTGATAAAACAGCATTGCATTATTTTTTTATATAATTTGTAACATATATATTATTAGTTAATATATAATGCTTTTCATTTGTATGTAAAATCTAAAAACGATTGCAACATTTTAAGCAGTTGTTTAAGTTCTCATAAAATATATCATTAGCCGATTTATAATTAAATAATTTTCTAGGATAATTATTCATCCAGTCTTGTATTTTTTTAA
>Ga0209694_1001116_pt1 | contig 32388 bp, 24 predicted proteins | sample GluameincwithD2O_FD_187499 | JGI IMG/M metagenome (GOLD analysis project Ga0209694, IMG submission 187499) | Mouse cecum microbial communities from Vienna, Austria - Glucosamine amended microcosms incubated with D2O (SPAdes) (version 2) | ecosystem: Host-associated > Mammals > Digestive system >... | reverse complement strand
CTGGACGGCTCCATCCTCAAGGCCGAGACCAAGACCATCCCCTACTTCGGCTTCGAGGTGCCCACCTCCCTGCCCGGCGTTGACCCCGCCATCCTGGATCCCCGGGACACCTACGGCGACGCCGCTGAGTGGGACACCAAGGCCAAGGACCTGGCCAGCCGCTTCGTGAAGAATTTTGTCAAGTACACCGGCAACGACGCCGGCAAGGCCCTGGTGGCCGCCGGCCCCAAGGTGGACTAATCCTTAACCCCAAACCAGGGCGCTTTTGCGCCCTGGTTTTTAAGATAGGAGGAACAATATGGGACTTTTCAAAAAGAAAAAGCCGGAGAAAGCGCCGGAGCCCGCGCCGCAAGAGAAAAAATCTCCTTTGGACGAGATGGACCCCACCGTCCGCCCTGGCGGGGTGTTTATGGTCCAGCTCCTGATGAAGGAAAAATGCGAGATGCCGTCTATCCAGCGGATTGCCGAGGTGCTGGAGCGGCATATCGGCAAGGTGGAGGCGGCGGAGCCAGAGAAAAAGACTGCCGAGGCCATGAATGGCCTCGCGCTCTTTGCCGCTATGGATCACCTCGCCCAATTCAGCGACAGCCAGGGGCCCGTCCAGGTGTCCATCATGCCCTGCGACACCTTCCACCCGGAGACCATCGACGAGATGAAGCGCAGCCAGATGTGGGACTGCCTGGAGGACCGGGACCGCATCCTGTCGGAGTGCAAATACTGCGTCTTCGCCAACGACATACTTACCGGCGCTCTGGACCCTCTGGAGCGGGCCGACTTCGATATGGACTATCTGGAGGCCCTGGTGGAGCTCTTCCCCACCTGCGAGGCGGTGTACTCCCTGAACACCGGCAAGCTGATTCTGGCGGACACCGTGCGGAACAGGGAGTTTACCGGCCTCGACCGCTTCATCCACTACATCGTCAACGCCCGGTTCTTCAATATCAGCGGCACCAGCGACTCTGTGGTGGATACCCTGGGAATGAGCCTGCTGTACATCGAGGACATGCAGTACCACTTCCACGATATGGACCCAAACTGGGTGGTGCGCCACGCCTACTCAATCGCCTCTTACTGTCTGGAAAACTGCCGGCCCATCAAGGACGGCGACACGGTGGACGGCGTGGCGGACAACGGCAATCTGGACCAGAGCATCCAGTGGAAATGCCGCTATGAGGACGCCCTGGTCCAGCCCAACCGGCCAGTGCTGGATGTCCACATGGGACAGTACGCCGCCGGCGGGCGGTAATATGAAAGGTTCCCCTACCCCCTCTCACGAGGGGGCCTCTTTTTCCTCCAGCGGCAGAATAAACACCGGACAGCCCTCCGCCGCGGGGGCCGCGGCGCATTGGGGCAGGGAGATCTCCACCCCCTCCTCCGTCAGGCACCAGCCTTGGAGGGGCCGGGCTTTTTTTGCCTTTTGGGGCCAGTCGCCGTCCAGAAAGCAGTCCCCCGCCCGGCGGCGCTCCTCCCCCTGGCGCACAATAGCCCGCCACAGGCGGCCCTTCCAGCCCTTCTCCCCCCGAAACAGGGAGCGCAACAGCTTGGGCGCGCCCTCCCGAACGGTCCACACATCTCCCCAGCGCACCCGGGCAGGTCGCCCATCCCCCCGGACCTCATGGCCCTGGAAGCGCAGACTGAGCACTCCATCCCGGAGGAGGGCGGTCTCCCCCGCCAACTCCCCCGACCAGGGCGTAAAGGGCCGTGCCGTCTCCCGGCGGGCGGACAGCGCCAGGCAGGCCGCCCAGTACACCTCCCGCTCCCACCTCCTCCGCCAGCTTTTCGCCAAATTGCTGTAGTAGCGGCTGATCCACCGCCCTCCCAGACCGCCCCCCTCTACCTGGGGCCAGGACAGGGAATAGGTCAGAACGGGCTCCCCCTCCAGTGTCAGGGTGCGCCCCTCCTCCCTCCATACCACCTGGACTTCCTCACTCATCGGCGCGCCTCCTCTCCGCGTTTTTCCATCCTATGTCCGGCGTTGGAACGGGGTTCCTCTCCTGAATACCCATTTTATACATTCTTTGCTTTTTAAAGTTTACTTTTCTACGTCAGCGTGTTAAAATAGATAAAAACACAGAGAGGCAGGTAGGTCAGCATGTCAAAATTTTTAGATAAGCAGAGCAGCGACGCTCTATACCGGGCTATCGTCAGTATTCAGGATGAGGAGGAATGCCGAAAATTTTTAGAGGACCTGTGCACCGTCTCTGAGCTGAAGGCCATGGCCCAGCGCATCGACGTAGCTATTTTGTTGGACAAGGGGCTGATCTACAGTGAAATTCTGGATAAAACCGGGGCCTCCAGCGCCACCATCAGCCGTGTAAACCGTTGCCTGCACTACGGCGCAGGGGGCTATCAGGCTGTCGTCCCCCGTCTGCGGGAAGAGACGGTATGAGCAGCTATGACTTTTTGGCCAGCTGCTACGACCGGCTGACCTATGACATCAATTACGCCGCCTGGGCCGGCTATATCGAAAAGCATTTCGCCAAGTACACCCTGCCGGGCAGGACCATCCTGGACCTGGCCTGCGGCACCGGCTCCCTCACCCGTGAGCTGGCGCTGCGGGGGTATGAGATGATCGGCGTGGACCAATCCCCGGAGATGCTGGCCGAGGCCGCGGAGAAAAACCGCGGAATCTCCCCTATTGAGCCCATCTTCCTGTGCCAGCCAATGGAAAAGCTGGACCTCTATGGCACCATCGACGCCTGCGTGTGCTGTCTGGACAGTGTCAATTATATTACCGACCCCAAAAAGCTGGCCAGGGCCTTCCAGCGGGTCCACCTGTTCCTCATGCCCGGAGGCCTGTTCCTCTTTGACATCAACTCCCCGGAAAAGCTGGAGGGGCTGGACGGCCAGGTTTTTCTGGATGAGACCGAGGACGCATACTGCGTGTGGCGGGCGGAGTACTCCAGGCGGAGCCATATCTGCTCCTACTTTATGGATATCTTCCAGCTGGACAGCGGAACCGGCCTGTGGAACCGGGGAGAGGAGCTCCACCGGGAGCGGGCCTACACCGCCGTCGAACTCACCGGCCTGCTCACCGAAGCCGGCTTTCAGGAGATCAAGACCTTCGGAGAGCTGAAAATGCGCCCGCCCAAGCCGGGCGAACAGCGAATCTTTTTTACCGCAAGAAAGGACACTTAACCTATGACCAACGAAATTGTCAGAGCAATCACGGGCGACGGCCTGGTAAAGGCCGCCGCCATTACCGGCCGGGACATTGTGGAGCGGGCCCGGAACATCCACAAGCTCCTCCCCATGGGCACCGCCGCCCTGGGCCGCACCCTGATGGGGGCCTCCCTTATGGGGGACATGCTCAAGGAGGAGAGAGGGGCTCTCACCCTCCAGATCAAGGGGGGCGGGCCGCTGGGCACCATTCTGGCCGTCTCTGACTGGGAGGGCAACGTGCGGGGCTATGTGCAGAACCCCCAGGTGGAACTGATGGAACAGCGCCCCGGCAAGCTGGACGTGGGCCGGGCGGTAGGGATGGACGGCACCCTCACCGTCATCAAGGATATCGGCCTGAAGGAGCCCTATGTGGGGTCCATCGGCCTGTTTTCCGGGGAGATTGCCGACGATTTGGCCATGTATTTCGTGGAGAGCGAGCAGATCCCCACCGCCTGCGCCCTGGGGGTGCTGGTAGGTCTGGACCAGAGCGTTACCGCCGCGGGCGGCTATATCATCCAGCTCCTCCCGGGGGCGGATGAGGACATGATTACCAAAATCGAGACAGGGGTCCGGTCAATGGGCTCAGTCAGCTCCGCTCTGGCGGAGGGGCTGGACGGAGAGGGCCTGCTCCGGGCCGTCCTGAAGGATTTCGACCTGGAGATTCTGGAGAAGCACCCGGTGGAGTACCGGTGCTACTGCTCCAGGGACCGGGTGAGCCGGGCTCTTATCAGCATGGGTAGAAAAGACCTGACCGAGCTCATTCAGGAGCAGGGCCAGGCCGAGCTGACCTGTCAGTTCTGCGACCAGGTCTATCATTTCTCCAAATCGGAGCTGGAGACCCTTCTGGAGGAGATGTAGGGGCGGATATCATCCGCTCTCCAAAGAATACGCGCAAAAAGACCCGGACGGAAATACCGTCCGGGCTTTTCTGTCCGCTTTAAAATCTGCTGATGCCGTTGTTGGTCAGGGCCTCCAGGATATCGTAGCGCTCCATCTGGAACTCCTTGGTCTCAGCCAGGGCTTCCTCCATATCCAGGTCGGTAATCCGGCCGTCTTTGGAGACCACGATGCGGTTGCCCTTGTTGGCGACTATGGCCTCCACCGCGGTGTATCCCATGCGGCTGGCGGTCTCCCGGTCCCGGGCGGAGGGAGAGCCGCCCCGCTGAATGTGGCCCAGGACAGTGACCCGGGGGTCGATGCCGATGGCCTCATGAATCTGTTCGCCGATATAGAAGGCTTTGCCGGCGCCTTCGGCCACCACGATCATATAGTGTGTGGTGCCGGCCAGGCGGGCCCGCCGGATATTTTCAATCACGTCCCGCTCAAAGTCCACCGGCCGCTCGGGAATCAACACTGCGGTAGCGCCCACCGCCAGGCCCACATACAGGGCCAGGTGTCCGGCATGGCGGCCCATTACCTCCACCACGGAGCAGCGCTCGTGGGACTGCATGGTGTCCCGCAGCTTGTCGATGCACTCAATGCAGGTGTTGCAGGCGGTGTCGAAGCCGATGGTGTAGTGGGAACAGCCGATGTCGTTGTCAATGGTGGCGGGAATGCCCACCACAGAAAGCTTGTTCCCGTGCTCCGCCACCTGGCGGGACAGGGCCAGCGCCCCCCGGAAGGTGCCGTCGCCGCCGATGGCCACAATGCCGTCCAGCCCCAGCAGCTTGCAGGTGCCAATGGCCTTCTCCCGGCCGGTGTGGTCCATGAACTCCTCGCTGCGGGCGGTATACAGCATGGTGCCGCCCTTGTTGATAATCCGGCTGACGCTGTTTCCGTCCAGCTGGACAAAGTCGCTGCTGATCAGGCCGCTCCAGCCCCGCCGGATTCCGATACACTCGATGCCCTGGCCCACGGCGGTCCGCACCACCGCCCGGACTGCCGCGTTCATACCCGGCGCGTCTCCGCCGCTGGTCAGTACGCCGATTCTTTTGATTCTGTCACCCATAATATAACAGCCTCCTTATCCGATTGCGGTCCTCCGCCACCCGGCGGAACTGCCTGACCGTTCCGTCCCAATTATGGCATTATTCCAAATAAATGTCAAGGACCACGGACCTTTTCGGAGGGCTTGGAAATCATCCGCCCATCGTCACCTGTACAGACACGGTGCTTCCCGGCGCCGCCAGGGGCAGGAGCTGCCCCTCCAGAGCGGTTCCGTCCACGATAATGGAGGCTATCCCCCGCTCCACTCCGGCGGTATTGTCCACCGTAATCTGATACACCGCCCCCCGGAAGGCGCGGGTAACCCTGTATCCCTTTAAGGTCCGGGGGATGCAGGGATCAATCCGCAGACCGTCCAGTTCCGGCCTGATCCCTAAAATGCTCTGGCTGATGCTGAGAAAGCTCCAGGCGGCGGTACCTGTAAGCCAGCTGTTTTTCGCCTCACCAAAGGAGGCTGCGTCCTGCCCCGCCACCATCTGGCTGTATACGTAGGGCTCTGTCCGGTGGATCTCGCTGAACTCCTCCACATAGGCCGGGCAGGTGCGGCGGTACACCTGAAAAGCCCGGTCCCCATGTCCCAGCACCGTCTCCGCGCAGGTAATCCAGGGGTTGTTGTGGCAGAAGATTCCGGCGTTCTCCTTGTAGCCGGGAGGGTAGCTGCTGATCTCCCCCAGCTCCAGCCGGTAGCCGGAGTATGGGGGCTGCTGCAGCATAATGCCATACTGGGTATCCAGCCGCTCCTCCACACTTTTCAGCGCCCGCTCCGCCTGTCCGCCGGCAACTCCAATCCCAGCCATGACACACATACCCTGGGGCTCAATAAAGATCTGTCCCTCCTCGCAGGACTCGCTCCCCACCGGGCGGCTGAAGGCATCGTAGGCCCGCAGGAACCACGCGCCGTCCCAGCCGTGGCGAAGCACGGTCTGCTCCATCTCCAGCACGGCCCGCTCCGCCTCAGCCGCCTCGTCCTCCAGGCCCATATGCCGGCAGATGTCCCCGTACACCCGGCCGTACTTTACGAACATGCCCGCGATAAATACGCTCTCCGCCACTGGTCCCTCGCTGGGGCCGGTGATCTGAAAGCTCTCCCCCGGGCGCTCAGAGAAGCAGTTGAGATTCAGGCAGTCGTTCCAATCCGCCCGGCCGATCAACGGCAGTCCATGGGGCCCCAGGTGGGTGAGCGTATACCGGAAGCTCCGGCGCAGGTGCTCCATCAGGGGCTGAGCCAGCGTCTCGTCGTTGTCAAAAGGAACCGGCTCCCGCAGGATACTCCAGTCGCCTGTCTCACGGAGGTACGCGTCGGTACCGGCGATCAGCCAGAGGGGATCGTCGTTAAACCCGCTCCCCACAGCCAGATTGCCTCGCTTGGTCAGGGGCTGATACTGGTGGTAGGCGCTGCCATCTGGGAATTGGGTGGCGGCAATGTCCAGCAGCCGCTCCCGCGCCCGCTGGGGAATCATATGGACAAAGCCCAGCAGATCCTGGCAGGAATCCCGAAAGCCCATCCCCCGCCCCATGCCGCTCTCAAAGTAGCTGGCCGAGCGGCTCATGTTGAAGGTGACCATACACTGGTACTGATTCCAGATATTTACCATCCGGTCCAGCTTTTCCTCCCCGGACCGGAGGCTGAAAATAGACAGCAGCCCCTCCCAGAAGCGGCCCAGAGCCCGCAGGGCATCGTCGAAGTGTCCGCCGCCGGCATACCGGTCCATCATGGCCTCCGCCCTGGCCTTGTTGACAATCCCGGGCGCCGCCCACTTCTCCTCCTGGCTGTTCTCCACATAGCCCAGTCCCAGGATGATCTGCTCCTCTCCTCCGCCCTCCAGCTTCAGGTGGAACTGCATAGCCCCCACAGGCGCCCAGCCCTGGGCGGTGCTGCCGGTACATCCGCCGTTCACCACGGCCTCCGGCCTGGCGGGGCTGCCGTACACGCCAATAAAGGCGTCCCGGGCGGTGTCGAAGCCGTCCGGGTCCCGGTCGGCCCACAGCACCGCATAGTGGTTCCGGCGCTCCCGGTACTCCGTCTTGTGGTATATCGCCCTGCCGCAGACCTCCACCTCACCGATGGACAGGTTGCGCTGCAGGTTGGTGGCGTCGTCCATGGCATCCCAGAAGCAAAACTCCACATAAGGAAACAGGTCGATCTCCTTCGTGTCCTGCGTCTCGTTGGTCACCGTCAGCCGCATGAGCAGACAGCTGTCCCCCCTGGGGACAAACAGCTCCTGCCGAACAGCCACCGCCCCCTTCGTCCCCTCAATGACGGTGTACCCCAGCCCGTGCCGGCACTGATAGCGGTCCAGCGGGGTTTGAGACGGCTGCCACCCGGGATTCCACACCGTCTCCCCGTCCCGCACATACACATGGAAGCCGTCCGCATCCAGGGGACAGGCGTTATAGCGATAGCGGGTGAGCCGCCGGAGCCGCGCGTCCTTATAGAAGCAGTATCCGCCGGCGGTATTGGAAAGAATTGCAAAAAATTCCTCTGACCCCAGATAATTGACCCATGGCAGCGGGGTGCGCGGCGTCTCAATCACGTACTCTCTTCGCTCATCATCAAAGTGTCCAAATTGCATATCAATCTTCCCTCCCCAAAACTTCGTTGACAAAAACATTCCCTGTCCGCAATCGTTTAAGTAACGTGGCAACACCTTATTGCAGAAGTAGAATACCCGATTTTCTCACAAAATGCAAGGATTTTTTTAGGAAAATCTGCATTTTTTCAAAAATCCTCTTTTCTCCGTCTGACCTTTGCTTCTCATGCGCTCCATGCCGCAGGTTCCCGGTCCAAGTTTTTAGTTAAAACTTCCAATCATCTCCTTTTCGCTCTGTGTAATTCCCACAAATTTCGATATTTTGCCCCAAAATCAGAAAATAACACTTGATTTTTTATGCAGAATGATTTATCCTTAGCTTACGATAACGATTAAGTTAACGGCCGGCAAAATTCACACACAGCACAAAACGCCAGGGAGGGAGAGGATGCCGATGGTCTCTATGAAGGATATCGCGCTGCGCTGCAATGTGTCGGTCGCCACGGTAAGCAAGGCCCTAAACGGCCAGCAGGACATCGGCCCTGAGACCCGGGAGCGCATCTGCCGGATCGCCGATGAGATGGGATACCTGGCCAACTCCGCCGCCAGGGCTCTGAAAACCAACCGCACCTACAACATCGGCGTGCTCTTTGTGGACGAGCGCAGCAGCGGCCTGGCCCATGAGTACTTCTCCTCCATGCTGGACAGCCTCAAGGTGGAGGCGGAGGCCAACGGCTACGACATCACCTTTATCAACCGCAATGTGGGCCGCCGGCCCACCACCTATCTGCAGCACTGCCGCTACCGGGGGGTAGACGGCGCGGTCATCGCCAGTGTGGACTTTCAGGACCCCCAGGTGCTGGAGCTGATTCACTCCAGTCTGCCGGTGGTCACCATCGACTATATCTTTGATGGCCGGATCTCTGTGGTGTCCGACAACATGGTGGGCACCGATGTCCTGGTCCGGTACGCCTACAGCAAGGGCCACCGGCGCATCGCCTTCATCCACGGAGAGATGACCGCCGTTACCCGCAACCGCCTGGCCGGCTTCTACCGGACCTGCGACGAGCTGGGCATCAACGTCCCCGATCACTATGTCCGGGAGGGTGTGTACCACGATCCGGAGCGCTGTGCAGAGGAAACCAAGGCCCTGCTGGCCCTGCCCGTCCGGCCCACATGCATCCTGTTTACAGACGATTTTTCCGGCATTGGCGGTCTGAACGCCATCACGGAGGCCGGTCTCCGGGTTCCGGAGGACATCTCCGTGGCCGGCTACGACGGGATCCGCCTGGCCTCCATGACCAACCCCAAGCTGACCACCTACCGCCAGGACACCACGGTTCTGGGCAAAACTGCCGCCGCCAGGCTGGTGGAACTGATTGAGCGCCCCAAAACCACCCTTCTGGACAGAATCATCATCCCGGGACAGTTCATCGAGGGAAAGAGCATCGGTGAAATTCCCTTGGAATAAACCTCATGGATCAAATGGCCATGGCCATTTGATCCGGGGCTAAGGCCCCGGATCACGGTGATAATCCGCACATTCCGCGCGGTTACACATGAAGACAATGTATTTAAAATTTTTAAGGAGGAGAAAAAATGAAAGCGAGTAAAACTAAAAAAGTGCTGTCCCTGATCCTGGCCTCCGCTATGTCCCTGGCGCTGCTGGCCGGCTGCGGCGGCACCCCCGCCTCTAACAGCGGGAGCAATCCCACTCCAAATACCAGCGGTTCCACCGGCACACCCCCCGCAAACGACCCCGCCCCCTTGAAGGAGGGCAAGGTGTTTAACATCTACGCCTGGAACGAGGAATTCAAGGGCTTCTTTGAAAAATATTATAAGGTCCCCGAGGGTGTAACGGTCAACTGGATCATCACCCCCAACACCGAGGGCGCCTATCAGGACAAGCTGGATGCCGCTCTGATGGGTCAGGCCGGCGCCGCTGACGACGACAAGGTGGATATGTTCCTGGCCGAGGCCGACTATATCCTAAAATACACCAACAACGGCGCCACCCAGGATGTGACCAAGCTGGGCGTCACCGACTTCTCCAACACCTACCCCTATACCGTTCAGGCCGCCTCCGACGAAAACGGCGTGGTGAAGGGCGTGTCCTTCCAGTGCTGCCCCGCCGGCCTGATTTACCGCCGCTCCATCGCCAAGGACGTGCTGGGCACCGACGATCCCGCCGAGGTTCAGGCCGCCCTGTCCGACTGGGACAAGTTCAACGCCGTGGCCGAGCAGGCCGCCGCCAAGGGCTATCTTATGACCGCCTCTGAGGCCGCCACCTACCGGGTATTCTCCAACAATGTCTCCGCCCCCTGGGTGGACGCCAACAACAACCTGCAGATCGACGCCTCCATCCAGACCTGGATGAAGCAGGCCAAGGACTTCTCCGACAAGGGCTACACCCTGGACTGCGACATCTGGTCCGACGAGTGCACCGCCCAGATGTTTGCCGACGGCAAGGCCATGTGTTACTTTGGCCCCGCCTGGTACTTCAACTTCTCCATGGGCAACGCCCAGGATCCCGACAAGGGCTGCTCCGGCGACTGGGCCATCTGTGAGGGCCCCCAGGCCCACTTCTGGGGCGGCACCTGGCTGCTGGCCGCCTCCGGCTCCGACAATCCCACCATGCTGGCCGACATCATGAACACCTTCATCAATGACGAGGAGGTCTGCTCCATGCTGGTGGAGAAGGAGGCCCAGTTCTCCAACAACCAGGCCGTCAACGCCAAGTACGCCAACGACCCCAACTTTGGCAACGCCTTCCTGGGAGGCCAGAACGATACCGCCATGTTCGCTGAGATGGCCGGCAATATCAAGTTTGAGAACCAGACCGTCTATGACCAGTTGCTCAACGAGGGCCTTCAGGCCAACTGGCGCGAGTACTGCAAGGGCACCGTCACCGAGGAGCAGGCTATGAGCAACTTCTACAAGTACATCAACGAGAAGTATCCCCGCATCGTCACCCCCTGAGCATCATAACTGCCGCCTGACCGCGCGGTACCTACCGGCTGAGGCAAGGCGCAAGCCTTGCCTCAGCCCACATCCGGCGCACTATGAAACAAAAGGAGGAATCCGCCATGGACAGGCCCAAAAAGCTCAGCACCCCACGCCGCAAAAGCGTCAGCTACGCCAAGTGGGGCTACATCTTTATCGCCCCCTTTTTCATCACCTACGCAATTTTCCACTTCACCCCCCAGGTGTTGACCATCTACAACAGCTTTTTTGAAAATTACCGGGAGGGCCTGACCCAGATTGGTCCAGACTTTGTGGGGCTGAAGAACTACATCACGCTCTTTACTCCCGACTCCAACGGCAGCATCGATATCCTGAAATATACCGGCAACACCGTCGCTCTGTGGCTGGGCGGCGCCATCCCCCAGATCATCATTGCCCTGCTGCTGGCCATCTTTTTCACCAGCACCCGGCTGAAGATCAAGGGGCAGGCCTTCTTCAAGGCGGTCATCTATATGCCCAACCTGATTATGGCCTCCGCCTTCTCCATGCTGTTTTTTACCCTGTTCTCCAATGTGGGCCCGGTGAACCAGCTGATTGTGCAGATGGGCTGGTCCGACCATGTGATCGACTTCTTCGCTATGAAGTTTACCGTCCGGGGGCTTATCTGCCTGATGAACTTCCTCATGTGGTTCGGCAACACCACCATTCTGCTTATGGCGGGCATCATGGGCATCGACCAGAGCCTGTTTGAGGCGGCCGTTATGGATGGGGCCAAATCCATCCAGGTGTTCTTCCGGGTCACGCTGCCCCTGCTGATGCCCATCCTGATCTATACTGTCATCACCGCCCTCATCGGCGGACTGCAGATGTTCGACGTGCCGCAGGTGCTTACCAACGGGCTAGGCACCCCCAACCGCTCCTCCACAACTCTGATTATGTACCTGAACAACTATCTGGGCGCCAGCAAAAACTACGGCATGTCCGGCGCCATCTCGGTCATTATCTTTATCATCACCGGCGCCCTCAGCCTGGTGGTATTCAAATTCCTGACCAAGCAGCAGGACGGGTAAGGAGGAGGACAACATGACAAATAAAAACCTGGACGAGGGCCGTCAAGCCCGCCTTATGCTGGCCATCAGCCGCGGGGTGGTCTACACCATCCTGATTTTCCTCACTGTGCTGTGCCTGTTCTCCTTCTATATGCTTATTATCAACGCCAGCCGCACCAACGCCGACCTCCAGGGCGGTTTCAAGTTCCTGCCCCAGGGCAATTTCCTGACCAATCTGAAAAACGCCTGGAACGACGCCTCCATCAATATCCCCCGGGGTATGCTCAACAGCTTCCTTGTGGCCTCCTGCACCGCCCTGCTGACCACCTACTTCTCCGCCCTGACAGCCTATGGACTGCACGCCTACGACTTCAGGCTGAAAAAAGCTGCCTTCACCTTCATCATGGCGGTTATGGTCATTCCCAAGCAGGTCTCCGCCGCCGGATTCGTGCAGCTGTGCTACAAGTTCCATCTGACCAACAGCTACCTGCCCCTGATTCTCCCCAGCATCGCCGCCCCCATCGTATTCTTCTACATGAAGCAGTACATGGAGAGCACCCTGCCCATGGAGATCATAGACGCCGCCCGGGTGGACGGCTCCAACGAGTTTTATACCTTCAACCGCATCATTCTGCCCATGCTCAAGCCCGCCCTGGCCGTTCAGATGATCTTCTCCTTTGTGGAGTCCTGGAACAACTACTTCCTCCCCGCCCTGCTGCTGGACAAGGCGGAGCTGAAAACAGTTCCCATCATGATCGCCCAGCTGCGGTCGGCGGACTACTCCAAATTCGACCTGGGCAAGGTCTACATGTTCATTCTGCTGGCCATTCTGCCCGTCATGGTGGTGTACATTTTCCTGTCCAAATCCATCATCAAGGGGGTCACTGCCGGCTCCGTCAAAGGATAATACTAAGTTTAAGCGTCACAGTGAAAGCAGTGGGTCCATTTTTCAGTATTGAAAAATGGACCCGCTGTTTATACATTTTTCCTCGTCTCGCCGTACTCCGGAGCAGGAGGCCCCTTCTGTGTACCGGCACGAAATACATTGGTGGAAAAAAAGTATTTTTCCCCAATATAGTAGCAGTCTACATAGTAAAAAGGGGTATTGTCTGTCAAACAGCCGAGACATTTCATATACAGCACAGGCGACTCCTTCGTCAGTCCCAATACTGCCTGCAGCTTGGCGTTGGGCATAGCGGCCTCCAGACGAATTCTCCCGCTGCCGATCTTCAAGTGGTAGACATTTTCATATATCTCATACAAAGATGCCTCTTCATCTATATATTTCTGCAAATTTGGACACAACGAGTAGGGAATATAGGTCTTCTCATAGGCCATCGGGGTTCCGTTGCCCTTACGGACACGGGAAATAACATAACACCGGTCGCCCTCCTTCATCAGGAGCTGCTCTCTAATGGAGCTCTTCACATCTGTCCGCAGCTCAATTCGCTCCAGCTGCGAAGAGGGTTCAATTCCCCGGCTGCGCATCTGCTCTGTAAAACTTGTCATAGATGACAGCTGGTAGTCAGACTTCTTCTGTCTGACAAAGGTGCCCACCGCAGCGCGGCGGGTAATAAACCCCTCCAGCTCCAGCTCCCGCAGTGCCTTGCGGATGGTATCTCTGCTCACCGCGTAGTGCTTCTGCAGCTCGGCCTCCACCGGAAGCTGCTGCCCCAAGTCAAAATCCCCGTTTTCGATCTGTGACTTGATATGCAGATATATCTTGTAATATTGGTACTTCGCTTTTTGAGGATCAACCATAGTATAACTCCATATAAAGTACATATTTTTAAAATCTGACAGATTCAAAATATCACAAGTCCGGGGACTTGTCAAGAGAGGCTCGCTGGAAACCCATACATTTGTTGTGAAATATATGCATACATTCCGCAAAAATACGATTTAATTATGTGCAATTAAGACATTTTCGCAATGAAATCATTGTTGTAAATGCAGATTGAAATATACGTATAATTAAAATAGAATAATACCGTCAGATGACGGATCCGGATCCGGTCACAACCTGAAACCTTTATCATCTTGCGTCAAAGAAAATAAATCGTTAGGAGGAAGTCCCATGAAACGATTAGCTGTTCTGGGAAGCAGCGGCGGCAACCTGTACAATCAAGGCGGCAGCGATCCTCAGGGCATGATGAAGGAGATATTCAACCAGGCCAACTCCGCGGGGATTGAACTGGCATATATCCAGTTTGTCGGAACCTCCGGGAGCATGGACGGCATCTCCATGAGCGCCAGGGCAAGGCTCTATACACTGAAGGAGGACGGCACCCTGGCGGCCAGCGAAGAAAACACGCTGGAGCAAATCAACGAACAGGCAAAGGAACATGACAAAAAACTGGCCTCCATGATCCGCGCCGGAGGGATCGACGGCATCATGCTGATGAGCTGTGACCCCAAGGGGATCAACCACGAAGCGCTGCGCGCGGCCGCGGAGATGAACGTACCTGTGGCGGGAACCGGCGGAACCTCCATGGCTGACACCCAGTCGCTGGGCTGCCGGGTCATCGCCGCCTCCGGCACCACAGGAACAACAAACCGCACCCGTGCCGTATCCGCCATTGCCGCCTTCTCCAAGGAGTGGAATATTAAGTACCGGCCGGTTATCGGCTCCTCCTCTGTAAAGCAGGAGGAGGGAAGTGTCTGGAAAAGAATCAATTTTCGTGGTATCATGATGGCGTCCATGCCTGGCTTTATTGCCATGGCCATCTGTCTCGCTGTCAGCAAGGTTCCCGGCCTTGAAGGCCTGAGCGGGGTATTCGACGCCCTGGTGGGTATTCTGCCCATCATTGTCGCCGCTATTGCCGCCAAACAAATCTCCGGCATGGACGAGGTCGGCATTGTAGCGGGTATCGTCAGCGGCTCTATGGCGGTGGACGGCGGCATCATCGGCGGTATTGCGGTAGGCATTATCTCCGGCATTCTTGTCTACTACATCAGCCAGTTCTGCTTCAGCCACCGGGTCCCCGGCACAACAACCAATATCGCGGCCGGCGGCCTGGGCGGCCTTCTCGCCGGACTGGTGGGCAAATTTGCCATAGCTCCGGTGGCCCTGGCTGCGGGCAACAGCATCAAGGCCGCCATCGATTGGGCAACCAACTACAATGGCACCGTTGCCGGCCTGATCGCGGGCTTTGCCATCTGGTTTGCCATCATGGGCGGCGTCTACCACGCGGCCATTCTGCCCATAGTCCTGCTGGAGATGGAGTCTCAGGGCTTCAGCTTCCTGGGGGCGGTGGACCTGTGCAGCCTGGTCATGGTGTGCGCCGGAATCCAGCTGGCCAACATCGTGGCCCCCAGAAGCAAAAGTGACCGCATCGCCTGCATCCCCAACCTCTTCGTGAATCTGGTATTCGGCACCTTTGTAGAGGCGGCATACCCCTTTATGTTCGCCAGTAAAAAGGTATTCGCGGCCGCAATCGCGGCGGCCACCCTCTCCGGCCTCGCTGTAGGGGCGTTCAATGTAAAATGCACCGCATATGTCCCCTGCTTTGTGGCCCCCTTCGTCTCCAACGAAAAAATCGTGCAGACAATTCTCTGCATGGCCGTCGCCCTTGGCTCGGCCTTCGCCCTCACCCTGCTGGCCAACCTGACTGACCGAAAAAAGGCCCCGCAGACCTGAGTTCCCAAATCCACCTGAAATCATATAAACAAATCAACAAACCAAAGGAGGCATATCTATGATCTGTCATGATATGGAGCTGAAAATACAGCGCAGCATGGAGATCGTCCACAGAGCGATTGAGAAAGGAAACGGCCACACCATTTTGAGCACGGGAATCACCGGCGATGACGCCCGGCTCGCCCGCGCGGCCGTTGAAGCGGGGGCATCCATGCTGGAGCCCAACCATCCCGCCGTTGTGCTGGCCCGAGGCCACCGGGGCATCACCGTGATGCACGACGCTGAGAACTTCCGCCACGAGATTTCCATCGACCAAATGGCGGAAGTAACCCGGGGCGTACGCGCTGTGGTGGGGGACGATATTTACATCACTGTGGGCATCCCGGGCAGCTTCACCGAGCGGCAGCCGGTCATCCTGACGGATGAGGATATGGAAAAGATGTCCCTTGCCGGTGCCAACGGCATCCACACCCACAAATCCTCCATCCGGGACCTGGAGGACATTGTCAAGCTGGCGCATAAATACGGCCTGTGCATTGACGCCTACATTGGTCTGCCCACAGACCGCCACATCTTCGGCCTGCCCGCCCAGACCCCCGAGGAGGTGGAGCGTGTGGCAAAGCAGATGGAATCGGTCGGCACCGATATGATCGGCATGATGACCGGCATGAGCTACGAGGGCGTTGAGGCCGGGCAAATCCCCACTGTGCTCAAGGAACGTCTGTGCGCCATGGTCGGGGCCGTCAAGGTGCCCACACTAGGGGAGGGCGGAATCAACCTCACCAACTACAGGGCCTTCAAAGAGACAGGCGTCAACATCCTTGTCATCGGCACCTCCATCGACAAGATGGTGGAGCAGGCGGCCAAGGACGCCATCGGCGATTTTTTGAATCAATATTGATCCTCTCCCTCAAAAGGCGGACGCGCCGGGCCTCCTCAGGCCCGGCACGTCCGTTCTTTGTCAAATAATCCCGCAAATCTCCGAAATATTTCCGATGTTATTCTCCTCCAGATACCGCTCCATGCCGTCGATCACATCCAGCGCCAGGGCGGGGTTCATAAAGGAGCCTGTCCCAATCTGCACCACGGCGGCCCCCGCCATAATGAACTCAATGGCATCCTGCCAGGTGGTAATTCCCCCCAGGCCCATCACCGGGATGGACACCGCGTGGGCCACCTGGTGCACCATCCGCAGGGAGATGGGCTTGATAGCCGGGCCGGACAGGCCGGCGTATACGTTGTCAAAGACCGGTTTGCGCCGCTTCAGGTCGATGGCCATGGCCTGAAAGGTGTTGGTGAGGGAGATGCCGTCGGCCCCCTCCTCCTGGCAGGCCCGGGCCAGGGCGGTAATATTCTCTGCGTTGGGGGAGAGCTTTACCACCAGCTTGTGCCGGCAGACGGCCCGCACCTTCCGCACAAGCTCCCGGGCAATGTCCGCTTGGAGGCCGAAGCTCATACAGCCGTTCTTTGTGTTGGGGCAGGAGATATTCAGCTCCAGAAGGTCCAGCGGGTGGTCATTGAGCAGCGCCACTCCCTCCAGGTAGTCCTCCTCGCAGTGGCCGCCCAGATTGACAATATTCACCAGATCCAGCCCGTTGACCCACTCCAGGTCCCGCTCAATAAAGCTGCGGACCCCGGGATTCTCCATCCCCACGCTGTTGAGCATACCGCTGGCTGTCTCCCACACCCGGATGCCGTCGTTCCCCGGGCAGGGGTTCAGGGTCAGCCCCTTGGAGCACAGGCCGCCCAGCCGCTGAATGTCAAAGTACTCATTGAACTCCCTGCCGAAGCCGCAGGTCCCCGAGGCCAGGGCCACCGGATTTTTAAAGGTCACACCGGCGAAAACCGTCTCTAACCGCTTGCTCATCCAAACACCTCCCAGCCTTCCATCACCGGGCCGTCCTTACAGGCCCGCTTGTTTCCGCTCTTTGTCTTGCAGGTGCACACCAGACAGGCCCCCATTCCGCAGGCCATCCGGTTCTCCATCGACACATAGACCTTGGCCCCGGCCCCGGTATCCACACACTTCTGATACAGCACCCGCATCATAATCTCCGGCCCGCAGGTCATAATCACGTCATAGCCGGCGGGGTCTATGTCGTCGGTGACAAAGCCGCCCACATTCACCGTCACGCTGTCCGCAACCCGCTCATACTCCTCCACCAGCATGGGCTGGCCGGAGAAGCCCAGATAGACGTCCACCCTGCTGTCCGGGTGGTTTTTTTTCAGCTCTCTGGCCAGCAGATACAGCGGGGCGATGCCCACACCGCCGCCCACCAGGGCAATTTTCCCCTGGGCGTCGGGGAATCCGTTGCCGTGGGGACCGTCCAGCCTGATCTCCTCCCCCGGCTTCAGGTCCCGGAAGCGCTCGGTCCCCTGGCCCACCACCTTGTAGAGGAAGCTGACCGTTCTGCCGTCCGAATCGAACACGCTGATGGGCCGGGACAGGACCGGAAAGCTGTCCCAGGCCCGCAGCATGTAGAACTGGCCCATCTTCGCGTCGTTGTCCGCCTCTACCCTCATCAGGCAGAAGTCATCCGCCACCACACGGTTCTCTAAAATCTTTGCCATAAATCCTCCTGCAATCTCTTTATTTTTCTTTCGGTTCCCGGCGGAAGACAACCCGTCCGCCGCAGATGGTATAGTGCACCCTTCCATACAGCTCCATGCCCAGGAAGGGGGAGTTGCGCGACTTGGAGCGGAAGTCCTCCGCCTCCACCGTCCACCGCTCCCGCTCGTCAAAGATCACCATATCGGCGGGCCCGCCCACCTTCAGCGTGCCGCAGCCCAGCTTGTAGAACCGGGCGGGATTGACGGTCATCTTCTCCAGCAGCTGGAGCATGGTGAGATGGCCCTTGCGCACCAGGTTGGTGATTCCCAGGGCCAGGGCGGTCTCCAGCCCGATCATGCCGCTGGGGGCCTGATTCAGGTCCCGCTCCTTCTCCTCCTGGCTGTGGGGGGCGTGGTCGGTGGCGATAAAGTCGATGGTGCCGTCCTTCAGCCCCCGGATCAGGGCGTAGCGGTCAGCCTCCTCCCGCAGAGGCGGGTTCACCTTCGCCAGGGTGCCCCGCTCCACAACAGCCCGCTCGGTCAGAGAGAAGTGCTGGGGGGTCACCTCGGCGAACACGCTGGCCCCCAGCCCCTTCATGGCCCGGATGATGTCCACCGAGACCTGGCTGCTCAGATGCTGAATATTCACCCTCGCGCCGGCCCGCAAAGCCAGGGCGCAGTCCCGGGCAACCAGGGCCTCCTCCGCCAGGGCGGGCGCCCCGCCCACCCCCAGCTGTCGTGAGACCGCCCCCTGGTTGATCCCGGCGCTGGCGATCAGGGCGGGGTCCTCCTCGTGGAGGCTGATGGGCACATCCAGCTCCTTCGCCCGCTTCATAGCCTCGAAGAGGAGGGCGGTGTCGGCAATGGGGATGCCGTCGTCGGTGAAGCCGGCGGCGCCCGCCGCCCGGAGGGCTCTCATGTCGGTGAGCTCCTCCCCCTTCAGGCCCTTGGTCACCGCCGCCGCGTTGAGCACCTGTACCGGCAGCTCCCGGGCCCGGGTCCGCAGGTCGGACAGGGTCTCCACCGAGTCCACCACCGGCTTGGTGTTGGCCATGCACACCACCGTGGTGTAGCCACCTGCGGCGGCGGCCGCCGCGCCGGTGACAATATCCTCCTTATAGGTCAGGCCGGGGTCCCGGAAGTGGACGTGGATATCCACCAGCCCCGGGGCCACAATCTTCCCTGCGGCGTCAATGACCTCCTCATAGGCCTCGGTCTTGGGGAACTTTCCCAGTGCCTTGATCCTGCCGTCCTCCAGCACCACGTCCAGCGCCTCGTCGATCCCGGAAGCCGGGTCCACCACACGGCCGTTTTTAATCAGAATCATACCGCCGCTCCTTTCAAATACTCATAGATGACCCGGGCACCGTCGCAGATGCTGGACAGGCTGGCAAACTCCGCCCGGTTGTGTGAGATGCCCCGCAGGCATGGGATAAAGACCATCCCCGTCTCACACAGGGCCGGGAAGGCCATGGCGTCATGTCCCGCTCCGCTCATCATCCGCCGGCTGCTGACCCCCAGATGCTGCGCCGCCCGCTCCAGGCCCATCTGTACATCTCCGCTCATATTCACCGGGGGGAACTCACTGAGCTTCTCCTCCATATACTCAATATTTCTCCGGGCGCAGATCCGCCGGGCCGCGTCCTTGATCTCCGCCTCGATGCGGTCCAGGCTGGTCAGGTCGATCCCCCGGATATCCACGCCCAGCTCCACCTCTCCGGGAATCACATTCATCACGTTGGGACGGCTGTTCACCACCCCCACAGTGGCCACCGTCTGATAGGCCGCCTCCTTGTTTCCCAGGCGCTCAATCTCCAGAATCAGCTCCGCCGCGGCGCACATGGCGTCGCTGCGCAGGGCCATGGGGGTAGCGCCGGAGTGCTCGGCCAGTCCCCGCAGATAGAGCTTGAAGCGGCGCGGGCCCGCGATGGTCTGCACAATTCCGATGGCGGTTCCCGACTCCTCCAGCACCTTGCCCTGCTCAATGTGCAGCTCCAGATAGCCGGACAGCCCAGAAATCCGGGGCGGGTCCAGGCTGTAGCCCCTGCTCTCAAAGATAGACTCCAGCGTCTCTCCCCCTCTGGACACAAGCCCGGCCACCCGCTGCCGGTGCAGCTCCTTGGTGACCAGCCCGCTGCCGATGGTGCAGCAGCCGAAGTTGCTGGACTCCTCACAGCGGAAGGCCCCCACCCGCACGGGGACGGGCAGGCCCTCCTCCCGGGCCCACCGCAGAACCATCAAGCCCGCGATCACGCCGGCCACACCGTCGTAGCGCCCGCCGTCAATCACAGAGTCCAGGTGAGAACCGATGAGATAATACCCGTCCCGGGCCGTACTGCCCACATAGGTGTTGCCCACCTCGTCCTGGAAGCTCTCGCAGCCCAGATCTCTGCCCAGAAGCGAAAAAATCTCGTGCATCTGGTCCTCTGTCTGTGTATATCCAAGCCGGGTCACACCGCCGCTGGTCAGGCCGCCCACATCGTAAAAGCGATTAAACAGCTCCTCGCAGTATTGGATGTCAGCAAATGGATGATCCATAAAAAATAATTCCTCCTCTCTGATTTCTCCATTATACGTGATTTTCTCCCCCGATACTAGAGGGTAAAAGGGAGTTTTTTTCCCTCCGGTTTTGTAAAAAACATCTAACCTGGCGGGAAATCAAACGCCGGGTTATCTTTTCCATACAATTTGACGATATCTATAGAAACCAAATAATTTTCAATGATCTGCCGATGGGCGGAAGGAGGCGGCCGGAATGGGTGAATTGGCAATACGCAGAAACAGGGGATTTACCGTCCCCCGATATCAGGTCAAAACGGAAAAGCAGACCGGGAGCAGCCGGAGCCAGGGTGTGGCAAAGGCCCCTGGCTTCACCATATCAGAGACCCTGCGCCAGCTGATGACCAGGGTCAGTCAGGCCGAAAGCCACTCCCGCGAGAGCCGCCGGACCCTCCAGAGGGGTGAGGCCGCCCTGGCCGAGGTACAGGACGGCCTGGAGCGCATGGCCGAGCTGGCCCGGAGTGCCGCCGGCGAGGGGGAGCCCGACCGCGCCGCCCTCCAGGCAGAGCTGGAGCGGCTTTTAAAGGAGATCGACCGGATTGTGGGCAGCGCCTCCACCGGAGACACCCAGCTGTTTCTTGACGAGGGCGCCGGCATCGAGGACGGGCTGGAGACCCTGCTCTTTGCCGTCACCGGTGAGACCGCCGACCGCCAGGCCCTGGTCCAGCCCCTGCCCGACTGGCTGATGCGGGCAATGGTCCAGTCCCCCCTCACCCCGGAGCAGCTGCTGGCCCGGCTGGGGCTGGACAAAACCGCCAGCCCCGAACAGCTACTGGCCGCCATCGCGAACATCTCCCCGGAGGACAGCGACACCGTCGGCTACCTGGCCGCCCTGTACCTGGGCGCGGTCATCGCCGGCAGCGACCTCTCGGGTGAGCTGGACCCCATCCAGGCGCTGGAGGGGCTCCAGCGTCTGCTGGAAAAGGTGGCCGAAGGGATGCCGCCCGATCAGGCCGTCTCCCTTCTCACCGACGGAAAATTTACCAGTATTCTGGATTTTCAGGAGCAATTCGCCGGCGGCACCGCCCCGGGGCTCCAGGACTTTCTCGTCAACCTGCTGCTGTCCGACAGCGGAGCCTCTCCCGTCCCCACGCTCCCGATGGTCTCCCTTTTCCCGGGGATGGAGGGGATGAATCTGGAGCTTCTCATGGGCCTGCTCAACGCCGTACAGGGGGCTGAAGCCCCCGCCATTCCGGAGCTGGGAGGCAGTGCGGACGCACCTGCCCCGGCCGAGGCCGCCCAAGGTCCGGCCTCCACCCTTCAGCTGGGAGGGCTGCAGGTGATGGGCCGCGACCTCTCCGGGGTATCCTACGACTCCTCCTCCGGGGTGCTGACCATTGACGGGCCGGCGGATGTGATTCTCCGGGGAACCGCGCAGGGGACGGTTCTTCTCACCAGCTCCGGAAGGGTAACCCTCCAGTCCGTGCGCCTGCCGCTGCTCATGGCGGACGGCCCCGCTCCCCAGGTATTCAGCACGGGGGACAGCGCGGTGGAGCAGCTCCAGCTGGGGGAAAAGACCTCGCTCACGCTGGGCGGCGGACAGCTGAAAATTGGCGTTCTCCACAGCCGGGCGGGAGGTGTTCTCCACTTGGCTCCGGGCACAGCGGCGGCAGTCGAAGGGGAGGACCGGCCCACCACCCTGGCGGTCCCCGTGCTGGCAGACGGCCCCGTCCTTCTGGCAGCCCCGGCGGACAGCGTGCGGGATGCCGCCGGAAAGCCAATGGAGTTCTTCGATCTTGTCTGGAAGGCCCTCCTTCCCGGCTGGAGCGGCATCACCTCCCTGTCGGCCGACGGCACAAAGCTGTCCCTCTGGGCCAATCACCTCCCCGACCCCGCCCGGCTCTGGCTGGCCAGGGGGGATCAGGGCTCCCCCATCCACACTCTGGTCATCCAGGGCAGAGATCAGGCCGGACGCCCCAAAACCCGCTATGCGTACCTGCTCTGGAACCGGCAGACCGAGGCGTTTGAGGAGATATCCATGTATCCCAACCCCTTCACCATCACCGGCGGCGAGGCGGGACGGGATTGGATCTACGAGGAGGAGTCCCATACCCTCCACATCCTGTCCTCTCAGGTAACCGCCGTCGCCGGCGGCTCCGGAACGGACGCGGCCTGCAGCCCCTTCAGCGGCAGGATTTCTCTGGCCGACCGCATTGGCGCTATGGAGCTGACCCTGGGCGGCGTTGTCTGCCGGGTTTCCTCCGGCAGGGCGCTGAGCCTGGGCTGTGAAAATGACATAACCCTCCTTCTGGACGGCGGAACGGATAACATTTTTGAGAGCGGCGCCGGCTGCGCCGGTATCTCCCTGGGAGATGGCACCACCCTGCACATCGACAGCGCCCGTCTCCCCGCCGGAAGTGACGCGCCCATCGGAACCCTCACCGCCATCGGCGGCACCGACGGCGCGGGCATCGGCCGGGACAGCGGCGGCAGCCGAATCCAGAGCAGCCGGATTTTTATCCTGGGCGGTGTCATCACCGCCGCGGGGACTGGCGGCGGCGCAGGCATCGGCGCCGGTAAGCGGGGCTTTATGGGGCCGATTACCATGACCGGCGGCACAGTCACCTCCACCGGCGGCAAAAGCGGCGGCGCCGGCATTGGCGCGGGGCTGGGGGCTCCGGTGGGTGACATTGTCATCCGGGGCGGCACGGTCACCGCCTCAGCCACCTGTCACGCCGCCGCCATCGGCGCCGGCGTTCAGGGGGAGTGCGGCGACATCCTGATTACCGGAACCGCCCGGATCACAAAGGCCCTGGGCGGCAACCCTGGGGCGGACATCGGAGCCTGCCTCTTCGGCGGCTGCGGACAGGTCCTCATATCCGGCGGCGCGGACATTGGAACCGCCCGGCTCTCAACCCGGACGGGCGTCTGTCTGCGCATGGGCGAGGACTCTGTAACCCTGCCCCAGTTCCGCCTCTCCTCCCGGGCGCTGCAGCTGGACACTCTGGACTTCTCCACCCGTCAGGCCGCCCAGGAGGCCGAAATCACCCTGGACGCGGACCGCCGCTGGGTCGCCCAGATCCAGGGGGTGTACGACACGCTGTACAGCCAGCTGGAGCAGAGTTTCGGCGGTCTCTCCAGCGTCTGCCAGTATTTCGGCACTGTGCGGGACGACGGCACGGCCAGCACCCTTCTGAAGGATATGAGGCAGTCCATCCTTCTCCAGCCCTCCCAGGCCCTGCGCACGCACGGCAAGCGGGGAACAGAGGACGTGGGACAGCTGCTGAAATAAGATAAAAAACCTCGCCGGTTGGCGAGGTTTTTTGTTTCCCTGGAAAATCCAGCTTACCCAGAAGGCGGGCTCTCCCCCGGCCTCATTTGACAAAGGAGACCAGGATGCTGATTGTAAAAATAGACACCCCATTGGAGACCAGCATGGTGCCCAGGCCCAGCAGGGGCGTCAGCCGGCCGGTAAGCGCACCCCGCAGATGCTCCGGCGCGCCGGCTGCCGCCTGGCTCACCAGCATCTGATTCACTGGGAATCCCATCACGCTGTTCATCGCCAGAATGATCCCCTCATAGGGACTCATCCCCAGCAGCCTGGCAAAGCCCACGCCGCAGGCGGTTAAAACGGCGGTTCCGGCAGCCAGGGCAATCAACACGGGCGCCGTCAGAGACAGCAGGGTATCCAGAGGCGTGTTAGCCAGATTGTTGGCCATCAGCCCCATCAGGCTGAGAATCAACAGGCCGTAGCTGTCACATTTAAACAGGGGAGCCCGGTCTATCAGGCCCAGATTGCCCGCCAGAATCCCCAGCAGCAGGGCGGTAATATTCAGGTTGATGTTCATTCCGGCCAGAACCGTACCCTGAAGGGCGTAGTTCAAAACCGCCGCCGCCATAATCAGCCCCAGGTAATAGGCTGGGGTCTTGTAGACCTGGGGAATCCTCGCCACCGGGCCGAAGGCGGGGGCCACAGGGCCGGGTCTTCCCCCGGGAGGGGCGGCGGCCGGCTGGACCGACAGCTCGTCCACCAAACGGGCGCTCTCCTTTTTCAGCGCCCAGGTTACCACCGGGACGGAGAACAGACCCTGGAACATAAAGATCATCCAAGGAAAGAAGGAGATATCGGGGCGGATACCGGACACCCAGCGGGAGCCGATGGCGCAGGAGGCTCCGCCCCCCACCACGGCCCCCGGCGCCAGCAGGGCCAGGTCCCTGCCGATGAGGGGGGGCAGCACCAGCAGCAGAACCGCCGTCATCACCAGCGCGGAACCCACCGCCGTCAGCGCCTCCTTCCGCTTCACCCTCACCAGGGCCAGGTCCACCATGGTGCCCGAGTGAATCACCAGCACATTGAAGGCGATGGTGCCCACCGCCACCATGTTGGAGGCCAGCAGCAGATCCCGGGGCAGCCAGCCCAGGGCAAAGCCCCCGGCAAAGAACACGCCGAAAAACAGGGGCATGGGAACCAGGGAGCGCAGCCATGCGGCCAGGCTCTGCGAGGCAAACACGATCATCAGAAAGATCAAAAAGCTCTGGGCGAAGCTCCATGTATAAGTGGGCATAGTTGTTCAGCCTTTCCTGAATATGCCGCCGGCTCCCGCCCAAGATGGGAGCCGGCGGACTGAATTAATGGGTCGCGCCCTTTCCGCTGCCTCCGATGACAATATTGTCGTCGCACACCGGCTGGAGCCAGTTTTCGGCGGGGGTGTATGGAATGTAGGGCAGCAGGATATAGGAGGGATAATCCGCATCCCGGTAGATCTTATAGTTGACGGTATTGCAGCTGGGGATGGGGCCCAGGTGGCTCATCTTGCCCTCCCAGGCGCCGTCCTGGTGCTCGAAGTTGTCCATGGCCTTGATCTCCAGCTCAATGGAGGACCCGGCGGGGAACACCATGCCGATGGGGTTGACCTCAATCACATACTCCCTGATCTCGCCGGGGGTAATGGGCACCCGCTTGGAATAGTCGTGGACAGGCCGGCCGATCTGGCTCTGCTCCTCGTCCAGGGGGTAGCTGCACTTGAGCTGGCCGGTGCGGCAGACGGGCATACGGGTGCCGCCGGCAGTAATCTGCCACAGCTTGACGATGATGTTGGCATCGGGGGCGTCGATGGCGGCAAAGAGGTGCAGCTCGATGGGGCCGGTAAACTCGGTGGGCTGGCTGAGCCGGTCGGTGCGGTAGCACAGGGTCTCCACCTCGGTGGTGATGTGGGGCGGCCGGTGGGTAAAGCTGTCGGGGGGCAGCTTGCCCTCCACCGGCGGCTCCCACCGCAGCTGGTGGAAGGTGTGGAGATACAGCTTCTTCCAGTCGGTGCGGGCCAGGGGGTACTCGTGCTCATAGCGGTAGCCCCGGCCGATGATGTTCAGCTTCATGGGGGGCTCCTCGGTGATGCCGGTGTCGACACCCTTCAGCCAGTGGTCGTACCACCGCAGGCACTCCTCATCCATAAAGCGGTAGGGCAGCTCCATGCCGTTGTAGCCCTCCATCACGCCGCAGCGCTTATAGCACTTGGTGTCCTTGGAGTTCATGGCGTTGAACACCGGGGCGCTCCACCGCCCGGTGGGGGCCCAGCCGCATTTGAAGTAGGTGGGCACGGTGAGCTTGTCATACTTGTACTTCATGGAGCGGGCCTTCCAGAAATCATCCTCGTTGGGGTGAATCAGATAGTCCAGGTAGAAGGTGTGGTATTTTGGGGGCCAGGTGGTGAATATCTTGTTGAAGAAGGAGTTGATGGCGATATCCGGGTCCTCTTGGGCCTGGGCGATGCGCTCCTTGGTCTGCTCCTCCCCCTCCTCGTGGAGGGTCCAGGGCACCGGGTTGTTGGAGGGGCACAGCTCCCAGTACATATTCATGTAGGTGTTGGCCACGCCGCCGTAGTGGCCGTGCTGATAGTAGTCGTCCGTGTAGCTCAGGGGCATGATGCAGGTCAGGTGGGGGGGCTGGAGGGCCGCCACCAGGGGCTGGATGATGCCGAAGTAGCTGTAGCCGTGGAGGGCCACCTTGCCGTCGCCCCACTTGCACTCCGTGCCGGCCCACTCCACCACATCGTAGACGTCCTCCTGCTCCTGGGGGTTGTAGATGCCATAGAACTCCCCCTCGCTCTTGCCGATGCCCCGGGGGTTGGGGATGATGAAGGTGTAGCCCCGCTGGACATAGAAGTCCATATCGCCCGCCTCCAGGGAGTGGTCGAAATAGTTGGACTTTCCGGGCAGCGGACCGTGGCGCATGGCCTGCATCTCCTTGCCGTAGGCCGACCAGGCGATCAGGGCGGGGGCCCGTTCAATCTCGGCGGGGTGGTACACGTCGCAGTAGATCTTACAGCCGTCCCGCAGGACAATCTCCACATCGCTCTCCAGGGCTACCGTGTAGATGGGCTTGGAGAGCTGGTCCAGGTTTTTGGTGTAACGGCGGTCCCAATATACGGGAACCTTATACAGTCCGGTCAGTTCTTTGAATTGTTCCTGATTCATAGTCGTGTCTCCTTTTCAGTTCGGTCATGCCGCGCCAGACAGCCGGCTGCGTTCCTTCGGAAATCAGTACAGAGAGGAAACTTCGCATATCGACAGGGCAAAATTTTTCATGGCCATGTCAAACAGTGTCCGTCGGCTCTGCCATCCCCTTGCTCTGCGCCTTGTACGGTTAATCTACACAAAAAAAGGATAGGCGTCTGTCAGAAATCTGACAGAACGCCAAGTTTTTCAAAATATTCTATCTTTCGCCCCGCAGCGGCAGAAGGGGGACCGATTCCACAGGGAACTGGTCCCCTGATTTTCGTTCTGTCTAGCAGCGCAGCTCGCTGTTCATAATCAGGTCCAGCAGGCAGTCCAGGTCCAGCACCGAAAGCCGGCCCCGGTCGGTGGAGATCCACCCGGCCTTCCGCCACTCCCCCAGAATGGCGGCCGCGGTCTGACGGGCCATCCCCGCCGAGGCGGCCAGGGAGCTCTGGGTCACCCGCAGCTCCCCGCTCCGGGCCTGTCCCGCCCCGGGCATCAGATTCAGGAGGGTAAAGGCCAGCCGTCCGGGGGCGTCCAGATACATGGAGTTGACCATATTCTGGGCGCTGTTTGTCAGCCGTTCCACCAGCTCCCGAATCACCACCTGACAGATGGTGTGGTTGGACCAGGCCAGCTGAAGAAATACCCCCTTGGGCATAACCACCAGAGAGGAGTCCTCCGTCACCAGGGCGGTGTTGAGATATTCCATATTCGTCATCACCGCCGTCTCACCGAAGTAGTCCCCCGGGCATTTCACCTTGATGATGACGTCCACGCTCTCGCGGTAGTACACCTGCTCCATCACATACCCCTGCTGAAGAAAGTACATCAGGCTGGCCGGGTCCCCCTTCCGGTAGAGGATCGTCCCCCGCTTGTGCCGGGAGATGCGGCAGTGCTCCGCCGCCTCCTCCAGCACCGGGAGGGGCACCTCCCGGAAAATATTTGTCGTTTTCAGAAAGCTGCTGATGGCGCCAATCTTTACCTGCTCCATGAAACGGCCCTCTCTCTCGCTCGCTGTGGATTCTGTCAAAGTTGTATTCAGTTTATCACAGATTGAATAAAAAAAGCAACTGATATTTTGTCCCCATACCTCTAAATGACGAAAAAATCAAAATCCGCCGGCGCTTGGAGAAATATTCTCACTTTTGCGCCGGCTTCCCTCCATTTTTCCCGGCATTCCTTGACTATTTTGTTCTTTTCGTATAAAATTGTGCAAAATAATAAAAATACTATGTCTATCCCCGTTTATAAAGTGCAAAACGCACAAGTATTTTGCTTTTCTGTCAGCCAAATGACAATCCGGGCCGCAGTCCAATGGTATATTGAACCCGAGAACCCCGTGCTCTACGGGTGACACGGCCATGTCAAACCAACAACAGAAAGGCGGCGAGTATTCTATGAGTGGCAATACACGACAAAAATTAGGACTGTTCTCCTGCATTATTATGGCAATCGGCAGCATCATCGGCGCCAGCATCTTCGCCACCACACCGGTGGCCATCAAGATTGTCGGCGGCAACGGCGTTGTGCTTGGCTTCATCTTAGCGGCTCTTGTGGTCGTTCTGCGCACCATTCCCGAGCTGATTATGATGGCCGCCCTGCCCGCCAACGGCGCCTCCTATATGTACCTCACCCGACTGGTCCACCCCGTGCTGGGCGCTCTGGACGCCTTCAATCAGCTGATGGTAGGGGTGATGAAGATCGCCACCATGGCGCTGACCTTCACCTCCTATTTTGCCATGCTGTTCCCCCAGATTCCGTCCCAGGTGGTGGGCGTCGCCGTATGTGTCCTGTTCACCGTCATCTCCTGCTTTGGCGTGCGGGCCTCCTCCATTGTGCAGAATATCTCGGTGGCTGTGCTGCTGGTGGCCCTTGGCATCTTTATCTTCGGCGGTCTGGGCGCAACCCAGGTCAGCTTCGGCGAAGTGATCTCCACCACCGTCCAGCTCAGCTCCCTGTGGGCGGCCATGGGCGTTATGCACGGCAGTCTCATCGGCGCCAACGTGCTGATCTACGCCGCTGAGGACGTGGAGGACCCCGGCCGGAACATTCCCATCGCCTTTGCCGTGTCCACCATCATCACCGCCGTGCTGTACGCCGTCATGGCCTACATCTGCGTCGGCGTGATGCCCATGCCCCTGTTCTTCCAGATCAACACCCTGGCCGACGTGGCAGACAAGTTCCTCTCCCCCGCCATGCTGATCTTCTTCATCACCGGCGGCGCGCTGCTGGCTGTAGTCACCAGCATCAACTCCGCCATGCTCATGTTCTCCCGGATAAACTTCTCCGCTGCCCGGGACGGCCTGTTTCCCTACGCCGTGTGCAAAACCAACAAATACAACGCCCCTGTGGTATCCCTGTGGCTGATCTGCATCATGGCCTGCGCCTTCATCGCCAGCGGCTTCAATCTGGAGGACGTGGTGAAGATCACCACCATTCCCGGCCTGCTGCTGGCCCCGGTCATGTTCCTGGGCGTCTTCACCATCCAGAAGCACTATCCCAACTGCTACAAAAATTCCTTTATCAAAACTCCCCACTGGCTCAACTGCGTCCTGACCCTGGCGGCCATCTTTGTCTGCGTCTCTCTGGGCTACTATGTGCTGTTCCAGATGGCGCCCCACAACTGGATCTCCATGGTCGCCTACTACGCCGCCGCCATTATCTTCACGGTCTGGCGCGTGGGCTACATCAAAAAGACCGAGGGGGTCAACCTTTTCGACAAGATGAAATCCACCTATCAGCCCTGGGAGGAGCGGGAAAAAGACGCCAAGGCTGCCCTGGGTGACAAGATTGTCAAGTAAACCCTTCTCCCCAATCAACGCCCGCCGCCGCGGGGCCGAGCCTCCGGGCAGAGCCCTGCGGCGGCCGTTTTTCCAACCCCACGCTTTTTCTGTCGCCCCAGGGGACAGAAAAAGAAAGAAATTTTTTTGTAAATGTTGTACAGATGACAACACGGCTCGGGAAACCGTGTTAGGATTATACACAGAAAGAGGGGGCACACCCCCGCCATATGGTCTTTCCCACAAACTGAAATCTTTTGATTATGACAGGAGGCAGCTATGAAAAAACGAATTACCGACGTGCTGGGCATCGACACCCTGCCCAACTACTGGGATAAACGCTATGTAAAGAATCTTGATAAGCTCTCCCGCCCCGTCTACGAGGTGGAGCGCCATGAGGACGTATGGCTCACCCTGCGGGACGGCGTGCGCCTGTGCGTGGACGTCTACCTGCCCAAGGGGGCGGGCAAGGTGCCCGCCCTGGTGAGCTGGTCGGCCTACAGCAAGGAGATGCAGAACATCAAGCGGGGCGCCATTCCCCCCGAGTCCCTTCTCTTCGACCACTCTCTGGAGGCCGGCGACATCGACTACTTTGTCAAGCGTGGCTACGCCTACATCATCCCCGATCCCCGGGGCATCGGCAAGAGCGAGGGCGAGTGGTACGGTGTGTACAACCCCGTGGAGATGCGGGACATTTACGACGTCATCGAGTGGGCCGCCGGACAGGACTGGTGCGATGAAAATGTGGGCATGGTGGGCTACTCCTACTTTGGCATCTGCCAGATTTTGGGCGCCGCCTTCCAGCCCCCCCATCTGAAATGCATTATGCCCTGCTCCTTTGTGGACGACTACTATCAGCACGGCTACTACGGCGGCGTGCCCTCCACCTACATGAGCATCTACTGGGAGCTGAGCCCCGCCAACAACCCGGTGCCTTGGTCCATCAAGATGTATGGCGAGGAGAAGGTCAAGGAGATGATGGCCGAGCGTCTGAAGGACCCGGACATGGCGGTAAACAGCTACTTCACCAAGATTCTCACCACCTGGCCCCCCAAGTACCACACCTTCTACCTGGACTACCTGCTCCACCCCCTGGACGGGGAGTACTGGCAGCAGCGCTCCGCCAACCAGATCTACGACCAGGTAAAGGTGCCCGTCTATCTCCACTGCGCCTGGTCCCCCCTGGGACGCTGGAGCGCCCCCATCTTCACCGCCATGAACGACGAACGGCTCAATGTGCCCAAGCGGCTGGGCGTCCTGGAGGGCTACGACGGACTGGAGCTGCCCTACCGGGCGCTGAATGAGGAGTGCCTGCGCTGGTACGACCACTGGCTGAAGGGTGTGGACACCGGCATCATGGACGAGCCGCTGTACAAGTTCACCGTTCTCAACAGCGGTGTGCGCTACGAGAATGAGTGGCCTCTGGCCCGCACCGAGTGGAAAAAGCTGTATCTGCGCTCCTTCGGCCGGCTGCGCTGGGACCGGGAGCCCGACAGCGACCTGCCCCCCGACGGCTTCACCCACCTGCCCCCCTCTGTGTCCACCGAGGTCAATAAGCTGGTCTACAAGACCTCCCGCTTCCCCCAGGCCAAGGAGATCAGCGGCCCCATCGAGCTGCACCTGTGGGCCTCCATCGACGCCGAGGACGCCAACTTCTTGGTAAAGCTGTGCGACGTACTGCCCGACGGCACCCGGATGCCCCTCATCCGCTATGGCGCCCTCCGGGCCTCCCACCCCCTGGACGAGGAGAAGAGCCAGATTGGCCGGCCCGTCCACGACAACACGGTCTCCGTCCCGGTAACCCCCGGCGAGATCAAGGAGTATGTCATCGAGATCAACCCCACCAGCATTGTCATCCCCGCCGGCCACTGGCTGGAGCTGGAGATCACCAGCCAGTGCCCCAACGAGTGCCACACCGAGGCCTGGACCGGCAAGGTGGGCAACATGAATGTCATCCCTTCCAGCACCACCACCGGCTACAAGATCTATCGGGATAACAACCACCCCTCCTATGTTCTGCTGCCTCTGGTGCCCTACACCCCGGCGGAGAACTGGGTCCAGCCCTTCTCCGACACCGACGAGATCGAGGTGGAGGACTGAGAAGCCGCCCCCTTTTGGAGCAGGTGCGCCCCACTGGCGCCTGAAAAATGAGAGGAGAATGACCAAAATGGGCAATTATGTGTACGAGAGCGTCAAAGCGGAGTTTGAACAGTGGAAGGGGCAGGGTCTGTCCCTGAACATGGCGCGGGGCAAGCCCAGCCTGGAGCAGCTGGAGCTGTCCCGGGGGCTGCTGAATGTTCTGGACTTTGACGACTGCGTGACCGACGGGGTAGACGCCCGTAACTACGGCGAGCTGGCAGGAATGCCCTGCGCCCGGCGCTACTGGGCCGAGCTGCTGGACGTCACCCCGGAGCAGTGCTTCGTGGGGGGAAACTCCAGCCTGAACATGATGTATGACCTCATCGCCAAGGCCTGGTCCAACGGCCTGCTCCACAGCGAGAAGCCCTGGTCCCAGGAGGAGAAGGTGAAATTCCTGTGCCCCGTCCCCGGCTACGACCGGCACTTTCGGGTCACCGAGTCCTTCGGAATTGAGCTGATCGCCGTGAAGTGCGGCGAGGGCAGCCCCGATATGGACCAGGTGGAGCGTCTGGCCGCCGATCCCCAGGTGAAGGGCATCTGGTGCGTGCCCAAGTACTCCAACCCCGACGGCTTCATCTACTCCGACGAGGTCATCCGCCGCATCGCCGCTCTGAAGCCCGCCGCCCCCGACT